>PVBE011597951.1_pt1 | contig 48375 bp, 49 predicted proteins | sample 1631181 | NCBI WGS metagenome assembly PVBE01 (sample SAMN08397723, study PRJNA350692) | Marine metagenome, whole genome shotgun sequencing project. | isolation source: water | place: Pacific Ocean | collected 2012-04
AAAAAAGATCAAGAAAATGACCATCCAGAAGCGCCGCTTGAAACATCAACGCCAAGCGGCTTAACATCAAACCAAGATGAGCCAGATCCTCAGTTATCAAACAGGCTCAGGCGTCCCAATTGTTTTGATGACGGACAATATATAGACCCAGTAGTAGTCTCGCCAGCTTAGCATCTGTTCTCCGCCGCCTAAGAAACCGGGTGCCGTCAGCTGGGTGGCCATGGTTTTTCCAATGGGGAAAAGGGCCTTGTCCAATCCGACCAGGAAAAGTGTCAGGCCGATCACCACATAAACAAAACCGATGGCGATTTTGTGCTGATTGGCCACCCGCTTGCGGATGACTAACAACTGAGAGCCGAAAATTACGACGGCGATGGGCAGCACCTCGAACAGGATGCTACGGGCCGTCTTTGTTGCATCCATCAGGAGGGTGCTGAACAACTCCACCGCGTTAAACGATCATTCCGTAAACAAGCACGAAGATCATCGGCGACAGGCTGGCGAAGGCGATCAATCCGAAGCCATCAATCATGGGATTGCGACCACGGATGGCGGTGGCAAGGCCGACGCCGAGCGCGGTAACAAGCGGTACGGTGATGGTTGAGGTGGTCACACCCCCGGAATCATAGGCAATTCCGACGATCTCGTCTGGCGCAAAGAAGGTCAATATAACAACGAGAACATACCCACCGATGATCAGATAATGAATGGGCCAGCCCTTGAGGATGCGAAGGACGCCCAATACAAGGGCCGAGCCCACCGAGAGGGCCACCGTATAGCGCAGCCCGTCGGCGTAGTATTGGCGCGCGTCCAAGGTGTTTTCAATGGTACCGACGTCGGCCGCCACCTTGGCTGCCTCCGCCGTCACCGCGATCAGAGCGGGCTCGGCCACAGTGGTACCGAAGCCGAGGCAGAAGGCAAAAGCAAACAAGGCGATGAGACTGCCTTTGGCGGCAAAAGCCCGGGCAAGGGACTCGCCTATGGGAAACAGTCCCATCTCCAGACCTTGGATAAAAAACGCCATACCGGCCACGACGAACACCAAACCGGCCAAGGTCTCGGCCAAATTGGGGAAGGGTTGTTGGAGGACCACTACCTGGAAAAAAGCGATGACCAAAATGATGGGAAGCAGGTCCCTGAAGGCGCCCTTGAACAGCCGAAGGAAATTGTAAATTCCTTCCATCGGTTATCATGCCCTTCTTTAGACGATATCTAAGATCATCAACACGAATGTTGAGACAGCACAAATGGCGTGCGTGAATAATCTTTGTGCGCCGCCATATATTCACACCCGCGGTCGTGCCCCGACATTTCCTCAACAACCTTTAAACCACGGTGATAGTACTCATGTCCCATCGCCATTGGAACAGTTTCTCCTCCGCAGAATTCGACCCAATGTCCGGGTTTGGCTATACCCGGAACGGGACGGCACCTCCGCTGGAGGTCTGTATTCAGATGTATAGCGGGCCTTGAACAGAACGAAAACCGCTCTACTCGGCGGCGTCGCGGTAACTATCGATCGTGGGGCAGGTGCAGACCAGATTCCGGTCGCCGTAGACGTTGTCGATGCGGCCCACCGGCGGCCAGTATTTTCCGGCGGCGGTCGTGGCGCCCGGATAGGCCGCCTCTTCGCGCGTATAGGGATGGGTCCATTCTTCGGCCGTCAGGACATCGATCGTATGCGGGGCGTTGTGCAGCGGATTGTCGTCGGCCGGCCATTCACCGTTCTCGATGCGCTTGGCTTCCTTGCAAATTGCGATCATGGCGTCACAGAACCGGTCAATCTCGGCCTTGGGTTCGGATTCCGTCGGTTCGATCATCAAGGTGCCGGGCACGGGAAACGACATGGTCGGCGCATGGAAGCCAAAATCCATCAGGCGCTTGGCGATGTCCTCGACGCTGATGCCGGCGCTTTCCTGCACCGCTCTGGTATCGATGATGCATTCGTGCGCTACCAGGCCGCCCTGCCCCGTGTAGAGGACTGGAAAATCCTCCTTCAGGCGATTGGCGATGTAATTGGCACTCAGGATCGCCACCTGGGTGGCACGCTTCAGGCCGGCCGTTCCCATCAGCGTAATGTAAGCCCACGAGATAGGCAGAATTCCGGCCGAACCCCACGGCGCCGCCGTCACTGGGCCAATGCCGTCGGATGGCCCGGCCTCGGCAACCAGGGGATGGTTGGGCAGGTACGGGGCCAAGTGTTTGGCGACACCGATCGGCCCGATCCCCGGCCCGCCGCCGCCGTGCGGAATGCAGAAGGTTTTGTGCAGATTCATGTGTGCGACATCGGGGCCGAAGCACCCCGGCCGGCAAAGTCCAACCAGTGCATTGAGGTTGGCGCCGTCCATGTAAACCTGACCGCCATGCTGATGAACGACTTCGCAGATATCGGTGATGGCGGTCTCGAAGACACCGTGGGTCGAGGGGTAGGTTACCATCAGCGCAGCCAGGTTGTCGGCGTGTTCCTTGGCCTTTTTTGTAAGATCGTCAAGGTCCACGTTGCCGTTCTCGTCGCAGTCCACCACCACCACGCGGAGGTTGGCCATGTGGGCGCTGGCCGGGTTGGTGCCGTGGGCCGACGACGGGATCAGGCAGACGTCGCGGTGCCCCTCGCCCCGGCCTTCATGATACTTGCGAATGACCAAAAGGCCGGCGTATTCCCCTTGCGCCCCGGCGTTGGGTTGCAACGATATGGCGGCGAAACCGGTCAGGGCCGTGAGCCTATCTTCAAGCTCGCCGATCAGGGCCTTATATCCCTCGGCCTGATCGAGGGGCGCGAAAGGATGGAGACCGCCAAACTCTGGCCAGGTGACGGGAATCATCTCGGTCGTCGCGTTGAGCTTCATGGTGCACGAGCCAAGGGGGATCATGGAGCGGTTGAGGGCAATATCTTTTTCTTCGAGCCCGTGCAGATAGCGCAGCATGGCGGTCTCGGAATGGAAGCTGTTGAAAACCGGGTGGGCGAGAAAGGCGCTCCCGCGCTTGAACGGGGCAGGTAAAACGTCGGCCACTTCGCCGTCAAGGCTGGCGACGGAAATTCCCGTCTCTTCAGTGCCCGTGAACACACGCCACAAGGTCTCCACGTCGCCGCGTCCGGTGGTCTCGTCGAGGGATAGCCCCACGCGCCCGCCCTCCAGGGGTCTTAAATTGATGCCGGCCGCCCGCGCCCGTTGATGCACCGCGTCGGCCTCGTCGCCGACGGCGACGACGATGGTGTCGAAAAAATGCGTTGTTTCCACCGTCATTCCCAGCCGCTTCAATCCATCAGCCACGATTGCGGTCAGCCGATGTACCCGCTCGGCGATGGTCTGCAGTCCATCGGGTCCGTGGTAGACGGCATAGAGCGCCGCCATGACCGCCAGCAGGACCTGGGCCGTGCAAATGTTGCTGGTCGCTTTTTCGCGGCGGATGTGCTGTTCGCGGGTTTGCAGCGTTAGACGCAGGGCCGGCCGGCCGTGGCTGTCTTGGGAGACGCCGATGATGCGACCCGGGATGGAACGCTTGAAGGCATCGCGCGCGGCCAAAAAGGCGGCGTGCGGCCCCCCGAATCCAAGCGGAACGCCAAAGCGCTGGGCACTGCCGACGACCATGTCGGCGCCCCATTCGCCGGGCGGCGACAAAAGGACCAGACTCAACAGATCGGCGGCCACGCAGACCAGGGCACCGGCCGCGTGGCATCGTTCGACCAGGTCGGCGTAATCGACTACCTCGCCGGTCGTCGTTGGGTACTGCACAATGGCGCCGAAGACCTTGCCGGGGTCCAGGTCCGTTGCCGGATCCCCCGTCTGCACCTGGATGCCCAGGGGCCGGGCCCGGGTCTCGATCACGGCAAGGGTCTGGGGATGGCAGTCGGCGGAAACGAAAAGGGTCTCACTCTTGCTTTTGCCAACCCGCTTCATCAGGGTCATGGCCTCGGCCGCTGCGGTCGCCTCGTCGAGGAGCGAGGCGTTGGCGATCTCCATGCCGGTAAGGTCGATGACCATCTGCTGGAAGGTCAGCAGGGCTTCGAGACGGCCTTGGGCGATCTCTGCCTGATAGGGGGTATAGGCGGTGTACCAGCCGGGGTTCTCAAGAACGTTGCGCAAGATAACAGACGGCGTGTGGCAATCGTAATAGCCCATGCCGATCATCGACGTGAATAGTGTGTTGCGATCCGCCAGCGCCCGGGCGTCGGTCAGGACTTGGGCCTCGGTACGTCCCTCTTCGGCCGGTGGTTGGGACAAAATGGCAGGGGGGACAACCTTTTCAATCAACTCGTCCAGGGATTTCATTTCCAGGGTCGCAAGCATCTGGGAGACGTCGGCCGCGCCGGGTCCGATGTGGCGGCGCACAAAATCGGTGGACTGTTCTAGTTCGCTAAGCGGGCGTCGGTTTTGTGACATTCGAGGCTCCTTCTTTTCGAACTGACGGGCCTGCACGCAGCGTCAATCGAGGCCCGCGACGTAGTCCTTATAGGCGGCGTCGTCCATCAGGTCGTCGAGTTGGCCGGGCTCGGCAACCTTGATCTTGAAGAGCCAACCCTCGCCCTCGGCGTCGCCATTGACCTTGGCCGGGTCGTCGGTCAAGGCGGCGTTGGCCTCGGTGACTTCGCCGCTTACCGGCGTGTAGACTTCGGACGCCGCCTTGACTGATTCGACAACCGCGGCCTCGGCACCTTTTTCAAGGGCGGTGCCCTGGTCCGGCAGGTCGATATAAACAATGTCACCCAACTGTTCTTGGGCATAATTCGAAAGCCCGACGGTCGCCGTGTCGCCGTCGAGGCGGGCCCATTCGTGCTCTTTCGTGTATCGATGCGTTGTCATGAGAAGTTCCCCCGGGTCTATTTCTTGAAATATCGGTGTTCGACGAACGGCAGCTTCGCCACCCGTCCGGGATGCGCCTTGCCGCGCACCAGGAACTGGACCGGCGTCCCGGCTTTGGCGTGGTCGATGGCGATGTAGCCCATGGCCACCGGTGCGCCAACGGTCGGGCCGAAGCCGCCACTGGTAACCTCGCCAATGACGGTGCCGGCGGCGTCGGTCACCTGGGCATGGGATCGGGCCGGCACCTTGCCTTCAGGCGTCAGTCCAACCCGTTTGCGTTCGACCCCTTCGGCAATCTGTCGCAAGATGACGTCGGCGCCGGGAAACCCGCCCTCGTCACGACGCCGTCGGCTGATGGTCCAGGCCAGCGACGCCTCAATCGGCGTCGTCGTGGTATCGATATCACTGCCGTAAAGGCACAACCCCGCCTCCAGGCGAAGCGAATCGCGGGCACCGAGACCGATGGCGGCAACCTCGTCTTCCGCCAGAAGCAGGCGGGCCAGGTGTTCTGCCTTGTCGGCGGCGACGGAGATCTCGTAACCGTCCTCGCCGGTGTAGCCCGACCGGGTCACGAAACTGGGCACGTCGGCGATGGTCAGGGTCTCGGCGGTCATGAACATCATGTGGCGGCACGGTGGCGCCAAGCGGGCAAGCACGTCGGCCGCCTTGGGTCCCTGTAAGGCGAGCAACGCCCGATCCTCAATCACTTCAAGTTCCGCGTCTCCGCCCAGACGCTCGCGCATGTGGGCGAAATCCTGGTCTTTGCAGGCAGCGTTGACGACGACGAACAGATGATCGCCGCGGTTGGTCACCATGAGATCGTCGAGAATGCCGCCGGCTTCGTTGGTGAACACGGTATAGCGGGTTCTGCCGACACCAAGTTCGGCTATATCGTTGGGGACCAGGGTTTCGAGCGCCCTGGCGGCGTCGGCACCCCTAATGATCGCTTGACCCATGTGGGAGACATCGAACAGCCCAGCATTTTCGCGCGTGTGCTGATGCTCGGCGATGATGCCCTGGAAGTTCACCGGCATGGCGTAGCCGGCGAATGGAACCATCTTGGCATCCAACTCGCGGTGCAGGCTGTCCAGGGGTGTCGATTTAATATTTTGGTCGGGAGGATGGGCCACGCGGTTCTCCAACAGTGTTAACGGCAATCCCGGCCACATGTTCGTTCAGCCGGTCCATGCCCCCTCTGTCTCGGAACCTGAAAGATTCCCCGGGTCGGCCTGAAGCGGCACATCGATCCGGGTTACATCTTCGGTGAGACGCGGCCTTACGTCGCGTCTGCTTTCCAGAGTCTCATCGCCCTGCGGTCCGTTTGCCTGAGAGTTTCCGGGGCGGTTGCTCCTTCGGCGTCAGCCCGGCCCACGTCGACCGGCCAATCTCTCCCGCAGGGGTCAATTGAGCGTTCCTTAAGCGATCGTCTCCGTTTTCCTGGTTGCTCCGGTGGCACCAGCACGCGGCGCCGAGCGATGGGTTATTTTAATACTTGAGCGCGAGAGGTCAACAATTGTGGCGCTTGGCCCCGGTCCTCATTGGGGCCGGGCGCGGCGGCGGCTGTTGAATTCCATCTCTTCGCGGCTCATTTGAAAACCGACGATGATCTCAAAATTCGACCCATTTTGGCCGGCCTTCAAGGGTATGTTCAACTTCACTCCCTTGTCGGTCCAGTCGACCTTGCTGCGATTTCCCGGGAACGTGACCGTCGCGTCAAATGCATTCTTGTTCAACACGGTCTTATTGCTATCGGTGACGGCAACGAAATACTGGAAGGCGGCCTTGCGCTCGCGGTCCGCGGCGCCCCGTTCAGCCCCAACGAGCACGAACAGTTCAACCGTCATCGTTCCCGCCTTGGTGTCGTCGTCGATATCGTATTCGCACGACCGCAAGATGTCGCGGATTTCAGCCTGGTAGACGATGTCGATGATGTCACGTCCCGGACCGGGCAGGAACCTGGTGAGCGAGGCGCCCGCGGGCAGCAACGAAACCCGCGGACAGGCCAAGGGTATTTCCTTACCCATGAGGGATTCGCGCATGGAATCGTAAACCCCGCAGCCGGCGAGCACCAAGCCGACGGCGAGGACGAGGCCTGATCGCGCCAAACGTATGTCCATGGCGTTCGTGCTTCCCTTTTTCAGGGTTTCAGACTGTAGAGAAGAGCCCCTTTGCGTACAAGGTCACTTGGCGGGGACGGCTGCCTCCTGCCCCGGGCGATCCAAATCGGCCAGGGTCGAGGCAAGTTTGCTTAGAGCCCGCGCCCGCGCCCAGGCGTTGTCGACGCCTTCCGCAACCTCAAGGGCATTGAGAAATGCCGTCCAGGCGTGGTTGGGTTCGCCGGCGGGGACATAGCTAGACGAGATATCGCCGAACATCCACACCCGGCTCAAGGAGCTTTTTATTGCCGCTGAGGCTTCGCGCGCCAGGGCTTCGGTCCGCGTGGCACCGGCCTCGTCGCCCTCTCGATTGCGTTCGGCCCAGAGGGTCCACAAGACGTGGGCGCGCATTTGATCGTCCTTGATCCGCCGCGCCGTCTCAACGGCGTCCTTGAAAGCCCGGGAGTCGATCGCCTTGGCAATTTCGGAAAATGCGATGGCTATGCGGCTCAGGGTGAAGGACCGTGCATAGGGGAACTTGATCGTTTCCGCCGCCTCCGATGCCTGGGCCAGTGTCGCCCAAGCGTCGGCGCCTTTGCCCGCCTTGACCTGAGCAATGCCGATGTGGGAAAGCGTGACGGCGCGGTAACGGTCGGACGTGATGTCGGCGGTGACGTCAAGAGCCTCTTCCATCTGCCCGGCGTCGGCATGGGCGACGGCGACCGCCACCAACACAGGGGTACGATCGGCGGCCCCGTGGACGTTCTTCAGCACATTCAAGGCCTCTGCCGGTTGCCCCATCGCGGCACGGGCGGCGGCGAGAAGACGCAGCGCCGTCCCGCGCTGGGCGCGTTTGACTCCGACGCGCAAAAGATCCTCCGCCTTTCTCATGGCGGCGCGGGAACTGTCGGCGTCGCCGGCTCGGCTCAGCACTGTCGCCGACTTCGTGTAATAGGCGATCCGTCTGACCGGGTCCTCGACCTCTCCAATGATTTGAGTTAGCCGCAGCGCCGCCTTGCGCGCACTGGCGACGTCCTCTTGGGCGGCTCCGATGGTTGCGATGGCGATCAGGGCGTCGGCCCTCTTGACAACGTCGGGGATGATCTCGCTGGCCGTCAGGGCCTCCTCGCCGCGCCCCGAATGGGCCAGGCCCTCGGCGATTTTGCGCAGCGCCACCATGATGAGACGCGGGTCGTGAATGCGCCGCACCGTGGCCATGGCGTCCTTGGTGAACCCGGCCTTGGCCTGAGCAGCCAGGATTTCGCCCAGCGCCCAGTCCCGCCTGTCGGTCTTGTGGATCGCCTTGGCGCTTTCCGACGTCTCGGTGAGCAGGCAAAGGGCCGTTGGCCGGCGGAAGCATGGCTCCGGATTGCGCGTCGGGTTGGCGACTTCGCTGATAGCCACATTCACCAGGTGGCGGGTCTCGGGGTTGCTTAGCAAGGCCTGGCGCGCCGCCGCCATTCTTTCCTTCCTAACCACGTCGAGACGACCCAAGAGCACGTCCACCTTGGACGCCGTCTCCAAATGGATGGCCAATTCCTCGCTGGCGATTCCGGTCACTCCGAGACCGTTGCGTTTTTGATAAACCCGGATGGCGGAGCGCAACTCGACATCCATGACGCCGTCCAGGGGTCCCTTGTAAATTCCAGCATCCGTAAGGGCCTTCTGGGTGCGCAAGATAAGGGGGTCGGCGCGACGCCCCTGGAGCTGTTCTATGGAACGGGATTCCTTGCCGACGACGGCAACCTGGACCGGGCCGGCGAAATACGTATCGGGCGATGCGGCAGGCACCTCGGCCGACGCACCGAAAACAAAACCCAAGAGCAGGAAAACACCCGGCGCCCAAAAGAATTTGGTCGCCGCGCCGCCGGGCGCCCAAGGGCGGGTGCAGTCGGCGGAGCGTCTTTTCATTACCACCTCATCGGGAACGCGAGGACTCGACGAATATATGTCGATCCGAATCCCAACTGGCAAGGGGCGAATCATCATCATTCTAACATTTTTCCCATCCCTATGGGCCTTTATCACCGCTCCTTGGTATAAGAGACATTAGTTAACAAATTCTCCCGACACGCTTCGGAGTCCCATGGCTGTCTATACCGAAGTCACCGACGACGAATTAATCTCGTTCATCGCCGAATACGATGTCGGCGTGGTCGTTTCGTACAAGGGCATCGCCGAAGGTGTGGAAAACTCAAACTATCTGCTCAAGACGGAACAGGGAACCTTTATCCTGACTCTCTATGAGAAGCGGGTCGATCCGGCGGACCTGCCGTTTTTTCTCACCCTCATGGAGCATGTGGCGGGCCGCGGCATCGCCGCACCGACACCGATCAAGGGGCGAGACGGGAATTCGTTGCGCCGCCTCGGCGGCCGTCCCGCCGCTCTCTTCACCTTCCTCGACGGCATGTGGCCGAGGCGCATCAACCCTGACCACTGCGCCGCCGTCGGCGAGGGCGTGGCCCGCTTCCATCTGGCCGCCGCCGATTTTGCCATGAGCCGGCCCAACGCCCTTTCGCTGACCAGTTGGCGGCCCCTGCTTGACGCCGTCGACGGGCGTGCCGACGAGGTCAAGCCGGGGCTGGCCCGGGAACTGACCGCCGAGTTGGAAGATCTGGAGGCCGACTGGCCGACCGGGCTACCGCTCGGCGTCATCCACGCCGATCTGTTTCCCGACAACGTATTTTTCCTGGGCAATCGGCTGTCCGGCTTCATTGATTTCTACTTCGCCTGCACCGATTTTCTGGCCTACGATTTGGCCGTCTGCCTCAATGCCTGGTGCTTTGAGAGCCACCGCACGTTCAACGTCACCAAGGCCAGGCGCATGCTGACGGGGTACCGCCGGGTGCGCGCCATCACCGACGACGAACTGGCCGCCCTGCCGATGTTGGCCAGAGGCAGCGCTATTCGCTTCTTGTTGACCCGGATTTACGACTGGCTGAACACGCCGCCCGACGCCATGGTCACCCGCAAGGATCCCTTGGAGTTTCTTGAGAAGCTGCGCTTCCACAGGACCGTCAAGGGACCCGGCGACTACGGCCTGGATTAGGAGGGACGGCTTGGGCAAAGACGATACGGTCGATATCTTCACCGACGGGGCGTGCAGCGGCAACCCGGGCCCCGGCGGATGGGCGGCGATCCTGCGCTGGCGCGGAACGGAGAAAGAACTCTCGGGCTTCGCTGCCGATACCACCAACAATCGCATGGAGATGATGGCCGCCATCCAGGGCGTCGAGGCCCTGAGGCGGGGTGTCCGGGCGCGGCTTTATACCGACAGTACCTACGTGCGCGACGGCATCACCCGGTGGATTGAACGCTGGAAGCAAAACGGCTGGCGCACCGCCGCCAAGAAGCCGGTCAAGAACGAGGACCTGTGGCGCCGCCTCGATACGGCCCTCCAAGGCCACGACGTGGAATGGCACTGGATCAAGGGCCATTCCGGGCATGTCGAGAACGAGCGCGCCGATCAACTGGCCCGTGACCGCATCAAAGACGCCGCGTCCTGATCCCCTTAGGGGCTACTGAAATGAAACGGTTTTCTTGGCCCGCTCCAATTTTTGCGCCGGCCAGCGTTTGACGGCGCCGGGTGCCTCCTTGGCGCCGGTTATCCGGGTTCCTGCCTCGGTCTCGGTAAGATCGACGCGACCGGCCCCGTTCTCGACGCTGACCGCTGTGCCCTCAAGAAGCACCACGCCCCAGGCGCCGTCGATGAAACCGCCCCAAACCGTGGTGCCGCGAATCCCGATGGTGCCGAATTCGGTCGCCACCTCGAAGGGATTGCCGACTTGCTTGGCGATCTCGCCCGACACGGCCAGAAGCGCGCCATTCATCAGGCGCGTGGCGGCGTTGCCGAAATTGTCCTTGAAAACATAGTCGATGATGACAAAGGAGGTCCGTTCGCCAAGCGTCATCACGGCGCCATCGATCATGCGGACTTCCAATCGTGCCCCCTTGCCGGTCGAAAGGACGTCGCCGACGAAGATCGGCTCACCGACGGCAAGGGCGCGCGGCACCGCGTCCTGTACGGCGACGGCGGAGGCCTGAAGCCGGAGCACGGTTCCGGCCACGTTGTCGTCTTGGGCACGGACCAGCCCGGCCGCCCCGGCCAGGCCGACAAAGACCACGAGGATGATTCGCACCGTCTTGATAATCATGGCATTTCCTTCTCAGTATCGAGTGTCCTGGATCATACGCCAAGTTGCTCCGCCAGGTCCGCCAATCCGGTCACGACATGGGGCGTCGGGACGTCGGCCGGCACCGTCAGGCCGCGTCCGGTACGATCATGGCGGCGATTGACCCAGACCGCCGCCAGACCCCGGGCGTGGGCCGGCGCGATGTCGTGAAAGCGGCTCTGGGCGGCGTGAAGGATACGCCGGGCATCAACGTCCAGCTCGGGGAAGGCCCCCATGGCGCGTTGGAAATGGGCCGTCGCGGGTTTGTAGGACGCAACGTCCTCGGCGGTGACGACGACATCGAGGACGCTGCCCAGGCGGCGGTGGGTCTCGGCGAAGGAGCGGTTGTCGACGTTCGACAGGACCCCAAGGCGGAAGCGCCCTGCCAGCCGCGCCAAGGCCGCTACCGTGTCGGGAAAGGGTGGCCAGTTCCCGACCGAGGCGGCAAAGTGCCGGCGGACGGCGGGCTGAAGCCCGACCTCGAAATGCTCGGCCAAGGTTTCCAAGGCGCGGCCCAGGACCTCGCGATAGGGAAGAGTTGGGCGGATACTCTGCTGGTGGCGCTGGGCTTCGGCGAAGTGCGACAGCAACGCGTCGTCTTCGGCCGCCAACCCGGCGCCATCGGCCCATGGCCGCAAGACCTCAAGGCAACCGGTTTCCCAATCGATCAGGGTGCCATAGCAATCGAACGTGACGGCATCGAAATTGCCGCCGCTCAAGGCCGCTTGGGTCACAGTTTTTACAACTGTCTCAGCATGGCTTCGGCCGAAGAGATTTCAAAGGCGCCCGGCGGCTCTTGGTTCAACACCTTTATGGCCCCGTCCTCGACGATCATGGAATAGCGCTTCGATCGCACCCCCATGCCGTGCCCCGAGGCGTCCAAGTCAAGCCCAAGCTGACGGGTCAGATCGGCATTACCGTCGGCCAGCATCTGGACCTTGCCGCCGGCGTTCTGGTCCTTGCCCCAGGCGCCCATGACAAAGGCGTCGTTGACCGACAGGCAAGCGATGGTATCCACGCCCTTGGCCTTGAGGGCCTCGGCGTTGGCGACATAACCTGGCAGATGCTTGGCCGAACAGGTCGGTGTAAAGGCGCCCGGCACGGCGAAAAGCGCCACCGTCTTGCCTTTGAAAAGGTCTTCCGTGGTGATTTCTTCGGGCCCGTCGGAGCCCATGGTTTTCAGGGTCGCGGCTGGGATTTTGTCGCCAACATTGATGGTCATGGTCTGTTTCCTTTTAGTTTAGCCTTGGGTCTTCGGTCGGTTCGGTACCGAACAGAGATAATCCATCTGGCCGAGGATTCCAGGGCAAACCCCGGAATGATTCCAAAAATGTGCTGAAATCTACCGCGACGCCGCGGCGGTTGCGGCCGGGCCCGCCGCGCGAATTATGGCGTCGAGGACCACCTCGGCGCTCAGCAGCTCGGGCAACGGAATGCCACGCGGCGCGCCGGGGCCGTAAACGGCGTCGAAGGGAATGCCGTAGCGGCCAAAGCCGGAAAGGTAGCGCGAAATGGCCTCGTCGGGGTGGGTCCAATCGGCCTGCATGGCGACGACCCCGTCACCGCCGAGGCGGCGCGCGACCTCGCCTTGATATAGAACCAAGGTCTTGTTGATCTGACACGTGATGCACCATTCGGCGGTGACGTCGACGAAGACCACCTTGCCGCCGGCGACCTGGCCCGCGATGGCGCCCTCGTCGAAGGGAACCCAGAGGGCTTCGGCTTGGTTCCGGGTGGGATCAGCGGGGATGGGACCCGACTGGCCGGGAACCACGAAGGCAAGAAGGGCGACCGCCGCCAAGCCCGCCACGACGGCGTGCCTGGGACGTCCGGCCAAGCGGTGGCGCAGGTACAAAAGACCCACCGCCACGACCGTCAGCCCCGCGATGACGGCCGCCGCCATCATCCCCGCCTCGGCCGCCAGCACGCTGATTAGCCACGCCGCAGTGGCGGCCAGGGCGAAACCGAGGATACGCCTGAGAACGATCATCCACGGTCCCGGCCGGGGCAGGGCGGTGGCGAGGGCGGGCACCGCCGCGACGACCAGGTAGGGCAGCGCCAGGCCGACGCCGAGGGTGGTGAAGACGGCGAAAATTTGTCCCGGCCCGTGGGACAGGGCGAAGCCGACGGCGGTGCCCAGGAAGGGCGCCGAACACGGTGTCGCCAGAAGCGTGGCGAAGACGCCGGTAAGGAAATGACCGCCGAGGCCCCGGATCCGACCTGCCCGGGCATCGGCGCCGGCGATCCACTCGGGCAGTTCTATGGCGAAGAATCCCCACAAGTTGCAGGCGAACAGGACGATCACCCCGGTCATGGCGACAAGGAACCAGGGCTGTTGGAACTGGATGCCCCAACCGACCGCCAGGCCCGCCGCCTTGAGGGCCGTCAGGACGGCGGCGAGAAGGAGGAATGAGAAGACGATCCCCGCCGCCGAGGCGACGAAGCTCAGGCGCACGGTAGTGCGCTCTCCGCCGCCGTGGCCGACGACGCCCAGCAATTTGATCGACAGCACCGGCAAGACGCAGGGCATGAGGTTGAGGATCAGGCCGCCAAGCAAGGCCAGGGCCAAGATGGTAAAGAACTCCGCGCCCAACGCGCCGGCGTCCGCCTGGGTTACGCTTAGGGTGCGCTCGGCACTGCGCTCACCGTCGACCAAGGTAAACGCCAGCCGGCTTCCAGCGATTGGCCCCGGCAAGTCCTCGGCGCCCGCCACGGCGATCGTGAGGACGGCTTGCCTGCCATCGTCCGTCGTCGTGACGTCCGGTCTCGCAAAGACCAATTCCTCGGGCCCCTCGACGAACAGATCCGGTGCCGTAAAGGTCTGGGTGGCCGATGCCTCGATGCGCAGCACCCGGTCCGCACCCCCACCCGAGACCTCGGCGCGTTCGATCGCCAGGCCATGGCCGGTGCCGTCGCCCGGCACACGCACGGCGTAGCGGTTGATGAGATGGGCGAAGGCGCTTGGCGCCGGCGGACCGGCGGCGATATCCAGCGCGATCTTGGTCTCGTAGGGAATGCAGATGTCCTTGCAAGTGAGGTACTTGAGGTCCGCCCTGAGGCGCAGCGGGCGGCCCCGTTCGCCCAGGGTCGCGGTGATGGGCAGCACAACCTCGTCCTTGTAACCCATGGACTCGAAGCCAAGGATCGAAAAGCGCGCCGGCGCCGGCCAATCAACGCGGGCAAAGGCCAGGTTGTCCGATGCCGCCCAATCGAGTTGCGGCGGAAAACCCGCGTCGCCCGGGGAACGCCAATAAATCTTCCACCCCTCTTTAAGGCGAAAGTGCAATCCGGTGAACACGCTTGCGCCTTCGCCGGTCGCCTGGGTGGCGGATACCAGCCTGACGGCTGTTTGTTCGGTGCTCACCCAATCGGATGCCGCCACGCCGCCTTGGGCCTTTGCCGGTCGGGCCGATCCCAAGGCGGCCACGACGACGAGCGCCGCCAAGGCAAGGGCGGTCTTGGACAAACGAGGGGGCATCGGGTTCGACATGTCGCCACTAAACGTCGCGGATTGGTCTTTCATCATAGCCCATATGGTCCGCTACGCGTTGCAAGATAACGGACTTCACGCAGTGTTGACCTAAAGTGCCCCGATTGTTGAATGGCGCGGCAATCTCGGGCTTTCGTCCGGCGCGGGCCTATGCGACAATAAGAGTAAGAGGGGAGCAATAGGCGCCAGCCGGCGCAATGAGCGATCCGAGGCGAAAATGCCTGACCTGGACGATACCGAACACTACATGTCTGGACACCTTCTGGTCGCCATGCCGACCATGGAGGATCCCCGGTTCGCCAGGACCGTCATCTATATCTGTGCCCACAGTGCCGAAGGCGCCATGGGCCTGGTGGTCAATCAAGCCCTCGATTCGCTTTCGTTTCCCGACCTCCTTGAGCAATTGGATATCCAGACCGCCAGCTTGGACAGTGGGACCCCGATCCATTTCGGGGGGCCTGTTGAATCAGGCCGGGGCTTCGTCCTTCATTCCGCCGATTACGTCCAAGAAGCAACGCTGGTCGTCGACGACGATATCGCCTTGACCGCCACGGTGGACATCCTCAAGGCCATCGCCCGTGGATCGGGGCCGAGCCGGTCTCTGCTCGCGCTTGGCTATGCCGGTTGGGGGCCGGGCCAGTTGGATTCCGAGATTAAGGCCAATGGTTGGTTGCAGGTCTCGCCGGACGACGACTTGGTGTTCGGTCCCGAACTCGATTCCAAGTGGGAACGGGCTATCGCCAAGCTTGGAATCGATCCCTCCATGCTGTCCGGTCAAGCGGGCAACGCATAAAGGTTCGCTTTAACTCAGGCGCTCCGTGACGCGTTCAAAACTCTCCAATCGTGTGATCGGCCCCAGGGCCGCCAGGACCGGTCGGCTTGACTTGATGCGCTTTGCCGCGCCGGCCGCCGCCCGGGCATCCACGGCGTCGATTTTGGCGACCACCTCGTCCAGGGGCACGGCCCGCCCGAAGACCAGCAACTGGCGGGCCAGCCGTTCGCACCGGGCCGTCGTGCTTTCCAGCGACATCAGCATGCCGGCCTTGAGTTGGGCGCGGGCGCGGATCACTTCTTCTTCGTCCACCATCTCGCAGGCCCGGGCGAATTCGTCGCAAACCACGGGCACAAGTTCGCCCAAGTCGGCCTCGCCGGTGGCCGCGTAGATGCCGAACAGGCCGCTGTCCGAATAGCTCGACTGGAACGAGTGGATCGAATAGGCAAGGCCCCGTTTTTCGCGCACTTCTTGAAACAAGCGCGACGACATGCCGCCGCCGAAAAGGGTGGAAAAGACCGAGAGCGCGTAGAAATCGTCGTCGCGGAACGGCACGCCCTCGAATCCGAGGGCGACGTGGACCTGTTCCAGGTCGCGGGATTCGCGATAGTCGCCACCAACGTAGCGGGCCTTATCGCCACCGGTCGGCTGATCGGGCGGCAAGGTGCGGAAATTTTTCTCCGCCAGGTCCACCAGGGCATCGTGATCGGTCTTCCCGGCGCCGGCGACAATCGTTCGGGCGGCTGAGTAGTGGCTCTGCATGTGGTCGATGATGGTCTCGCGGCGCATGGCAAGGACGCGCTCGGCAGAGCCCAGCACCGAACGCCCCAGATTCTGGTCGGGAAAGGCGGTTTTTTGGAGGTGGTCGAAGATGATATCGTCGGGGGTATCGTGGGCGTGGCCGATCTCCTGGACGATGACGGCCAACTCGCGGGTCAACTCGTCGGGGTCCATGACCGCGTTTTGCAAGATATCGGCGATGATGTCGGCAGCCAGGCCGATGTTGTCTTTCAGGACCTTGGCATAGTAGGCCGTGTTTTCGTGCGAGGTGTAGGCGTTGAGGTGCCCGCCCACCGCTTCGATCTCCTCGGCAATGGCGCGCGCCGAGCGCCGTTCGGTCCCCTTGAAGGCCATGTGTTCCAAGACATGGGAAACGCCGTTGACCTCGGGCGCCTCGTGGCGCGCACCGACGCCGACCCAGGCGCCCAACGACACCGTTTCAACACTCGTCATGGAGTCGCTGGCAACGCGCAGCCCGTTGTCGAGCGTGGTAACGCGAACGCTTTCGTCTCCCGTCACGAAGCCGTTCCCCCAGCCAGGCGCTGGGTCACGAAATCCTGCACCACCCCAAGGTCGTTGGGGAGGGTCTCAAAGCGCTCCGGGCGCTCGTGAAGGTCGGCGAGATGGGCCGGCAAGGGTGGGCGGATACCCGTCGCGTCCTCCACCGCCTGGGGAAATTTGGCGGGATGGGCGGTGGCCACGGAGACCAGGGTCGAGGTCTTGTAGTCGTGGCGCCCGATGCCGGCGGTAACCGCGATGGCGGAATGCGGGTCGAGGAGCTGGCCGGTCTGGCGGTGGATGACTCGGATGGCCATTTTGGTCGCCTCGTCGTCGACCGAGAAGCCAGAAAATAGGCGCGCCATGCGGCGCCATCGGTTCTTGCCGAAGGCGGCTTGACCGTTCTTGCGAAAACGCTCCATGACCGGGCCCAGCCGAGCGCCGTCGCGGCCGTAGTAGTCAAACAACAGGCGCTCGAAATTGCTCGACACCTGGATATCCATGCTTGGGCTAAGTGTCGGATGGACCGGCGTCACGCGCATCTCGCCGGTCGCGAAGTAACGCGTCAGAACGTCGTTGACGTTCGAGCCGATGACGAACCCGTTCACCGGCAAGCCCATGCGCCGCGCCGCATAGGCCGCATAGACGTTGCCGAAGTTGCCGGTCGGCACAGCGAAAGTAAAGCGCCGCCCCGGCGCGCCGAGTGCCACGGCGGCGACGACATAATAGGCAACCTGAGCCATGATCCTGGCCCAATTGATGGAGTTGACGGCGGACAGCCGGAATCGATCGCGAAAAGCCCGGTCGTTGAACATGCCTTTCGCCAGATCCTGGCAGTCGTCGAAGGTGCCCTCGACGGCGATGTTGTGGACGTTGGACGATGCCACCGTAGTCATTTGGCGGCGCTGCACGTCGGAGACTCGCCCCTTGGGATGAAGGACGAAAATGTCGAGACACGCCCGATCGCGGCAGGCCTCGATAGCGGCCGAACCGGTGTCGCCCGAAGTGGCGCAGATCAGCGCGATGCGTTCGCCGCGCCGGGCCAGCACGTGATCAAACAAGCGCCCGACAAGTTGCAGGGCATAATCCTTGAACGACAGGGTCGGGCCGTGAAACAGCTCCAATAGCCACTGGTTGCGCCCCAGTTGGGTGAGCGGTGCCACCGCTGGGTGGTCGAAGCCGCGGTAGGCGTCGACCACCATACGGGTGAAGTCGTCTTCGCCGATGGCGGCGCCGACGAAGGGCGACATCACCCGCGCCGCCACTTCCGTATAGGACAGACCCGAGAGGGCGCGCATTTCGGGGCGTGTCAGCCGGGGCCAGGTCTCGGGCACATAAAGACCGCCGTCGCTGGCTAGGCCGGCCAGTAACGCATCGTCGAAGGAAAGGACCGGGGCCTTGCCCCGGGTGCTGACGTACTTCACGAATCAATCCATCCGATGCCGAGAAGAAGCAAGAAAATCAGAAGCCGCCCAACCTATCTGTTGGTCAGGTCCCCGGCAAGCAGTCACGCCAGGTAACGGTCCTCAAGATGGGTCTTGAAGACACCTGCGTCGAGGGGGCGCCCGGTGGCCTGGGTCAGCAACTCGGGGACCGGAAGCACGGAGCCCTTGGCATGGATGGCGTCCCCCAGCCAGGCAAGGAGTGGTTTGAAATCGCCCTTGGCTATTTCCGTTGTGATCGTTCCGTCGGCGCTTTTGGCGGCGGCGAAAATTTGCGCTGCGGCGATGGCTCCCAGCGTATAGGTGGGGAAGTAGCCCCACGCGCCGTCGTACCAATGGATGTCCTGAAGACAGCCGTCGCCGTCGCCGGGCGGCGTAATTCCAAGCAGGCCTTTCATTCCTTCGTTCCACGCGGCGGGTATATCGGCGGCCTCCATGGTGCCGCCGATGATCGCTTTTTCCAGGCGATAGCGCACGATGACGTGGGCTGGATAAGTCACCTCGTCGGCATCGACACGGATCAAGCCGGGCTCGACCCGGGTCAAGAGCCGATAAAGATTGTCCTCGTCCCAAGCCTCGCCGGCGCCACCGAAGGCGCGCCCGATCAGGGGGGCGGCAAAGGCGAGAAAGGGGCGCGAGCGGCAAACCTGCATCTCGATCAGCAAGGATTGGCTTTCGTGGATGCTCATGGAGCGGGCCAGGCCGATCGGTTGATGGCGCCATGCCGGCGGCAGGCCGCGTTCGTAGAGCGCGTGGCCGGTCTCGTGGAGTACCGCCATGAGGCTCGAGGTAAAATCATTTTCGTCATAGCGCGTCGTGATGCGGACGTCTTCGGGCACCCCGCCACAGAACGGGTGCCGGCTTTCATCGAGACGTCCGTGGTCGAAGTCAAAACCCAGGGCCGCCATCATTTCGTGGGCCAGGGCGCGCTGGCCGGCGATGGGAAACGGCCCGGGCGGGAGCACCGGAGCGGGCCGGCGGGCCTGATTTTCCAGAACACGGCCCAGGAATTCGGGCAAGAAGGCTTCCAGATCTTCGAACAACGGGTCGATTTCGGCCTGCCGTCCGCCCGGCTCATAGGCGTCGAGAAGCGCGTCATACGGATCCAGGCCCAGGGCTTCTGCCTTGGCGGCGGCGGTCTCGCGGACCAGGGCAACAAGCACGTTCAGATCGGGCAGGACGGCGGCGAAATCGCCCGCCGGCCACGCCCCGCGCCACGCCATCTCACATGCCGATTCCGCCCTCGACAGCGCTTCGACCAGATCCTCGTCAAGGGCCGTCGCTCGGCGCCATTGGCGTTCCATTTCGGACAAGTTGGCGCGCTGCCAGTCGTCAAGCTCGACCTGGGCGGCGGATTCCAGAAGGTCCGCTGTTTCAGGGCCGGTAAGAAGGGCGTGGCGCGTCGTCTTGAGGACCGCTAATTGCTCGGCCCTGGTCTCACTGCCGCCGCTTGGCATCACCGTCGACATGTCCCAGTGCAACACGCCTTCGGCCTGGCCGAGAACGAGATAGCGGCGGAAATGGTCTTCCAATTTGGTGTAGGCGGTCACGGGGCCGGCACTCCAACAGGGCTTAGAGAGCGAAAGGGACGGCCCGGTCGATCAGCAGAAAGGCGAAAATCATGAACAGATACAAGATCGAATAGCCGAACATGGGCCGCGCCGCCTTGTCAGTTTCGTCGCGCCACACGCGCAGCGCATGGCGCACAAAGCCGGCGCCGAGCACCGTTGCCGCGGCACCATAAACGACCCCCGACAGGCCGATGATCACGGGTGCGTAAGTAGCGCCGATCATGAGGGCGGTATAGATCCCGATCTGTTTCTTGGTCTCGCGCGTGCCGGCCACCACCGGCAGTATGGGAACCCCGGCGCGGGTGTAATCTTCGTTCGAGAAAAGCGCCAGCGCCCACGAATGGGGGGGTGTCCACAAGAAGATGATGGCGAACAGCGAAAGGGATTCAATGCTGACGGTTCCGGTCACGGCGGCCCAGCCGATGACCGGTGGCAAGGCGCCCGCGGCGCCGCCGATGACGATGTTGTGCGGCGTGCGCCGCTTCAGCCAGACGGTGTAAATGAAGACGTAATAGAGGACGGTCAGGGCCAGCAACCCCGCCGCCATGTAATTGACGACCAGAGCCATGGTCACGATAGAGGCCACCGACAGGATAACGCCCATAATCAGTGCATGGCCCGGCGCCATGCGCCCGGCCGGAATGGGACGGTCGCGGGTCCGCCCCATGTTGAGATCGATGTCGCGGTCGTACCACATGTTAATGGCCCCCGACGCGCCGGCGGCAAGGGAGATGCAGGCGACCGCGACGGCGCCCGTCCAGGGTGCGATGGTGCCTGGCGCCAGAAGTAAGCCGACCAGGCCGACGAAGATGACCAGCGACATCACCCTGGGCTTCAAGATGATGGCGAAATCGACAACGCGCGCGCGATAGGGCCGGGCGCCGTCCGGCGTCGCCGCCTCGTTTTCCGCGATGCTTTTGTCGGTCGGTTCGCTCAGGCCGTCCGTCATGGCCGCCATTCTATACCCTAAGCGTGGCCGGTCAGGGGTTTTTATCGCCGCCGTCCGGCGCACCCAAAAGAGCGCGCGCCACCATCCAGATGAACAGCACCCCGCCGATTACCGCAAACAGGGCGCCGATGCCGTTCATCGCCATACCGGCTATTCCACCGATGCCTTCCAGTCCCTGCTCGGCGCCGGCGGTCTTGCGCGGTGCCCCGTAGCCGCCAGCCCAAAAGAGGCTAAGGGCGGCGATGGTTTGGCCGCCGGCGAATAAGTAGATCTGGGCGTAGAGCATTCGGCCCCATGGCGGTCGGCGGTCGAGCAACGGCAGGAATATGACGTAGAAAAGCCCCATGAAGGCCAAGTTCACGCCGGCGATGACACCGTGGTAGTGGGCCGGTGTCCGCGTGTCGGCGCCATCGACGAACAATCCCAAGACGCCGCCGACGGCAAATACGCCAATCGACAAAGAAAGGCACAGGAAACCCGGATGGCGCCACGGCGGCGCCGTGTCTCGCCCTGCAAAGGCGGTGGCCGTCAGCCCGGCGGCAATGAGGACCGGCGGTCCCAGGGCATATTGCAGGTTGGTAAATGTTTTAGCTTGGTCGGCGCTGAACGGGGTTTGAAATACGTAAAGCAGGGGCGCCGGAAGGGTAAACGCCACCAGCCACAGCATCGCCCCCTTGTGCCAGGCGGGCGCCATCGGAGGCCGTCCCAGAGCGTTGGTGCCAAGCAGGTGCCAGGCACCCAGCATCAAGATCGTGTTGACGAACTGCAAGACATGGCCGGCGCCCCAAAACAGGTCTTCGTTGTAGGCATGGGTGGGGGCCTCGCCCCGCAACAGCCAATACGCCAAGGCGATGCAGATCAGGGCGACGCCATAGGCAGCGCCGCCGGCGGCAAAGGCGAAGGCCGCCGGCTCGACGCTTGTCCGACGGCCGGGAAGATTGACCGCCAAGCGTACCGCCGCCAGGGCTACGCCGCCCGCCAACGCTATTAGGCCGGCGTAATACAGGGGATCGACGATGACCGGCACATAGTTGTTGAGGGTCGGTTCGCCGCGATCCAGAAGGGCGGGGATGAACAGAAGAACCGAGGCCAGGGCGACCAAGGCGACGCTGATCACGCCAAGGACGTTGGCCCGCGGCTCGCCACCAGAGACGCGATGGGTGGCAAGATGCAAGACGGCACCGAAGACAGCCAGGAACCACACGACAAAGGAATAGACGACGTGGATCACCAGGCCCTTTTCGAAGAACGCCAAGGGCCAGGGAAAGACGCCCTCTATACCGGGCAGACGCGAGATCGCCAACAAGACGGCGAACACGCCGGCTATGGCCAGGGCCACGATGGCGAGGAAACACCATGACCAAAGTTCGCGCCCGGCGGCCCCTGTCAGGGCGCCGGGCCAGGTCTCCAAGACGGCGCCGGGCGGCGGTCTCACGGGACTTGCCGGTTCGCCCATCGGATCAGGACGCGACCGGATAGAGGTGCACCGCCATAACGTAGACGGCGATGCCCGAGATGCCGACATAGATCCATAATGGCAAGGTCCATCGGGCCAGGGCGCGGTGGCGGGCGAAGCGCTCCTTATAAGCGCGCCAGACGACAACCGGCACCAAAGGCGTAATTGCGATGGCGCCAAGAACGTGGAGGATCAAGATGGAGAAATAGACGCGGCGGATCGCACCGACGCCGCCGAATTGCGCAAACCCGGAATTGGCCTTGTAGTAAAGATAAATGGAAAGGAAGGCGGCCGACGCTACCAGGGCCGCCACCATGCAGGCCCGATGCGCCTTCCACCGGCCCAGGCGGATGAACCCGAATCCGGCGCTCAAGCAGACGACGCTGGTTCCATTCAGCGCCGCCATGACGTGGGGAAGTTCGTTGATTGCAAGCATCGTGGTCCTGCGGCCAGCGGGTCGGGAGCGAGGGTTTGGGAAAGGGCGAACTACGAAGCCTTGACGATGACGCTGACGTACATGAACACCGCAAGGGTCGCAAGAATCGCCGCCAAAATCCATTTGTTCATCGTCTCGGCATCATCACCACTGGGCTGCCTTAAATCAAGGGGCAGGAGGAATAGATTGATGGGGGGGACAGAAAAGGGATTGGCAAGTTGCTCTATCCGTTCCAATTTGTCGGGGACGGGGTTGAGAGTGCTCGTCCTAATCGATAAGGTTTAAAAAAATTCAGTTGGATGAAGGTAATGTTTAAAAGATCAATAGTCTTGGCGCCGTTATTCCTGTTCGTCCTCGGCGTCACATTCGCCGGCGCGGCCCAACCGGAGCCGTGGCAGTTGGGTTTTCAACCCGCAGCCTCGCCTGTGATGCGCGAGATCACCGACTTTCACAACCTGTTGTTGGTGATCTCCGTTCTCATATGCTCGGTGGTCCTGGGATTGTTGATCTATGTGATGGTGCGGTTTAACGAGAAGGCCAACCCGACGCCGTCGAAAACCACCCACAACACCGCCATCGAAGTGCTGTGGACGGCGTTGCCGGTACTTATCTTGGTGATCATCGCCGTGCCGTCATTCAAGCTGCTCTATTTCATGGACCGTACCCAGAACCCGGAGATGACGATCAAGGCCACCGGCCACCAGTGGTATTGGTCCTACGATTACCCAGACCACGGAAACTTCACGTTCGATGCCCTCATGGTGCCCGATGACGAGTTGAAGGAAGGTCAGCTTCGCCTGCTGGAAACCGACGAACGGGTCGTCCTTCCGGTCGATACCGACATTCGCGTCCTGCTGACCTCCGACGACGTCATTCACAACTGGGCGATCCCGGCGTTGGGCGTGAAGATTGATACAGTGCCCGGGCGCATCAACGAGACCTGGGTCCGCATTGAGCGCGAGGGCACTTTCTATGGTCAGTGTTCCGAACTCTGCGGGATCAACCACGCCTACATGCCGATCGCTATCGAGGCAGTTTCCAAGGCGGCCTTCGCCGAATGGGTGAAGAAGGCCAAGCAGGAATTCGCCGATACTGGGAGAAAACCGCTTAAGGTCGCCGGCGCTCGCGCCGCCGGGTAATGAGCGCCCAAGGGACGCAAAAGGGAATTTCATGACTGACCAGGTTTCCGCTCCGACCCATGACGCGGGTCAACACCATCCCACCGGCTGGCGGCGGTGGGTCTATTCCACCAACCACAAGGACATCGGGACTCTCTACATCATCCTCTCGATGATCGGAGCCGTCGTCGGCGGTGGCATGTCGTGGTTAATCCGCGCCGAATTGCATATGCCGGGCCTGCAAATACTCACCGATCCCCATTTCTATAACGTCCTGGTTACGGCGCACGGCTTCATCATGGTGTTCTTCGTCGTCATGCCGGCCCTGATCGGCGGCTTCGGCAACTGGTTCGTGCCCCTCATGATCGGCACCCCCGACATGGCCTTCCCGCGCATGAACAACGTTAGTCTCTGGCTGTTGGTGGCGGCCCTGGTCCTGCTGTCTTTGTCAGCCGTTGTTGGCGGCGGCGCGGGTACCGGATGGACCGTCTATCCGCCCCTCTCCGACGCTACCTATCACAGCGGTCCATCGGTGGACTTGGCTATTCTAAGCCTGCACCTGGCGGGCGCCTCGTCGGTCCTCGGCGCCATCAACTTCATTACCACCATCGTTAACATGCGCACGCCGGGCATGACTTTGCACAGGATGCCGCTGTTCGTGTGGTCGATCCTGATCACCGCTTACCTGCTTTTGCTGGCCATACCGGTGCTTGCCGGGGCGCTTACCATGTTGCTTACCGACCGCAATTTCGACACCACCTTCTTCGCCATAGAAGGCGGCGGCGACCCGATATTGTGGCAGCACCTGTTCTGGTTCTTCGGCCACCCCGAGGTCTATATCATGGTGCTGCCGTCGTTCGGCATCATCAGCCAGATCGTCTCGACCTTTTCGAAGAAACCCATCTTCGGCTATCTCGGCATGGCCTATGCCATGGTGGCGATCGGCTTTGTTGGCTTCATTGTTTGGGCCCACCACATGTACACCTCGGGTCTGAACGTCAACACGCGGGCCTACTTCGTCGCCGCGACCATGGTCATCGCGGTGCCGACGGGCATCAAGATCTTTAGCTGGATCGCCACCATGTGGGGTGGTTCCATCCAGTTCAAGATACCCATGATGTGGGCGCTCGGGTTCATCTTCCTGTTCGTCGCTGGTGGCGTCACCGGGGTCGTTTTGGCAAACGCGGCAGCCGACATCGCCATGCACGACACCTACTACGTGGTCGCCCATTTCCATTACGTGCTTTCGGTTGCCGCGGTGTTCGCCATGTTCGCCGGATTCTATTATTGGATCGGCAAGATGTCGGGCCGCCAATACCCCGAAACCCTGGCTAAAATTCACTTCTGGGTTACCTTCATCGGCGTCAACGTGACGTTCTTCCCGCAGCATTTCCTGGGACTTGCCGGCATGCCCCGGCGCATCCCCGACTATCCCGACGCCTTCGCCGGTTGGAACATGGTGAGCAGTTACGGCGCTTACATCACCATGGTCTCGGCCGTGCTTTTCTTCTACGTCGTTTACCGGACGTTTACCGCCGGCGAGAAGGTAGCGGGCAATCAATGGGGCGCGGGCGCGACGACCCTGGAGTGGGCGGTGCCTTCGCCGGCGCCCTTCCACACCCATGAGGACGCCCCCAAGCTGGAGGCCCAGCCGGCCGAATGACGGAGTACGATCAAGGACGGACCATGGTGAGGACGAGACGTTCGAACGGTATCCTCGGCATCGCGCTGGTAGCGCTGGTCGGCGGCATGGTGGGGCTTAGCTTCGCCGCCGTGCCTCTCTATCGGCTGTTCTGCCAGGTGACCGGCTACGCCGGCACGCCGCGTATCGGCGTTCAGGCCAGCCCGGCGGCGCCTGAAAAGGGGCGCATCACCGTGCGCCTGGACGCCAACGTCAATTCGGCCCTGCCGTGGCGCTTCCGTTCCGAAACACCGGCGGTCTCGGTACAGCTGGGCGAGACCGCCCTTGTCCATTATGTGGCCAAGAATCTTTCCTCATCGCCCGTGGTCGGCCAGGCGACGTTTAGCGTTACGCCGTACAAGGCGGCGCAGTATTTCGCCAAGATCGAATGCTTTTGCTTTACCGAGCAACGCCTGGCGCCCGGCGAGGAGGTCCCTATGGCGGTGTCGTTCTATGTCGATCCGCAAATCCTGGACGACCCCGACGCCCGGGACGTGCAGACGATCACCCTTTCTTACACGTTCTTTTCCGCCATCAAGGACGGCGAGCGGAAAACGGCCTGGAGGCGCAACGATGGCTAGTGACACGACAAAACGCCACCCCTGGCACCTGGTTGAACCCTCACCGTGGCCCATCGTCGGCACGTTGGCGGCGATGTGCATGGCGCTGGGCGGCGTCTGGTACATGCACGAAGGAATCATATGGGGATTCCTGGTCGGCGTGATGTTGTTGCTGTTCACCTTCTGGGGATGGTGGAACGACGTGGTGACCGAGGGCGAAAGCGGCGTCGATCATACGCCGCCTGTGCAACGTGGCCTGCGCGTTGGTATGGTTCTGTTTATCGTGTCCGAAGTGATGTTCTTCGTCGCCTTTTTCTGGGCCTTCTTCCATTCCAGCGTGCCAGCGCTGAATCTGGTTGCCCCGGAAACGTGGCCGCCGGCCGGGATAGAGCCTTTGGACCCGTGGTCGATCCCGTTTCTCAACACGCTGATCTTGCTGTCGTCGGGCGCCACCGTGACCTATGCTCACAAGGCCGTGTGCGTCGGCAATCGGCCCATGATATTGGTCGGTATCGCCCTGACCGTGATCTTGGGAATTACCTTCCTGGGCTTCCAGGTCTATGAGTACGGACACGCCACCTTCGGCTTCTCGGACGGTATCTATCCGTCGACCTTTTACATGGCGACCGGGTTTCACGGATTTCACGTCTTCGTCGGCACCTGCTTTTTGATTGTCTGTTTTTTCCGCGCCCAGGCCGGCCAGTTCAAGCCCGACCACCACGTCGGATTCGAGGCCGCGGCCTGGTATTGGCACTTCGTCGACGTGGTGTGGTTGTTCCTCTTCATCTGGGTCTACTGGTGGGCAACGCCCAGCGCCCAGGTCGGCTAGCCCGTCGGCGACGAAGGGACAAATAGACGTCAGCTGTCGCGGAACAGATCCTCAATACCGAAGTAGGTGTTGTTAAGGGGATGTGCCTTATTGAGGAAAAGCGTTGTGTCGTTCTTCAGCATTAGAAATCTGTTTATGCCGCGCGTGCTGACTTCATCGATGTTGAAGGCAATCTGAAATTTCTTGACGGTGGCGCGCTCGCCCGAATTGATGTGGCCGTCGATCTGCATGACGTCATAGAGGTTGATGATGATCGCCAGCTTCTGAGCGTCTGTTAGTATCGGCGAGGCCGTTTCGATGAACGTGTCAATATCGATCGTGGAGGCGTAGGTGAACGACCTTTGAACCATGGTATTCAGTTCGGCGGCACTCATCACGTTCGATTCCACGAGCTTGCCGAACAGGGTGATCAGCTTGGCCTTTTCCTGGGGCGACGTCTCGTGGTCGGCCTGAATTTCATAGGCCAGGGAAACCGCCAACGCGAAGAGCGGAGAATCAACTTCACTTTGCATGACAAAAATAGTCTGACATTTCCAGGATAACGTTAAAATACGCTCCGATAGTATCCAATAACCATCGCCGGCGGAACGGTTACAGTTTTTTAAGGTCTGCTATTTATGCGCCTCCACGCACCAGGGCAATGGCCTTAAGTACGGCGGCCAGGCACGCATCGCGCTCGTTCTCTAATTCGGCCACCGAGCGTCCGGCGGCCTGGGCCTCGGCGCCGGCGACCAGCTTTTCGCACAGCTCCGGCGTCAGCTTGGGTACCACCATGCTGGCCCAGCGCCGTTCCTGGCTGGCGCCCAGATGTTCCAGATAATGCCTCAGCCCTTCCGGTCCGCCGCCCATGTGAAAGATCATGGTCGGTCCGGCCAGGGCGTAGCGCAGGCCCGGCCCATGGGACATGGCGGCGTCCACGGCGGCGGCGTCGGCGATACCCTGATCGACCAGGCTGACCGCTTCGCGCCACACCGCCGCCCCCAGGCGTCCCGCGATGTGACCCGAGATCTCACGATTGAGGCGGGCTGATTTCTTGCCGATGGCGTCGTAGAAGTTCACCGCCCAGTCGAGGACGGCGGGGTCGGTTTCCTCGCCGCCTGAGACCTCGACCAGGGGGATCATGTGGGGCGGGTTGAAGGGATGGCCCAGGAAACACCGTTTGGGATGACGCAGGCCCTTTTGAATTGGTGTCATCAGAAGCGCCGAAGAACTTGACGCGATGGCCACATCGGGCGGCGCCACGGCATCGATTTGGGCATAAATCTCGCGTTTCACGTCCTCGTTGTCGGGACCGTTTTCTTGTACGAACTCCGCACCTTCGATGGCCTGTTCAGTATCGGGCAGAAAGGTCCAGGCGTCCGGGTCGGCGTTGGGCGCCAAACCCAGTTCGCGCACCGCCGGCCATGCCTGCCCAATGAAGGCGGCCAGGCGGTCCTTGGCGCCCGGTACCGGATCGGCCACTGTGACCTCGAACCCCCGCGCCAGAAAATGCGTGACCCAACCGGATCCGATAACGCCGGCGCCGATCACGGCAATCCGGCGGATGTCTGTTGGCGAAGGCATACTCATGGTGCGTCCCCCCAGAAAGGAAAGTGAATATCCGAAGCGGCTAATAGTGCCCGCTCTTGTTGCCTCGGGCAACGTAATCGATGAATCGGGAGCGGGCGGCGTTTGACGATCGCCACGTTCGCCCCATATTTGAGTGATGGCGATAGAAAGTGCGCACATGTCAGATTCATAAGGAGCGCCGTCCGTCGGGGTGGCGGGCGTACGATGTGCCAATCCCTATGTCGATTGGTTGCTAAGCGAAGGCTGGCATATGACCAACCCGCCGTCGCTTATCAAGGGCCTGGTGCAAACCATGGTCACCCAAGGCGTGGCGGTCCTTCGATTGCGCGTCACCATCCGCACCTTGCATCCCCAGGCGATCGGCCACAGCTTCACCTGGCAGAGAGACACGGGCGAGGTCGAGGTCTTCCGGCCTCCGCACAGCATCTTGCAGACCGACCAGTACCTTAAAAGCCCCTATGCCGCGATGTTCGAAGGCGCGGGCGGGATACGCCGGCGCCTCGACGTCGCGGGCGCCGAGCTTGAATTTCCCATCCTTCAGGAGCTGCACGCAGAAGGCGCCACCGATTACGTGGCCATGCCGCTTGTTTTCCTGGATGGCAAGATCAATGCCATCACCCTTGCCACCGACCGGGCCGGCGGCTTCACCACCGAAGAATTGCAGCAGGTCTATGACATGTTGCCGGTGCTGGCGCGCCTGTTGGATGTCCACGCCATGCACTACACGGCGCGCACGCTGCTTGACACTTATCTCGGCAAAGTCACGGGCGAGAGGGTCCTCAACGGGCTGATCAAGCGCGGCGACGGCGAGGATATCAACGCCGTCATTTGGTTTTGCGACCTGCGCGGCTCGACGGAGCTGGCCGAAGAAATGGCGCGCGAAGACTTCCTTGGTTTGTTGAACGAGTTTTTCGATTGCATGGCCGGCGCCGTTCTTGATCATGGCGGCGAAGTGTTGCGCTTTATCGGCGACGCGGCGCTAGCGATCTTCCCCATCGTCGAGGAAGACAACGAAGCGGGGCGAGAGGTGTGTACGCGCTACGATGCCTGCCGGCTGGCCCTGATGGCGGCGCGCGACGCCATGGGGCGGATCGGCGAATTAAACCAAGGGCGTGGCGAACGCGGTGCGCCACCGATTGATTTCGGCATCGGATTGCACATCGGCGACGTTTTGTACGGCAACATCGGTGTTCCCGGGCGTCTGGAGTTCACCGTCGTCGGCGCCGCCGCCAACGAGGCCGCGCGCCTTGAGGGCCTGTGCAAGACCCTGGAATTCCCAGTCCTGATTTCAGGCCAGTTCGCCCAATTCTTTCCCGGCGAGCTGGCCTCCGTCGGCCGTCACGCATTGCGCGGCGTGTCAGAACCCCAAGAGGTCTTCACCCTGCCCGACCTTCTCGGAAAAGTTTAGAAGACGTTCTTGCCCCATCTTCCTTTCCCGGCCCCCGGTTTGCGGGCATAGTGGCGCCATGACTGGGGAAACGACCACACCAAGCCTTGCGGCGGACGGCGGCGAGAGCATCGCGGCCCATCTGGAACTGCTCGCCGACATGGGGCGCGATTTCGCCGCCTCGCTCGACATCGATGCAACCCTGGCGCGGGCGTTGGAGCGCATCACCGCACACCTGGACGGCGAAGGCGGCGCGCTGTTCTTGCTTGACGAGACGGGCGAGACCTTGCGCTGCGAGGCCTCATCCGGGATTTCGGAGATCACCGGCCTGACCTTGAACAGCGGCACCGGCATCGTCGGGCGTTGCGTGCAAGGCAATGTGGGTGAGATGGTGCGCGACGTGGCCAAGGATTCCGATTTTTTCAGCGGCGTCGATGCCGAGACCGGGGTGACCACGCGGTCCATCCTATGTGCCCCGATGAGCGTCAAGGACGAACGCATTGGCGCCATTGAGATCATCAACAAACGCGGCGGCGACGGTCTTTTCGACGCCGCCGATCTGAATGTTTTGCAATCGCTGAGTACGTCCGCCGCCCTGGCTGTCCTCAATGCCCGCATGGCGGCGGCTTTGGTCGAACAAGAAAGGATCAAGCGCGAACTGGAATTGGCGGCCGAGATTCAGCGCAGCCTGTTGCCGCCGGCCCAGCCGGCACCCTTTCCAATACAAGGCATCAACCATCCGGCACGTACGGTTTCGGGCGATTTCTATGACTTCTTCACCCTGGCCGACGGGCGCGTCTGTTTCAATTTGGGTGACGTTTCGGGAAAGGGAATGAACGCGGCCCTTCTGATGGCCAAGACGGCCAGTCTGTTTCGCTGCCTGGGTAAGACCTTGCATGATCCGGGGCGCCTGTTGGGCCTGATCAACGCCGAGATTTGCGAGACCGTGACCCGCGGCATGTTCGTCACCATGGCGGCTGGAATCTTCGATCCCGCGACCGGGCGCATGCGCCTGGCCAACGCCGGCCACGAGCCGCCGCTCCATCACACCCGTGACGGTGCATTCAAGGCCCTGGAGGCCGAGGCGCCGCCGCTTGGCATTTCGACGGGGCTGGTCGCCGACGATGTCTATCCGGAAACCGAATTCGACCTTGACGGGGGCACGCTCTATATCTTCACTGACGGCGTGACCGAGGGGTATCTTGAAGACGGCTCCACGTTCGAGGTCGAGGGCCTCAAGGCGACGCTTGCCCAGAACGGCGCGCTGACGTTGTCGGACCGTCTCGAGGCGGTGGTTGGGCGCGTAAAAAGGGGTGAAGATGCGCTGCGTGATGATTTGACGATCCTCGGCGTCGAGGATGTCCGGTAGATGGCGGAGACACAAATGACCGTTGTGGCGGATGACCAGGTGCTCCTGCGGCTTCGCGTCCCGGCCCGCGCCGAACGCCTCAAGGAAGTGCGCGGCGCCGTCGGCGAGGCGGCCGGGCGCTGCGGCTGTGGCGACGAGGCGGTGCGCGAGGTGGTGATCGCGGTCGACGAAGCCTGTCAGAACATCATCCGCCATGCTTATGGGGAAAAGACGGATGGCGACGTCGTTGTGGAAATTCGCTGTCACGACGATACCATGATCGTCGATTTGCGCGACTTCGCCGAGAAGGTCGATCCTGCGACGATCAAGCCTCGCGAGCTTGACGACCTCAGACCCGGCGGTCTGGGAACCCATTTCATGCGTGAGGTCATGGACAGCGTTGAGTACCTGGCGCCGCCCCAGGGACGGGGCAATCTTTTGCGGATGGTGAAACGCATCTCGTGAGGAAGAACGATGGAACATAATATCCGCGAAGAAGCATCCGCCGTCGTCGTCGCCTTCGAAGGCGATGTCGATCTGGAAAGTTCGCGCCGGGCGCGCGAGGTTCTTCTCGAATGCGTGGGGCGCAAAAGGGCCGTACTGGTTGACCTGTCCCAGGTCACTTACATCGACAGTTCGGGCGTCGCGGCACTTGTCGAATCCTTTCAAAGCGCGCGCAAGGGCGGCACGACCTTCGCTCTGGTGGCGGTCAGCGACGCCACGCTCAAGGTCTTGCAGCTGGCCCGGCTCGACAAGGTCTTTACCATCTTCGCCAGCGTCGACGACGGCCTGGCCGAGGCCGGCTGAACCACGATGGCCGAGAGCCAAACCCAAAACCCCCTTTCGCGCTTCGCCGAACGGATCGGCCGGGGCGCCGTTAGCGGCATCGAGGAACTGGGGACCTGCGGCGTTCTGGTGGTGGAAAGCCTGTATTGGCTGGTCGCCGGACCCCGCCTGCGCCAGCCCGTGCGCTTGGGCGCCGTCTTTGTGCAGATGATGGAGATCGGTATCAAGGCCATTCCCATCGTCGCCATGATGGCGGGCACCATCGGCGTCATGCTGGCCATCCAGGGCATCCATACCTTGAAGATCTTCGGCGCCGAATCGCGCGTTGTGGTCGGCATTGCCTTTTCCGTCGTGCGTGAATTCGCGCCCCTGATCACCGGCATCATCGTCGCCGGCCGGTCGGGCTCGGCGCTTGCCGCACGGTTGGGCACGATGAAGATCAGCCAGGAAATCGACGCCCTGCACGTCATGGGCATCAACCCGACGCGCTACTTGGTGGTTCCGGCATTCCTCTCTCTTGTCGTCATGGTGCCGTCCCTGACGCTGTTGTCCGATTTTGTCGGCTTGTTTTCGGCCGGTCTTTACGTCGGCGCGGACCTAGGCATCAGCATGGCCGCCTACGTCGACCAGACCATCGAAGTCCTGAGCCTCGACGACCTCACCCACGGCCTTGGAAAAAGCGTCATCTTCGGCGTCCTGATCGCCGTCATCGGTGTCGTCAACGGGGCCTCGGTGACCGGCGGCGCCGAGGGCGTGGGCCGGGTAACGACCCGCGCCGTGGTGCAGGCCATCTCGGCCATCGTGGTCACCGATATGCTGTTCGCTTTCGTGGCGACCCGCTGACATGGCTGCCCCCTCCAAAGATACCACCGCCGCCCCGGTCATCGAGGTCGAGGATCTGGTCACCCACTACGGCCCGCGCATGATCCTCAAAGGCGTCGATATGGATGTCAAAGAGGGTGAGATCATGGTCATCATGGGGGGCAGCGGTTCGGGCAAGAGCACGCTGCTGCGCCACCTCATGGCCTTGGAGTATCCAACGTCGGGAATCATTCGATTGCTCGGCCAAGACGTGGGCGCATTGGGCACGCTGGAGATGCTGGATCTGCGCAAGAGACTGGGGGTCGCTTTCCAGGGCGGCGCGCTGTTCAGTTCCATGACCGTTGGCGAGAACATCATGCTGCCGCTCTCGGAACACACAGACCTCGATCCCATGACCATGCAGATCATGGCCCGGATTAAGCTTGAGGTGGTGAACCTGGCCGGGTTCGAGGACCTGATGCCGTCGGAGCTTTCAGGCGGCATGATAAAGCGGGCGGCGGTGGCCAGGGCTATCATCATGGACCCCAAGATCTTGTTTTGCGACGAACCCAGCGCCGGACTTGACCCGGCGGTGGCGTCGGCCCTCGACGATTTGTTGTTGCGCCTGCGCGACGCCATGGGCATGAGTATAGTGGTCGTCACCCACGAACTGGACAGCGCCTGTAAGATCGCCGACCGCATCACGGTCCTGGACCAGGGCAAGATCTTGTTCATCGGCCCGACCGATGAATTGCGAAATCACAAGAGCGAGCGTATCCAAAATCTTCTCAACCGCCGCGCGGAGGAAGAAGTCCTGGATGTCGATGCTTACCTTAGCCGGCTTACCGGCGTCACTGTCGATGGGGGTGCGTCCCTATGAAGAGCAACAAGATCAATTACGTCATCGTTGGCGCGTTCATGCTGACGATGATGGTTGGGCTGATCACCGCGGTCGCCCTGCTGACCGGACGGACGGGGGCCGCCGACACCTATTACACGGTCTACGACAACGTCACCGGCATCAAATTCGGCACCCAGGTGCTCTACGAAGGATACCCCGTCGGTCAGGTCGAAGAGGTGGTGCCGATTGAAGAAGACGGGCGCATGCGGTTTCGCGTCGACATGAGCGTCAAACAAGGCTGGAGCATCCCCGACGACAGTATCGCCCAGGTCGCGGCACCAGGATTGTTGTCGGCCATCACCGTCAATATCGAGGCCGGGAAGAGCCCGACCGCGCTGGCGCCGGGAGAGCGCGTCAACGGTCAAGCAGTGGCCAATTTGTTCGCCGTCATGACATCGGTCGCCAACGACGTCGGCGAGTTGGCGGACAACAGCATCCGACCGCTTTTGGATAACATCAACAAGACGGTGGACGCATTCGGCACGCTCTTGGAGAAGGACGCCCAGGATCTGGCCCGCGAGCTGATGGCGCTAACCCTGGATTTGGCTCAGCGCGCGCCTAAGATCGCCGACAACATCGAGGAGCTGGTCGCCAAGATGAACGAGAGTACCGATCAGCTTCAGGCTTTTCTTAATCCGGAGAACAGGGAAAAGCTGGAGGCGATCCTCGATAACATGGATACCGCCGCCGATGGTTTCGCCCAATTGACCACCGACCTGAAAGAGACGCGCCAAGTTCTGGATAAGGTCTTGGAATCGGTCGGCACGGTTATCGGCGACAACCGTCTAGACGTGGAGAAATCGGTTGTCGACCTTCGCTATGTTGTCGATTCCATTGCGCGCCACATCGATACGATGAACCAAAACCTGGAAGGGGCGGCCCGAAACATGTATGAATTCAGCCGCCAGATCCGGCAGAATCCGGGGTTGTTGTTGGGGGGCACGCCGCCCGAGGACGCGGCGGCGGATCGCTGAGCCGGCGGACAGGGGGAGAGATCGGTGAATCGGAAAATTGTGGGATTGGTATTGGCGGTGGCGGCGATGGCGAGTGCTTGCGCCCAGCCGCCCTTACCCGAGGATCACTTCTATCGCTTGCAAGTGACGACGTCGCCGGCGCCGCTAGCTCGTCCGCCCCTGGCAGGGGTATTGGAGGTTGGGCGCTTCGTTGCCGACGGGCTGACGGCGGGCCGGCCGATCGTCTACAGCCAATCGGGCCAGCTCCACGCGCTCAGCGAATATCATTATCACTTCTGGGTCGAAGCACCGACCATCTTGCTGCGCGACCAGTTGGTCGCCCAGTTGCGCGCCGCCAAGGTGGCGCGGTCCGTGGTCACGCCCGAGATGCGCGTCGATCCCGATTTCGTGCTGTCGGGCAAGATCAAGCGCCTCGAAAGGGTCGTCGGCGCCACGCCCCAGGCGGTGGTGGAACTGGAACTCGCGGTGCGCCAGACAGCAAGCGACTCTCTTGCCTTCCTGCAAACCTACCGCGTCGAAGAGGCCGTCGCCGCCGATAGCGTGGCCGACGCCGTCGCCGCCATCAACAAGGCGCTCGGCGCGATTTACGCCAAGTTCACCGCCGACCTCCAGCGCCTCTGAGGCTGGCTCTCAGACGTGATGGCTGAAGGCGCCGTGCTCAGCACCGGCCATCAGCTTGCGGAAGCCCTCTCCGCTGACCCGGACCAGGCTGGAGTGGTCACCGCCTTCGAAGTAGACTTCCTTCATCTGGGTTAAGCTGTCGTCCCAGACTGCCTCGATGCCGTAAGCCTTCCCTAACGGGGGAACGGCGCCGACCTCGCAGTCCCCGAACAGGCCACCCAACTCCTCCTCGCTGGCCATCTTGAAGCGTCGGCCGAGAACGTCGTGGAGTTCTCCCAGCGTCAGCTTGTAGGTGGCCGGCATAACGGCCAGCAGGTATCCTTCGTCGTCCTTGAGCACGACGGCTTTGGCCAGACCCTCGCCTGACACGTGGGCCGCCTCGGCTGATCCCATGCTGGCAACGGTGTGCGAGTGGGTTACGACTTGGTAGTCGATCTCTTGTTCACCAAGGTAATTTTTGACGGATGGGGCGATCGTCATGGCGATCCTCCTATTGTCGCGCGGAGGTCCCGGCCCGGCCGGACCGGATTCCGATCCGCTTTTCCTTGGTCCGTCATCGGCAATCTCGCCGCCTTGCGGGGCCAAGAGCCTGATTTCCGCTTGTCTCGGCGCCCGCAATCCATCCTTGTCGCGCGACCATACGCAGACCGCCACTTTGATAGCGGCACCGCATCGCGCGGCGTCGATCGCGCCTCTGTGTTCGTTGTGTTGCCCCGGCGGCCCTTGCCTAGGACCATGGCAATAATGATACCACGGGAGGCTCGGGCTGTCAGCCCTTGGAGCGCTTCTTCCTTTTCTTTTTCGAGGCTTCGTACCGCTTCAGCGTTTCCTCGTTGGGCGGATAGAGTCCGAAGGTGGAACGCCCCTTGAGGACCTCTTTCTGGGTCCAGGTCTCAAGGTGTTCCTGTTCGACGGCGCCCGCCGCCACCTCGTCGACCACGTTGGACGGAATAACCACGACGCCGTCTTCGTCGCCCATCAAGATGTCGCCCGGCAACACGGCGGCGCCGGCGCACGAAATGGGGACCTGCAAGTCGGCGGCATGGTGCGAGACGAACGACGCCGGTGCCGCCGGGGCGCCGCAGAAAATGGGGAATTTGAACTTGGCGCATTCCTCCACGTCGCGCATGCCGCCGTCCATGACCAAGGCCTCCACCTTGCGCACCTTGAGCCGCGCCACCAAGATATCGCCGGCCATCCCGGCGCTGGTGTCGCCCCGGCAGTCCATGCAGATCACCGAGCCGGCGGGGGCTTCTTCGATAGCCCGGCGTTGCGGGCTTTGAGGGCCCGAGACCCGCTCGACGATGGTGATGTCCTCGCGCATGGGGATGAAACGCACTGTAAAGGCGGGGCCGATGAAGCGCCGCGCCTTGGGCGAAACCGGGATCAATCCTTTGAGATAAATCCGAAGCAGGCCGCGGGCCCTGAGCTGGCTGGTGATGGCCGCGGTATTGACCTTGTTCAACAGGCTCCGTGTTTTTCTGCTCAAGGGTACGGGATCATAGAGTTCCATGGGTGTTCTTCTCCTTAGTGTGGTCGGTATTCCGATGCCGGCCGGCGGCGTTCATTAACCGGCATCTATCCTTGATGCGCAAGGGCAAAGGACGTATAAGGCGCCACCTTCGCCAAGGAGATTGGAGCCGGATCGTCCATGTCTATCAAATCAACCAATATTTCAACCATCGAGCACCGGGTTGAGAAGGATGCGCGATGGCGCGCCAACGGCCATCGGGGCGGCGTTTTGTGGTTCACCGGTTTGTCGGGCGCCGGCAAGACGACCCTGGCCCTGGAACTTGAGCAGGCGTTGTTCGTCAAGGGCTGGCAGGCTTATGTCCTGGACGGCGACAACGTGCGCCACGGCCTCAGTTCCGACCTTGCTTTTTCGCCCGCCGACCGGACCGAAAATATCCGCCGCATCGGCGAGGTGGCGGGGTTGTTCGCTGACGCCGGATTTCTCGTGCTCACCGCTTTCATTTCACCCTACCGCGCCGACCGTGATATGGCGCGGAACGCGGCTACCGACGCCTTCCACGAAGTCTATATCGAAGCCGATGTGGAAACCTGCGAGGAACGCGATCCCAAGGGTCTTTACGTTAAGGCCAGACGCGGAGAAATCCCGGAATTCACCGGCATATCTGCGCCGTACGAAGTGCCGGAGAATCCCGAACTGGTGATCGATACGGCGGCCCTCTACGTGCCGCAAAGCCTGGCAAAGCTCCTTGGTTACGTGGAGAGCAACTTCGCCATCGACGGGTAAAAGGGACCGTTGGTATTACAGGCCGAGCACGCGCTTGTAGAGATCCAGGAGTTCTTCCTGTTCGCGGCGTTCGGCCTGGTCCATTTTCCTCAGCTTCACAATCTGGCGCAGGGCGCGGATGTCGAAGCCGACGCCCTTGGCCTCTGAATAGACTTCGCGAATGTCGGCCGTCAGGGCCGCCTTCTCATCTTCCAGGCGCTCTATTCTGTCAACGAAGGAGCGCAGGCGATCCGCTGATTCGCCGCCGATTTCCGCCATTCCCTACATCCTTTTCCGTATCCGAATTGGCGGCCACCATAGACGGCGGTGGCGGGACAAGGCAAGGCGAAGACGCCGGGCCGGTGCCTTTACTTCACGGTCACGCAAGAACAGGTCGATAGATGACAAACCTTATGGGATACGCTGCCCATGAGGAGTCCCTTCAAATCACCTAGTCCACGGCTGCCGAGTACGATCAGATCGGCCTTTTCCTTTTCGGCGCACGCGAGGATTTTGTCGACTGGCTCGCCGTCCGTTATCTTGGTCCGCAGGTCCTTGATGCCTTTCCCTTTGGCGATCCTCTGCGCTTGCTGGAGGATACGCTCGCCCAGAATCTCGAAAACGTAGTGGACGGAATCCTCTTCCTCCTCCGTCGGTTCGAGACGCGCCACCGCCAGCGAGATATGCTCTTCGGTGGGTTCTTCGGACATGGGTAGGGGATTGGGACGGCTGGACAAGTGCTCGGATTCGGCGAAGCGGCGTAAATCGCCGGTCAGATGGCCGTGGGGCAGGATATGGAGCAACATGAGCGTGGCGTCGTACTTCGCCGCCAGGTCGCTTGCCAGATCGACCGCCTTGTTGGCATGGTCCGAACCGTCGGTCGCCGCCAGGATGTATTTGAACATGGCTTGGCTCCCCCTTTCTTCTTGTCGGTCGCGAGGACCGGTCCCCGCGAAGCAAGAACGTCATGGCGAAGAGTCTAGCCTTTATTTTGCAGTGCAGCATTGACGTGCATCAGACTTCCCGCCTTCGCACCGCGATTATTGTTGTGGTTCAGTATCCCTTATCGGTGAAATCAATGAAGGGAAAGGGACTCATCAGGTCGGGCTCGACAACCGGCGGCGCCGGTCGCAGGAAGCTGGAATCCAACTGATCAAGGCTGGTGACGCCCATAAGGCCAAGTGACGTGACGATCTCTTCTTCCAGGACTTCCAAGGTGCGCACCACGCCGTCCTGACCACCGGCAGCGAGTCCCATGCCGACCAACTTGCCCAAGCCCACCGCATGGGCGCCGAGCGCGATGGCCTTGACCACGTCGGTGCCGCGCATGAAGCCGCCGTCGATCATTATTGTGGCTCGGCCGCCAACGGCGTCAGCGACCTCTGGCAGGATATCGATCGTCGCGCAGCCGTGATCCAGTTGGCGCCCGCCGTGGTTGGAGACATAGACCACATCGACACCAAGCTCGACGGCGGTCTCGGCGTCCTCGGCCGTCTGGATGCCCTTGATGATCAAGGGAATGTCATGGGCGTCCTTGAAGCGTTTCACGTTGTCCCAGTTCCATGCCGTCTGGAAGTGAAAAGCGTCCATGTCCCCGGCCTGGCGGGTGGGGGGCCGGTAGCGTTTCATCAAGTCACGCTCGCGACGCCCATAGAGGGCCAAATCGACGGTGAAACACACAGCGCCGCAGCCAGCATCGACGGCGCGTTTGACGAACGTGGCAACCCAGGCGTCATCGCCGCGCACGTAAATCTGATAGACCATAGGGTGGTTGATCCGGGGCGCGATTTCCTCAATCTGGGGCTCGGTCAGCGAACTGAGGAAGGCGGTGATGCCGAATTCGTCGGCGGCCCGAACGACACCCCCGGCGCCCACCGGTTCGAGCAGCTGAAGCGAACCCATGGGGGCTACGCACACCGGCAGGCGCATGGTCTGACCGAGGAGTTCGGTCGAGCAATCGATTTGGGTGACGTCCCGGCATACCCGTGGCCGCAACCCGATGCTGTCCAGACCCAGCCGATTGCGCTTGAGCGTGGTCTCGCTCTCGCCGCCGCCAGTCAGGTAGTCCCACGCATTTTGCGGCAGATTGGCCCGCGCCGAGCGTGCGATTTCCTGCAATGTCCCGTAGTCGGCCATGAATGTCCCCCCTTAGCCCAATTATTGAGAGGGCATCTAGCCAAGAGCCGGCCCCTTGGTCAAGGAGGAGTCAGCTCCCCGGCCTCGATGGCCGCCGGCAGGTGGTTGTCGGATGGTGCCAGGGGACACACCCAATGTCGGGAATAGGCGCACGAGGGATTGTAGGCGTAATTGAAGTCGAACACGGTTTGGCCGTCTGAGGCGCACCCAAGATCGGCCCCTTTAACGGTATCCAGCAAATAGCGCCCGCCGCCATAAGTGGTGTCGCCCGAGGTGGCGTCGCGAAACGGCACCAACGCACCGCCGCCGTAACTCCCAATCCAATAGAGGGTTAACTCGCCGCCCAGTCGCCGGCGCAGGCCCCGGGTAACGGCAAAGGGTATCAGCGACACGGCGCCGTCATCGCCGGCGTCCAGTACTTCAGGTGTGCCATCCACCGGGTTCAGCTTGACGTGAAGGCGATAGGCGGAGTCGTAATCGAAATACCGGATGCCGGCGAAGGACGGCCGGGCAGCCGCTGCGAGGGGGGATTGGGGATGATCCCCGAACAGGTTGTCGCGGCCGGCCCGCCATTGCTGCCAGGCGGCCTCGGGGTCGTCGGATGCCCGCGCCTCGGCATAGAGCTGGGCCACCCGCCGCCGCCAGTCCCAGAGTTCGATCATCGAGCCGAGCCCGTCATGGGACGACCCTATCGGTGACAACGGGCACCGGCAATAGCCGTCCGAGGGGGTCGGACACGGGACCATCAGTCCGACATCGGCGGCGACGACGGCGCTTAGAACTCCTTGCGGAGGCGGGCGTCGAGCGAAAGCGGACCGCCGCCGCGAAAGGCGATGGCGAGGGCCAAAAACATCCACATCATGGCGTATTCGTAGCCGCCGCCCGTGACGAAGAAGCCGTTCGCCAGGTGGACTTTGAAGGTGGCCACGAACAGCACCACGAAGACCGCCACCGCCACCGGGCGGGTGAGCAGTCCGACGACGAGCAGAAGCCCGCCAAAGAATTCGACCATGCCGGTGGCATAGACGAGCGGCAGGGCCGGCTCCAGGCCGATCTTGGCGAAGAAGCCGGCGGCTCCCTCGGGATTGCCGCCAAACCAGCCGAACAGCTTCTGCGCGCCGTGGGGCATCAGCCACAGGCCGGCGACGACGCGGACCAGGGGATAGGCGAGGCCCGAGAGCCTGTCGTAAAGGCCCGCGAGGGCGGGGATGTATAGGCGCTCCGGTGGAGTCTGGTGGTTGTCCATGGTTCTTGACTCCTCTTTAGTTTGCGCTGCCGTGGGGCGTGGTGAAGTCGATTTCAGGGCCCTTGGGCACGACGCGGGTCGGATTGATCGACGTGTGGCTCATGTAGTAGTGGCGCTTGATGTGGTCCATGTCGACGGACGCGGCGACGCCTGGCACCTGATAGAGCTGGCGCGTATAGGCCCAGAGGTTGGGATAGTCGACGAGGCGCCGCTTGTTGCATTTGAAGTGACCGTAATAGACGGAATCGAAGCGGACCAAGGTAGTGAACAGCCGCCAGTCGGCCTCGGTAACACGCTCGCCGGTCAGATAGGTGTGGCGTGAAAGGCGTTCCTCCAAGTCGTCCAGGGTCTCGAAAAGGGCGTCGAAGGCTTCTACGTAAGCTTGCTGAGTGACGGCGAAGCCGCATCGGTAGACACCGTTGTTGACGGTCTCGTAGACGAGGCGGTTGACGTCTTCAATGGCGCCTTGCAAGTCAGCCGGATAAAAGTCGACCGAGGCGTCCCCGAAGGCGTCGAAGGCGCGGTTGAACATGCGGATAATCTCGGACGATTCGTTGTTGACGATGGTGGACTCACCCCGGTCCCACAGCACGGGCACCGTCACCCTTCCCGAATAACCGGCGTCGGCCTTAGCATAAACCTGGCGCAGGAACTCGAAGCCATTGACCGTATCGGGGGTGCACCCCGGTGCGTCGCTGAAATGCCATCCCTCGGGTCCCATCAGCGGATCGACGACCGAGACAGTGATCACGTCCTCCAACCGCTTAAGCAGGCGGAAAATAAGCGTCCGATGGGCCCAGGGACAGGCGTTGGAGACATAGAGGTGATAGCGTCCCGCCTCGGCCTTGAAGCCCGATGATCCGTCGGCCGTGACAAAAGAGCGAAAGGCGGCATCGCGACGAACGAAGCGTCCGGTGGTCTTTTTGACCTCGAAACCCCCTTCGTTCCAGACACCGTCGATGTATTGTCCCACGATCCGAACTCCCATGCCGTCGTTTTGCGGGGGATGGTTTCCCTACCCCCAAGGGGTGCTCCCATTAATCCCGTCAGGCGGCGGCTTTCTCGGGCGTTACCACGGCGAGCTTGGCGGCAATATCGGCGACGTGGCGGCCCTGGAAGCGGGCGATGGCCAGCTCGTTCTCGCTTGGCTGGCGACTGCCGTCGCCGCCGGCCAGGGTCGCGGCGCCATAGGGCGAGCCGCCGGTAATCTCGTCCATGTTCATCAGCTCGGCGCAGGTGTAGGGCACACCGACCACCACCATGCCATGGTGCATTAAGGTGGTGTGGAACGAGGTGATAGTCGTTTCCTGATCGCCGTGCTGGGTGGCGGTGCTGGTAAATACGCTGCCCACCTTGCCGGCCAGGGCGCCTTTCATCCACAAACCGCCGGTCTGGTCGAGGAAGTTGCGCATCTGCGCCGCCATGTTGCCGAACCGGGTCGGCGTGCCGAAGATGATGGCGTCGTAGTCCGCCAGCTCGCCGGGCTCGGCGATCGGGGGTGCTTGCTCCACTTTCATGCCGGCGTTCTTCGCCGCCTCGGCGGGCACCAGTTCGGGCACCCGTTTTACCGTCACTTCGGTACCGGGAACGGCGCCGGCGCCCTCGGCCTCCGCGGCGGCCATGGTCTCGGTATGTCCGTAACCGCTGTAGTAAAGAACCAGAACCTTGGTCATGTCCGTCTCCTTAGGTCGGGGTCGTATTTATTCGTCATTCAAAAGGTATGGGCGACCCTTAAATTGGACAATCTAGTAATTTGGCATAAGATTGTTTCATTAATCGAAACAATAAGGATTGGGTGGCATGGAAAAACTGGACGGGCTGGCCGTCTTCGCCCGGGTTGTGGAAGCCGGCACCTTTTCCGCCGCGGCGCGCCAGATCGGCCTTTCCAAATCGGCCGTCAGCAAGCAGGTGGCGGGCCTTGAGGACCGCCTGGGGGCGCGGCTTTTGAACCGCACGACGCGGCGCCTCAGCCTGACCGAGGTCGGTGCTGACTTCTACGAGCGTTGCCGGCGCATCATCACCGAGGTCGAGGAAGCCGAGCTGGCGGTCAGCCGTCTGCACGCCGAGCCGCGCGGATTGTTGCGCATCAACGCGCCGATGTCGTTCGGGTTCCGCCATCTGGCGCCGGCGTTGCCGGACTTCATGGCCCGCTACCCCGAGGTCACCGTGGATCTGGCGCTTAACGACCGCATGGTGGACCTTATCGATGAAGGATACGACATCGCCGTGCGTATCGCCCGGCTAGCCGATTCGAGCCTCGTTGCGCGCAAGTTGGCCCCCAACCGGACCGTCATCTGCGCGGCGCCCGCCTATTGGCGCCACCACGGCAGGCCGGACCATCCCAACGACCTGAAGCGGCACAACTGCCTCGTCTACACCTATATGCTAAGCGGCAATGAGCTGACCTTCGCGGGACCCGACGGACGGGTTTCCGTCAAGGTTACAGGAAGCTTGCGTGCCAACAACGGTGATGCCCTGAGGGCGGCGGCCCTGGGCGGCATCGGCGTCCTTGTGACGCCGACCTTCATCGTCGGCGAGGACCTGCGTGCCGGGCGCCTGGAGACCGTGCTCAAGGACTATGAGGACTCCGACCAATCCGTCTATGCGGTCTACCCCCACAGCCGTCATCTTTCGGCCAAAGTTCGTGCCTTTGTCGATTTCGGGGTCGAACGCTTCGGGCCGAAGCCCTATTGGGACGTGGATTAGGGTGTCCATTCACCAAACGATGGTGATTATATTTGACATTCAGGGGGGCACGCCGCATAGCCGTTGCCCGTTTCAACGATGCGGAATATTCGGCTATGCAAGACGACAAATCAGATCGTTCGGACCTGCGGCCCAAGCGATTTCTGGTCCTCACCTCTGTTTTGCGCGGCCTTGGGAACCGCTGCCCGAATTGCGGCCACGGCGCTTTGTTGGCGGGTTATCTGACGCCCCATGAAACGTGCTCTTCCTGTGGCGCGCCGAACGGCGAAATCAGAGCCCACGATGCGCCGCCCTATCTTACGATCCTGATCGTTGGTCATATTGTCGTGTCGCTGCTCGTGATCGTGGAGCAGATGGTGTCGCCGCCGACCTGGGTACAACTTTCGATCTGGTTGCCGGTGACGCTTCTATTGACGCTCGGCCTGCTGCCCCGCATCAAGGGCGCTTGGATGGGATTTATGTGGGCGCTGCGCCTGAAAGGCACCGAGTCGCAATAGAAGGCGTGATCGGAACTAGACAGGCACTTGAACCTTTCTACTGCGCCCGCCGTTGATCGCGGTGCCAATGTTTTCGGTTTCGGGCCGTAAACCGAAAATACTTTGGCAGCACCTTCCAGCGTCATTTATTGCAGAGAAAAGGCCAGATAATCTTGGCGCTGGGTGGCATGATCTCCCCTGTCGACGCCTTGTAGGCGATGGCTACCCGGCGTTCGCTGTCGGGTAGTTTACGCATGGCGTTGGAGTCGATGGGCATGCGGCCGCGAAACAGGGCCACCGGATCCGTATGGTAACCCTGGGCGGGTATGACGAGGCCCCCGGTCATCACGTATTTCGCGGCATTACGCAGTGCTTGGAAGAGCTTTCCGCAACGGGTTCCAGAAAAGGAAGATCCGGCGGATGCGCGCTGGATATAGACCTGGTGTTATCAGGAAGGTTAGTCCATAACGGCGTTCTAACTAATAGGGGAAATTCAACTATGTTCAATGTATCCACGGCCCTTAAGCGCTTTTTTGTCGGGCTTGCCATCGTTGGTGCCGGCATGATGGCGACGACCGCGTCCGCTCAGAACCTCAAATTCTTTACCATCGGGACGGGCGGGACGGCCTACACCTATTATCCGGTCGGCGGCATCATCGCCAACTCGATCTCGAAGCCTCCCGGTTCGCGTGAATGCGGCAAGGGCGGAAGTTGCGGCGTCGACAATCTGATCGCGTCCGCGGTCTCGTCCCGCGGTTCCGTCGATAATGTCAACGCGATCAATTCCGGCCTTCGCAATTCCGGCTTCGCGCAATCGGACGTCGCCTACTGGGCTTATACCGGTACCGGTACCATGGAAGGCAAGCCGCCGATGAAGGACCTCAGGACCATCGCCGCCTTGTTCGAGGAACATATCCATCTGGTGACGGCGGCCGACAGCGGCATCAATTCCGTCGCCGATCTCAAGGGCAAAGTGGTCTCGCTTGACGAGCCGGGGTCCGGGACCTACGTCGACGCCAATCTGATTCTTGATACCAATGGGGTGAATCTGTCGGACATCACGCCCGAACACCTCAAGGGCAACGCTGCCACCGACGCCCTTCGCAACGGCAAGGTCGATGCGATCTTCGTCGTTGCCGGTTATCCGACCGGCGCCCTGGTCGAACTCGCGGCCGCGATTAAAATCAAGCTGGTGCCGATTTCGGGCCCCGGCGCCAAGGCCCTGACCGACAAGTACGGTTTCTTCGCTTCTAGCGAGATTCCAGCCGGTACCTACGAGGGTGTCGCCGCGACCAAGACCGTTTCCGTCGGCGCGCAATGGTTCACCAGCGCCAAGGAAGACGAGACCTTGATCTACGGCATTACCAAAGCGCTCTGGAACAAGGAGACGCGAAGGCTGCTCGACATCGGACACGCCAAGGGCAAGACCATCACGGTGGAGACCGCACTCTACGGCGTCGGCGTGCCTTTGCATCCGGGTGCCAAGCGGTACTACAAGGAAGCGGGCCTGGTTAAATAGGGCCTCACTCAAGAAAACGTTCAGCCCGGCGTTTACGGCAACGCCGGGCTGGTATTTCTTGACGGCGAGCTGGTGGGGGCGACATGGGCAGCGGCCAGTCAATGGATTCCTTATCGGAGCTGGAACGCCGTTACGACCCAGTAATCCGTTTTCGCCCCACCGGCAGGAAGATCGGCATTCTCATTACCTTCCTGCTGGTTTCGATGTCCATCTACCATTTTTACGCCTCCGGGTTTGGGCTGATCCGGGAATGGCTTCATCGCGGGATTCACCTGTCGTTCGTCCTCAGCCTCGTCTTCTTGCTCTTCGGCGCGCACCAGAACCGGTCGAGGGACTCGGTCAAAACCACTTGGTACCGTATTGGCGGGATCGGGATTTGGGACATTGCGCTTGCGATCACGGCCGTGGCCGTTTCGCTCTACCTTCCGTTGCTTCCGGCCGAGATTGTTGCCCATCGCGTCGGCGCGCCAAGTGTGTCCGACGTGGTCATGGGATCGCTACTGCTGGTATTGGTGCTGGAGGTAACAAGGCGCTCGGTCGGCCTCACCATGTCCGTGATCGCCGTGGTTCTCGTTCTCTACGCCCTCTTTGGCACCTATGCCCCCGGCGCCCTCAAGCATCCGGGAGCAAGCTGGGAAGGGCTCATCAATCACCTTTACATGACCAATCAGGGTATCTACGGCGTCGCCATCGGGGTGGTTGCGAAGTACGTTTTCCTGTTCGTCCTGTTCGGCGTCCTGGCCACCCGTATCGGCCTCGGCCAGTTGTTTATCGATCTCGCCTCCGTACTGGCGGGCCGCTACGCCGGAGGGCCGGCGAAGGTCGCCATCTTTTCCTCGGCCATGCTCGGAACGATTTCGGGGTCCTCGATCGCCAATACCGTCACGACCGGGGCATTGACAATTCCGGCCATGAAGAAGGTGGGCTACGAGCCCCATTTCGCCGCCGCCGTCGAGGCCGCGTCGTCCACGGGCGGGCAGATCACGCCGCCGATCATGGGGGCAGCCGCCTTTATCATGGTGGAGTTTCTGGAGATCCCCTACCGTGAGATCCTGCTGGCCGCCCTGGTCCCGGCGACGCTGCACTATTTCGGCATCTTCATCATGGTCCATCTCGAGGCCAAGCGTCTCGGGCTCCGCGGTCTAAGCGCCCAGGAAATGCCGAAAGCGCTGGCGGTTCTGTCGAAGCATTGGCTGACCCTCGCGCCGCTTCTTATTCTCGTCTATCTCATCATTTCCGGACGGTCGCCCGATTTCGCGGCGGTTTGGGGGATCGTGGGCTGCGTCGTGTGCGGCTTCATCAATCCCAATGACCGGCTGACGATCCCGGATTTCATCGAGTCCCTGGCCACCGGCGCCAGGTATGCTCTAGCCGTTGGCGCGGCGGCCGCGGCGGTCGGCATCATCGTCGGGGTTGTGACGCTGACGGGAACAGGCTTTCGCCTGAGCTTTGTCGTGACCCAGGTCGCCAGCAACCTGGGTGGCTGGATCAGCTCGGGCTGGTTGGGCATGTTCTTGACCCAGAACGGATTGGCCCTGTTCTTCACGCTTCTATTCACCGCCGTCGCCTGCATCATCATGGGGGCAGGTATTCCGACGACGGCAACTTACATCATTTTGGTCTCGGTGGCGGCGCCGGCGCTGGCGCTCCTCGGTGTCCAGCCGTTGGTCGCCCATTTCTTCGTGTTCTATTACGGTGTACTGGCGGACATCACGCCGCCGGTTGCGCTGGCGGCCTATGCCGGGGCCGGCATCGCCGGGGCCAATCCATTCAAGACCGGTAATACGGCTTTCAGGTTGGGCATCGCTAAGGCGCTCGTCCCGTTCGTGTTCGTTTATTCGCCGGCGCTGCTGCTCGTAACACCCGAGTTCGCCTTGAACGATTTCCTGATCACGCTTTCGGGCGCGATGATCGGCATCGCCCTTATCGGTGTCGGATTCTCGGGGTTCCTGTTCTCGAAAATGGGCAGGTTAGAGCGGGTGTGGATCTGTTTCGCCGCCCTGTTTTTCGTCGCCCCGGGGATCGGCTCGATGGGAATCGGGTTCTTTTTCGTCCTGCCGGTTCTGGTGCGCCAGGTCTTGGCGCACCGACGGAAGCTGTCCGCAAGTTCGCCGGCAGCCACCTGAGCACGCTTGAACCGCTGCAAGATTAGAAGGCGATGGGGAGGTATCGCTGTCGCTCTCCAACACCGGCCTTGGCATCGCCGCCAGGGACTTTCGGGTGGTCCTTCCCGGAATGCTCAGCACCGACGAGAGAGGCGCCCCGAGACCGTCCGGCCGAGTCCCTCGGCGCCGCCATCGAGATCGGGGTCGGCGTTTTAGGCTCTAAGAACCGATTGTCGCCTTGCCGGGTCCGCTGGCGGGATTTTCCCGCACTTTTCCATTGTCAACGGCGGAGTAAATCCAGACCACCAGGGCGGAGTAAAACTAGGCCACTTGAGCTGAAATTTTGCGATGCGGTGATGGTTGTCCCGGTAGTCCATAGGAGGGACCCGCGCTGCTTCGTGTAGCGCCCCCGCGATACGTGTAGCGCAGCAGCGTGGGAGGTCCCTGTGGACCCACCGGGGCAACCGTGACCTCGGTGGTTAAGATCGATCAAGCGCTTTTTGGGGATTTCCGCCGTTTTCGGCTTTCGTTGAGGCGATAGCTGTCGCCATTCATTTCCAGGATGTGCACATGGTGGGTCAGTCGGTCCAGCAATGCTCCTGTCAGGCGTTCGGAGCCGAACACTTCGGTCCATTCATCAAAGGGCAGGTTGCTGGTCACCAGGGTAGATCCGCGCTCGTAGCGCTGGCTGAATATCTCGAACAGCAGCTCGGCTCCGGTCTTGGACAGCGGGACGAAGCCGAGTTCGTCGATGATCAGCAGCTTGTACCTGGCCAGCTGTTTTTGGTAACGCAGCAGGCGTTTCTCGTCCCTGGCCTCCATCAGTTCGTGGACCAGGGCGGCGGCCGTGACGAACCCCACCGAGAGCCCCTTCTGGCATGCGGCCAGCCCCAGACCGAGGGCGATATGGGT
>PVBE010393094.1_pt1 | contig 48366 bp, 36 predicted proteins | sample 1631181 | NCBI WGS metagenome assembly PVBE01 (sample SAMN08397723, study PRJNA350692) | Marine metagenome, whole genome shotgun sequencing project. | isolation source: water | place: Pacific Ocean | collected 2012-04
CTGCCATCCCCAAAGTAAACACCACTTGGCCACACACTAGGAGCATCGCCTTCCATACGTAGCTCAAGGGCGTTAGGGATGTCTGTTGTGGGTACACTCACTAGACCAGCATGGTCGTGCAAGGCTTGATCTGCCGCTCGGCGAGCCACATCGTCGTGGATCAGTGGGATTGACACGCGGTGCTGGCCAGCCTTCGCAACATCCCATTGGTGCGTACGAAAGGCAAACTCAGGAGCATCCCCCGCCGTCGCCTCGTGGAGCCGAGCGAGCATGTCTCCAATGCCCCCAAGCAGCCTGTCGCTCGATGTACATTCACGCCAAGGTGTTCCAGGAAGGCATTCAAACAACCGTGCCACTGCGGGCTTTCCGAATAACTCACAGGACACCGCATGCTCGCCCTGAGTAGTCGCCATGAGATTGGCCGCTGGCAGACCGGCATTGCAATACATCTCGGTCATGGTCTGTTCAAGCAGTATCTGCTCAAACTCAATGGCTGCAATCTTGAGAACGCCTGCTGAGCCGACCAGGTTGTAATTCTCACCAGGAAGCCGTTTCCATGGACCGCTGGCACTCCAATGGGCCAGCGCGACATCCGCGGCGGTGTTCATGGCATCTGATGGTGCCTGTTTGGGGCTCATACCACCAAGCGTACCACGCTGTAGGGATTATGCTGTCGCTGAATTGGAGTTCACCCCGTGCTCACCACCACCATGACAGCGATCATCTTGATGACTTTGCTCACACCAGTGCCACCCTTGCCGCCGCCGATACAGGGCGAACCTGCTGTACGGGTGTGTCGCGATGCCGATGCGACGTGGACCTACGACGTCTACAACGTGCAAGGGTGGAAGGTGCTCATTGAACAGTCGGTGGCCAGTGATAAGCGACTGACTCAGGATCTGTTGCGCATCCTCACAACGCGTCTGGCCTCGCTGATATCTGTCGTACCGCCCCAGCGGCACCAGTTCCTTCGCTCCATTCCAATCTGGGTGAGCGACGAACCTACGTATCCACTACGGCCCAACGAAAAGGGCGTCATTCCATTCCATCGCAGTGCTCGCTGGCTGCGAAACCACGGGCTCAACCCTGAGATGGCACCGGGCGTGCATGTCATTAACCCTCGACCGGTGCTCTATGAACACAAGGTCTTTCAGTGGGCACCCGAGACGATGCTGCATGAACTGGCTCATGCCTATCACAATCTCCAACTTGGCTTGGACCACCCCGATGTGCGCAGCGCCTACGAGCATGCGATGGCGACAGGTCTGTATCAGCAGATCCCCTCTCGAAGCGATCCAGCAGTGCTCACACAGGCCTATGCTGCCACAAATCACGAGGAGTACTTCTCCGAACTCACCGAAGCCTGGTTTGGCCACAACGACTGGTTCCCGCACAACCGGGCCGAACTCAAGCAGTACGATCCGGTCGGTCACAACATGATCCAGAAGGTCTGGCATGCCCCGGATCGCAAACAGGTACCATCGCCCCATGCTTGATGCCATTGTGCTCACCGCGATGCTCGCACACGAGCAACCCAACATCGTCTTCATCTACAGCGACGACCATGCCGCTGCAGCCGTTGGTGCCTATGACTCCAAAATCATCGACACGCCCAACATCGATCGCATCGCCGAGGAAGGCGTAGTCTTCGAGAACGCATTTTGCACCAATGGAATTTGCGCTCCGGCTCGCGCCGTTGTGTTGACGGGCCTCAACAGTCACCACAACGGCATCATCGACAACGCCACACGGCTCGATCCGACCGTGCCGACCTTTCCCTCGATGCTTCAGCGGGCGGGCTACCAGACAGCCATGATCGGTAAGTGGCATCTCCGTAGCGATCCCGTCGGCTTTGACCACTGGGACGTACTGCCTGGGCAGGGGCACTACTACCAGCCCGACTTTCGAAGCGATGCGGGGAAACGCCGACTCGACGGCTACGTCACCGACATCACGACCGATCTGGCCATCGACTGGCTCAACAATCGCAATGCCACCCAGCCATTCATGCTCATGGTGCAGCACAAGGCGCCCCATCGAAACTGGATGCCCGGACCCGATCACCTGACGACCTTTGATGGGAAGACCATTCCCGAGCCCGCCACGCTGCACGACGACTGGGCAGGTCGCCCCGCCGCGCAGCAACAAGAGATGACCATCGCCGAGCACATGCACGACTTCTATGATCTCAAGATCACGGCACCCCACGGCGATGTGCACACCACCGGACCAGATAAGTGGATGCATGATGTCATTGGGCGCATGACGCCAACGCAGCGGGCCAACTGGGAAGCCGCATACCAGCCCCGCAACGAGGCCTATGCGGCCGCCGTTGCCAAGATCAACCAGTTGGAGCATCCAGAACAGCGGGCCGCCGCCATGCGTTCGCTTCGCTACCAGCGATACATCAAGGACTACCTGCGTTGCATCGCATCGGTCGATGACAACGTCGGACGTCTGCTGGACTACCTCGATGCCAACAACCTCACCGATGACACGATCGTCATCTACACGAGCGATCAGGGCTTCTTTCTAGGTGAACACGGCTGGTACGACAAACGCTTCATGTACGAACCATCGCTTCGCTTTCCGCTGGTGATGCGATGGCCTAATGAAATCCCACCGGGCACCCGCGTCGATGCCTTGGTGCAGAACCTTGACTTTGCCCCGACATTTCTGGACGTCGCTAGCGCCACCGATACGACCTATGGCCAACCGATGGAAGGATCTACTCTGGCACCGCTCATGCGTGGCGAAACTCCAACTGATTGGCGAAGTGCCATCCTCTACGAGTACTACGAACCCATGCCCCACGCCGTAGCGGCTCACCGCGGTATTCGAACGGATCGCTGGAAACTGATGTACTTCCCCGACCTAGACAGCGTCGAGTTGTACGACCTTCAGACCGACCCCAATGAGTTGCACAACCTTGCTGGAAGTCCTGATCACCAGGCCATTGTGGAAGGTTTGACCAAACGCCTCGAACACGGAATCGGAACACAGTTCACGACCACCCGGGCGCCTTTCCTCGACAACTAGATACCCTCCCGCAACATGGCACACGGAACCAAATTCGTCATCTATACCGCCTTGACTGGCAATGCGCTGATCTCGGTGACCAAGTTCATCGCCGCCTCCATCACCGGGTCCGCCGCAATGATGGCTGAAGGCATCCACTCGCTGGTTGATACAGGCAACCAAGGGTTGTTGCTCTACGGCATGAAGCGGGCTCAACGGCCCGCCGATGAACGATTCCCCTTTGGGCACGGTAAGGAGATCTACTTCTGGTCCTTCATCGTGGCCATCCTCATCTTTGCATTGGGATCTGGCGTGTCGCTATACGAAGGCGTCCATCGCACGATGCACCCGGAACCGGTCACCGACCCGCTGATCAACTACGTCGTGCTAGCGCTGGCATTGGTCTTTGAAGGTGCGGCGTGGTTCTTTGCGTGGAAAGAATTCAGGAGGAGCATGCACGGACGCGGCGTCCGCGAAACCATCCATGCATCCAAGGATCCGACGACATTCATTGTGCTCTTTGAAGATTCCGCCGCCATGATCGGTCTGGTTGTTGCCGCAGTTGGACTGGTACTCAATCAGATACTCGACATGCCTATCTTTGACGGATTGGCCTCTATCGGTATCGGCATCATTCTTGGGTTAACCGCGATCATGCTGGCGATTCGCACCAAGTCGCTGCTCATCGGCGAATCGGCCGACCCGGCCCTGGTGGCCGATGTGCGTCAACGGGCCGGGGCCATCGACGCTGTGGTCGCGGTCAATGAAGTGCTCACGTTGCACATGGGACCTCACGATGTGCTGCTGACGATCAGTCTGGATTTTCACGATGACCTCACCGCTGGCGACATGGAACGCGCCATTGAGCAACTCACACGCGATATTCGCTCCGCTCACGACGACATCAAACGAGTATTTGTCGAGGCTGAGTCGCAGAAGCCCACCTGACTCAGGGTCGACATCATCGACCTACTGCTGTTTGTGCAGCGGGGGCAATGGGTCTAGTGGGATGAGTCCGCATGCTCGGCCAACAGTTGCAAGAGCCGATCCACGCAGGCATCCACAAATCGATGATCTTCGGCGGATAGTTGGTGATCCTCGCACTGCACGGTTGCGGGAAGTGCATCCTTGATCGCATCAAGAAACGCATCCTCGCTTGCCTGATCGTGCAGGGGACCTCCGGCCACCGTGTATCGGCTCACGCCTTTGCGGGGCAGCATGACCAGGCACTTGCCTGGGCACGTGGCCAGCCGTGCGCCGATCTCTTCGCCCACGCACAGCAACTGCTCCACCGAGAGCCGGGGAGCGAAGATGACAGGGTTGTGAAAAACATGCAAATGCCCTTCCCACTCAGGCGGCACCGTGTCGGGTTCAACCATCAGCCCGATGTGCTCGGCCCCACCAGGCACGATGACCTGCGGAAGCCCAAGTTCGCTGGCCACGGTCAGTCGCGTTTCATCTGCCGCCCGCAATCCACCGAACAACTCGTCGGAAATCTCGCCCATCGCGTAGTCAAAAACCGCGTCGATGACACCTTCTCGCATGAGTTGTTCCATCGCGCGTCCCCCACTGCCAACAGCGTGAAAGACCATCACTTCACAACCAGCTGCTTCAAACCGCTCGATCGCGTGCATTGTTCCATCGGTCAACACCCCGAGATTGGAAATGGCAATCGTTGGTTTTTCAGACGTCGTGACGTCGATTGCATCGCGCCTGGCCGCCATGCCAGTCACCGCAGCGGCGGCATTGGCCAAAATGCGTCGCGTCAGTGGGTTGAGCCCAAGGATGTCACACACCGAGAACATCATCGTGATGTCCTTGATGTCAACGAAACTCGATACATCACCACTGGCAATCGTCGAGACCATGACCTTGGGGATTCCATAGGGCAGGTTTCGCATGATGGCAGTGCAATTGGACGTGCCCTGCGTACCCCCCATGGCGACCACGCCATGGATAGTTCCGTTGGCCACCGAATCACCGAGCAGTTGTGAGGCTCCGGCAATCATGACCGGCGAGGCACTCTGTCGCGTCGGATTTTGTAGTAGGGCTTCGATCGTGCCGCCCCCAGCGATGGCGATGTCAGCCCGGGACATATCCGGCTCGACCGTTGGCGGATCGATGACGCCGATGTCGACGAGCAGTGCGCGGCCACCGCACTGCTCTATCTGCTCACGCAGGAACTGTGCCTCGACGCCCTTGGTGTCGAGTGTTGCGAGTACGGCTATGGTCGGACGGATCGCCATCATCCTCGGTTGGAAAATCGCAGGGATGTAAAGGCTGCGGCTGCTTGAGACACCGCTCGCTCAATGGGCAGTCGCTCGGTTGACGAGCCCGTCCAGAATCCATCACCGCTGGTGTGATCGAGCATGTACTGCGCATCCTCGGGTGACTCCATCGCGGCGCCATGGCCTACGAGCAGAATCTCAGGGTGAATTCCACGGGCCATTTGATACACGACTTCCGTCCGCTGGGCAGTCTGGGCGATCGTCTCACCCGAGTCGTAGCCAACTCGCCCCCCCTTGGTTGTCCCTGCGTGGAAGCAAAAAATATCCGGCTTACAGCCCGTGACCATCGCCTCGGCGTCTTCCTCATCAAAGGCCAACCCAATCGTGACCATGTCCATCTCGCGAGCAAGGTTCAGCAGATCGATTTCATTCTGAAACACCACCCCACTCTTCTCCATGACCGCGCGAATGGTCGAACCCTTGTCCACATAACTTAGCGACGGACCGATGTTGGACGCAGACATGACGCCCATGTCCTTGCACTCTTGCAAAACCATCCGCATGTCTTTGAGCGGATCGTTGGCATTCAAACAGGCGCAGACGAAGGCCCCACGCTTGGGCGTGTAGCCCTCGATGGCAGGCATGATGTCTTCACGCGTGTAGTTGAGCGTCTGGCGGTTGCTGTCCAAAATGGGCCACATCATCGACATGGTGCCCATCCCGTTAGCCCGAAGCCGCGCGCCCGAGAACGTATTGATGCAGTCGACACCGGCCTGTTCGAGAAGTTTCGCCACCAATCCACTGCCGGCGCTGGCAATCATGATGGGCAAACCAGCTGTTCGCTTGGCGTGGAGGCGCTGCAGAATTTCTGTGCGGGTGGTACGGGGAACAATCATGGATACAAAGCCTCGCTATCTGGGAAAACCGCCGGGCACACCACCGTCGACTGTAATGAGACAGCCAGTTGTGGGTGTGCGTCGGGCCGCAAAGAATAAAACGGCCCGGCCGACATCCTGGGCCGAAATGAGTGACTTGAGCATGTTTCGGTCGCGATAGTGCGATTCCAACGCGGCGGCGTCAAGCCCCTTGGCGCGGGCACGATCTGGGCCGATTTCCTGCCACAGCCCCGAAGGGTTGTCCCCGCAACCAAATACCGCATCCGGGCACACCATGTTGACAACAATGTCGTCTCCGGCGAATTCCATCGCCGCGACCTTGCCGAGTTGATGCGCCCCGCTCTTGCTCGCCGAATAGGCCGAGAATTCCGCGCCCGGAGACAGGACGTTCTTGGAGGAGACGATCACGACGCTTCCGCCCATTCCCTGCCGACGCATCACGCGGATACTCGACTGCAATGTGTGGAAGACACCGGTGAGATTCACATCGACAACGCGACGGAAGGCATCGGCATCGTGAGACTCGATCGACGCGCTGTGCGCAATCCCGGCATTTGGAACAACGATGTCGAGGCCACCAAATGCCCGGCAGACGTCGTCCATGGCGCTGGCCATGGACTGTTCATCCGTAACGTCAGCAGTGATGGCCACCACACTGCCACCGAGCCGATCGGCTGCGGCTGTGACCAGCGCTTCGTTAATGTCCAGTAATGCCACCGCGGCGCCCGCATCACGCAGCACCTGGGCAACACCCTCGCCGATAGCGCCACCACCACCGGTGACGACGGCCACACGGCCTTCGAGTTCGCGTGGTGAGAACGCGGCAAGTTTGGCCTGCTCGAGGGCCCAGTACTCCATATCGAACAGATCCAGATCCGGCAAGCCGCGATAGGAACCGAGCACCCGCGCGGCCATCTTTGTGGCGATCGTGTGCTCAGCGATATCCGCTGCAACCGATGCTGCCTTGGCATTGATGCCAGCAGCAATGAGCCCCAGACCAGGCACGAGCATGAGTCGCGGCATCGAATCGAGCCGCGTCCGGTCGCCTCGCGCAGCAATGCCCGCATCAACGTACCGGTTGTACATGCCAGCAAATGCGCCAATCGCCTCAACAACTCCGGGGCCAACATCAGTTGGAACAGCATCGATCCAGCACGGCCAGGGCTTGGTGCGAATGGTGTGATCGGGCGTGAGCGAGGGCGTACACAGCACATCACGGGCATCGGGCTGGGCCAAGGCCGCGAGGATCCAGTCGTCATCCCGGACCTCCAGCACCATTGGCTGATCGCCGCTGATGGCACCACGAAGCACCGGGAGTAGGTCACAGGCTTGGTGGGTAGCCGTCACGTCTGATCCGTCGGCCACCGGAGCATCGGCGTAGCGTGCAGATGCAAGATCGACCATGTCCAAGTGAAGCGACAATGATTCATCGGCAGTGTCCGCAAAGGTAAACAGGCCGTGCTGGTGCAGCAGCGCCCCTTGGACACCCGGCTTGGCATCGACCGCATCGGCGACCGCCTTGGCCAGCGGAAAGCCAGGCATGATGTACGGGATGTACACGACGCGGTCGCCATACAGATCTTGGCAGATGGCGTGGCCATCTGCACAGTTGGATACTGCAATGATCGCATCGGCATGGCTGTGCAGAATAAATCGGTGCGGCAGGAATGCGTGCAACAGGGCTTCGATCGATGGCGTCGGACCGGACGTGTTGAGCATGGTGGCGCGAACCTCGCGGACCATGTCTTGGTCGGTCATCGCTTCGAGCGATCGCAGGGCTCGCAAGGCTTCGAGATCGCATGCGGGGAAGCCGGCCGCTTCGATGGTTCCCAGATCCCATCCACTGCCCTTGATCCAGATGACCTCACGCTGGCGACCGAGGACATCGGTCACCGCTCCTTTGGCCGAGGTATTGCCTCCACCATGCAGAACCAGCGAGTCGTCCGCACCCAAGGCACGGGAGACGTCCACAATGGCTTGCAGCGTTGGATGAGATTGGCTCACTTGGGGGCTCCACTGATGAACGAGGCAGTCTACTTGCTTCTGCCTCCGGCTATCCTGATCGGACCATGGCAAACCGCCCCATCGATACGTCCCACGCACGCCGGCAGCAAATCGCTGGTATCCGACAACTCATCGTGCAGGGTCGATTGGCCGACGCCATGAAACAACTGGTGCCGATGACCAAGACCAACAGCCGCGATGCGGACGCGTGGGCGTTGCGAGCGATGGTCGCCGAGCGTGTGAATAACACTCGCGAAATGGCATTGTGCGCACATCGTTCGGTTGACATTCACCCAAGTCCCCACGGGCTGGTCGCCTTGGCCACGGCGCTTGGAAAGCTTGGCCAGACCGATGAAGCGTTGTCGTGCTGTGCCCGCGCAACTGAACTGGCCCCAGACCAGACCCCCATTGAATTGCTGCGTGGCCAATTGCTCGAAGAAGCCGGGCGAATCGAAGAGGCCGCAACTGTCATCGAACCGATTCGAATCCAGATGATGGAGCAAGGCGATGATCTTGTGGCCATGGCGCACTACGAGTGGGCGAAAATCTTGCTTCGCCGCGGCGATATCGATACCGCCGTGGCTGTCATTGACGACGATCTCTTGCCCGCAACAACGCGAGATGATCAGCGATCACAGGCCTTGTTCCTACGAGCCAAAGTCTGCGATCGCGCTGGTCGCTACGACGATGCGTGGGACTCGGCCACGCAAGCCAACAGCATTGGGCAAACGAAGTATGTACCCGATGGTCACGCTGGGCAGGTGACGTCGCTCATGAACCGCTGGTCACCTGCACTGATTGACCGCTTCCCTGTGAGCACTTGCCCATCAGAAGTACCAGTATTTATCGCCGGCATGCCTCGCAGCGGCACGAGTCTGGTCGATCAGATCATCGACGCTCACCCACAAGGTGCTGGCGTTGGCGAACTCGACTCCATTCAACACTTTGCTCGGCAACTTGGACAGGCCTATGACGTGTCTAAACTCCCCCCGGAGTGCTTTGGGGCCTACCAGTCTCCAGAATTAACCAGAGCCGCCAACCAGTACATAGCCCAAGTCAGCGCCTTGGCTCCACGAGAAGCCCAACGAATCGTCAACAAAGCCCTTGGCAACGAGCGGCTGATTGGACTCTTGTCACGGCTCTTTCCATCCACACGAATTATCCACACGCGGCGCGACCCACGTGATGTAGCCGTGAGCTGTTACCTCGGAGGCTTCAACAACCGGACGTTTTCATGGACCACCAAACTCGAGTGGATCGCGCATGCTCAACTGCAATCGACTCGCATGATGCAATTCTGGTCAGACACGCTGGAGATTCCAATAATGGACGTCCAGTACGAAGACCTCGTGCAATCTCCCGCGACCGAAATGCCCCGTCTCATCGAGTTCATTGGTCTGGACTGGAACGATGCGTGCACCACCTTCCACGAGTCTCGCCGAACGGTACGTACGCTGAGCTATGACCAAGTCAACAAACCGCTGTACTCGACGAGTATCGATCGATGGAAACACTACGAGTCGCACCTTCAGGGCGTTGACTGGCCCGATTCCTGAGTGCGAATGGCGTCAAGTTCGGCCTGCATGGCCGCCACGACCTGCCGGTGCGAAGACCACACGCTGGTGGTCTCGCTTGGATCGTCGGCGAGGTTATAGAGCTGGCCTTGCGCTTGCCCCACCGCAGCGACCGGTCGTTTGGGGTTGGTGAATCCACCACTGCCCTGTGCCTCGATGAGTTTCCAATCGCCACGCCGGATCGCGAACATTCCATCGCCGGAGTGATGCACGATCGAGCCGCGGTCGGCGGTTGCACCTCCGGTCCACACAGCGAGTTGGCTGACACCGTCTGGTCCGCCTAGGGAACCAGTTGCGCCACACGCCTCTATACACGTGTCATAGAGATCCGTCAGACAGGTCAGCGCATCGGACTGGGTTGCCGGAGCAATTTGGCCGGGCCATCGGACCACACAGGGAACCCGATGACCGCCCTCGTGGATGTCTGCCTTCTGTCCACGCCACGGACCGTTGGCCCGATGGCCATGTTTTTCAATATCGTCAATGGGCCAGTGCGCCCCGTTGTCGCTGGTGAAGATGACAAGCGTGTTGTCGGCTGCTCCGGTCCGATCGAGTGCCTCCATGACCGCTCCGAGCGTCGAGTCGGTTTGGGCCACGAAGTCGCCATAGTGATCGATGTCCGTCACGCCCACAAACGATTCCGTAGGCACCCAAGGTGTATGTGGACTGGTCATCGGAAAATACAACAGGAATGGTGTGCCGTGTGCGGCGGCCTCCTCGATGAACTCCACCGCGCGATCTTGGAGCGTCGGAAGCACCTGCCTGAAGTCAAAGCCTGGTGAGGCTGCTCCGGCACGCCACATCCCACCGCCCCCGTTGCGTCGATGTCTGCTTTCAGGCATCAACGCTGTTGGTGCCACAACGGGTTGGTCCTGGTCGACGTAGCAATATGGGGGCATGTCAAGCGATGCAGGAATGAGGAAACACTCATCGAACCCCAATTCCAGTGGACCCGGGCGAAGCGACTTGTTGAAGTTGGCAGGATCGGTCGACCCAAGTCCAAGATGCCACTTGCCCACAACCCCGGTGTGGTAGCCAGCCTTCTGCAGTTCACTGGCGATGGTTGATCGGTTGGGATCGGGCAACAACTCGCTGTATCCACCAAGCACCCATTGCTTGAGATGGGTCCGCCACGCATACCGTCCGGTCAATATGCCGTACCGCGTGGGTGTGCACACCGCCGAAGGCGAGTGGCAGTCGGTCAGTCGAAGTCCCTGTGATGCAAGGCGATCGATGTGGGGCGTGGGTATTTTCGACTCGGGGTTGTAGCAGCCTGGATCCCCCCACCCAAGATCATCGGCAAGCACAATGACAATATTGGGCGGCATCTGGGCTTGAGTGGGCGGTTCGACAAGCATCAGAAGAACGAGTGCAGACAACATGCCGCCATCGTACGCGGATTCCTAGAACGTGCACTATGCTCATACTCCACATGATCCCCATGCCTGACACTTCAAATGCGTTTCTGGCATTCAGCGGCGAGGGCATTCTGCTCATCGCAATCGTCGCCATCGCCATCTTCGTTTGGATTGCCATCAGCAGGGCCAGAGATGCACGGATCAAGGCCATGGGGCTTCTGGCAAGCGAACTCGGGCTTCAATTCAATTCTAATGACAACACCATGCACAACGAACGTTTTAAACAGTTCGCGTGCTTCCAGACCGGCACACGCCAGACTGCGTACAACACCATGACAGGTTCACTGTCCATGGGCGGTGAGGCGACCGAAGTACTCATTGGAGACTTTCGATACACAGTGCGCCAACAATCTGGCAAGCACCAATCGACCAAGATCATCCGATTCAGTTATGCGTTGCTGCGTATTCCATACGGCCAGACGCCAAGCGTGTTGATCCGCCGAGAACACTTCTTTGACAAACTCGCGGCCTTCTTCGGCTTCGACGATATTGACTTCGAGTCCGTTGAATTCAGTAAGAAATTCAAGGTCGGCTCAAGTCACAAACGATTCGCGTGGGACCTCATCGATCAGGGGATGATGGAATACCTGCTTGGAACCGACTCGCCTCCGATTGAGTTGGAAGATGGCTGGGTGTGCCTGACCCAGAAGTCAAAGTGGAGTCCTGATCAATTCCGTGCCATAATCGAGTTCGCCAATGGCTTCATGGACCGATGGCCGCAGCACACGCGGCGGGGTCTGCTCGAAGGTCGGTATCGCGGGGAGGACTCGGAATGAAAGTGCTTCTGATCGTCATCGTCATCACCGTGCTCGTCATTGGCGTGTGGTTCATACTCATGTACAACCGATTCGTCGCACTCCGAAAACACTTGGCAGCAACATGGGCCGATCTAGATTCTGAATTGCAACGGCGATACGACCTCGTTCCCAATCTGGTCGAAACGGTCAAGGGTTATGCCGCGCATGAATCGCAACTCCTTCGTGATGTCACTGCTGCAAGAGCGCAGGCCATGGCCGACAGCCGCAACCCGACTTCTCTGAGTGGCGACGAGCGGTCCTTGGTTCGAGAGTTGTCGAAACTGCAAGTCACGGCGGAGGCCTACCCAGACCTCAAGGCCGACTCGCAGTTTCTGAAGTTGCAGCAGGAACTGGTCAATACCGAAGATCGCATCGCCGCGGCAAGGCGGTTCTACAACGGTACGGTCCGTGAACTCAACACCATGCGACGCTCCTTCCCGCCAAATCTCGTTGCCGCGATCACGGGCGTGAAGGCCGCTGACTACTTTGAAATCGACGATCACTCACACCGCGAGCTTCCACAGATAGACGTGTCTCCGTAATCACTTTGTCAGAATTCAACAAGCCATTGGAAGCACACCCATGTCGATCCTCATCGCCGCCTTGGCACTGAGTCTGCCAGCGCCGCCCCTACCTCCCACTGCGGCAGACGTTCTGGATATCCGCGAACGGACCATCGCCGAGATGGGCAAGGACCTCGACGCTGGACGCATCACGAGCGTCGAGCTGGTCGACCTCTACCTCGAACGAATCGAACGCCTTGATCGTGGCCAAGCGGGGCTACACAGCATTCTCATCGTCAACCCACGCGCCCGCAACATGGCCAAAGCCATGGACAGCGAACGCGCCCTTGGCCACACCCGAGGTCCGCTGCATGGCATTCCCATTGTGGTCAAGGACAACATCGAAGTCATGGGCCCCATGCCCACGACCGCAGGATCACTGGCCCTGCAGCACAACATCACCAATCGCGATGCGGGCGTCATCGAACGACTTCGTCGTGCCGGCGTCGTCGTGCTGGGCAAGACCAACCTGAGCGAGTGGGCCAATATCCGCTCGAATACCTCGAGCAGCGGCTGGAGTGCAGTAGGCGGACTGACAGTCAACCCATATGACCACACGCGAAGCGCCTGTGGATCGAGCAGCGGCACAGGTGCAGCGGTGTCGTCCAACTTCGCCGCTGCCGGACTGGGAACCGAAACAGATGGATCGGTCACATGCCCCGCGGCGATGAACGGACTCGTGGGCCTCAAACCGACGGTCGGACTTGTCTCTCGTCGCCACATTGTGCCCATCTCTCACACTCAAGACACCGCTGGTCCAATGACCCGAACCGTGGCGGACACCGCTGCGCTGCTAACGGCCATGGCAGGGCATGATCCAGCCGATCCAGCAACAGTGGACGCTGACTCGCATGCCATCGACTTTGTCGCAACGCTCGACGACACGCCACTACGTGGTGCGCGACTTGGCGTCATGTGGTTCCACACCGACTGGTGCGATGATGATCAACTGACCCAATTTGAAGCGACACTCGAGCAACTTCGTACGCTTGGCGTAGAACTTGTGGACATTCGGACGTTTCCTGGAATGGACGAGATCCACCGACAGGAACTCGACGTGCTCCTGCACGAACTCAAGGCGGACCTCAATGTCTATCTGAAGACCACAGCAGATCCCGTGCAAACACGGTCACTTGCTGATGTGATCGAATTCAATCAGATCAATGCCAATGTCGAAATGCCACACTTCAAACAGGAACTCTTCGTGCAGGCACAGTCCCTGCCCGACCTCACCGACACGACCTATCTCATTGCGATGCAGGATGCCAAGCGTCGCGCCGGCATCGATGGAATCGATCGGCTAATCGCCCAACATGATGTCATCGCATTGATCGCGCCCACGACTGGTCCGGCTTTTGAAATCACACTGGAGGGAGGAGACCAGTTCGGCGGCGCCGCCACGACGCTTCCGGCCGTCGCGGGCTACCCGCATCTCACCGTGCCTGCTGGAATGGTCGGCGGGCTCCCGGTGGGTCTCTCATTCATCGGGCCCAAGTGGTCAGAGGCCCGCCTGCTTGGCCTAGGACATCGTTTCGAACGGGCCACCAATGGCCGAACCCCGCCGGGCAACTGAGTACACCAGACCACCGCAGAGGCTTGAGATACTGACCGTGCCCCCAGCCGGTATGCTGCCGCCAGCATGTGCCACCAGAAACCAACAGAAGAAACATCCATGCTTGACTGGGTCAATCAGTGGAAACGCCCGCTCATGGGCTGGGTCGGACTGGGAGGCATCGTCGCTGCGCTCTTGATCACCAGCGCCGACCCAATGATGCGATTCGTCGCGGCAACCATCAGCATCGCGCTCTTGGTGCTTGCCATGCCTCGGCGGATCTGGACGCAGTGGCGCACCTGGTGGCGGGACTGACCAATCGTGATGTCTTTCTGACTCACACCACTAGCAGGTCGTACACGCTCCATCGAGCACCGCATTGAATGTCTCGCTTGGCCGCTTTGAGTTGTAGAAGCGAAGCGGAGACGTTGGGAAGTTTGATCATGGTGGCCGATGGATCGCCAACCAGTTCACCAAGTGCTGCCAGTGCATCATCGACACATTGGTCCTGTGTAAGCCGGTCTGAAAAGTGGGCGAGCACCCGACTGGCCAGTGAGATGTCGCGTGTTTCGATGCCGATTTTGGTCCCAGCGGTAAAGGTCCTGAGCACCGGTAGAAAACTGCGGGTGCCCAGAGGGGGAACTTCGTCTGTGTGGTTGTAGATGATGGTTGGCGTGTCAGCCATCGCGGAGGCTTCCTGATTGATGGAACTTTCAATCGCGAAGAACTGCGTGAGAAACCTTCGATTCTACCGCATGTCAGATGATCAATAGCATCAATGCCATGGGCGTGGATGTAGCATCCGCGACCATGTTCAATGCTCCCACGGGATCCCTCATGGGCGATCCGACATACCCCCACAGCCATAGGCTGATCACATGGCCGCTGATCATGGCGATCGTGTTGATCTCCTCGGCCGCGCGGGCGCAGCAGGGTGACCACGCAGGCGAACCGCAGCCCCCACTGCCCGATTCGCTGCTCGTCCCACCCTCACCCCCACTGACTCCAGAGGACGCACTAGCGACATTTGTCCTGCCTGACGGTCTGCGGGTCGAACTGGTGGCCGCCGAACCGCTCGTGCAGGCACCAGTATGGATGGACCTTGCACCCGACGGACGTCTGTGGGTCGTCGAAATGCCCGGCTATATGACCGACTTGGAGGGCTCGGAAGAACTCGAAGCCAATGGACGCATTGTGATTCTCGCGGACACCAACCGCGACGGAGTGATGGACACCCGAACCGTCTTCATGGACGAAATCGTGCTGCCTCGTGGGGTGGCAGTTGTTGCTGATGGTGCACTGGTTATTGCCCCACCCAACCTGGTCTACGCCCGTGATACCGACGGCGACGATCGAGCGGATGAATTGACCGTGGTAGATGATTCATTTCAAGGGCTTGACAGCCCTGAGCACGCGGGCAATGGCCTACGACAGGGTCTTGATGGTTGGCTGCACATGTCCCAGCACCCATGGGAGTATCGATGGCGACACAACACACTTGAGAAGCGACGCGTACCCACGCATGGACAGTGGGGCACGACATCCGATGCGTGGGGCCGATGGTACGTAAATTCCAACTCCTACCCGGTCATCACGGACCTCGTTCCCAAACACATCGCCGTGAAGAATCGTGCCCAGCAAGACCGCACAGGAATCGCGATGGCTGTCCCGGCCGACAAAGCTGTTCACTCCATTCGCATCAATCCGGGTGTCAATCGTGGCTATATCAAAGACACGCTACGTGACGACTTCCACCTCCGCAACTACACCGCCGCATGCAGTCCGGAGATCTACGTCGATAACGCATTGGGGCAACGGTTCCAGGGCGATGTCTTCGTGTGTGAACCTGCAGCCAACACTGTTGAACATCTCAACCTCACGTCGTCACCAGGAACGGCCGGGCAAGCCCGCATCGACCCCAGTGTCGGTGCTGTGCTGGCCTCAACCGATGAACGATTCAGACCTGTGGCCTTGCAAACCGGAAGCGATGGTGCGATGTACGTGGCGGACATGTACCGCGGCATTTTGCAGCACAAGATCTTCATGACCAGTTTCCTGCGTCAGCAGGTTATCGATCGAAAACTCATCGGGCCGGTCAATGCAGGGCGCATTTGGCGAATCGTCCCCGATGACGACCACCACCGTGCGCTTCCTGACCTGACCGCCTTGCCAAGCAGCGAGTTGGTGCAGCAACTGCAGAGTCCTAACGGCTCGATTCGTCGATTGGCCCAACGCTTGCTCGTCAACCGAAACGATGCATCAAGCATTGAACCGCTGCAATTGCTAGCACAATCAGACAGCGAAGATGCACTTGGCCGAGCCCATGCGATCTGGACACTTCATGCGTTGGACGCCTTGCCCCAGACGCTCCATGCACAGATCATTCACGACGCCCCATGGCCACTTCGCGTGCAAGCCATTCGCATTGCCGCTGATGATTGCGATGCACCAGAACTGCATGATGCCTTGGTCGCAGCCATGCGTGACGATGTGCCCGAAGTGCGGCGTGAAGCCGCAGCGGCGATCGTTGATAGTCGACATCCCTCCTCGCTGATGCACGCAGCCCAAGCCCTGTCCGACCATCCTGAAGACACTGTGCTCCGGATGACCATCGTGTCTGGACTGTCTGGCATGGAAGTTGCGTTACTACAGGAACTCGCCTGGCTCAACCCGCCCTTGCAGCAGCGTGCTTCCAAGATGATTCAATCGATCGGTCGCACGGCGGCCCGATCGGATGATGATGCGGTGCGAACACAACTCTTGGAATTCATCGCAGCAGTACCGCCAGATCAGCATTGGATGGCAACGGCCGTGGCGCATGGGGTCGCCGACGCCTATGCACTTCGAAGCGGGGATCCAAAGCCTGTGCGGCTCTCGGGCATCCCATTTGATTGGAGCCAACGACTGCTCGATGAACCCGATCTTGCCGGTGGCATGTTGCGACTCATCGACGCCCACGCGACCTGGCCGACACGGCCTGGGTACACACCGATCCTCGATCTCACGGGCCTCCCCCCAGCCGACGCCGATCGAATGGCTCGGGGCGCTGCGCTCTTTGCACACTGCGCAGGATGCCATCAGGCCGATGGCCGCGGCGTGCGGGGCTTCTACCCGCCGCTTGCTGGTTCACCCATCGTGACAGGTCCGGTCGAACCACTGCTATCCATTCTGCTTCACGGACTTGATGGTCCACTGGTACTAGAGGGAATCACCTACAACCAGCCCATGCCTGCTGCGCCGATGCAATCCGACGAAGACCTCGCAGCCATTGGCACCTACATCCGTCTGGCATGGAAGAACAGCGCGTCACCGTTGACGGAATCGGACGTCGCCCGTACACGAGCGGCGATCTCATCACACGTTGGTGCGTGGACGGTTCAAGAACTCCACAAACGCTGGAAGTAGTGCTACTGGCAGTCGATCGCGTAGTCAAACAAACAGTCGGCCCCGGGATACACGTCGTCTTTGACACACGATGAGCCCCCTGACCAATTCGTCAGAACTGGAAGCAAGTCACGCAGGTTGACTTTCCCATCGGGCAGGTCATTCGGACCGTCGATGTCCGAAAACGACACTTGCTCGTTCTGGCCACTCCACGCTTCCAATACCGCCAGCAAGTCAACCACACCAACGCGCCCATCGATATTGATGTCGGCCTTGCAGGTGTCAGCACTGGCCCACTCTCGTTTGAGTTCACAGGCAAGGGCCATGAACGCGGCATACTCGGTGGCGGTCAGCGTACTGGAGAGATCGGCTGGAACCGCAGGAAGTGCAATCTGATTGACACCCGATGGGTTGTCCAAACCAGGGATATGTGGCGGGACAGGTGTGGGCAGCCGGTAGAACTCCAGACTGTCTAAACACGAGTACCCATCGGCGTCTTCAACGCACCACGCTTCCTGCCGCACAATGATCTTCCACAAGTGGTAACTCTCAGAGGAATCATCGGGCATCGCAATGGCGTACTGACGGTCGGCCTGAGGCGACACAGTGCTGTTGATGTCACTCATGTAGTCGCAGCAGCTCACCGGATAGTCGTCCGAGGATGGATCTGCGCCATACCACACGCCGCCATTAGACTCGCAGAGACTCGCACCAGAGAAGTGGATGTCATCGCAGAGCAACACGCCGGCGATATCCAAGAGGCATGCCTGAGGTGGATTGAATGGATTGAGCACACCCTTGCCGTTCTGTGCCAGGTTGAAGGCTCGAATCGACTCGTGCGATGAGTCGGACAAATATGGCATCAACGACTTGCTGTCGAGTATATGAGAGTCGGGAACCACTGCTGCAAGGTCAAGCCCCGCAAGTTCAACGAAGAGTTCGAAGAGGTCAACCGCATTGACAGGATGGTCCACCGAGCCTGCCGATACGCCCGCACCAGCGACGGCCATTGGCACCCACACACCAGTTTGATACACGGTCGCCTTGGAGAGCAGCGGATTGAACGGACTTCGGGTCGATGAGTAAAATGTCCCGTTGTCACCGATCCACGCAATGACCGTGTTGGCTGATTCAAGATCGCCCAGCGCAAACGAACCATCCGACTCATATTGACCCAGCCCACGCGCTTCGAGCAGGCGACCGATTTCGGCATCGGCTTCTTCAATCATGTATGGGAACACGGTTTTGATGCCCGTACCCGAGAGGCAGTCGAGTGTGGCCGTATCGATGCCATCGGCTTCCATTCGGGCCACCATGTCAGGGGACGTAGGCATGACCGGATCGTGCGCCGTGTTGTACTGAAGTGCCAAGTACCACGGATCCTCAGACGGGGCATCGATCGGGTCGACATCTTCAAGCCAATCGATGGCCGTGTCGGTCGTGCGAGTCAGCATGCTGCCGTGGTAATACTCGTTGAGTCCAAACGAACCACTGGTTGCGTCGGCCCATTGCCGATTCCACACCATAAAGCCATTCCACGCGTTGTTTCCGTCCGCATCTTCGGTAAAGATGATCTCGTTGCAGCCATCGCCACAGTCCGAGGCAAGTACCGGTTGCTGCCCACCCATGCCATCGTCTTGAAGCGACATCAATGGCACGCCGCCAAGGGCCATGCAATCTGGGCCCCACACGTCTTCCCAGCACGTACCTGCATTGAGACAGCACGGGCCTGTGTTGTTCGAGTTCCCCAGTGGTCCGCCACAGGGAAGCCACCCATTTGGATAGGCGTCGGCATCAGGCGCCGCACTGGAGAGTTGACCCGCGCCCGTCGTGTCGATACCAGGTACCCATCCAAGCCAGTTGCCGTCGTACCAGTCCCAATGCATTGCGATTGGCTGTCGTTCCTCGAAGGGCACTTCACCCGTGTGCCACTTGCCGCTGAAACCACAGCGATAGCCAGCCTCTTTGAGCACCTTGGGCGTCATGATCTCGGATGGATTGAGTTGCGAAGCGGGCAAGTGCGCCGTCGTAATTGCCGCATCGATGCCAGTCCGCATCGGCAGGCGTCCGGTAAAGAACGACGCGCGGCTCGGCGAACACTCGGGCATCGCCCAGCAGTTCGTAAACGCCACACCATCGGACGTGATGGCGTCGAGCACCGGTGTGACTGGGGGCCGCTGCAGGCCGCCGGAATCCCAGCCAAAGTTGGCCCACTGATCGACTCCGGTGTCATCGATCACAATAAACAGAATGTCTGGCGGCGCGTCGCCAGTACCAGACACGGCCGGTGATGTACACAGCAGGGCCACGAAAATGGGCAGGCGATACCTAGACGTTAGCATTCTGTCTCCATATACCCCCACTCAGCATCCCGCCAAATAGCGGGAGGTCAACCCACCATTGGCCGAATTTCGACAGATGCTACAGCGATCAGGAGCGATCCGGTTGATTTTGGACGAGGCACCCCTTTGGATTCCCTGCCAATAGTGGTATCGTCGTCTCATGCTGGCGATCAGCCCACCCTGCTGCCTGATAGCGGTCCTCTTGGCCACTCCTGCTGGGGCCGATGGTGACCACATCAATTTCGGTCGCGACATCCGGCCGATCCTCTCAGATCGATGCGCCGTCTGTCACGGTCCCGACATTTCGATGCGCAAAGCGAGGCTTCGACTCGACACATTCGAACACGCCACGGCGCCCAGACGCCGCGGTAAGTTTGCCATCGTGCCTGGGGATCCCGATGCCTCAGAAGTCTGGCGTCGCATCAGCGCCGAAGATCCACTCGACCGGATGCCCCCCCCCGAGAGCACCAAACACCGACTCACGCCAGAAGAACAAGCACTCATTCGCGAATGGATTCTCCAAGGCGCGATATACGACGAGCACTGGTCCTTCGAGACGCTCGACTCGCCGGGGCTTCCATTTGTCATGGACGAGTCGTGGCCTCGCACGCCGGTGGATCGCTTTGTGCTGGCAAGACTTGAAGCCGACGACACGAACCCATCGCCCGAGGCCGATCCAGCCACCCTGTGCCGTCGCATTTTCCTGGATCTCACCGGTCTGCCTCCAACCGTCGAAGAACTCGATCGCTTTCTCGCCGACGAAGCCACCGATGCCTACGAGCGATTGGTCGATCGGCTGCTCGAGGAAGAGCCCTACCGCACTCGATACGCTGAACACATGGCGACGCCCTGGATGGACCTCGCCCGATATGCCGACACCGCAGGCATTCATATGGATGCCGGACGCAGTATCTGGCTATGGCGTGACTGGGTAATCGATGCCTATCGCGACAACATGCCAATGAATCAATTCATCACCGAGCAACTCGCCGGTGATCTGATGCCCGATGCGACAATCGAGCAGAAGATCGCCAGTGGATTCAATCGGTGCCACGTCACGAGCGACGAGGGCGGCGCCATCGATGACGAGTTGTTGTTCATGTACGCCGTGGACCGGACCAATACCTATGGAACGGTCTTTCTCGGCTTGACGATCGGATGCGCCCAGTGCCATGACCACAAGTTCGATCCTGTCTCTATGGAAGACTACTACGGCCTACTGGCCTTCTTCAACAGCAATAACGAACCGGGCCTGTACTCGCAGATTCCTGATGCCACTCGGGCACTGGAACCGCAGTTGCAGATCTTTTCTAGCGAGGATGAAGCCACGCTCGCGGCGATCGCGACGCACATTGAGTCGCTCGATAAGGAGCAGGCCGAGCCCACCGCTGAAGAAGCCGAGGCGCTCACCTCGTTCAAGGCCGATCTTCAAGCCCAAGGTGGTTGGAACTGGATACGTCCAAGTGTCGAATCGGCGACGAGCAGCCATGGAAGCACGCTCACAGTGCAGGATGATGGATCAGTCCTTGCATCAGGCGAGAATCCGGCCGTCGACGACTACTCCATCACGCTGCGAACGGACGACACCAACCTCAATGCGGTGCTGCTTGAAGTGCTTGAACACGAGTCCTTGCCACATGGACGACCAGGCCGCGCAGCCAACGGGAACATGATCATGAGCGGCATCGAAGGCGAAGTTGTCTCGATCGCCGATCCAACACAACGCGTACCAATTAGTTTTCACTGGGCCTGGGCCGATGTCGAACAGAGCAATGCCGATCACCATGTGGTCGGCATCCTCCAGCCTGACAACAAGAAGGTCTGGGCCATCGGTGCGCATGAAGACTCGCAGGACCGCGTTGCGATGTTTCTCGCCGAGGCCCCCTTTGGCTTTGAGGGCGGCAGCGACATCACGCTGAACCTGCAGTTTCATTCGCCCTATGCCCAGCACGCACCGGGACGGATTCGGCTGAGCCTGGGCGCCGCAGACGAGCCCTCGCTCTCGCGACTTCCACTGGCCACATCGGGCTGGTACATCGTCGGGCCGTTTGCGACCACAGATGGTCCCGAGGCCTACGACACGATCTACGGTCCCGAATCCGAGTCGCCCATCAATCATCAGGCACGATTCCACGATCGCTCCTGGCGGTACGCGCCCGGAGTGAAGGAGGACGAGTTGGTCACGCTGGCCCAAGGCGTAGGCGCCGAATTCGTCGCGCGAGACATCTACGCCCCCACCGCCCGCACGCTGCCACTCTCGATGGGCAGTGACGATGGCTTGCAGGTGTATCTCGATGGCCGAAAAGTCTTTGAAAACCGCGTCGACCGAGGCGTCGCCAAGGATCAAGATCAATTCACCATCGACTTGCCCGCCGGACAGAGCACGATGGTGTGCAAATTCGTCAACACCGGAGGCACCGGGGGCATGTACCACCGGGCCGATGTTCCTGACGACCAACTGTTCGGCGATACCATCGCCATGGTGCTCCCCGATGAGGCAGTTGCGGAACCACTCTCAACACGCGCCTCGGAGGCTTGGCGGCTTGCCTTCTCGCCGCGATATCGCGCCATTGCTGAGGCGATCGATGTCGATGCGACGCGAGCTGACACGATTCGAGCCGACGCGCCCCGGACAATGATCATGGAAGACCTCCCCGAGCCCCGCATGACGTACATCATGAAGCGAGGGGCCTACGACGGCGCCGACGAATCGCGTCCGGTCAGTAGACGCGTACCATCTATTCTGGGTGAGCTCGACAGCGATACGCCGGATCGCCTCGACCTCGCGCAGTGGACCGTCAGCGATCACAATCCGATTACCGCCCGGGTGCTGGCAAATCGATTGTGGTACCGGTTCTTTGGCACGGGCATCTCTGAGACAGTGGAAGATCTGGGCATGCAAGGAACATGGCCCAGTCACCCTGCACTGCTGGACTGGTTGGCCACCGATCTCCGTGAAAAATGGGATCTGCAGGACAGCATCCGAACGATCGTGCTGAGCGCCACCTATCGACAGCAGTCAGGTGCTGGTTCCAACAAACTGCTCGGCCACTATCCACGGCAACGCCTTGGCGCTGAGGTCATTCGCGATCAGGCCCTGCATGTGTCCGGATTGCTCGTAGAAGCAAGTGGCGGCGCCTCAGTCAAGCCCTATCAACCCGACGGACTCTGGAAAGAAGTCGCCATGCCCCAGTCCAACACTCGGATCTTCGAGCAGGACATGGGTGATGATCTCTGGCGGCGAAGTCTCTACACCTATTGGAAGCGGGCAGCACCCCCGCCATCCATGCTCACCTTTGATGCGCCGACCCGCGAGTTCTGCAGCAGCAGGCGATTGCCCACCAACACGCCGCTGCAGGCCTTGGTGTTGTGGAACGATCCGCAGTTCGTCGAAGCAGCCAGACATGTCGCAGCGAGAACACTAGAGGGCGCACCGGATACGCCCTCGCGGCTGAACTATCTCTACCGCCTCTGTACCGGCACGTCCCCCAGCGGGGCCATCGCCGCCACCATGACCGAAGCCATCGAGTATTGGCTAAATCGCTATGGACACGCGCCGGAGGACGCCGCGGCTATGCTTGCGGTGGGTGAATCGAGCGATTTCGAAAACCTCCCCGCAGATGAACTCGCAGCGTGGGCCATGGTCGCTTCAGCGGTACTCTCTAGTGACGCGACCATCGTCAAGGACTGACTCCACATGCCCAACTACTTTGACAACCGACCAGGCGCCGACCCACTCGAGGAGTTTCTGCGAAATCTCACCCGGCGGCGTTTCTTCGGTTCGATGGCATCAACGGTGACCGCAGGCCTGGGTGTCACGGCACTTGGATCGCTGCTGGGCACTCCGGCTCTGGGAGCACCTACGCTCGGTGGTCTGGGCCTTCCGGATCTCCCCCACTTCGCGCCCAAGGCCAAGCGGGTGATCTATATGCACATGGAGGGAGCGCCAAGCCAACTCGACTTGTTCGACTACAAGCCGAACCTCAAAGCACGATATGACCAAGACCTGCCCGACTCGATTCGCATGGGTCAGCGGATCACAACGATGACCAGCGGTCAGGAACGCTTTCCAGTAGCACCGTCGATCTTCTCTTTCAATCGACACGACAACAACGAAGACGGGGTGATGCTTTCTGAGTTGCTTCCGCATACCGCAGCGATGGCTGGCGACATCTGCTTTGTCAAGTCGATGCACACCCAGGCAATCAATCACGAACCGGGCATTACCTTTTTCCAAACCGGCCAAGAGCAACCGGGTCGACCATCTTTCGGATCGTGGATGAGCTATGGCCTCGGGAGCGAGAATGAGGACCTGCCGAGTTTCGTTGTACTCATCACGCAGGGATTCGGCAACATGCAGTCGCTAAGCGCCCGGTTCTGGGGCAGTGGTTTTCTTCCCAGCGAACACCAGGGGTGCAGGCTGCGAAGCGGCCAAGACGCCGTGCTGTACTTGCGGAATCCGGACGGCGTTTCACGCGACGACCGACGTCATATGCTCGATCTTGCCGCTCAGATCAATCGCGAAGAGTACGAACGCAGCGGCGACGCCGAAGCGATGGCCCGCATTGCTCAGCACGAGATGGCCTTCCGGATGCAAATGTCCGTACCGGAACTCACCGACATCAGCAATGAGTCGGAGGAAACACTGGCCATGTATGGCGACGATGTCCGCACACCAGGCACATTCGCCGCCAATTGCCTGCAGGCGAGACGCCTTGCAGAACGCGGCGTCCGATTTGTTCAGCTCTACATGCGGGGATGGGATCAGCATGGCAATCTGCCAGGTGAAATTCGACAGCAGTGCAAGGCAGTCGATCAGGGGCAAGCGGCGCTGCTCAAGGACCTCAAGCAACGTGGGATGCTCGACGACACTTTGGTGTTGTGGGGCGGCGAGTTTGGGCGGACGGTGTACAGTCAGGGCACGCTGACCACTGCCAATTACGGCCGCGACCACCATCCACGATGTTTCACCGTGTGGATGGCCGGTGGCGGCATCAAGCCTGGCATCACCTATGGCAAGACCGACGATTACTCCTACAACATCCTCGAGAACCCGGTCAGCGTGCACGATCTGCATGCCACAATGCTCAACCAATTAGGTATCGACCACACCCGCCTGACCTATCGACATCAGGGGCGAGATTTCCGACTCACCGATGTTCACGGCAAAGTCATCAAGCCAATTCTCGCGTGAGTTACGCCTCGCCGAAAGACAACACGCACCGGTGACGCAGTCCGGAGCGGCACCAGAGACCATCCAACTTCCGCCAAGGTCCGCACACTCGGCATTGGTCATCACGTCTGCCGTGTCGAACTTGAGATAGTCATCGCCAAAGGTGAACCAACAATTTTCCAGAGACACCAAGCATTCAGGTGCCCGCCCCAGATCTCCAGGATCACCTGATCCAGAGGCTGCGAAAAAACTCATCAGCGAGGTCCCAATAGAACTCAAGCACGCGGTGAACACACACTTTCCTGTACGAAGACGAATCATGATGGCCCACAAACGAACCTGCAGTCAGCACACAGGTGTGTCAATGTTCGCTCGCAGCCTGATACCATCGCACACATGCTGCTGCTGACCATGTGCCTGTTCGCAACGCCTCCACCCTCGGGCATGGTGTGGGTTCCAGGCGGTTCGTTCACAATGGGCAGCGATCATCGAGCAGCACGAGTTGACGAACAACCCCCCCATCGCGTGCAAGTCGATGGGTTCTGGATGGACGAAACCGAAGTCACCAACGCGCAGTTCCGCGCCTTTGTCGACGCGACCCGATACGTCACGACGGCCCAGCGTCCGATCGTGTGGGCCGAACTGGCCGCGCAGCTTCCACCTGGTACCCCCAAACCACCAGATGACCAACTCGTCCCGGGATCGGCTGTGTTTACGCCGCCATCCGAGGCGGTCAATCGGACCCAATACCTGCAGTGGTGGCGATGGGTGCCAAAGGCCAACTGGCAGCAACCCGAGGGGCCCGATAGCACGCTTGAGGGCAGAGACAACTACCCCGTCGTTCATGTTTCTTGGGATGATGCAATGGCCTATGCATCATGGGCTGGCAAGCAACTCCCGACCGAAGCGCAGTGGGAACGCGCTGCCCGCATCGACCATGATGGCGCGATATACGCATGGGGCGAGCGATTGCTTCCAGATGACGTACATCAGGCCAACATCTGGCAGGGAGAATTCCCGTATTCAAACACTGCCAAGGATGGGCACACAACCGCGGCCCCGGTGAAGTCGTATCCACCCAACTCACTGGGGTTGTACGAACTCTGTGGCAACGTGTGGGAGTGGACGGCTGATTTGTACCGGCCCGACACCCATCGGCGACGCAACGGCAACGCGACGGCCTGCAGCAATCCCTCCGGACCCGAGACGGCCTTCGATCCTCGCACGCCTCATGCCAGCATGGTTCGCGTACAGAAGGGCGGATCGTTTCTCTGTCACGATTCGTACTGCACGAGTTACCGACCAAGCGCCCGAATGGCGGCAACCCCGGACAGCACGCTCAATCACACTGGGTTTCGATGCATCATGGTGGCCCCTGCTCCGACGACCGATTGACCGACGATCAATTCAACTACCGGGGTTGCAACACTTCGCAGGACGTTTGCCCTCAGCCAGCGCCTCGCCGGTCGATGCGTAGTCCATACGGTTCTTCTCCGAAATGCGCTTGGCCGTTTGGCAGTCGGCCTTGTGGAATACCTTGCTGCTCTTTGAGGCCACAAACTCACCTGGCACATCACCAACTGGCTGTGGTTGGGCTGGAGGCTGTGCCTGTGGCTCCCCACTGGAAGCCGTTCCACCGGGCTGACAGCACTTGGCCGGACGCTTTCCTGCGGCGATCGCTTCGCCGGTCGAGGAATAGGCCACTCGATTCTTCTCTGAGATCCGCTGGGCGTTCTTGCAACTTGCATTGTGAAACACCTTGCTTCGCTTGGAGGCCAGAAACTCACCGGTGACATTGCCGACGGGTTTGGCAGTGGGCCTTGTGGCAGATGGCGATTGTTTCGGGGGTGTTTGCCTTGAAGCTGCAAGGGCTGTGGCCATTGCTCCAGCGGGCCACGCCATCGCTTCGACGGTGGCCCCAGCACCCTCGCGGGGGACGAAGTCAACCACGATGGGATAGTGGTCGGAGGCATAGCCCGCGGGCGGATCTTGTTGCATCCAGTCATATTCCTCAGCGGAAGTGCCCAGAACAAAGCCACTGTTGGGTACCAATTCGCCCGTCGCAGCGTGATTGAGCAGAATGAAGTCAATCAGTCGGTTCGACGTATGTGTCTTGCGAAGAGGTGACGTATCGCCTTGCTCCAAGTTGGTTGTGCGAAGCGTGTGCGCATCAATCATGCCGCCACGGAAGTAGGCCTGCATAGATCGGTCCCAAGGCTGCGCATTGAAGTCGCCAACCACTGCGATGTTTGCATCAGCGTTTCGCGTGATCAATTCGTTGACGAACTTCATGATCTGCACAGCTTCAGCTTCTCGAAGCCACCGATTGCGTCCGGCCTTGTGGTGGACGATGAAGAGCGACAATTCGTATCCGTCGGGTGTACGAACGGTCGCAAAGAGCGGGCTGCGTTGGAAGGTCATGTCGCGCGAATTCACGTCGGCAGGTATTTCGTCCCAACCTTCGGTTGTTGGCCCCGCGGGGGAGAGCCGTTGCGCCGGCCAAATTTGCGAGGCTGTAATTGGAAACCGACTGAGCAAGCCTTGCTCAATGCCACGGTAGTAGCCAACGTCCTTGGAAACGATGTAGTCGTATCCCATATCGGCGAGGTATTGGTCGCGGAACCACTTCAGCGCCGCTTCCGACTCGACCTCCTGGACCGCCAAGATGTCGGCATCGATGGCTCGAATTGCCGCGGCCATCGTCTCACACCGCTGCCTAGATGTTGGGCCTGGATTCGAGCCAAAGTCGTCGTACTCACCTTCGAGCGATGGATCGTTCTCCTGATCGAAGTAGTTGAGCATGTTGTACGAAGCCAACCGAATGGTGCCCTCCGGGGCCGGCATCGCTTCGGTCAGCCCGAATCGGTGGTGCGGTGATGGGACTGCCAGTGCAAGGGTCAATACGATCAGATGAGTCAGCATGACCAAATGGTACCTCGCACCGGTGCGGTGCGAGTTCTACCATATGAACCATGCTCACAATACTCATGACGATGTCAATCTTGCTACATGGTGGAAACCCGGAGTTCGCAGCGGCAACACCCGCTGCCAGCAATGCTTGGTTGCAGTATTCAGGTGATGCCGCCATTGAACCTGGACGCGGTCGCCGCATCGTCTTGATTGCAGGCGATGAGGAGTATCGCTCCGAGGAAGCCCTACCAATGCTAGCGCGGATGCTCAGCACACACGGGTTTGAGACAATCGTGTTGCTCAGTCAAAACCCTGAGACTGGCGAGATCAATCCAGACGAGCGATCGAATATCCCGGGCATGCATCTAGTCGACAAGGCTGATCTGGTCATTCTGCAACTGCGATTTCGCGGACTGCCCGACGCGGACATGAAGCATCTGGTCGACTATGTCGCATCGGGCAAGCCGCTCACGGGTATTCGCACGAGCACGCACGCGTTTGCCTACCCAGACGACAGCGAATCGGCGTACGCAGATTGGTCATGGAATCGCGATGGTGGTTTTGGCCGTAGCGTGCTTGGCGAAACATGGGTGGCCCACCATGGTCATCACGGCACGGAAGCGACGCGGGGTGTCATTGAAACCTCCAACGCCGATCATCCTGTTCTTCGAGGCGTCGATGATGTCTTTGGTCCAACCGATGTGTACGCGGTACGCGATTTGCCCAGCGACTCCACCATTCTGCTCCGCGGAGCCATTCTCGAGGGCATGTCCCCCGATGACAAACCCGTCACGGACCAACGCAACGCCCCGATGCACCCCATTGCATGGCTTCGTGAACGACCGATGCCCGGCGGGGGCACCCAGAAGATCTTCGTCACCACCATGGGCACTTCCCAAGACTGGTCCAGCGCAGACCTCCGCCGCCTCCTTGCCAATGCCGCCCTCTGGCAACTGGGCGAAGCCGACACCATTCCACCCAAGGGCCTCTCCGCCCCCATCATCGGTCACTGGCACCCCACCCCCTTCGGGTTCGGCAAGTCAACCAAGGGGCGCACCATCAAGTCCATCCAACAAGGCCACCCCCCCAAACCAGCCCCCTAAACCATATTTGGGGATCTAGACCTACTTTCATCTATCAGCCCGGCTCCCCTGCGTACATCCCAACACCAGCCGCATCGATAGCAAGGACGCTTCTATTTGGCCGGGAATGGTATGCCCAACGGCAGCAGGGATCAGTAGACCCAACTGGTTCGCCAGCCCCATACCACCGAGGTGTCGACGCTAGCGGTTGAGTCTCTCCACACCTGAATCACCGGCCCCGTATACAGCGTGTGGCTCAGATCCACTCGCCAGTACCACTCCGCCAAATACAACTCCCCTGGGTCCGCACTCAGGTCCACCTCAGACTGGCCCAAAGCAGTGATCTTGGCGTACTGCAGCCCAAAGCCAGTGTGGTTGTGCTTGAGACCAAAGGGCGATTCGATGGCAAAGCCGCCAGAGATGGCAAAGTTGGATCGCGTCGCGTGATTCTCGCCCCAGCCCAGTCGCATGAAAATCGACGCCTGATCAGTGACTTCCTGATCCATGTTGAAGCAAATACCGCCGCCCTCAACGTCGCCTGCGCCAAATGGATTGGGCATGCTGTTGTGCCAACCGGTGAAGCGCCAGTGCCCGGTTCGATCGACGCCGTTGATGGGAACGTTCACAGTCAGATCTGCCTCGCCCACTGTGAATAAATGCGAACTCGACAAGCCATCAAATCCAGCATTGTTGTTGGAATCGGCCGAATTTATGGTGCCCGCCCGCAGCATGAGGTCATCGGTCACCTGCACACGCGTATTCACACCGAAGGAATAACTCGGAAAGGGCATGACAATCTGTTCGGTGAGATTCTCTGATAGAAACCCCGTGACCGGGTTATAGGCGATTGTGTTCTGATCAAAAAAGTTCTGGTCCTCAAATTTGCCAACACGCACCGACACGCGGTTGTCCAAGAAGCTTTGATCCCAGTACAACAAGTAGAGGCCAATGCGATTTGAAACCAACACATTGTTGGCATAGTCCGGGTCGCCCAATTCTTCGCCGAGCAAAGGGAATGTACTCGTGCCCAATCCAGTATTGCCCATCATGCTGAAGATCACACGCCCACACCCATCGTGGTCCTTCCACGCCGTCCACTCGCCGTGACATCCATACCAAAGATATGACCTTCCCTGCGGCAGGCCGTCACGCACTTTGGATGCGTGCTGATAGGTCCAGCCTGCCGAAGGCATGAGCGTTAGACCGATCGGCGCCATAAGTCGATCCTGCAAGTCGCTGACCATGCGATTGGCAATGTACATGGGGTCATCGGCCAGCACGCTTGATGTCTGCTTGTGCCCAAACAGTGTCTCGTCTTTTATAGGCGTACGCTTGTCTGGCCGGTCATCGAACACATGTTCGGCTTGAAGTTTCGTAGAATCACGCTGGCCTTGAGTGTTAGTGGAGTCCTCAACATCATGGCCATCTGCTGGCTGCACCGGATTGATCTCTTCAGCCCCTGCAATGGCATCCTGCATGGCCAATGCCGGCGACCCAGCGCGTAGGGCAGCAACAAGTAGGCTGCTAATAATCAGAATGTGCCCGCTGATGCCTCTCACGTACCAGCATCGTATCACAGACCCCCCCACGGAGAACGGGCGTGCCCACGCTTCTGCTACGGTGGAACCATGAGCGATCCTGATGCCGCCATCGTTGAACTGGAACGTCTTCGCGACGCCATCGTTGAAGCTGGCCCTGCAGCGGGAAGGCTCTGGGGCGAGTTACAAAAGGCCCTCAAAACTGCGGGTCTTGAAACCAAACGCATCCCCGGCATCATCATGGGACGAAGCGTCGAACTGCTCGAGGACGTGATCCATGAACTTCGCGGCGATGCAGTTCCCCAACCGCCACCCAGCCAAGCCCCGCCCTCCCAAGACATCCCCCAAGAGGTCAAACGCAAAGCCATGAAGGCCTTCCGTCGGCGAATGAAACTGATGCGGCTTGACCACGAGTCGAAATTGGGTCGCAGCCCACTGACTGGTGGCAAGGCGGCCGCATTCGAATCCATTTTGCCCCCACAAGGCTTCCCAGAAGCGGTCTGGCCTGCACTGGCCCACGATGGGCATCTTCGACCCACTGGGGCGGGTTTCTACGCCCTTCCCGAGGCCGGAAACGACCACTAATCAGCTTTTTTTGCCCCATAAGCCCTCATGGAACTCCGATTATGATGATTTGGAGGGTTCTTTCGATTGTGCAGCACACAGGTGTCCTCCATGGGCATAAGTGGCCTGCAAGGGAGACCAATCTATCCCCACCCGGGAACCCTATAGAGAGCAATACATGCCCCAAACAATGATCCAAACCGTCGCCCTTGGCGCCTTGCTCGGCCTCTCGAGCACCGCCTTTGCGGCTTTTCCCTCCTTTGACGACCTCGCCTCTGGTGACACCTATTACGTCGGCGGAAATTTTGCCTCTGACGGAATTGACGTCGATCTCGTCCCCTTCCAGTGGGCTGACGGAACCTGGACAAACAATGGCGTCGCCACTGTTTCGACCGCGTTGTGGGCACATGGCTCGCTCAACGAACTCAATACGAACAACATCAATGCCCGCTACAACTTTGCAGGAAGCATCGGCACGCAATCCGAAGTCAGGCTTCTCTTTGGCGAGTACGGCGGCAACATCAATGTCGTGGTCAATGGCGACCCTGCCAATGTCGACAACTTCATCGACCTCGACGGCGCCGTCCTTGGGGGATGCACAATCAGTGTCATCTCAGGCGGATTTGGCGGCGACCATGGCGAACTGCTCATCACCGGATCGATTGACAAACTGATCATCGGCGGCCAGGAACTGGCCGTTGATCTGGCCATTGATGAGTGCGAAGAAGCCTTCGAGGATCTCCCCCTCGATCAGGTGTACTGGAATGGTGACTCATTCGTCACCAACATGGTGCCCGTCGACGTCGTCACCTTTGCTGCGTCGGACGGCAGTCCGATCACCACCGGCTACGTTCTGGTTGAAAATTGGAACAACGCCTGCGGTAACGGGCAAGAACTCTTCACCAATAACGCCAATGTCGCCTTTGACTTCGCATCCGTCAGCCCGATCGAGAACTTTGCGTTCCAGTTCGGCGAGTACGGCGGCAACATCAATATCGAAATCAATGGAGACTTCCGCAACGTCGATAACTATGACGATCTCCACGGCCTGAACATCGGCGGCGTGCTCTTCAACGTCACCGCTGGTGGTATGGGCGGCGATTGCGGCCGCGTCGAGTGTGTTGGCATGATCAACACCTTCACCGCTGGTGGCCAAGAGCACTTCATCGACTGCCTTGAGTGGGACTGGGTGCAGATCCCGGATTGCGAACCCTCCTACGAAGATCTGACCGTCGGCGATGTGTACCTTCACGGCGACGTGTTCATGACCGATGACTACAACTACGCTGTTGACTCATTCGTCTGGGACGATGGAACCGTCTTCAACGGTGGCTATGTTGCGGTCGAAAATGGTGGTCTGGCATGCAGCATGAACAACGAACTCCACTACAACAACGCCACGACGCTCATCAAACGACTCGACGGCGACCACATGGAAAACGTGACATTCAAGTACGGCGAGTACGGCGGCAACGTCAACTTCGAGATCAATGGCGACTTCCGGAACGTCGCGAACATGTCGGATCTTCATGGTGCCGTGGTCGGTGGTGTCACCGTCACCGTCACCCACCTCGGCGGCTCGTGCCACCAGGTCGATCTCGCCGGCGTCTGTGAGTACATCCGCATTGGCGGACAGGAGTACTGGCAGGACTGCTTCAAAGCCGATGCCGTTGCTCCAGCAACGCCTGGCGATGTCGATGGCGACGGCGATGTTGATCTGGACGACCTCTTGGCCCTTCTGGCTGCATGGGGCTCGGCAGACGCCAATGCTGATCTCAACGGAGACGGCGTGGTCAATATCCAAGACCTTCTGATTCTCATCGCCGCCTTCGGCCCCTGATACAACCCCAACGTTGAGTCAGAACTCCCCTCCCGGAACTCGATTCAACAACTCCTTTCAGAGCGACCCGCCCTTGGCACATGCCTGGGGCGGGTTGTTTTTTGGAGCGCGTCCCCAACTATTGACGTGTCAGGGCAAGTCCAGAATGCCATCGTGGTCGTGACCTGCGCGGCGTTCGGACATCCGATTGAAATGATTGCGGTGGGGCGTAGTAGGGATATCCATGTATCGACTACATCCCGATCAAAGCTCTTTTGCAGCATCCTGAGCTTCCTGCCGAGTGTACAGCCTCCAATAGCCACCCTTTCTAGCAAGCAGTTCTGTGTGCGTCCCCTGCTCCACAATCCGCCCGCCGTCAATGACGAGAATCAGGTCGGCCGACCGGATGGTTGAGAGGCGATGCGCAATGACAATGGCAATGCGATCGCGGAGTACCGTTTCGATGGCCGTCTGAATGAGTTGCTCAGTTTCAGTATCAACCGAACTCGTCGCCTCGTCCATGATGAAAATCTGTGGATCAGCCAGCACCGCCCGGGCCAGCGCGATGAGTTGTCGCTGGCCGACCGAGAGCCTGCTGCCACCTTCGCCAACCTCACCGTCATAGCCATCTTCATGTTCAGCGATGAATTCGGCTGCGTTGACCACCTCGGCGGCCTCCTCCACCTCACGGTCCGTGGCCTCCAGCCGACCGTAGCGAATGTTTTCGCGAATGGTCCCCGAGAACAGATGCGGCGTCTGCAACACCACGCCCAGTTGTGATTGGAACCAGTCCAATCCACGCTGCCGATAGTCCACGCCGTCAAGAAGCACTTCGCCACACTTTGGCTCGTAGAACCTCGCAGCGAGAGAGGCAATCGTGCTCTTACCACCGCCCGTGGCGCCCACCAACGCAATGGTCTGTCCGGGCGTTACCTTGAGGTTGAAGTCCAGCAGCACAGGTTCTTCGGGCAGATACCAGAAGTCCACATGCTTGAACTCAAGCGTACTGATTCCAAACGGCACGACTTCCGCTGCATTGCGAACCTCATCGCTGTCCCGAATCTCTGGTTCAGTATCGATGAGTGACTGCACCCGCTCGGCCGCGGCTTGGGCTGCCTGCAGGTCGGTGATGCGAGCAGCGATTTCCTGAATGGGCATTGAGAACAACACCGCGTATTGCATAAATGCAATCAAGTCGCCCAGCGAGAGGCCTTCGCCGAGTTGAATGGCAATGCCGCCTTTCCACAAAGTCATGCCGACGCCGACAGCACCTAGCGTAATGATGCATGGAAGGTAGACAGCACTCTGGAGCGAGTTGCGTACTGTGTACTGCCGCATGTCACCGGAGTGTTTCTGAAATTCCTGAAGACTTTCGGACTCCCGGGCCAGCGCCCGCGTTGTCCGCACACCCATCAAGCCCTCGTTGTACACACCCGTGAGAATTGAGTTCGTCCGCCTCACCATACGGCTGCTTCGAAGCAGTTTGCGCTGGAAGTACCAACTCACCAGCGTGAGCGGAGGCACGATCACCAGCACCCACAAGGTGAGTTGCCAATCGATGATCGTCATTGCTACGACAATGCCCACGATGAAGCAACTCCCCCACGCCAAATCGAGCAGGAACCACGGCAACAGACTGCTGATTTTCGTGCAGTCGCTCGTCAGTCGCGATACCAACCACCCGGTAGGCCGCGTATCAAAGTAGGAGAAGGACAAGTCCTGCAAGCGCGAGAAGCCCTGTTCACGCAGATCAAACCCCACACCGGTCGTCAATCGCCCCGCCGCCCGAATGAACCACCACACCACAACCGAGAAGGCCGTGACCAATGCTACATACACACCTGCGAACCACCAGAATGCATCGCCCACATTGCCCGCAACCGCCTCGTCAATGATCCACGCATTGCTCAGCGGCATCAGCGTTTCTATGACCGCCAGCAGCACGCCACTGATGAGCATGATCCGCAGCCACCGACGATGCGGACGGGCATGCCGGAGAATTCGCCTCCACAAACGCCAGTCAAACTTGCCGCCTCCGTACTCTTCTTCCTGATGGAATGCTTGCTCGCCCATCACGCAGCTCCCTGCTCATCGGTGGATTCGATGGTGGTCTGGATGTCCCAGAGTCGGCGATACATGCCCACTTCCTTGACGAGCGTTGCATGCGTACCCCGCTGCACGATGCAGCCATGCTCGAGCACGATGACCTGATCGGCCTGCATAAGCGTCGAGAGTCGGTGGGCGATGACAATAGTCGTCTGCGATCCTCTGCGCTCACGCAATGCTTCGAGAATGAGACGTTCGGTACGGGTGTCCACAGCGCTGAGTGCGTCATCGAGCACAAGGATGTCAGGGCGTTGCAACAGGGCCCGCGCAATGGCGACCCGCTGCCGCTGGCCGCCCGAGAGCGTCACGCCTTTCTCGCCCACAACCGTGTCGTAGCCTTGATCGAATTCAAGGATCGAACTATGGATGCATGCCACCCGCGAAGCAACTTGCAATTCCTCATCGGTGGAATCGCGTCTGGCTAGGGCGATGTTGTCCCGAATGGAACGGGAGTACAAGAATGGATCCTGCATGACGACGGCCATGCGAGCGCGATGCAGGCCGCGATCGAGCGTCGTGATATCCACACCGTCCACACGGACCTCGCCCTGGTCACAGTCATACAACCGGAGCAGCAGGTTGATGATCGTCGATTTGCCGCCCCCGGAAGGCGCGACGATAGCAAGCGTCTGACCGGCGCGGGCGGTGAACGTGATGTCGGTCAGTACGGGCGAACTGTGTTCATGTGAGAAGGTCACGCCTGCAAATTCAATAGCACCACCACCGCTTGGGGGAGCGCTCGTTCCGGTCACGGCTTCTGTGGGTGTCTCAAGAATCTCATGAATGCGATCGACGGCCACGACAGCCTTTCCAAGTTCAGAAAGCAATCGACCGAGCATGCGAACTGGCCACACATAGAGTGACACCACGGCGATGAAGAAGTAGTAAGTGCCAATTTCTAACGCATCGGTCGCCACCCAGTAGGCACCCAGAATGAACACAATGGCTTTCTGCGTAAAGCAAATCAGATCCGAGGATGACCAGAACCACGCAAGCACCGCGTATAGGCGATAGTCAAGCCGGCGGTGCTCATCATTGCGAACGTGAAACTTATCCCGCTCGAAGTCCTGCCTTGCGAAGGCCCGCACCACGCGGATTCCATGAAGGTTTTCGTTCACGCATGCAGTTAATCGCCCTTCAGCCTCGTCTTTCTCGCGAAAGATCGACTTGACGTGACCAAAGAAGAAGAACGCCGAAAACACAATGAAGGGGGCCAGCACCACTGAGGCGATGGCCATGGGCACATCCATCATGAACATCAGCGGAAGTGGAATCAGCAGCATCGCGATGGCGCGGCCAATTTCGATGACCTGCAGCGCCATGAAGTTTCGAAGCGTGTCTACATCCGAAGTACAACGTTGCAGTACATCCCCGGTCTCAGCCTGGTCATACCAGCGGCACGAGAGGCGGTTCAGATGGTCGTGCAAGCGGTCACGCAGTCGCCTGATCACATCTTCTGCAGCGATGGCCACCCACCTTCCCCGGAAGTAGGTCGCCAGCGCCGCAAGCAGAGTCAGCCCGATCACGCACAGGGCCGGAATCCACAGCCGCGTGGAAACGTACTCCTTGCCTCCCATCAGCGAGAGACCGACCCGCTCTGGCCACGGTGCATCCCGCGGTTCGGTAGAGAACACACCATCAAACACAATCTGCGGCACAATGGGCACCGCATACAACAGCATCGCCGCCAAGATCAGCGACAGCAAGGCTCCGACATAGCGAAGTCGCTGCCCCTCAAGCAGAGTCCAGATGGTGTGCAGGCGATCGAACATGGTGGTGGATGGTGCTCAGTACGCCGTACATGGTACTGAAGAGCCTTCAGTCACCCGCGTCTACCAGCCCATCAACAAACTCAGGCACGGTATCGACCGCTGGACCATGCCACGCGTGCGTGAATGCGTCTGTGATGCTGGTCGGCTCAAGGTTGAACTCAACGCTGGGCCCAGCGACATCGTGCACAAAGCCTGCTGCGGGGTAGACCTGTCCCGCGGTTCCGATGCACAAGAAGAGACCGGCACTGCGCAGGCAGGCTTCGATTCGATCGGGTTCAAGAATCGCCTCGCCGAACCAGACGATGTGTGGTCGCCAGTGGCCATCGAGGGTTGTGCCATCGCAGTGGTCCTTCCAAACGCGGGTATCGCCGGTCTGGGCGTGGCGAATTTGCATGAGTTCGCCATGCATATGGATAATGTTCGTACTGCTGGCACGCTCGTGCAAATCATCGACGTTCTGCGTGATGATGGTGACATCCGCCGGCCACACTGCTTCGAGTCGGGCAAGCGCCGTGTGAGCCGCGTTAGGTGTGACGTCCTGAGACTGCAATTTGGCACGGCGTTCATTGTAAAATCGGTGCACGAGTTCCGGGTTGCGATCAAAGGCGCCCGGCGTGGCTACATCCTCGACACGGTGCCCCTCCCACAGGCCGCCGTTACCACGAAAGGTTGCCAGCCCGCTACCAGCGCTGATGCCAGCCCCAGTGAGGATTGCGATCGGTGGTCGGTGCCCACCAAGTTGGCGGAGCACTTCGATGGCCGTGTCAGCAGGCTGCATATGACCAGAGAATAACATTGAACCAATCTTCATTCCGCCGCATGTAACAGCATGGAGCGCCCCCTCAGTCGCCGCGTGACAAGTCCCACGCAGAGTAGGACATCGCATCGGCAGACGGATACATGTGGTAAACCTTGCCAGACCCCAAGGTCACCCTAATCGACAAGCCCACACCACACCCAAGGAATAGAACCAAAAATAGGCCTTTGCATCGTTCTTTGAAGTTTCATACCGCCCCGTGCCGACAGTGTCTAGCAACGCAAGGAGCCAATACGGCCATGAGTGATCAAACATCCTGTAGCAGCAAACCAAATCGCTGTCGAATCGTTGGATATACCTTCGGGATCGCGCTGATCGCCATCTTGACTTGTATGTCCATGGCAATGTGGAAAGCAGCTTGGGCCATTGAGGCACTCGCCCCGGCAAGCGGCTGACATCCGGGCATCCAACTTGAACTCTTTTGGAGCCCTTCCCCATTCCGATTTCAAGAATAGGGAAGGGCCCTCAATTTTGGGATGCGCACATTTCAACGCGCTGATCAAAAGCGAGTGTGCTTGATCGCCTTGCGAATCTGCTCAGAGACATTGGCAAGCAGGTGGTCGACCGACTCATCCTTTCCCCGCGCGTCGTAAACCAAACGAGCGATGTGACGATCGCGTTCGCCGGCCCACTTGGTGAAGTGCTGCTCGAGTTCGTGTCGGCTGAATCGCGACAACGGATCATCAAGACCGGTTTGCGCCACCGCCCAATCGATCAAGCCACGACCGGACGTATTGAAGCGATACAACGCCAAACTCGCTTCAATGCGTGCGGAGATTGAACTGAACGGATCGCTGCATGCCTCGGGCAAACCGAGCATGAGTTCCTCCACACGCTTCTTGGCCGCAGGTCCAAGCAACTCATCGTCGCCAACTCGATCAGCCGCCGCGATGGCTTGTGCCGCTTCGCCAGCCCCCTCATCGGTCGTGTCCTCAATTCGCTCCAACATGGCTGCAACGGTATTAAGCGTCTTAATGCCAGCGTTGGGAAAGCGAATCGTCACCGCCCATTCGAGTTCGCCCTTCACTCGGCTCGGCTCGGCGCGTGACACCATGCCCACCCCCCACTCGGGTTTGGTCACCAGTCGGACGCGGTCACCAAAGGACCACGGCGCTTCGGAAGCGGATGAACGCCCTGTCACCAGAAATTGCTCCATAAACTCGTGCCCGCATAGCCCCCGGAGGCCATTGCCTCAACAGCGATTGCTACGAACACGCTCAAGGTAGCCCCCAATTGAGGACGATGCAAGATCACATTGCTTGAATCACACTAATCCCTGATCGATCATGGCATCAGCCACCTTGCGGAAACCAGCGATGTTGGCACCGTGACGGTAATCATTGCCAAATCCATACTGTTTTGCCGCGCGGAGGCAGGCACCGTGAATATCGCACATGATCCGACGCAGGTGGCGATCGACTTCTTCGGTGGACCAACACTGCCGCTGACTGGCTTGCGCCATCTCGAGCGCCGACACCGCCACGCCACCAGCATTGGCGGCCTTGCCAGGCCCAAGCAGTACACCAGCATCCACGAGAATATCCTGCGCCTCGGGTGTCGTTGGCATGTTGGCGCCTTCACTGACAAGTCCCACACCCGCTTCGATGAGGTGGCGAGCGTCGTTGGAATTGATTTCGTTTTGTGTCGCTGATGGGAACGCCGCGTCCGCAGAGACGCACCACATGGCGTTATAGTCCTCCGACGAATCGGTTGGCGACCAGGTAGCGCTCGAAAACCGCTCGACATACTCGGCGATGCGTCCGCGTCGTTCGTTCTTGAGCTCCATCACGAAACCGAGCTTCTCTTCGTCGATGCCCTCCGGGTCATGAATCCAGCCACTCGAGTCGCTTAGCGTAGTGGGAACCGCACCCATCTCAATAAGTTTGCGACAGGCGTACTGCGCGACATTGCCAGAACCGGACACGAGGCACTTCTTGCCTTCCAGCGTCAATCCAGCCGTTTCGGCCATTTCCGCTGCAAAGTAGACCGCGCCATAGCCAGTGGCTTCGGGGCGAAGCAGACTGCCCCCCCATCCCGGCGCACGACCGGTGAGTACACCGGTGAATGTATTGGTGATGCGTTTGTACTGACCAAACATGTACCCAATTTCGCGAGCCCCGACGCCGATATCCCCGGCGGGCACATCCGTGTTGTGGCCGACATGACGATACAACTCGGTCATGAATGACTGGCAGAAACGCATGACCTCCGAGTTGCTGCGACCACGTGGATCAAAGTCGCTGCCACCCTTGCCCCCGCCAATGGGCTGCCCGGTCAAACTATTCTTAAAGATCTGTTCAAAGGCGAGAAACTTCAGAATGCTCAGAGTCACGCTGGGGTGAAAGCGGAGACCACCTTTGTACGGACCAATGGCAGAGTTGAAGCCAACGCGAAACCCGCGATTGACATGCACGGTGCCGTCATCGCCCTGCCACGGCACTCTGAATTGAATGACCCGTTCGGGTTCGAGTAGACGCTCCAAGACTCGTTGCTGGCGATATTCAGGGTGACGGTCGAGCACCGGCTCCAACGACGCAACGACTTCCTGCACAGCCTGTATGAACTCTGGCTGGTGCGGGTCGCGGTTCTTGACAATATCCAGATATCCCTGCGTAAAAGTAGAGATGCCCTGCTCTTGAGCCACAGTCGTGCCAGTCATGACGATGTCCTCTCCACATCCAAACCAATACGTTAATCCGCGACCTTCCAAGACCACAGGACCACACCGGGTTTGTAGGCCCCCCATGGTATCGATCCATCGGGGAATCCGCGTATCCTGCGGGCAATCAATCCGCGTATCCTGCGGACAATCATGGATAACTCCAAAGACAACACACCCGATTCCGGGGTCGGCATTCCGCCCGAGTTGCTGGCCCTTCGCAACCGGCTCGACGACATTGACCACGCCTTTCTTGAATTGCTCTCGGAGCGAAATCGCACGGTGGCTGAGGTCGCGGCGGTCAAACGGTCCACTGGCGTGCCCATCCGCGATACGAACCGTGAGACACGATTGCTTGACGATCGACGCTCAAGGGCCTCGGCATCTGGACTTGACCCAGAAGTCATCGAGAGTCTGTTTCGCCTAGTTCTGTGGGCCAGCCGGAACAAGCAGGCCAGGCTGCTCGCGGCCGTCCCGCCTGATCTTCCGACCTGCCGCGTGGCCGTCATCGGTGCCAAGGGCGGTATGGGGCGGCTTCTTGTGGACCTCTTCACTCAATTCGGGCACGGAGTCCTGCAAGTCGATCGCGACACAAAACTGACCATCGCCGACGCCGCAGCATCGGCGGAAGTCACGGTGCTCTCGGTCAACATCGATCAAACCCCAGCCGTTGCGGCAATCGCCGGGCCACACGTGCCCGACGAAGGCCTGCTCACCGATGTCACCAGCACCAAACGCCTTCCGGTCGAAGCCATGATGCATGCGTGCCAAGCAAGCGTCATCGGATCGCATCCACTCTTTGGACCATCGGTCCACAGTCTGCAAGGCCAGCGAATCGCGCTGACACCCGGACGATTGGTAGAGGGCACCGACTGGATGAACTGGCTCCGCCGCATGTACCAAGCGGCGGGCATGATTCTGCTGGAAACAACACCCGAAGATCACGACCGCGTCATGGCCGTTGTGCAGGTACTCACGCACTACTCCACAGAAGTGCTCGGACGCACGATGCAGAAACTGGGTGTGTCCATCGAAGAGACGATGGAATTTACCAGCCCCATCTACCACCTCGAGTTGTTGATGACCGCCCGACACTTCGCCCAAGCACCGGGCCTCTATGGGGCCATCGAGATGTCCAACCCCAATACGCCGGCTGTCGTGGAGACATTCCGGCAGGCCGCCGAAGAATTCGACATACTGCTCAAGCAAGGTGACCAAGCGGCATTCGATCGGACGTTTGCTGAGGTCACCGACTTCTTTGGAAGTTTCGCACAGAAGGCGCTTCGCGAGTCAACCCACCTTATCGACCGTATGGTGGAACGAAGCTAAGACACCATGTCAATTCTGCGACGTCATCACCGACACAAGTTGCTTGAGCATCCCTTCCCAGAAACGTGGTCTGCAATCATGCAAAAGGAAGTACCGTATCTGCGCATGCTCGATGCAGATGAGTGGCAACGATTGCGTGACATCACAACCATTCTCCTTGATGAAAAGTATTGGGAGGGTGGCGGCGGGCTTGATGTCACGGAGCGAATGCGAGTCATCATCGCGGCGCAGGCAGCGATCCCCCTGCTCAACTTGGAACTGGCCGACTACTACCACAATGTTCGGACGTTCATTCTCTATCCGGGTTCCTACGTACAGAATCAAGAACACGTCGGAAGCGATGGACTCGTGCACAGCGGATCGGCCAATCTGGGTGAAGCGTGGTACAACGGACCGGTCATCCTGTCTTGGGAAGAGTCGGAGATCGCCGCTCACACACCAGGTCGCGGACTCAATGTCGTCTTCCATGAGTTGGCGCATACCGTAGATATGCTCACCGGCATGACCAATGGCACGCCGCCCCTTCGCGGTCGGGACGACTATGACCAGTGGCACGAGACGATGTCCAGCACATTTGAAATCGTCCGAAAAAGATACGAGCGCGGCCACCGTGATGTCATCCGCCCTTACGGCCTGACCAACGTCGCCGAATTCTTCGCCGTCACGACGGAACTATTCTTCGATGCCCCGCAACCACTCAAACAGGCCCATCCCAAGGTCTATGAGCACTATCAAAGGTTCTGGGGGCAGGACCCCGCGGCCCGTCCGTGGCCAAAGACCCGCTGAGGCTCCCCCAAGGTGGACCTCAGCGGATGGTGTGGGCGAATTGGACCCCATTGGCAAGGACCCCTAGAATCCGCCGAACTACCTCCCCGATCGGCCCGTAGCCGTATCGGCAGGCGTGCCATTTTCCCACTCACGCGGTCGTGATTGGGCACAGGACACCGATATTGGAGGTGATGATGACTACCGCACCGCCCACTCCACGGGCATTCCAACCAGAAGCACCGGAGAATGCGACCATGACGACCGAGGCAAGCGTGGGCAAAATCGCTCAGCAGGTCCGGGAAGCAAGTGAGCCCTTCCAACGACTCATTCGCGAAATGCATGAGGTAGTGGTCGGGCAGGATGAACTGCTCAACCGAATGCTCATCGGCATCCTGGCCAATGGACACCTACTCATCGAAGGCGTGCCGGGACTGGCCAAGACGCTGGCCGTATCGAGCCTAGCCAAAGGTATCGACACCGACTTTCAACGCATCCAGTTTACACCCGACATGCTGCCCGCCGATGTCATTGGCACGCTGATCTACCGGCCGACCGAAGGCGACTTCGTGGTCAACCAAGGGCCGATCTTCAGCAATATTGTGCTGGCAGACGAGATCAACCGCGCACCAGCCAAAGTGCAGAGCGCCCTGCTCGAAGCAATGCAAGAACGACAGGTCACCATCGGCAAGGAAACCCACCCACTACCCGATCCGTTCCTCGTGCTAGCGACTCAAAACCCAATCGAACAAGAGGGGACCTATCCCCTGCCCGAAGCGCAGGTCGATCGATTTCTTCTCAAGGTCGTCGTCACGTACCCGACCCCAGAGCAGGAATTTGACATTCTCAACCGCATGGCGACCACCGGCACACCACCAACGGTATCCAGTGTCATGAAACCCGAAGACATTCTCGCCGCGCGGCGTGTCGTTGACAGCATCTACCTCGACGACAAAGTTGGCCGCTACATCGTCGATATCGTCGTGGCGACCCGCGACCCAGGCAGTGTCAACGAAGAACTCGGATCACTGGTCGAGTTCGGCGCCTCGCCCCGCGCGACGCTCGCGCTGTCGCTCGCAGCCAAAGCCGCAGCATTCCTCGATGGACGCGGCTATGTCGTGCCCCAAGATGTCAAGAACCTCGCGATGGATGTGCTCCGCCACCGCGTGGCCACAACCTACGAGGCTGAAGCCGAAGAAAAAACCTCCGAGGATGTCATCCGCACGATTCTCGATTTTGTCCCTGTTCCCTGATCTCCCCGTCCCCCGGATTCCTCCGCAGCCATGATTCCCGTTGAACTGCTCAAGAAGATTCGGCGCATCGAGATCGCCACCTCTCGTTTGGCAAGCGAACAGCTTGCCGGGCAGTATCACTCTGCCTTCAAGGGACACGGCATCGAGTTCGAAGAAGTGCGTCTCTACCAACCCGGCGATGACATCCGCACCATCGATTGGAATGTCACAGCGCGAGCTGGTGAACCGCACATCAAGATCTTCAAGGAAGAGCGTGAACTCACTGTAATGCTGATCGTCGACATGAGCGCCTCTCAGGGATTCGGGACCCAGGAACAAACCAAACGTGAACTGATTACCGAGGTTTGCGCAACGCTTGCGTTCTCGGCCATTCGCAACAACGACAAGGTCGGCCTGCTGGCCTTTACCGATCGCATTGAAAAATTCGTGCCCCCCCGCAAGGGCAGCCAACACGTTCTTCGGGTCATTCGCGAATTACTCGCCCACCAGCCCGCTGGCGATGGCACCGACATCGCTGCGGCATTGGAATACTTCCGGCACGTCCAGAAACGACGCTGCACAGCCTTCTTGGTCAGCGACTTCCAGGACAATGGGTGGGAGCAAGCGATTCGCGTGGTGCGTCGCAAGCATGACCTCGTGGCTATCGATATCAACGATCCACACGAAGTCAATCTGCCTGATGTCGGCTTGCTTGAAATGCGTGATGCCGAGACTGGTGAAGTAGTTGTAATCGACACATCATCACGCACTGTTCGATCCGCGTGGGCCGCTCATATGAAGTCCGATGCCGACCGCCGCATCGGCTGGATGCGACGGCACAAAATTGACCGACTATCGCTGGGAACCGGCGAGTCCTTTGTCGAAGCCATCAAGGCATTCTTCCGCCGCCGCGAAGCGAGGATGGAACACTGATGCGATGGTGGGCCCTCATTCTGTCTTCAACGGTGCTGCTTGCCGGCTGTGAACCAATCCTTGATTCCAATGAATCAGCGGCCGCCTCCACACAAACCACCCGCGGCCCGGTCACGCTGACCCTCACGGCCGATCCAGCCACCGCCGATACCGGCGAGCAAGTTCGAATTCGCGTGACGGTCACGACGCAAGAACGTGTCACGATGACGACACCGCTGCTGGCAGAAGCAGAAACAATGGGCGCCTTTACGGTCTTGCACCACGGCGAGACCACCGACATTCCACTAGAAGATGGTCGCCGAAGTTGGACACAAGAAGTCATTGTCGACAGCTTCGAGCCTGGAATACATCCCGTGCCAGCTGTAGAACTGACGTTCGCAGATGACCGAACCAAGCCAGCCACAACCGGGCACATCACATCGGACCCGCTGGACATCACCATCGAATCACTCCATGCTGATGTGTCGTCCGCAGAACTCCAGGACATCCATGGTTGGATCCTCCTGCCCGGCGATGCATGGTGGCCGTACATCGTCGGCGTCGGAGTGCTCGTGGGCATCGGACTGTGGCTTACTGGCCGTGGGCGAGGGAATCGCATCCTGACACCGCCGCCGACGGCCGCAGAAGTGGCCCGTGTGTCGCTCAGCGATCTCCGTCATGCCGGCTTGCTTCAACGTGGTGAAGTCGACACCTTCTATGTGCGACTCAGCGGAATTGTCCGCACGTACATCGAGGGTCGCTTTGGGCTGCTGGCCCCTCGCAAAACTACCAGCGAGTTTCTTCACGACGCAGGCTGCGACGCTCACCTCAAGCAAGATCAACAATCGCAACTGGCTGCCTTCCTGCGAATGGCCGACCTTGTGAAATTTGCGCGCCACCTGCCCCCTGTTGAGCATGGACACGACGCGCTGGATCAGGCGGTGATCTTCGTCGATGAAACCGAAGCAACCTCAGATGAAAGCCTCCCCACTACCGCACTGACGGAGGCCCCGGCATGCTGACCACTCCACCTGACATGCTGTGGTGGCTGCTGGTGCTGATACCGCTAGTACCGTTGGTCTGGTGGCGTTCGATGCATCGCCGCCGTCGGCTGTCCGTTCCATGGTCAACCGTGGTCGCTGCTCACAGCGCTCCACGAGGCTGGGTGGCACGAACGCGATGGATCGTGCCAACCCTGCGAATGCTCACCATCCTGTCACTGGCGATCTGCTTGGTTGGCCCAATCAAGGGCGACCAGTACACCAGCAAGTCCGTAGAAGGCGTGGCCATTGAGTTGGTCATCGACCGAAGTGGGTCGATGCGAGCGCTGGACATGGAGGTTGGTGGACGACAATACGAACGACTTGACGTCGTTAAAGCCGTCGCGGCTGACTTTGTGCTTGGAGAAGCCGACCTGCCTGGCCGCGAACATGATTTGATCGGGCTCGTCACATTTGGCACGTTTGCCGACAGTATCTGCCCGATGACACTGGACTACCGAACGCTGACCGAAGCACTCAAGCAGGTGCACCCCGCCAGCGGAACAGAGGGCGCTCACACGTCCATCGGAGACGCCGTAGCGCTGGCGGCAAGCCGACTCAACGATCTGGAAGATCGACGCGAACTGGAAACTGATGATCTCCGAAGCAAAGTGATCATTCTCCTAACCGACGGGGAAGACACCGCCAGCGAGATTCATCCCATTGAAGCTGCCGAAATGGCCGAGGCTTTGGGGATTCGCATCTACACCATTGGTGTGGGACGAGACGGCATCGTGCCCTTCGCTGTCGAAGACAGTCGCGGGCGTACGCACATCGAACGTCGACGATCACACCTTGATGAGACCATGCTTCGACAGATGGCCGACATGACCGGCGGAGCGTTCTTTCGGGCACAGAACACACAGTCACTCTCGAAGATCTACGCGGCCATCGATAAATTGGAACGCACCGAAGTCTCCGAAGAACAGTACTACCGATACACGGATTTAGCCGTCACAGGTGTCAGTCTGGCCGGATGGCGGCTTCCAGCGTTGTTGATCTTCCCTCTCATTCTGCTGCTGGCCGAAACGCTTCTGGCTACTACCCGATATCGCACCATTCCCTAACGGAGCGCTTTTTGGATCTTCGATTTGAACAACTCGATTCGCTCTTCTGGCTGTGGGCCGTAGCCGCCGCGGTGGTGCTGCTCGTCTTTGCTGCGGCCGCTCGGCGGCGCGCGATGGCCCGATTGGCAACGGCCAATCTGCGTGGACGCTTCGAACGCGCCATCGGGCCAACTCGGCACGTACTTCGAAGTGTGCTGATCGTCACAGCCATCGTGGCCGTGGTGGTCGCACTTCTTGACCCCCGGCTGGGTGTTCGCTATCACAAGGTCGCCCAGCGGAATATCGATGTCATGTTTGCGTTGGACGCATCGCAATCGATGCTGGCCGAAGATCTTCGCCCCAACCGACTGCAACGTGCACGCCAATACATCGATGATGTGGTGTCGCACGCAGCAGGCGATCGCTTCGGGCTTGTCGTGTTTGGCGGCGTCCCATCGATCAAGGTGCCCCTCACCCGAGACACCCACGCTATGCGGCTTGGGCTCGATGAGGTCACCGTGCAACGTGGTCGCCGAGGCGGTTCCATGCTTGGCGATGCCATCCGGGTCGCGGAACAAGCCTTGACCGTCGGGGACGACGGACACAAGGCCATCATTCTGCTCAGTGATGGCGAAGACATGGACTCCTATCCTGTGGAAGCGGCCGCTGCGGCTGCCGAGCAAGGTATTTCGATTTGGACAGTTGGGCTGGGCGATGCCGCTGAAGGTGGCCGGATACCCATTGAAGTCAATGGCGAACGCCTCTTTCTCACCCACGAGGGAGAAGAAGTATGGACGCACATGAAGCCGGCCTTGCTTGAGCAAATCGCCGAAGCCGCTGGTGGACGATTCATTCCCGCCGGAACGGCCAACCTTGATTTGGCCACCATCTATGAAGATGTGATCGCACCCGCTTCGGGCCGGCGAATTCAAGCGTCTCGAACCGAGGAAGGCATTCCCCGCTATCGTTGGTTTGTGGGTCTTGCACTCCTTCTCCTGGCGATCGAATCAAGTCTGGGCCTGCGAGGGCCACGCCGGAGCACTACGGTGAGTTGGTCGCAATCAAGTAATTCAACCACATCCGAGACACCAATGAGGAGGGCCGCATAATGTTGACGACCCTGCTCAGTGTGGCGTTGTCGCTGGCACCACCCCCGCCAGCGGCCGCTCATGCCCCAACACCACCAAGTCAATGGAAGTCCGCGCCCGCGGCGATTGATGCTGGACGCAAGGCGTTTGAGAACCAACAGTGGCAACTCGCCGCCGATGCACTGATGCGGGCCAACGAATTGCTCGAACAGCCAGACCCACGCATCTCCTACGACCAAGGGGTCGCCGCCTATCGAGCCGGCAATCTCCCTGTGGCCGCCACTGCCTTTGAACACGCGATGAATAGCAGCGAACCCGATGTTGCCTCCGCCGCAGAGTACAACTTGGGAAACACCGCGTGGCACATGGCCGATCAGGCTGGCACACCAGCCCAAGGGGGGCAGCCCGACTTGGAATCTGCCAAAAAGTATTTGGGCGAAGCATTGAATCACTATCGTCGGGCCATTGCCCGGAACCCGCGTGATACGGATGCACAGGCCAACGGTGAACTCGCGTGGCAACGACTGCAAGAGGTTGAACAGCAGCAACAAGAACAACAGCAACAAGAACAACAGCAACAAGAACAACAGCAGCAAGATCAGCAGCAGCAAGATCAACAGCAGCAAGATCAGCAGCAGCAAGATCAGCAGCAGCAAGATCAGCAGCAGCAAGATCAACAGCAGCAAGATCAGCAGCAGCAAGATCAGCAGCAGCAAGATCAGCAGCAGCAAGATCAGC
>PVBE011992764.1_pt1 | contig 48349 bp, 33 predicted proteins | sample 1631181 | NCBI WGS metagenome assembly PVBE01 (sample SAMN08397723, study PRJNA350692) | Marine metagenome, whole genome shotgun sequencing project. | isolation source: water | place: Pacific Ocean | collected 2012-04
CGACCTGCCCGACGGGCCGATGTGGGGCGACGAGGTGGCGGTGGAGGACGGCGTGTGGCGGGTGCGGGTGAGGCTGCGCACGGCGCCGTTCAGTGGATTGACGCGACTGCTGGTGTTCCACAACGGCCGGGCGGTGATCGACCGCGCGCTTGCGGCGCCGCTGGAGGCGGTGGTGGATCTGGACGAGGTGCTGGAGGTGCCGGTCGACGCGGACGGGCATGTGGTGGTGCTGGCTGTGGGGAATCGGAGCGCGTGGATCCACGACGACGTGTTCGCGCTGAGCAACCCGGTCTGGGTCGATGTCGACGGCGATGGGGTCACGCCGCCGGGGCCGATCGAGGTACCGCTCCCGCAGATCCACTTCTGTAACTGAGGGCGCTCTAGCAGGTTGTTGAAAAAGGCGGACCGAGCCGCGGAGTCGTGAACATGCTGGCTGCAAGGAGTCCGAACCGGAGGCGTGCCCGAAGGCACGTCGAGGATTTGGCGACGCCGCAGACGGCGTGTTCACGGCTTCGCGGCGACGCGGAGCCATTTTCAACAGCCTGCTAGGAGCGGCCGAGCCGTCCGTTGCGCTTCTTCTTCAGGTCGCCGGCGTTGCGCGCCTTGGACTTGTGGATCTTGTTCTTGTGGGCGGCCTTGCGGCGGGCCGACTTGCGACGCTGCTTGCGGGATTTCATCGCGGCTCTCCTGAGTCGAGGCCGCGCATTGTGAAGATGGAGGCTCCGCAGGTCAAGTGCGGAGCCTCCCGAGTCACACGAAGGCGGGATCAGTCGGGCAGCGTGGCCGTCTGCCAACAGCCGAGGCCGTCGAAGTCGTGGGGGTCGTTGACGTTGTCGCAGGCCCCGTTCGGCGGACCGCCGAGCAGCTCGCACGCCCCGCTCTCGTTGGCGTCGAGGTCGGTGTCGACCACGCGCAGGGTGTAGTCGACGCGGTTGTTGTTGTCGTCGTCCGAGATCAGGTTGGACTCGACGCGCACGGTCACCACCTGGGGTGTTCCGCTCGCCTGCAGGTTGATGCACTGGAACTGACCCGCGTTGGCCTCACTGGCCCGGAAGCCGCTGAAGATGTCGTCGGGATCCGGCGGCGGCACCTCGGTGTACATGAACAGGCGACCCTCGGTGCTGAACTCGATGAGCACGGTCCGGTCCTGGCCTTCGGGAACGATCACGTCGTACAGGTCGACGTCGCGCGCGTCCTCGTCGTTCGGCGCCTCGCAGATCCACATGTCGCAGAGCGCCTTCTCACCGTCGCCGAGCTGTCGCGCCGCCACGTCGTTCGGCTCGTAGATGTCTGCAGGGCACGCTTCGCCCGGTCCGGCCGGGTCGGGGATGATCGAGGCAATGATGGTGTAGGGCTCATCGGCCCCGTCGGCGCCGCGGTACACGCGCGCGAGGTGGTCACCGTTGTCGTCGCCCACCACGCCGCGGCTCAGGAAGACCCGCTCGACGTCGTACCGGCTCGCGGCCACACCACCTGCTCGCGGTGCGGAGCACGCACCCTCGATGCATTGCAGGCCGATGGAACATGGGCAGTTCTCGCCGCCGGCGAGGCGCTCGCCGCGGAAGACCTCGAGGTCGAGGTTGGCGCGGTCGTTGTTGAAGCGCTCGAGCATCACGCAGACGCTGGAGCGCGGGCTCTCGACCGGGAAGGCGTACCAGTCGATGTCCTCGTCGTCCGGGTCGCAAATCACGCCCGTGGTGTGCTCGAAGCGGGTGTCGTTGCTCCCAGGCACCGCGGCCATCGGGATCGCGCTCGCGGCGGTGTAGTTGCGTGCCGCTTCGAACTCGTCCACATCGATCTCGCAGAGCCCCTCGCCGACCGGCTCGCGCAGCACATGCAGGCTATACGCGCCCTGCGCCGCTGCGACCCCGTCCACCTGGATGCAGTAGGTGCCGTCGCCGCCGGCCACCGCGGTGGCGCGGCTGTCGTCGTCACCGCCGCACGCTCCAGCCCCGCCTTGCTCGTTGCCGCCCTCGTCGGTGATGCGCACCGTCGCGGTCCCAGCCAATTCGTCGCATTCGATCCACGCTTCGAGGGAGTCGCCGGCACCCGCATCGAAGCAGAACCAGTCCACGTCGTTGGCCGGGCAGAGCGCGCGGTCCCCCGCGATCTCCTGCTCCTGGTCCGCAGCAATCGCGTCGAGGGCGAGCGCGCCGCCGATGACGTCATTGCCGTCGGCGCCTTCCAGCTCTCCCTCCTCTTCGGGGCACATTTCGCCGCCGGAGCGCAGCACGTTGATTCGGTAGTCCGCCTGGGCGTCGTCGTTGGCGCCAACGACGCGGATGTACCAGTCGCCAGCAACGTTGATGTTCCCGTTCTGCTCCTCGTCAATGAGGTAGCAGGTCTCCCCCTCGCGCTCCTCACCGGCACCAGAACGGAAGTTCGGGTTGCCGAAGTCGGCGCGGTCGATCCGGTCCTGCTCATACACTGCGATCTCGACGTCGTCGGAGCCGTCTGTCGTGCAGACCTCTACCCGCAGGCCGTCGTTCTGCCCCAACTGGATGACGAACCAGTCCTCGTCCGCGTCGGTCTCCGGGCGCTCACCGCAGATGCGAAGCGCATCGTTGCCATAGGGCGAACCGATCTGGGTCGCCTCGTCGGGGTCGTTATTGGGCTCGAGCGCGTCTGGGAAGCAGGCGCCGTCGCCGACGACCACGAGTAGCTCGTAGGGCACCTCGTTGCCCACGTTTCCGTAGACCTCGATGTAGTAATCCGCCTCGTTTCGGTCGTCGTTGAGCGGCGGGAACTCGATGACCTCGGGGTTGGCGAGCTCATCCCGAACGATCGGGTCTTCACCGACCTCGGCGCCGTGCAGTCGCAGGTTCAGGTCGCCGTCGTTCGCATCGAAATGCAGCTCGACCCGCATGCGGTTGGCCTGGGGCACGGTCACGCCGTAGAAGTCCGCCCCGACGAGCTCCGGTGGGTTGGTGCAGATCTTGGTCGGCTCGTCGTTATCGCTCGCCACGGTCAGCCGATGGAAGCCGTCCTGGTCGGCCGCTGGCAGCTCGACGAAGAAGTCCTCCGGGTTGTCGCCGTCGCGGACCTGCTCGAGGCTGTCGTTATCCTCCCAGGAGTCGTCCCGGCAGCCGATTACGCACACGCCGTCCTCGTCGCAGTACTGGCCCTCGGGGCAGTCCGAGTCATCGTTGCAGTCGTCCTCGCACAGTCCGCTGCCGGCCACGCAGTGTTGGCCCTCCGGGCACGGGTTGTCGACGGGGTCGCAGTCCGCCAACCGGCACGCGTTGTCCACGCAGCGGAACCCGTCCTCGCAGTCGCCGTCCTCACCGCACTCACCCTGGTGGCAGGTGCCGTCGTCGTCGCAGTAGTGGTTCTCCGGGCACGGGTTGTCTTCATCACATTCCCGCGGCTCGCACTCGTGCTTGTCGTTGCACACCTCGTCGGGCGGGCACGCCTCGTCCACGCCTTGCTGGCAACCCTCTTCGCAGATGCCGTCGTCGTTGCAGAACTGGGTGGCCGCGTCGCAGTCCTCGTCCCCGTTGGGGCAGAACGTGGCGCAGTCGAGGCCGTCGCACGTGAGCGCAGCCGGAGACGGCGTGCCCTCGCAGCTCACCTCGGCGGTGCAGGTGCCGTTGTCGGCGCAGCACGGGATCAGCGGCACGCACTCGTGGGGGTCGGCGAGGGTGTCGCACGCCTGGCTGTGCCCCGACTCGGCGAGGCCGCAGCCGTCGTCGTCGCGGCAGCCTTCGACGCACTCGCCGTTCTCGCCCGGGTCGCGGCAGTACTCGGTGTCCTCACAGTCGGCGTCGGCCATGCACGGCAGGTCCTCGCACACGTGCTCGTCGTTGCACCGCTGGCCATCGCCGCAGTTATCCGGGTCCAACCGGCAACCAGGCGTGCACGTGCCAGCACCCGTGTCTCCGCTGAGGTCGCAGTAGTCGTCGGCGTCGCAGGGCTCGTCGTCAAAGCAGCTCTTGTCAACGATGGCACCGCCGCCTTCGTCGGGGGCGACCATCGCGTCACCGCCCGCGCCTCCGCCGCCTTCGTCAGGGTCGTCCCCACCCGGTGCCGAGTCGTCGCAGCCAGCTCCCCAGACAGCCAAAGCGCAAAGCAACAGCGCGTTCAGCAACGTGCGCGAAAGATTCTCCACCTCTTCCCCCGAAATTGCTCGTTGAGCAGTAGTCGCGTGCAAATCCTACAGCGTGGTCGGAGATCTACTCCATTCCCACGAATGTCGTCAGCCTTCGCAGCGTCGGTGACGCCTCCCCCACGGAGGGTCCCGCGCCGCAATCATCGCCTCCGCGCACGTAATTCTGCGTGCGGCCATTGTCCCAGGTCACGAAGTCGCCGTTCGGCAACATGCTGTCCGGCAGCGGCGCTATCGCGAAGCCTCGCACGGCCGTGCACGGCGCGTCGCCGCCCTGGCCCGGCTCGGTTCGGATGAGCGCCGCCTCGGTGATCGTGTGCACCACGCCATCGCGCACGAACATGTCGCGCGGGACGAAGACGGTGCTCTGCGAGTTCACCTGGAGCCCGGCCGGATCGTCCTCGAGGTCGTCGGCCAGGAAGACGTGGACCGCGCGGGCCTTGCCGTCCGCCGCCCCGATCACGCCGCTGGCGCCCTCGGCGGCCACGCGCACGATCGGACCGGGGAACCGGTGGACCGCCAGGATCCCTGGCTGGCCGCCGAGTACGGCGTCCGGATCCACCAGCGCGACCTGGCCGCCTCGGCGCGAGCCGACCACGAGACGGGCGGGCCGGTCGAGCTCGCAGCCGTCCGCCGGGCCGTCGCAGGGCGCCCCCCCGGCTTCGTAGACCTCGGCCAGCCAGGCCAGGTCGTAGCCGCCGCGCACCGGCGCCAGCCCGACGGTGTGCTCGACCTTCATCGTGTCGGGATCGATCACCGAGAGCGTGTCGTCGCCGCTGTTGAGCGCGAAGACCCAGGGCGTGCCGTCCACCCAGCCGAGCACCACCGCCGAGGGGTTGCTCCCGGTCGGGATGACGCGCTGCACCCGCGGGCGGTTCACCGTGTTGACCACCGCCACGCCGCCGGCGCCGGGGCTCGTGACGTAGACATAGCGCCCGTCGGGGCTCACCGCGATGCTCGTCGCGCCGAGGCCGACCACCACCTCTGCGGTGGGCCGGAACTCGACGTTGTCGCCCCCGCCCTGCCGCCCGTAGGAGAACAGGCGTAGCAGGCCACGGTTGCCGCCGCCGCCGATCCCGGCCAGGAGCGGCTGGCCACAATCGAGCACGGTGACGACGATGTCGCGCGAGCGGCTCTCACCACTATCCGGCGCGAGCGCGGTGATCCGCACGGTGTGGTCGCCGTCGTCGAAGAAGGTGGGCAGCCAGGCGCAGCGCACCGTCGTGCTCTCGTCGTTGGCCTCGAGGACGTCGCACTCCATGTTCTCGGGCTTGAGCGGGGCGCGGACGACGACCGGCCCATCGAATACATCGTTCCCTTCGTCGTCCTGGCCCCTCACAGCGGAGGAGACCGTCACGTCGAATTCGACCGGCTCGCCCTCGCAGCGCGGCTGGACCTCCACCTCTTGGATGGACGGCGCGGCGGGCGTCACCCTGAAGACCACCTCGGCGGTGTCGTTGCTGCCCACGATGCGGCACACCCGCACGTCCCGGGCGTCTTCGCCTTCGCCCACCACGCGAACCTCGCGCAGGCACGCGTCGCCGTCGCCGCGGTGGTCGGCGCAGTCGCATTGCTCCGGCTCGTCGACGCCGCCGTCGCATTGGTCTGGTGCGGGTGGCTCGAGCGCGATGCAGTCGCCGTCGTAGTCGTCGACCTCGACGGTCACCGTGACGACACCGAGCGTGCCGTAGCGGTGGCGCGTCGTCAGGCGCGGCGCGTCGTCGGGGTTGTCGCCGGTGCCTTCATCGTCGCCGAAGTTCCACGAGACGCGGCCCGGCGGGAGGTCGGCTTCGACGTCGTTCACGGTCACCCGGAACTCCGCTTCACTGCCGATCTCGAGCACGAGCTCGCCGGGCCCGGCCATCTCGGCGTTGAGCATCTCGAGCGTGATGACGGGCGCGGCGTTGCGCACCTCGACTGCGAAGACGTCGCTCTGCTCGCTGCCGTCGCTGTCGATCACCGTCAGGCGCACCGCGTAGGTGCCGTCGTCGCCGTAGGTGTGCTCGGTCGTCGGGTCGTCGGAGTCCGCCTCTTCCCCGTCGCCGAACTCCCAGTGGTAGGACGCGATCGGGTCGCTCACTGCGCCAGGCGTGCTCTCGCTGCCGTCGAAGCCAACCGGCTCGCCCTCGGTGGGGATCTCGTCGTCTTCGAGGTCGACGCGTCCGCGCGCTGTCGGGGCCACGTCGGTGACCTGGATCACCCGTTCGAACTCCGCGGAGGAGTCCTCGTCGTGCGCGGTGAGCGTCACGGTGAACTCGCCGCTGCCCTCGAAGGTGTGGCACCGCACGCGCTCGTCAATGTTGTTCTCGACCTCGGCCGGCGAGTCGTCGCCGAAGTCCCACTCGAAGCGGTCGAGCGGGTCGGCTGGACCCCCCGCCACGGTGTTGGTGGCGTCGAAGCAGGCCTCGACGCCCTCACCGACGATGTTCGGTCCGTCGAATTCGGGCAGCGGCTCCAAGTCGGCTACGACGATGTTGAAGCACTCGCGCGCGCTGCCGTCCTCGTCGAAGACCTCGAGGCACACTTCGTACTCGCCGTCGTCGTCGTAGGTGTGCTGCGGCTCGCGCAGGCCCGCCTCCTCCACCGGCTGACCGCCATCCCCGAACGTCCAGCGGAAGGTCTCGATGGCGTCGTGCGCGTTGCACGGGCGTGTCTGACCGGCGTGGAAGCGCACCGGGTCGCCCTCGCGCAGCGCGTCGTCGTTGAACGCGCCCGGGTTCTCGATGATCGGGTTGCAGTCCTCGACCTCGACCTCGACCTCGGTCTCGCAGAATGAGTCGATGTCGTGGACGCGGGCGATCACGGTGAACTCGCCGGAGTCCTCGAAGATGTGCGTCGCCTCGACCAGACCTTCGGCGATCTGCGGGTTGCGGTCGTCGCCGAAGTTCCACTCGTAGTGCGACAGCGGGTCGCTCTCGTGGCCCGGCGCGGCGTTCACCGTGAAGGTGACCGCGTCACCCTCGGCGAAAGGCCCGCCCTCGACCTCCGCGAGCTCGCATGTCGGGTCGATGTCGCTGACGTTGATGATCGCGCTGTCGAAGTCGACGCCGCCGTTGCCCGCGGTGATGCGCAGCCAGACCCGGTGGGGCCCGTCGCCGACCGCGGTGTCGAATGGGGCCACCGCTTCGCGGCCCTCCTCCTCGTCGTAGAAGCCGTCGTTGTTGAGGTCCCAGGCGTACTCGACGATGCCGCCGAGCTCCTCCGCCGCGCTGCTCTCGCTGCCGTCGATATCGATGACGTCGCCCTGGACGATCTCCTCGTCGTCCACCGGGCGGTCGCCGCCGGCGCGGGCCGTGGGCCGGTCGAGCACCTCGAAGCGGAGCTCGTCGTTGTCGATGTCGTCGCCGCAGGCGCCGACCGAGATGCTCGCCACGTAGTCACCCGCAAGCTCGTAGGCCTGGCCGGGGACCAGGACTTCCGGATCGCCGCCGTCCACCGACACCGTCGCCTCGATGGTGTCGACGCACCCGTTCGGCTGATCGATCTCGAAGAGCACGGTCCCGCGCCCGACGCGATCGTCGTCGTCGAAGGTCTGCGCCTCGTCGCCCTCGACGATGCACTCCTCGAGGTTGCAGCGGTACCCGATGAGCGACACGGAGACCGCGCCGTCCTCGGGCGGCTGGGCGTGGCTCACGTTGACGACCTGCGCGTTGCCACAGTCATCAGTGAGTACGTAACCGCGCGTCACCAGGCAGCCCTCTTCGGAGACGTCGATCTCCTGGGTGGGGTCGTCGTCCTGCGCATCCTCGACCTCGAAGTCGATCGCGGGCGGGTTGTTGTGGCAGCCGGCCAGCGCGTCCAGCGCTTCGATGTCGATGACCATCTGAGGTGGCTCGCGGTCGAGGCGGAAGGTGACCGAGTCCGAGCGCTCCTGGTCGTCGGCGGTCGCGGTGATCGAGAGCTCGAGGCTCTCGGCATCGAACACGCCGAACGCAGGCAGCACGTAGATGTCGGTTTGCTCGGGGGCGTTGGGCTGGTCGGGCTCGAAGTCGTCTTCGAAGATGACCTGGTCGTCGACCTCGAAGACGAGGTGTACGGGCTGGCCGCTGCCGGAGCCAATCTCGAGCACGAGCGGCACGTCAATGGGGTCCGGGACCGCCTGACCGCCGGGGAAGCCCTCGAAGACCACATCTCCGTTTCCGATGCAGACGCCGGCCGCAGGACTCACGATGTCGATCGCGGGCTGCGCCATCGCGGCGAGCGGAAAGGCGCATAGCAGAAGGACGAGACGAACCAGTTGCACGTGGCTACCCCCCGGAGAGCAGCGCCAAGCGTACTCCCCCTCACAAACCAGATCAAAGCATCGGCGCCACGTGCTCAAACCCTTGAATCGCGCCCATCCGGCGAAGGTTGCACCACGTCAGGGTCGTTGCTTAACCTCGCCCTGATCACCCGGGGGGAGAATGTGATGTTCACCAGCGACTCGCTGCGACCGGCATTTTGCTTGTTTGCAGCGTTTGCCTTCTTCGCCTGCGCCTGTGACGACGGCGACAGCGAGGGCGGCGGGGGCGACGGGGGCAACGCCGACGTCAAGGGCATGGGCGGCGACGACGGCAGCGCGGGCATGGGCGGCGACAAACAGGACTTCGGCCCCGACGTTGACGACGGCGTCGACGACGAAGCTGGTGTCGTCGACGTGGACGATGGCGTGCCCCCCCCCGACATGGGCTGCGCTCCGTGCGGGTGCGGGCAGGTCACAGACCCGGAGAGCTGCGAATGCGGCGACTCTGCGGAGGCGTGCGAGCAGGATTGCGACTGCGCGGGGAACCGCGTTTGCAGCGGCGGCGCGTGCGAGGAGGGCTGCCTCTTCGACGAGGAGTGCGTCGCCCTCGATGCGCGCACGCACACCTGCTTCGACGGGCGCTGCGGCAACTGTGGGGAAGACGACGACTGCTTCGGCGACTCAACCTGCGGCGACAACATGTGCCAGTCCGCGCCGGAGTGCGATGACAACCGGGAGTGCGTCGACGGCCCTTGCGAGAACGGAGAGTGTGTCGCGCGCCAGGCCTGCGGCGAGGACGACTGCCCGATGGGGTGGACCTGTCACGCGTCCGGCGAGTGCCTGCCCTCGGTGCGCTGCCGCGAGGCGATCGAGTGCGCGTTGAACTTGACCTGCGTCACGAGCAACCCGCCGGTCGCGTGCGGGCGCTGCCAGGAAAACGAGGACTGCCCCGGCACTCAGGCGTGCGACCTGACCGGCGGCGAGGCGCGCTGCGTCGAGACCCAATGCGACGTCGCCGAAGACTGCATCCTCGGGCGCGAGTGCGGCGGCGACGGCAATTGCGAGCCCCCCGCGTGCGACGACGACAACTTCGAGCCGAACGAGACTTTCGAGGATGCGCGTGACATCGCCGCCGGCGTGGAGCATCGCGGCCTCGGGGGCTGCAACGACGACTGGTTCGTCTTCGAGATCCCGGCGCGCACCCAGGCGTTGGTGTCGCTCCGGCAGGACGGCTTCACCGCCAACCTCGACCTGGCGCTCCACGACGCCGACGGCGAGGAGATCGCCGCGTCGGCATCCGGCAACCAGACCGACTCGGCCGTAGCCGGTCCGTACGGCGCGGCGCGGCCGATCTACGTGCGGGTGTACCAGCAGGGGCCTGAGTCCGGCGTCGGCTACTCGCTGAACATCCAGTTCCAGGCCGCGGGCGGCTGTGACGACGACCCCTGGGAGGCAGGCGCCGGCGACGACACGCCCGAGACGGGGCGTATCGTGCGGCGGGCCGGGGCGGCCAACTTCGACAACAACACCAACGGCACCATCTGCCCGGGTGACGTCGACTGGATGTGTTTCCAGATGGGGCAGCGCGAGACGTTGAACATCACGGCGATCGTGGTCGGTGGCAACGCGACCCTGGTGGGCGTGCTCTTCGACGACGACGGCGAGCCGGTCGGTGAAGACGGCGAGGGCGAGGGCCGGTGGCCGCGGGGCGGCGCCGGTCAGGACATCGCGGTGCGGGTGGGCGGCTTCATCTGCCTGCGCATCACGACCGAAGACACCGCGGGCGACTACGAGATCTCGCTCGACGCCATCCCGGCCGAGGTGGTCCAGCGCTGCGACGAGGGCATCGATGTGGGCGACGAGTGGGACGGCGGGTTCAGCAGCGAGGAGGAGCTCGACGACGACGACGCGCTCGCGGGTCGATGCGCGCCCGGCGCCGACTCGGGGGAGCAGGTCTACCACTTCGACGAAGACGAGCTCTCCAGCAACTCGCTGCTGGTGGCGCGCGTGATCGGGCTGCCCGGGGGCACGCTCGGCGATCCTGTGGTCAGCGTGCGCACGGATTGTCAGCGGGCCAACACCGAGATCGGGTGTAGCGACGGCACGGTCGAGCCCGACCAGCCGCTGCTGCGTCAGCCCAACCCGGCCGTGGTGCGCGTGCCCATCTTCGACTGTCCTCGCGAGGGCTGCCCGGAGGCCGACGACCCCGACGACGACCCGCCGCCGTGCTACTGCGCGTCGGTCATCGTCGACGGCGTCGATCCGGGGAACGCCCCCAACTACCGGCTCGAGGTGAGCACGCGTCCGCTCGCGGCGGCGCCGCGCAACGACGAATGCGAAAATGCGATCCCGATCGAGTTCCGCAACGGGGTCTGGGCGGCATCCAGCTCGCTCGACCGAGCGACGGATAGCGACCGCGATTGCCTGGGCGCGGGCGGCCCCGACACGGCATACGCGCTCAGCCTCGCGACGCGCGCGCGGCTGACGGTGCAGGCGGCGTCAGTCGGAGACGACTTCGCGGTCGGCGCCTATCTCAAGCGCGACACCCTGGAGGACGAAGGAGTGCGTTGCGATCCGGAGTCGGTCGCCTGTGGCTTCGGCTTCGACCAGGTCTTCGAGCCCGGCGAGTACGTGCTCGTCCTCGACGGCGCCGACGCGAACGCGCGCGGCCGGGTGGAGGTCCAGGTCACGATGGAGGCCTTCGACGACGTGCCCGACAACGACACCTGCGACGACGCGCTCGCCCTCGAGGGCGACGGCGGTGAGCGGGAAGGCGACACGCGGGCGGCGGAGGACGACATCCGTCTCGCCGACGGCAACGGCTGCACCGGCTTCGACACGCGCGGGGGCGACGTCGTCTACACCATCGACGTAGACGCCGGGACCTACTTCGTGCAGGCCGAGCCGCACGGCGGGTGGGACTTGTCGCTCTTCGTGGTCGGCGATTGCGAGGATCCGCTCGACGACTGCGAAGGCGCCGACGGGGCGCTCACTGAGACGATCGTCTTCAGCCGCAACCAGGACGGCGAGGTGACCGTCGTGGTCGACGGCTCGAACGGCGAAGGCGGACTGTTCACGCTGCGATGGGGCCCGGCGGACTGCGCCGAGGCCGCGGACTGCGCCGGCGGCCAGGCGTGCGTCGACTTCCAGTGCGTTGACTGACGAGCAGGCGCCCCAGCCCGGTTCGAGCCCCTGGGTGGCCGTACTCGCCGTGGTCGGGATGGCGGGGCTGTTCTACGCCATCGTGGGCGACGCCGGTTGCGATACGCCGCCCCCGAAGGTGACGAGGAAGCCGGACGCCGCGGTGCTCGTCAAGCCGCCGCCATTGCCTGCCATCGTGATCCCGCCCGAGGTGCCGGACGCGGCGATCGTCATCGACGAAGACACCATCACGCGCGAACAGGTGGAGCGGCTCGGTCTGATCGGGCGGTACCCCAAGTGGGTCGCCGGGGTGCTCGGCGACGACCCGAATTGGACGCCGGTGGCGGAGCACGAAGACCGCATCATCTGGCGCAACGGCAACGTCGTGACGGTGACCTTCCGGATCGAGCACGGGCGCATCGCGGCGATGGAGTCGGCGTTCAATGAGAAGTCGCTGAGCGCGGACATGACCGCGTTGTCGGGGCTCGTCGTCGGCAACCACAACGCGATCCCGATGCACTGGGAGGAGATGGAGGTCCACGGCGGGGAGCTGCGCACGGGCGACTTCGAACTCGAAGATGGCCGGGTCTTCTTCTATCGCGGACGCGTGCGCACAGAGGGCCAGGGGCCGTTCGGTCCGGAGTCCTTCGACCTGCGGGCCACGCCCTTTCCCTAGCGTGGGGCCGGCTATCAGCCTTCAGTCTTCAGCCGTCAGCCCAGCTCGGAATGTCCTGCCACCAGGCTGACCGCTGAGGGCGCGACTCTGGCTCTGAGCAGGTCGCAGCGCGGGCCCGTAGACGTGGCCACGGCGACGTCGACGGTGGTGTCTACGTTCACGTCGAACCGCGGCCACGTCTACCCGCGGCGGTGCGACCGCGATCTGCTCAGAGCGAGATCTGCACCCACCGCTGAGGGCTGAGCGCTGAAAGCCGAACTACCCCTGAACCACGGAGCGGGCGCGCGTCAGTGAAGTGCGCGGCTGCATCTCGCCGTTGCCGTCGACGTTGATGCCGAGCCAGACCTCGGTGGGGAGCGCGTCGGGGAGACGGTTGCCGTCGGTGACGCCGAGCAGCACCTCGAAGCTGCCGTCCTGCACGATCACGGTGTGCAGCTCGTCCTGCCAGAAGGGCATGCCTTCTTCGGGTCCGCCGTAGAGCGCGAAGGTCATCGGGACTGCGCCGGACCAGGCGCCTTCACCCTCCATCAGCATCGCCTGAAAACGCATGGCGGCCTTCGCGTCCCCGGCGTAGGTGCGGACCTTCGGTGGCGCAGGCGGCGCGTAGGCCGCAGAGGGGGCCCCGGGCGGTGCGTCGAGGGAAGGCGCCGCCGCATCCATCGTGGCTTCGCCGGGCGTCATCTGGGCGTCGTCGCCGCCCTCGCCCTCGCCCTCGCCCTCACCGGCGTCGTCCCGCACGGCTTCGATCGCCTGGGTTTCTTCGCCGCCGTCGCCGCCGAAAATCTTCGACTTGATGCGGCTGAAGAGGCCGCCCGTCGACTTCTCCTTACGCTTCGGAGCGGCCTCGACGTCGGCTTCCTGCTCCTCGGGAGGGAGATCGGGATCCGCCTCTTCCTCGATGCCGGCAGCGCGGGCGTCGCGCTCGAGCAATGCGCCGAGGCCGAGGCTCTGGTCCTCGGTCCACTCCGGGTCGTGGCTGGAGCGCGGGAGCGTGGGGTCGCCGTAAGGCTTTGCCTTGATGATGGCCCACATCTGGTCGACCAGCGGCTTGAGCGAGCCCTTCACCTTCTTCTCGACGTTGAAGATGAGGCGCTTCGCCTGCTGGGAGTTGAGGAAGTACAGGACCTCGAGCCCCGCCAGGCGCCAGTCGTCGTCGTCCTTGAGCGGCTTGAACTTGTCGGTGAGGCCCTGCCCCTCGGTGGCGTACTTGCCGAGCATCGCGTTGAACAGAGGCGTGAAGCGCTCGGGGTCGAGGCGCGCGAGGTTCATCGCCATGGCGCGCTTCTCGCGCAGGCTGTCCGGGGCGTTCTGGCGGACGTGGTTCTGCAGGTAGAGCGCGAGCTTGCGGTCGCCGCTGTAGCCGATGCGCTCGGCGACATCGACGCGCACATTGACGTCGGTGTCGCGCAGGTGGCCGAGCAGGATGCCGCGAAGCTCCTCGGTGTCGAACGGCATCGAGCGGATGACCGACTTCCGCACATCGACGTTCGGGTGAACGATCACCTTCTGCAGGAAGATCATCGTGTCGACGTCGTCGCCGGTCAGCAGCGAGAGGATGACCTCGACCAGGGGCGAGCTGATGTCCTTTTTGCCCCAGAAGTGCACGTCCGCGCCGACGATGGCGCGCGAGAGGGTGGTGCGGACGGAAGGGGGCAGGGGGCCCGCTTCCATCAGCGTCGACACGACGCGCATCAACGAAGCGGCGCGCTCCTCGTCGTCTTTGTGGTCGTGGGCCCGTTCGAGGGCCTCGCTGACCGCCAGGCCAGCCTGCTGCTCGTGGCCGACCGCGAGCAGCGCGGTGAGCGCGGCGGTATACGCCTGGTCAACGTCGGCGGTGTGGCATTTGCGGGCGGCGGCGAACGCCTCCTCCGCGGCCTTCTCTGCCTCCTCCTCGTGCCCGCCGGCGAGCAGGTGCGGGACGACCGCCGAGAGGCCGCGCGCGCGGTAATACGGCTCGGTGACGGCCTGTGCCTTGCGCAGCCCCTCGACGGGGTCGAGACCGACGACGGTGTGCTCCACCTCGGCGAAGCCGGAGCCGAGCGCGGTCGCGACGAAGCTCACGTCGCCCGACACCATCGTGATGCGGCTGAAGAACTCGGGCCCGCGGGTCTTGCGGACCAGCTCCAGGCCCTTGGCCAGGCGCAGGAAGTCGTCGTCGTCCTGGTCGGCGTCGGCCAGGAAGTCGTCGTCGAGGGCCTTCTGGACCTCGGCGGTCGAGAGCTCGTCGTCGCCGCCCATGAGGTCGCCGACGCTCAAATCGGTCGTGCTGTGCATCGCGCGGGCGTGCGAAGCCTCGCTGCGGAGCTCCTGGTACTCGTTGAAGATGTTGCGCGTCGCGTTGAGCAGCGCGCGCTCCTCGGCGTGCATCAGGAACGTCTGGATCGGGTCGAAGGCGCCCGGCGCATCGAGCTCGTCGCGCACATCATCGGCGTAAAGGAGAAGCTGGCGCAGCACCTTCGGCGGCATATGCGGCGCGCGGTTGGCGGCGACGCGGTCGGTGGCGGTCTCGGGCATCTCGCCACGCTTCATTGCGCGGCCGATCAGCGTGTAGGCGTGCTTGGCGCGCCACGGCACTGGGAGGCGCCGGCCGATCATCTCCGAGTGGTAGAGCACCTCGACGTGGTCGAACTTGCCGCGGCGCATCTTCTTCTTGAACTCGTTCTCCTCCTCGAGCGCCGTCCCATCGACGCGAGCGGCGAGCAGGCGACCGAACTTCGTGAGGACCTCGACCGGGATGTCGCCCTTGATCGAGATGGCAGCGATGTTGCGCTGCTCCATCGTCGACGCCATGCGGCTGACCAGCGTCATCATGCTGAACTTGCGACGGACGACGCGCAGCGCGTTCTTCGGATCGAGGAAGGCGTCCGACCCTTCGCGCTGGACCAGCAGCTCCTGCATCGACAGGGCCTGCTCGTGGTAGTCGTGCGCCAGCACGTCTTCCGAGCCCTGTGAAAGCATCGACTCGAGCGTGATGCCCGGCATCGTCCCGTCGAGCATGGCGTCGCGCCAGTTGCGCGGGACCTCGCCGCGCTCCAACTGCGCTTCGGGGTGGTCTGGGATCCAGGTCTTGAAGAGGCTGGCGCAGGCCTTTCGAAGCATCGACTTCTGCTTTTCGGCTTCGGAGCGCCAGTCGGCTGCGCCAGTGGCCTCTTCCTCGATCATGTCGCTCCCCTTTTCCACGGCGCCGGGTCGCGGTACGACGTCCGAGTGGACATAGTTCGTCTCGAACCGGCGGCGCTGCGGCGTCACTATACCTCGTTTCTGAAACCCGGCCGCGTGCTGCTCACCGGGCATTCGCACCAGGCGTGGCCCGACGTGGCGCGCGACGGGCTGCTGCAGGCGTTCGAGGACGCCGCGACGCACGTCTGCGACAAGTGGCCGCACGCGATGGCCGTCTCGGACGCGCTGCGCGCCGTGGTGGGCGCGGCGATCCAGGCGCCAGCAGATGAGATCGCATTGGCAGAGAGCACGCACACGCTGGTGTGCCGCTTCCTGAGCGCGCTCGATCCGACGCGGACGCACATCGTGACGACGGGCGGTGAGTTCCACAGCCTGCGGCGCCAGCTGGCACGGCTCGCGGAGGAAGGGCTCGTGATCGACTGGGTCGACCCGGATCCGATCGACACGTTGGGTGAGCGTCTGGGGGCCGCGGTGCGCCACGACACGGCTGCCTTGATGACGTCCGCGGTGCTGTTCCAGACCTCCGCCGTCGTGCCGGGGCTCGAGGTCGCGGTGAAGGCCGCCCACGCAGCGGGCGCGCAGGTGCTCATCGACGCGTACCACGCGTTCCAGGTCATGCCCTTCCGGGTCGCGGGCCTGGGGCCGGTCTTCGCGGTCGGTGGCGGCTACAAATACGCGCAATGGGGCGAGGGATGCTGCTGGATGCGGGTCCCGACGGAGCTCGAGCTGCGCCCGACCATGACCGGGTGGTTCAGCGACTTCGCCGGCCTCGAGCGCCCGGTGAGCGACGGACCGGTCGGGTACGGGCCCCGGCCGGCCGACCGGTTCGCGGGCAGCACGTACGACCCGGCGTCGCATTATCGGGCGGCCGCGGTGGCGCGTTTCTTTGCGGAGCAGGGCATGAGCATCCCGCGGCTGCGCGCGCTCTCCCTGCGGCAGACGGGGCGGCTGCGCGACGCACTCGAAGGGATCGCGCCGTGCCTGACCCCGCGCGCCGACGCCCTGCGGGGCGGCTTTCTGGCCTATCGCGTCGAGCAGGCCAGCGAAGTGGTCGCGGCGCTGCGGGCTCGGGGGGTGTTCGTCGACGCGCGCGGAGACGTGCTGCGACTGGGCCCGGCGCCGTACATCGAGGACGACGAGCTCGACGCGGCGAGCGCGCATGTACGCGTGTGTGTCGAGGCATGCTTGAGAAAGTGACAGTCTCGCTGGAATCGCGATAACCTTCGAATATCGGAGGGTTTAAGGTGGCCGCCGAAGAAGGTTCCTCAGCGCACGCTGTCCGTGAGGCGATGAAGGGGCTGCGTGACGCAGCGCCCCTTTATGGCGTCGACGACGACACCTTCGGCAAGGCGTGCGGCGAGATCGCCTCCATCCTCCGCAAGGCGACGGGCGAGTACGGCGACGTCGAGCTCCAGGTCGCGACCAACCGGATCACTGTCGGCGAAGAGGTCGCCTTCCGCTCGGAGGCGAAAGAGAACAACGTCGCATTCGACCTGTTCCGGCAGGGGCTGCGGCGCATCATTTTCAAGCCGGGCGTCTCCGACGAAGAGGTGAAGACCTTCATCACCCGGTTCGCGCGATGCCGCTCGGGTGACCAGGTCGACGAGGACTTCGTCGGCAACCTCTGGCGCGAGCAGCTCCCGAACATCCAGTACATCGCGCTCGACGGGTTCACGCAGCGCATCTTCATGTCCGACGAGGACTTCGTCGCCGCCTTCCGGGGCGCCATCGACGACGTCGTCCCCGGCATGCTGACGATGGAGGAGCTGGACGAAGGCGACAGCGCCGAGCGCGGGCGTCTGACGCTCGACGCCGAGGCTGCGACGACCGAGGCCGACACCTGGTCGATGCGGTTCCGCCGGCAGCTGGTGGATGAGTCGCCGCCGGTCATCGAGCTGCTCGCCACGGCCGAGGACGAGCTCTTCGGGTACGACCACCTGGTGCACCTGCTCGGTTGCCTGATGGTCAAGCACCCGTCGCCGTTGTCGACCGAGTCGCTCGGGCAGGTCGTGCGCCGGGTGCTCGTCGCCTACCTCGAGCGCTCCGAGCGCCAGCGCTTCGTCGACGCCACGCGCACGCTGCGCCACCTGGTCGAGGCGGCGGACAGCTTCGGGCCGGCCGTCGCCGTGCACCTGCGCGAGCTGTACTCGGCCCTTGCGGGCGCTGAGCTGGTCGAGTCTGTCGCCGAGGACATGGAGAGCTCGCAGAGCGACTACGCGTTGTGGTGCAGGTGGCACTTCGTCTCGGCCGGCGTGCTCAACGCGCCCGACCTGCTGACGGTGATCAACCGCATCGAGAACAAGGCGGGGGTCGACTTCCTCAAGGACCTGCTGCGGCGCCAGGGGACGGAGTCTCTCGACCCGTGGGCCGAACGCCTGAAGGATCCCAACGCGGGCGTGGTCCTCGAGGTCCTCGACGTCATCCTGGGCAGCGACCTCGGCGCGCAGGGCCGGCCGCTCTTCGTCGAGGCGCTGAAGCATGCCTCGCCCGAGGTTCGCGCCAAGGCGATCGAGGGGCTGGCTGGCACCTACGACCTGAGCGTGCGCGAGGCGCTCCTCCCGCTGTTGCGCGATCCGGCGAGCGTCGTCCGCAAGGCCGTGGTCTCGCGCTTCGTCGCGTTCAAGGACAAGTCGGTGGCGCCGTACCTGGTGTCGACGATCAATTCGAGCCTCTTCTTCGAGTGTGACGAGGACGAGCAGCGCCTCTTCTTCGAGGCCCTCGCCGGGCTCGGCGGGACCCGCTTCCTCGACGTGTTCCGACAGCAGCTGAAGATGCAAGAGGCCAGCGGAGGCCTGGTCAGCAAGTTCCTCAAGCGCGGTCAGACGGCCCTGACCGACAACCCGACGCGTCGTGCAGTGGTCAGCGGCCTGGCGACGATGGGCGCCAAGGACGCGCTCAACCTCATTCGCGAGGTGAAGAAGCGCGCCGACCTGAACCTCGGTTCGCATTGCGATGTCTCGATGCGCATGGCGCAGCGTGGCGACACCGAGGCCGCGGGCCAGGCGAGCCAATCGGGTGGGAAGGCGTTCAAGCTCGACCTGGGCGCGGCGGCGGATACCGATGGGATGGAGGATGTCAGCCACGGCCAGACCCGGATGGGCGATCGCATCCTCTTCGATCCGAGTGCCCTGACGATTGCCCCGCCTCGCGTGCGTCCTGATGGGGCGGCCGCGGCGGTCGCGGAGTCGTTCGGTGCCGCCCCCCTCGCGCCGCCGCCGAGTGATTTCGGCGCCCCTGCGTCGCCGGGAATGCCTGCAGCGGCACCGCCCGGAACGCCGGCGTTCGCGCCTGCGGCTGCGCCTCCCCCGGGGCCGGTCTTTGGTCCCGCGGCCACCGATTACGCGATGGGTGAGCGCCCTCTCCTCGGCGCGACCGAGACCTTTCTGGCGGATGACCGGCGGCGTCTGCAGGCCGCGCCGGAGGATCTGGCCGACACGCGCTTCCGGATGAGCGGCATGAGAGTCGCGCTGGTCGGACCTCCGCACGCGGTTCGGGCACCCGCCACCCGCCCGCCGCAGTCGGTCATGCCGGTGCGCATCGTCGAGAAGCAGACGCCCGTCTCACACGAGGATTGGAGCCACCAGCCGGACGCGACGATCGACGACATCCTGCAGAGCTACCTGACGCCGGCGCCCGCCGCGGCACCGCCCGAGCCGTCCACGCAGCCGCCCGCGGCGCCGCTGCTCGGCGCGCCCGGAAGCGGAAGCGGAACCACCGACTCGCTCCTCGGGCCGCCCGCGGCCGCGGATCCGCTGCTTGCGCCGCCGAGCCGCCCGCCGGAACACGTCGAGCCGATTCTGGGGCCGCCATCGCTCGCGGGAGACCTCCCGCCGCCGCTCGAGAGCATGCCGGGTGGCCTGCCTCCGATGCTCGACGGCCCGCCGCTGTTGGATGGTCCGCCGCTGCTGGACGCCCCGCCGCTGCTGGACGCCCCGCCGCTGCTCGACAGCCCTCCGGTGGGGGGGGCAGCGCCGCTGCTCGACAGCCCGCCGCTCGCAGACGGGCCCCCAGCTCCGGAACCGAAGGCCGAGCCTGCCCACGGCTCGATGCTCGAGAGCCCGTCCTTCTTCGGGGATCCGCCGCCGCCGCCACCGCCGAGCGTCCCGCCGGCGCAGGAGAGCCCGTCGCTCTTCGGTGATCCGCCGCCGCCGAGCGACGCCCCGTTGCAGGAGAGCCCTTCGCTTTTCGGTGATCCGCCGCCGCCGCTGAGCGACCCGCCGGTGCACGAGAGCCCGTCGCTCTTCGGTGACCCGCCGCCCGCCGAGGCCCCGCAGGTCGACAGCGAGCCCATGCTCCAAGCCCCGGAGGCCACTCCGTTCCTGGACGCACCGTTCACGCCGGCCCCGCTCTCACAGGCATCGATGGGCCCGTCGCCGACGCCGCCGCCGCAACTCACGACCGCACCGCCGGGGGTCCCACCACCGCTCCTCGGCGAGGTGCCGGACGCCGAGCCGCCGCTGTTCGGGAACGCGCCGTCGGCGGCGCAAGCCGAGGACGTGTTGGTCGAGCCCGACCTGCTGGCGCCGGATGACGAAGACGCCCAAGAGCAGCCCGGCGCCAGCGCCGCGCCCACCGCCACCGTCGACGACATGCTCAAGGACTTCCTCGGGCTGGACCTGGACCAGGGAGACTGAAGACCGTGGCCGCGCGCCCTCAATTCGACGTCGCGCACGAGCGCATCCAAGCCGCGGGCAAGCAGCTCGTGACCTACATCTTTTCGCTCATCAAGACCGGGGAGGTGCACGAGCTCAACAACGAGGCCTGGTATCGCCCGACCGAGAAGCTGAGCGACAACCTCGACACGCTGCTGAAGATCGAGCGTCAGAGCATCACCTTCGTGATTCACGAAGGCGTGGCCCAGGTGAACAGCCACGCCCTGTGGCTCGACTCGAACACCATTGAGCAGGCCGAGGCGCTCGAGCAGTTCCTCGCGCGGCGCGAGGCGGGCGGGATCATCTTCCCGGAGCTGCCGCCCGAGGGGCAGATCAAACAGTTCTTCAACATGTTCGCGCGCTACACGCCGCCCGAGGACGCGGAGAGCCAGTTCACGGCGCTGCAGGACGCGCTCATCATCGAGGGCATCACCAAGGTCCGGTTGGCCCCTCAGCCGCTGCGCCTCGAAGGCATCGGCACCGGTGTCCGCGGCGTCGCGTCGCTCTGGTACTACGCGAAGTGCGTCGCAGGCATGGGCCTCGTGCTGACGCGGACGCCGCTCGACGTCAAGGCGGGTCGCCGGGTGGCCCAGGACATGGTCGACGCCTGCGCCAGCGAGCAGGACCTGATGTGCGCGTTGCCGCTGCTCGGTGTGGCTCCGTCGACGCCGGCCAAGCGCGCGCTCGACCTGTGCATCCTCTGCGCGGCCACCGGCCGTGGTCTCGGTTTGACGGCCGTGCACTGCGCCGAGCTCGCGACGGCTGGTCTCCTGCACGGCTCGGGGCAAGCCTACGAGAACCCCGACCCGGCCGAGTTCACCGTGCCCGAGCTCGCCGGCACGATGGCGGTGATGCAGCTCGTCGAGGGTTCGCAATTTGGTGCCGCCCTCGCCCAACGCGTCTCGGCCGCGGTGGAGTGCGCGATCGGCCCGGACGGTCAGGGGGCGCCGTACCTGGCGGGTCCGCCGCAGCCGCTCACGTCCACCCAGCTCGTCACCCTTGCGGCGCTCTATCTCGACCGCTGCCGTGGCGAGAACGGTCAGTTGAAGTCCTCGCCGCTGGCGGTCGGCATCGACCTGCTCACGAGCCCGCCGCCCGAATTCGACTCCAACCTGGTGAAGACCTTCGTGGCCGTCGTCGGCCTGATGCCGATCGGAACCGTCGTCGAGATGATGAACGGTGACGTGGGTGTGGTGTCCGACGTCGAGCACCTGCGCGGCCGCGACGTCTACCGCGCCACGCCGCCGCCGGTGACGCGCCAGCGGAAGATCTTCATCGAGCGGATGCGCACGGCGAAAGGCAAGGTCGTCGGCGAGCGCAAGGCGCGCATCGAGCTCGAATCCGCCAACGAGCAAGGCCAGTCGTGGACCGCCGTGCGCACGCTTGACCCCGAGCCGTGGCGCGAGCTGGTCACCCGCGCGATCATCCGGCGCCCGGCGACCGTCGTGGCGCAATTGGGGCTCAAGGCCCGCGCATGACCGAGTTCTCGACGGCCCCAGGCACACTCATCGCAGTGCCCCAGCTCGAGGACCCGAACTTTCTACGCAGCGTCGTCGTCATGGTCGAGCACGGACGCGAAGGCGCGCTCGGGCTGGTGATCAACCACGAGCTGTCCCACGACTGTGCCGCGGTGGCGGAGGGGTTCGGCCTGCCGTGGCCGGGGGTCGAGGGCTCCAAGCTGGCCAAGGGCGGACCTGTCGAGCCGCAGTCGTTGTGGATGCTGCACGACGACGGCTGGTGCTTCGACGAGACGATGCGCGTCGCGGACGGCATCGCGGTCAGCCGAAGCCGGGAGGCGCTGACCCGCATGTGCGAAGGCGAGGAGTCGCGACTGCGCATGCTGGTCGGGTACGCGGGGTGGGGTCCCGGTCAGCTCGAAGCCGAGATCTCCGCGGGCGCCTGGATCGTCGGCCCCACCACGATCGAGCTCATCTTCGAGTGGTCGCCCGACGAGGTCTGGGCGCTTGCGCTCGGGCAGCTCGGCATCGATCCCGCACACCTCGTCGAGGGTGCCAGCACCGTTCAGTAGGTCTGCCGCCGCAAGGTTGCGACCGCCCAGGCGCCGCCTTCGCGGAGGAGCGCTCGGGCGTGTTGCACACGACCCGACTCTTCTGAAATCGGGACCCACCTCGGCACGTACCCGAGGCGACGGCCCATCGCGGCCGCGCGCGGGAGGTGCCAGGCGTCGGAGACCAACCAGATGGGACCGGGACCGAGCAGGGGGCGGCTGAAGAGCAGGTTCTCCCAGGTCGTGCGTGCGCGGGGCTCCACCACGACGAGCTCCGGCGGCACTCCGGCGGACAACAAGCGACGCGCGCCATCGGTCGCCTCACGGGCTCCGGACACCACGATGTGGCGCGCCTGCCCGCTCGACCACAGGGCGATCGCTGCATCCACGCGGCGGTCCAAACGCCGTCCCGGCGGACAGCCGAGGACGAGCACGGGGAGAGGTTCGTCGTGGTAACCTCCGCTTCTCAATGGCCGTAGCTCCAAAGCGTGACGAACAGGCGCTCAGCGACGCGATGGGGCGGTACGCCGACGGAGACGCGGGGTCGTTCGCGTACGTCTACCGCATCCTCGCCCCCGTGGTCAGCCGCTGCCTCTACCGATGGGTGGGCGACACCCAGCTCGTGAAGGATCTGACCCAGGAGACGTTTCTGCGCGTCCACCGTGCACGCGACCGCTACCGGCGGGGCGCGCCGGTGGGGCCGTGGGTGCTGACCATCGCTCGGCGCCTCTCCATCGACGCCTTGCGCCGGCGGGCGGCGAAGCGCGACCGCGTGACCCGTGAGGGCAGGGTGCCCGAGCAAACGGCGCCGGTGCCGGACGAGCCGACGCCGAAGTGGTTGGTGGACGAGGTGCGCGCCGCCATCGAGGCGCTCCCGGAGAGCCAGCGCCTCGTGGTCTCGATGCACAAGCTCGAGGGCAAGCCGCTCGCCGAGGTCGCCGAGATCCTCGGGATCAACGAGGGCGCGGCGCGCGTCCGTGCCCACCGCGGGTACAAGCGGCTGCGGGTCACCCTGAGCGACGTCCGGTCGCGGGAGGAGTGATGGACGCCGATATCCCGGAGCCCGCCCCGGAGCTGCTCGCCGAGGTGCACGGCGACCTCGCGGCGCTGGCGCAGGCGCGCTACTGGCGGCTGGGCGTGGTCCTCGGGGTCGCGGCGGCGCTGGTCGGTGCGCTCGCATTTCGGGCCCCGTCGCATGTCCCGGCGACCGGCACGCCGCTGCACTGGGCGGTGCTCATCGGCTACGCGACGAGCGGCCTGATTCTGTGCGTCTTGGCGTTCGGCGTGCGCATCCCCGCGGGACGAAGGCTGCGCTGGGTCGCGCTGGCCGGCGCGGTAGGCGGCCTGGGTCTGCTCACTGCGATGGTCAGCGACGGCCCCTCCAACCACCCGTTCATGAAGGGCGCGGCCTGTCTCGGGACGGGCATGGGCCTCGCGCTGGCGATCGGCGGGTTCAGCGTCGTGCTGGGACGCCGCGTGCTACGCCGTCACGCACCGAGCGGCTGGCTGTTGGGCGTGGGGTCCGGGCTGTTCGCGCTCGTGACACTCCACGTCGCGTGCACCGCTTGCCCCACGAGCTACACGATGAGCTGGGTCTGGCACGGGCTCGTGCCGGTCCTCTCGGGCGTGGTCATGGCCCTCGTCTGGCGATTCGCCCGCCCGGAGTGATCTCCATTCTGCTGTGCGCCGGCGTGGTGATGGCCGCGCCGACCGTGACCCTGGTCGACGAGGGCGTGCGCGTGGCGCGCGACGGTGGACCGCCGGGTCCGGCGCTCGATCCCGTTCGACTCTTCGCGCTTCGGGACGAGGTCGTCGCCTTCCAGGTCGTGGTCACCGCCGGCGAGGCGGCGCTCGAGAAGGTGACCGTCGAGGTGGACGCGGCGGGGCTGCGCGCCGCTCTCTTCGAGGCCGTCTTCGCCCGCGTCGAGCGGCCCTCGGGCAGCCCGTGGGGCGGCTCGTTGGGATGGCGGAAGGGGGCGGAGCCGCAGCCCGACGCCGCCGGCTGGTTCGCGGATGCTCTCGTGCCGCTGGAGCATGCCCGCGGTCCGCTCGCGGTGCCGGGCGGCCAGAGCCGCGTGGTGTGGGTGGACCTCTGGATCCCGCCGTCGACTCCGCCGGGCGTCGTACGGCCGCGGGTGCGGGTGCGCTCCGCTGCGGAGACGTTGGCTGCGGTCTCGGTCGAGGTGGATGTGCGGCCGCCCGTGATGCCGCCGCTGCCGGTGCGGACGGCGCTCTTCTACAACCCCGCGCAGATGCGCGACCGCATGGGCGAGGCGGCCGCGGTCGCGGAAATCCAGCTGTGGCACCTGCTGCGTGCGCACCGGATCGAGCCGCTCCACAACGCGCTCGACGCGGCCGAGGTGCGCAGACGCCGGCCGGCGCTCGACGGGTCCCTCTACACCGAGGTCGCCGGTTATCGGGGCCCGGCCGCAGGGGCCGGCGACGGTGTGTTGAGTCTGGGCGCGTACGGTGCGCTGGGGGCGCCGGCGCCGGAGAAGGTCGCGCGGATCCGCGAGATGGTGCGTGCGCTCGATGACGCGCGGCTTCGCGATTCGGTCGACGTCTTCCTCTACGCGATCGACGAGCAATGCGGGCACGCCTGGGGTCAGGGCTGGGTCGACGCGCTGGGTGACCTCGGGGTGGACGTCGGTTGGACGTGCAGCGAGCCGATGGGGGATCAGCCCGTGGACCTCGTGATCAAGCTGGCGGCCGCGTACGACGCGGCTGAGCGCGCCTCGGGGAAGCGGGCCTGGGTCTACAATGGCGTGCGCCCCTTCACCGGCGCGTTCAGCGCCGACGTGCCGCTCACGGACCTTCGCGCCAACGGCTGGATCGCTGCCATGACAGGCGTGGAGCGGTGGTTCTACTGGAACGCGACGTATTGGAATGGGTGGAACCCGGGCGGGCTCGGCCCGCGCGACCCATTCGCCCAGCCCGAGACCTTCCACAACCAGCACGGCGAGTGGGGCGTCGGCGAGGGCGTCCTGGTCTACCCCGGGCGGCAGGCGGCGTTCCCCGACAACGACTTCGCTGCCGACACGGTCTTTCCGTCGATGCGGCTGAAGGCCTGGCGCCGCGGCATCCAGGACGCGGGCTACCTCGGCCTCGCACGCGCCGTCGACCGAGCCGCGGCCGACGAGGTTGCTCGGTCGCTGCTCCCCCGCGTCTTCCAGGCGACGCGGGCGGGGGCGCCGGTCTCTTGGCCCACCGACCCGGCCCGATGGGTGACGGCCAGGCGGGCGCTGCTCGACATCATCGAGGGTGGGCGAAGGGAGACGCCTCCACCGCCCTCGGGATGCGCGGGCGGCTGCGGCTGCGGCACGACGCCGGGTGGGTGGTCGTGGCTGCTTCTTCCGTGGAGCCGCCGCCGGCGCCAGGCCCAATGTCCGGGCTAGATCCAATGCCGGTCACTTAAGCTCGAAATCCTCGCGCAGAGGCGCAGAGGCGCAGAGGCTCAAGGAGATCCTCTGCGCCTCTGCGCCTCTGCGCGAGATATCCCCGGTTCCTTAAGTGACCTGCATTGGGGCTAGATCGGGCTAGATCGGGCTAGATCAGCGCGCGCCGAATCTTCTCGTGCAGCTCGGGGTGGTGGCCGGCGAACTCGACTCCGAGGCGAACACCTGTGGTGCTCACGCTGGCGCTGCGCACCTGCGCGGGCAGCGTGAGGGTGCAGTCGGCGAAGCGCACGTGGACGGTGAAGCTCTGACCGACCACGAAGCCGCAGTCATGCGGGAGGACCAGCCCGAGACCGCCCATCGAGATGTCCGCACCGCGCGCCGGGACCAGCTCGTCGTCGACTTCGATGACGATGTGGGCGCCGAGCGCGCCGTCGAGACGAACGTGGCGACGGCCGGGGTAGAAGACGGCGGTGAGCGGGGTGAACAGCCGCAACATCTGCTTGCCGTTCTCCCGATAGACCGCGCCGACGACCGCTCGGTAGCCGACCCAGCGCAAACCGCGATGGTCGCTGACGGCGATCTCGTGGCCGACGCGGAGGGGGCAGGGCCCCGTCACTTCGAGCGTAAGGTGGTCCGCGGCCATGGCAGTGCCGACGTAGCTCGCCTCGTCGCACGCGATGACCACCTCCCGGCCCTTCACGGCGGCGAGGGCGCGGGCGATGCCGTCCTCGTCGTCGGCGACCTCGGCGCCCTCCGTGTGGCGCAGGAACGGGTCGAAGCCCGGCGGGGTGGGGTTGCGGGGATGAACCAGCATAGGCGTCCTCGTGTCGCGCACGTCTGTGTTGGGATAAGCGGCTTTCGGGGGCCCGACGATGGAGTCGCCTGGGGTCCCGAGGACCCGCTCTGCAGTTGCGTCGGGCCGCGCGGCGGCATACACGTCTCGCGTGTACACGACATGGTGCGAGGTCGATCGGAGCGCGCTGGCGGCGAACGCGCAGGCCTTCCGAACGCTGATCCCGGCCGGCTCCCGGCTGGCGGTCGCCGTCAAGGGAGGCGGCTACGGCCACGGGCTCGAGGTGGCGGCCCGCGCGTTTCTGGACGGCGGCGCCGACTGGCTCTGCGTGCACCACATCGATGATCTGCGGGCGCTTCGGGCCGGGGGCATCGACGCGCCGGTGCAGATGGTCGGTCCGGTCCTGCTCGACGACCTCGCGGAGGCTGCGTCGCTCGACGGGCGGCTGCTCGTCTACAACCCCGAGACGGTGGAGCGCCTGGTCGCGCTCGACGTGCCGGCTCGGCTGCACATCAAAGTCGAGACCGGCAACCATCGACAAGGCGTCGGGCCCGCCACGGCGCTGGATCTGGCGGCTCGGATCGCCGCCGCCCCGAAGCTCGAGCTCGAGGGCGTGTCGAGTCACTTCGCCAACATCGAGGACACCACCGACCACAGCTACGCACGCGAGCAACTCACGCGCTTCGAGGGCGTGGTCACCGCGCTCCGGCAGGCCGGCCACGCCGTACCGGTCCGTCACCTGTCGAACAGCGCCGCGGCGCTCCTGTGGCCCGACCAGTCCTTCGAGATGGTGCGCGTCGGCGTCGCCGCGTACGGGTTGTGGCCGTCGAAGGAGACGCACGTCGCAGCGACCCTCGTCGGTCGCGGCGAAGTGGGTCTGCGCCCGGCGTTGACGTGGAAGACGCGGGTCGTACAGGTGAAGGACGTTCCGTCGGGGAGCTTCGTCGGCTACGGATGCACGTGGCGCACCTCTCGTGCCACGCGGCTCGCCATCCTCCCGACGGGCTACTACGACGGCTACGACCGAGGCCTCTCGAACCTCGCCCACGTGCTCGTCGGTGGATTGCGTGCGCCGGTGCGCGGCCGCGTTTGCATGAACATCACCATGGTCGACGTCACGGACGTGCCGGACGTCTCGGTCGAGGACGAGGTGGTGCTGCTGGGCGCTCAGGGGGCAGACCGCATCTCGGCCGAGCAGCTCGCCGACTGGGCCGGCACCATCAACTACGAGGTCGTGACGCGCATCGGGGGCCACATCGCGCGGGTCGCGGTGGATGGAGGCGCGCCCGACCCCGGCACGGAGCCCTACCGGCCCCCCCGCCCCTGATTGTCAGGGCCTGCGGGCCCTCAGGCCATGTCGAGCGCGAGGCGGAACCCGAGGTCCGGCTCGGCGCGGTCGAGCTTGCGGAACCGGCGCGCCGCGAGGTGGCATTCGGCCCGCGGCGACAGGAACCCCCCGCCCTTGATGGCCCGCTGCCGGGAGTCGCGAGGGTGCTCGGTGCCGGTCCACTCGCGGACCCCGCCCGCCAGGTCGCGCACGCCGTACGGGCTCTCGTCACTCTCGTTGCCGACCGCGCTGGCGGCGCCGCCCTCGGGGCTGTCGGCGCAGCGGCACAGCGTGCTCTCCCAGAGCTCGCCCCAGGAGTAGGCGCGCCCATCGGCGCCGCGGCCCGCCTTCTCCCACTCCTCGGCGGTCGGCAGGCGCCAGTCGAGGCCGTCGCGCTCGCCGCACCAGTTGCTGTAGGCCACCGCGTCGCGCCACGTCACGCCGGTCACGGGGTTGCCGCCGTAGTCGTTCGGGTGGAAGTGACCGTCCGCCCCCTGGCGCCACATATCGGGGTCGCGCGCGTGCCGGATGGCGCGATGCACATCGCCGCTGTCGACCAGGGCGTTGAGGAAGCCGGCGTACGCGTCGAGGGTCACCGGCGTCCGCGAGATCGCGAACCCGTGCACGACGACGCGGGCGCGCGGCGGGGCGCACAGCTCTTGGTTGCGCGCGCCCAGCCAGGCCGGGCCCGACGGCACGTAGACGCAGCCCTCCGGCAGCGCGCCGGCCGGCACCAGGCGCACCGACATCTCGGCGGCCTCCTGGCGCCCGATCGCCACCGGGACGCGCGCACGGACATGCCCTTCGGCCTTCAGCTCGAGCAGATACGCGCCCATCGGCAGCGGGTCGAGGGTGACCGGCGCCTGGCCGCAGTCGCGCACGTCGGTGAGCACGCGGCGATGGCCGTCGGTGGTGTAGCGCCACAGCGTGATGGCGGCGCCCTCCGGCTCGGACTCGATGCGCAGCGAGCCGTCGCCGACCAGTGACGACCGCAGCGTCGACTGCGGGTCGTGCTGCGTCGCCAGGCTGCGATAGAGGGCCATCGCGGGGGCGTCGCTCGCGCGCTCCGCTTCGAGGAAGCGGTACCAGAGGAGGTCGCGCAGGCCTTCGTGGGCCTCCCGGTGGTTGGGCACCTCGCCCAGAATCTGGTGCATGAGCGCGACCGCGTTCTCGAAGGCGTGCTCGAGGTCGGCCTCGAGCTCGGTCAGCTCGGCCTGGCGCGTCCACTCGCCTTCGATCTGCTCGGGCGTGTCGTAGCGCAACCTCAGCGAGGCGGCCTCGGCGACCTCGCGCGCCAGGCGGCGGCGACGGCGAGCGAGGTCGCGGAAGCTCTGACCGGCGCGCTGGCCCTCGCGAAGGGTGCGTCCGGCGCCGCGGACCCGACGGATGACCGTCCCGCGCCCGAGCATCGAGGCCTCGACCTCGTCGCGCAGCTCCGTGGCGCGCGCGAAGCGGTCGTTCGGGTCGCGGGCCAGGCAGCGCATCACCACCGACTCGAGCTGGGGTGCGATCTCGGCGTCCGGCGCGATCTCGCTGGGCAGCTCGGGGTCTGCGGCGCGCACCTGGCGCAGGATGGCCTGGGCGGTCTCGCCGACGAAGGGCGGCCGGCCGGTGAGGATCTCGTAGAGGATGGCGCCGAGCGAGTAGATGTCGCTGCGCTCCGAGAGCGCGTCGACGAGCCCCATCGCCTGCTCGGGGCTCATATAGCTCGGCGTGCCGGTGATGTCGCCGACGCGGGTGCGGAAGACCGCCTCGTCGGGGCGCCCGCCCACGACAGGGCGCTCGACGCCCGTGCGGACGATCTTCGCGAGCCCCCAGTCCATCACGAAGACCTCGCCGAACTCGCCGAGCATGATGTTGGCGGGCTTGAGGTCGCGGTGGATCACGCCGCGGCTGTGTGCGTAGGCGACCGCCATGCAGACCTGCATGAAGAGGTTGAGCACACGGGCGCGGCTGAACCGGCGCACCGTGTCGGGGTCGCCCTCCGTGAGGCAGGTCAGGATGTCCTGCAGCGTGCGGCCCTCGACGAGCTGCATGGCAAAGAAGGGGCGCTCGTCGGCCGGGTCGACGCCGATCTCGTACACCGCGACGATGCCAGGGTGCTGTAGCTGCGCGGTGATCCGGGCCTCGTCGAGGAAGCGGGCGGCGGCGTTCGGGACCGTGCCTTCGGGGCGCAGCTCCTTGACCGCGACGAGGCGCTGCAGCGACAAGTCGCGGGCCACACGGACCACGCCCATGCTGCCGCGCGCGAGCTCGCGCAGGCTCTCGTAACGCTCCTCCGCGGTTCCGGGCAGCTCGATGGGGAGCACGTCCGGCACCTCACCCCAGCCGTCGTCAGCGTCTTGGGTGATCACTTCGGTGCCGCCGGCCGAAGCCGGCGGGTCGTTGCCATCCCGCTCGGACATCTCAGGCGAACTTAACCGATCGCGACGCCGACGGGCCATTTGAGCGCGAGGGTGTGGGCGGGCGCGTGGCGCTGCCAGGGTTCCCGCGGAGGTCGGATGCGACTCGGGCTCATCATCCCGCTGGTCCTCTTTACGGCTGCGCCTGTCATGGCGCAGTCCGGTGAGTTGCCGGCCGACGCGCCGGAGGCGGCGCGCATGCGCTACAAAGTCGGCCGTCACCTGTACAAGCAGAGCCGCTTCCAGGAGGCCGCTGCCGAGTTCGAGGCGGGGCTCGCGATGCACCCGACTTCGAGTCGCCTTGCCTACAACCTGGGACGCAGCCGCGAGCGGACCGGCGATCGGGTGCGGTCGCGGCGTATCGGCGTTACCTCGAACTCGCCCCCGACGCGGCCGACCGGAGCGAGGTCGAAGCCCTGGTGGCGCTGCTGGAAGGTCCCAATCTGCTCGCGCCACAACCCGGCGCGCCGCCGTTGAAGATCGAAGCGCCGGCGCCCACGCCAGGGCCGCGCGACCGGAAGACGAATTGGCTGGGGTGGGGCGTGTTGGCCGCCGGCGTCGCCGCGGGCGGGACCGGGGCGTACTTCCACGTCGGCGCGCTGAACACCTCGGACGACGCCGACGGGCTCGACCCGGACCAGGCAGGGATCGACAGACACGCCGCGCTGGAGGACGACTTTCAGGGTCAGCAGATCGGCGCGGGGGTGTCCTACGCGGTGGGCGCGGTGCTCGTCGCGGTCGGGATCACGCTGCTGACGATGGGCGACGACCCATGAGGGCGACGCTGCTCGTGATCGGCCTTGCGGGCTGCTCCTTTCCCGACGCACCCAAGTGCGTGCGCCACTCGGATTGCGCCGCGGCCCACGTCTGCAAAGCCGATGGCGTGTGCCGCCCCGAGGTGCCGGTGACGCAGACCTTCGAGGTGCCGCCGACGCCGCCCATCGATCTGCTCTTCGTCCTCGATGTGTCCGGGACCATGTGCAAGGAGCAGGGGCGCCTGGCCGACTCCTTCGACCAGCTGCTGGCCGACGACGGTTTCTACGACAACGACCTCCGCCTGGCCGTGACCACGTCCGACATGGTGCCGCCCCACCCGAATCGCACGCCGCAACGGCGCCAGCCCGCGTCTTTCGAGATGGCCTATCCGTCGCGCGAGGATCGAAACCCGGCGTGCTATGGCGAGGAACGACCCGGTCGCCCGCCGTCGGAGGAGGCGTGCGAGGGCACACCGCCGGTGTTCAGCAACGACGACTACCGCGGCGACCCCATCCTCGCCGGGGTCGTGCTCCGCTGCATGGTGACGATGGGCGTGGCTTTCAGCTCACAGCAGCGTGGATTCGAGGCAATGCGCACGGCGCTTCACTGCGATGGGCCCAACGCCGCGCTGTTCGGGCCGTGCTGCGGCCCGGATGGCTTCGACCCCGAATGCAAAGCAAACGAGGACACCCGGTTCCTGCGGCCGGACGCCCACCTCGTCGTGGTGTTCGTGAGCGACACCAACGATTGCTCCAGCCCGACCACCGACCCGCTCGGTGACGGACCACCGATCTGTCGAGCCGGACCGTGGGATGCCGACCTCAACGGGATCCCCGACGCGTATGGCGACGACATGGACGCGTTCCTGCGCGACTGCCCGGGCGGCGAAGGCGTGGAGTGCTTCGCGGCGTGCGAGCCCGGCGACAGCGACGAGGGGTGCGAGTGGCAGCGCGACCAGCTGATCCCGGTCGACGAGTACGCTGAGTTTCTGCGCGGCCTGAAGCGATCCCCGGACCAGGTCTCGGTGCTCGCCATCGTCGGGCCGCGCATGTTCACGCGAGACGGCTACGAGGTACACTTCCAGGACCCGAGCGAGGCGCCGACCCCCGATCCCGACTGCCGACGCGGCGACGACGATTGGGTCGACGGGCTCGAACGCTGCTGTCCGCGCGGGTTGTGCGGGGGCGAGGTTCAGCCTTCGTGTCTCGGGCGCGACGGAGCCGGCGTGGTGGGCTCGGAGTCCGGTGAGTCCGGGAGCCGCTACCTCGAGCTCGCCGAGCGCTTCGGGCTGTTCGGGGCGGAGTGTGACGGCGATGTGTGCCCGAGCGTGTGCGGGAGCAACTACTTCGACTCGCTGAACGCAGCGATCGAGGCGGGACGCAGGCCGCTCCCGTTGGCGTGCCTGGCCGAAGCGCCCGGATGTCGCGTCGGAGCGCGGGCGTGCGCCAACGACGAGGAGCGCGCCGACAGCGCGAATTACGACCTGGCGGTGAAGGTCGATTGCGACGCGGCGGACCAGGCCGAGTGCGACCGGATCACGGCGACGCTGACGCTCGAGGCCCACGCGTGCCCGCACGGTGTCGGGGTGACCTTCGATCCGCCGGTGCTCACGGGGGCGACCGTGGTCGTCCGCCACCGGGCGGAGCTCGAGCGCACGACGGTGACGGTGGCGGAGGCCCCCGAGGTCGCGATCCCGGACGGCGATCCGAGCGGCGTCTCGCGAACCCTGGAGGTCGAGGCCGAGGGCCGCGTCGTGCTCGCCTCGTTGTCGGTCCACATCCGCCACCCGAGCCGCGGTGATCTCACCGTGCGGCTGCGCCACGGCGACGCGGTGCACGAGGTGGTGCGTGAGCGGGGGCGCAGCGAGGACAACATCCAGGCGACGTTCCTGGTGGAAGCGTTCGCGGGTGCGTCGGCCGCTGGGGACTGGACGATCGAGGTGTCCGACGGCTTCCCGATCGACCAGGGCATGTTGCTGGAGTGGTCGCTGCTGCTCGAGGTCGAGTAGGCGCTAGATGACCTCGGCGGGAGTGATGAGCCGGACGCGGCGAGGCGCAGGCATCGGCGTCAGCGACCGTCGCGACCGGTGCAGCACTTCTGCCGAGGGCATCTAGATGTCGCGCTTCAAGGGACCGAAGAACGAGATGCCCGAGGGCGAGGGCACGTGGGCGATGCTCAACACCCGGCTGTTCGGGAGCAACCTCATGGGCGGCCACAGCGTCGCGCCGCGGCCTGAAGCCCTGCCGGTGGATTGGGCCGAGGTCTTCGGACGCGAGGCCCCGCGCGCGCTCGAGATCGGCTTCAACCGCGGAGGCTTCCTGCGGGACATCGCCGCCGCCTGGCCGGATCACGACCACGTCGGCATCGAGATTCGCCGTCGCTATGTGTGGCACTTCGCGAACACCGCGGCCGAAGAGGGCGGCCCCTTGAATGTCCGAGTGGTCTGGGCGGACGCGCGGCTGGTGGCCCCGGCGGTGTTCGGCGAGGGCACGCTGGACGCGGTCTTCGTGAACTTCCCGGACCCGTGGTGGAAGCGGAAGCACACCAAGCGGCGGCTCGTCGACGAAGGCTTCGCCCAATCGCTCCGGGCGCTTCTCGCTCCGGGCGGGCGCGTCTACGTGAAGTCGGATGTGCCGATGATCGCCGACGAAATTCGCGACGCCCTCGCCACGGCCCTCGTGGGACCGACGCCCTTTGACGAGGCACTTCTGCCGCTCACTTACCGCGAGCGGAAGTGCATCCGGCAGGGACTGCCGATCACCCGGTTCTGGTTCAGCCGTCCGGAATGAGACCGGCGTCGCGGCTCGTGACGCTGGGAGGCAGGATCAAGTTCGGGTCGCCGGTGACGGATTGCATGAAGCTCGCCGTCTCCTCGCCCACGCTCGCCTTGTAGATGATGACCACCGCGAGGGCGATGACGAGCACCGCCAGCGTCATCAGACCGCGGCGGGGATCGGGCGCTGCGATGTCGCTCGCGCGGACGCGTGGCCTGCGTTTGCGTGCCACCGGAGGCGGATCAGGTGCGGCTGGTGGCGGTGCGACCGGTGGACGCAGCGGCGGCACGCGCCGCCATGAACTTGTCCATCACGACGACCGCGGGGCTCGCGATGTAGATCGACGAGTACGTCCCGACGACCACGCCGACGAGCATCGCGAAGGCGAAGTTCTCGATGATGCCGCCACCGAAGAGGTAGATGGACAGCACGGCCAGGAACGTCGTGACCGACGTCAGCACCGTTCGCGACAGGCAATCGCTGATGCTGATGTTGATGTTGTCGACCAGGTCCTTGCCGATACCCAGCTGTAAAGACTCTCTGATTCTGTCGTAGACGACGATCGTGTCGTTGAGCGAGTAACCGACGATGGCGAGCAAAGCGGCGATGATCGGCAGGTTGAACTCCATCCCGGTGAGGGAGAAGATCCCGATGGTGATGCTGACGTCGTGGATCAAGGCGAGCACGGCGCCTGGGCTGTAGCGCAGGTCGAAGCGGAAGCTGATGTAGAGCAGGATGCCGAGCAGCGCGTAGAGGACCGACAACGCGCCCTGCTCGCGCATCTGCTTGCCGACCGCGGAGCCGACCGACTCGAGGCGGTCGATGCCCTTGAACCTCGCCCCGTACTGCGCGGTCATCGACTTGGTGACCCGCTCGCGCACGCCCGGCAGACGAATCATGTAGAACGGGTTGAGCGCCTCGGTCTGCGTCGTGACGCGCGCTGTCGGGAGGCCCGATCCCCGAACCACCGCGACGAGCTCGTCGATCTTCTTGGCGTCCTTGAACTTGATTCGGACGACCTCGCCGGTCTCGTCGGTCTCGTCGTAGACCTCGATGTCCTTGTACTTGCTCTGGTAGGCGTTTCGGACCGCCGTCCGCTGCGAGTCGCTGAGCAGGCTCTGCGTCCGGCTGCGGATGAAGTAGCGACCCTCGTCGGTGAGCCCGTACTTCACGACGTCGGGCTGGTCGAGGCCGGTCTTGGCCACATTCGCGCGGAGCTCGGCGACATCGACGGGCTCGTTGAACGCCAGCAGCACCTCGGTGCCGCCGGCGAAGTCGATGCCGAAGTTGAGGCCCTTGAAGGCCACCAGAGCCCAGGACGTGATGACGAGCGCCAGGCTCGTCATGACCAACGGCTTGGCGACTCTCAGGAAGTCAATGCGAAGGCCGTGTTTGAAGAACTGCATCGCGGCCTCCTAAATCGACATCTTGGCCGGCTCGGGACCCCGGCCGTACCACCAGTCGAAGACCAGGCGGGTCACCACCAACGCGGTGTAGAGCGAGCAGAGAATGCCGATGGCCAGCGTGACTGCGAACCCGCGGATGGGGCCCGAGCCGAACTGGTACAGCACCGCTGCGGCGATGATCGTCGTGATGTTCGCGTCGATGATGGCGGTGAACGCTTTTTCGTAGCCGACGTCGATGGCTCTTCGGACCCCCACACCGCTGTGGAGCTCCTCTCGAATGCGCTCGAATATCAGCACATTCGCGTCGACGGCCATACCAACCGTCAACACGATCCCTGCGATGCCGGGCAACGTCAGTGTTGCCCCGAACGCGGTGAGCCCCGCCATCACGAATAACAAGTTCAGTAAGAGCGCGAGGTTCGCGACCGCCCCGCTGAACGCGTAGTAGATGAGCATGAAGAGCACGACGGCGGCGAAGCCGACGAGGATCGAGATGCGACCCGCGGCGACCGAGTCGGCGCCGAGCGTCGGGCCGACCTGGCTGTCGTAGAGCTTCCGCAGCGGCGCGCGCAGAGCACCACTCTTGAGCACTCCAACCAGGGCGAACGCTTCCTTGTTGGCCGTCGCGCCCACACTGCCGAGCTCGATGCGCACGCGACCACCAGGGATGGGCTCCTTGATGTTCGGCGCGCTGTACACGACCTCATCGATCATGATGGCCATGAGCTTGTTGGTGTACTGCTTGGTCATCTCGTAGAACTTGTCGGCGTCCTTCGGATCGAAGGTCATGTAGACCTCCGGCCGGTTGAACTGGTCGGTGCCGACCCGTGCGTCCGTGACGTTCTCGCCGGTCATGCCGGCTTTGCGCTGCAGGTAGCGCAGGTTGTAGGCGCGCACGATGTTGCCGTCGAGCGGGCCCTTGCCCGAGGCCTTGCGCAGCGACTTCTCCTGATCCTCGGAGAGGGTGTCGATCTTCGCGAGCGTCTTGTCCTTCTTCTCGGCGAAGAGCTCCTCGTAACCGATCAGGTAATCGTCGCCAACCTGGCCCTTGATCATGTGCTCGATGAGCTCGCGGCTCGTGGAGCGCACCGTCGTGCCCGCGGCGTAGACGATGTGCTCCTTGAGGGCCGCGTCGAGCTCGGACGGCCAGGCGTCCTTCTTCGGGGTGCGCGCCACGACCTTCTTCATGAAAGCCGCCAGATCTTTGGGCTCGGCCACGATCTGGAAGTGCAGGTGGCCGGTCTGGGAGAGCCGCTCCTTGGCCGTCGCGAAGTCCTTCTCGCTGATACCGGGCAATTCCACGACCAGCTCGCTCTCGCCGCGCTTCGAGATCGTGCTCTCCGCGACGCCGAAGGCGTTGATGCGGCGCTCGATGGTCTCGATCGCGTTGTCGAGCGCTTCGGTGCGGAAGCTGTCAATCGCACGCGCGGTCATCGTGAGCTCGACCGTCTTCTCGCGCGTCGTGTGGACCTCGTAGTCCGGCATGTACTTCTGCAGGAACTCCTGGTCGATCTTGTCGGTGTCGGCCGCGGTCGGGAACTCGACCGAGATGGTCGTCACCGAGTCGATGTCGTCGCCGACACCGCCCTTCGCCTTCACCGCCAGCTTGTGGTCCTTCTTGAGTTGGACCTCCACGACGCCGGCGCTACCGACTGCGCGGCGCTTGAGCGCCTCCTCGATGTCGACCTTGTACTGGAGGTGGATGCCTCCCTGAAGGTCCAGCCCGAGAATCAGCCGCTGGCTGAAGACGCCCGTGAACCACGCTGGCAACGGACCCGCATCGTCGGCCTGCTTTTCGGCCTCCGTACGGGTCATGTCGACAAACGTCGGCACGAGCATCAGGTGGGACAAGGTGACGAGCCCTATGAGGGTCGCCACCCTGATCTTCCATTTGCGATCCATCGACTATCCGTCCTTCTCGGCGTCGGCTTCGGCGGCCGCTGCGTACAGCTGGACCTGCCCTTTGACGACCTTCACCTTGGTCTTGTCCGCAACCATGACCACGATCTCGTGGTCGTCAACCTTCGCGACCGTCCCGATGATGCCGCCATTGGTGACTACGCGATCGCCCTTCGACAATCGGTTGATCATCTCCTGATGCTGACGCTGCTTCTTCTGTTGCGGGCGGATCATCAGGAAGTAGAAGACGAGGAACATCAGCGCGAGCGGGAACGCCATGTCCATGCAGCTCGGCTGCCGACCGGCACCCTGCTGCTGCTGCAGCGCGAGGAGTAGTAATTCGTTCAAGGTATTCGGTGGCTCGGAGGTGGTCCGGCGGATTCAGAGACGGGAGGGTCTACCAGATCGATCGGGGGCTTTCAAGCCGACGCACGCTGCCAATCGCGTCGCAGCACACCAAAGGTGCCGTCACGGAGCGCCCGGCGGATCCGGTGCATGAGGTTCAGGTAGACGTGCAGGTTGTGTAGCGAGAGCAGCCGATAGACCAGCGGCTCCTTGGCGAGCAGCAGGTGGCGCAGGTAGCCGGCGCCGAAGCGGGCGCAGGTCGGACATGCACACGCGTCGTCGAGCGGCGCCCGTTGATTACGGAAACGCGCGTTCTTCAGGTTCATCTTGCGGCGCCCGCCATCGACGAAGAGCCCGCCTTTTCGCGCATTGCGCGTCGGCATGACGCAATCGAACATGTCGACGCCGCGCGCGACGCCCTCGACGAGGTCGGTCGGCGTGCCCACGCCCATCAAGTAGCGCGGACGGCCCGGCGGCAGCTTCGGAGCGGTGAACTCCAGCGCGTCGTACATCTCGGGGATCGACTCGCCGACGCTGAGACCGCCGACGGCGAACCCGTCGAATGGATGGGCGCAGAGCGCGTCCACGTGGCGGCCGCGCAGTTCGTGGTCGGTGCCGCCCTGCACGATCGCGAAGAGGGCCTGGTCGGACCGCTCGCGGGCCTCCAGGCACCGCAGCGCCCAGCGGGTCGTGCGCTCGAGCGCCGCTTCGTGCTCCTTCCGGGGCGCGCCCGCCGGGGCGAGGTGGTCGAGGCACATCGCGATGTCGCTGCCGATGGCGGCCTGGATCTCGATCGCCTTCTCGGGCGTGAGGTGGAGCAGCGCGCCGTCCACGTGGTTGCGGAAGCTGACGCCATCCTCGGTGACCTTGCGCAGGTCGGCGAGCGACAGGACCTGGAAGCCGCCGCTGTCGGTGAGGATGGAGCGGCGCCACGACGCCATCTCGTGCATCCCGCCGAGCGCTCGCACCGTGTCCGTCCCGGGCCGCACCGCCAGGTGGTAGGTGTTGCCGAGGATGATCGTGGCGCCGAGGTCCTCGAGCTCGTCGGGGCCGACCGCCTTCACGCTGGCCATCGTGCCGACGGGCATGAAGACGGGGGTGTGCACCTCGCCGTGGGTGGTCCGGAAGCGGCCGAGGCGGGCCTCCGTGTCGGCGCACGTCCGCTCTACCTGGAAGCCGAGGTCCATCGCCCCTCCTCGCGTCGCAGCAACATCGCGTCGCCATAACTGTAGAAGCGCATCCGCGCCGCCACCGCCGCGGCGTACGCCGAGAGGACCCGGTCGCGCCCGGCGAAGGCGCTGACGAGCATGAGCAGCGTGCTCTCCGGCAGGTGGAAGTTGGTGAGCATGCCGTCGACCACCCGAAAGTCGAAGCCGGGCAGGATGAAGAGGCCCGTCCGCGTCGCCTCGCGGTCGCGAGCGTGCGCCTCGAGGGCGCGAACCACCGTCGTCCCGACCGCCACGACCGGACGCCCGCTCGTGACGGCCTCCGCGGTCGGCGCGGGCACGTGGAAGCGCTCGCTGTGCATCACGTGCGCGCTCACGTCGTCTTCGCGCACCGGCAGGAATGTGCCGAGCCCGACGTGCAACGTCAGCGTGTGCACCGCGACGCCCCGGTCGCGCAACGCGTCGAGCAGAGCCGGCGTGAAGTGCAACCCGGCTGTCGGCGCGGCCACCGCCCCGCGAGCGCGCGCGAAGACCGTCTGGTAGCGCTCGGCGTCGTGGTCGTCGGGGGCGCGCTGGATGTACGGCGGGAGGGGCACCTCCCCCACCCGGTCAAGCCAGGACCAGAGGTCGTCGACATCGATGCGGAGGACGACCGTGCCATCACCGCGGCGGTTCAGGAGCTCGGCGTTGGCCTCCGGCAACACGAGCCGGGTACCAGGCTTGAGCCGCTTGCCGCGCACCATCGCCGTGACGAGCCCGCCTGTGTGCGGTTCGACGACGAAGACCTCGACGGCGCCGCCGCTCGCCTTGTTGCCACGCACGCGGGCGGGCACGACGCGCGTGTCGTTGACGACCAGCACCTCGTCGCCGCGAAAGGCGTCCACCACCGACTCGAACGAATGGATGGTCGGCGCTCCCGCCAGCGGCACGCGCATGAGTCGGCTGCCCTCACGTCGCTCCGCGGGGCGCTGGGCCACGAGGTCGTCTGGGAGGTCGAAGTGGAAGTCACTGCGTCGCACGGGCGGCGACTCTAGTTTGTCGGCCATTGTGATAGAAGCGGGCATGCCGAGGACGCGCGACGAGATGGCCGCTCGGGCGGCGATGGAGCTGAGGGACGGCGACGTCGTGAACCTCGGCATTGGCATCCCCACGTTGGTGGCGAACCACCTCGCGAGCGACGTCGAGGTCTGGTTGCACAGCGAGAACGGGCTGCTGGGGATGGGGCCTTTTCCTTACGAGGGGGAGGAGGATCCGAAGGTCATCAACGCGGGCAAGCAGACGGTGACGGTGGTGGATGGCGGGAGCTTCTTCGATAGCGCGACGTCGTTCGCGATGATTCGGGGCGGGCATCTCGATGTGGCGGTGTTGGGGGCGATGCAGGTGTCGGAGGGAGGCGACCTGGCGAACTGGATGATTCCGGGGAAGCGGGTCAATGGGATGGGCGGGGCGATGGACCTGGTGAGTGGGGCGAAGTCGGTGATCGTGTTGACGACGCACGTCGCGAAGGATGGCTCGCCGAAGCTGGTGGGGCGGTGCTCGTTGCCGTTGACGGGTGTTGGGTGTGTGAACCGCGTGATCACGGATCTGGCGACGATTGACATCGGACCGAGCGGGTTCAAACTCGTGGACGTCGCGGAAGGGCATACCGCGGACGAGGTGCGCGAGAAGACAGGCGCGCCGCTGCGTTAGGAGAAGGCCCGAACGAGCAACGAGAGACGAAGTCGCGACCACGGTCGTGTTCGTGTTCGTCCTCGTGTTCGTCGGCGTCGTCGGCCCGCTGACCGTCGCCTCTAAGGCCTCGGTCGGGTCGTCCGGTACTCGATGGGGTCGGCGTAATCAGATCCCTGGAAGATCCGCTGCACAAAGACTCCGGGCAGATGCACATCCTCCGGCGCGATCTCCCCCACCGGCACCAACTCATCCACCTCCACCACCGCGATCCGCGCCGCCATCGCCATATGCGGGCTGAAGTTCCGCGCCGTCCCCTTGAAGCGCAGATTCCCGAACGCGTCGCCCCACTCCGCCCGCACAATCGCGAAATCGGCCCGGAGCGGGCTCTCGAGGATGTACCGGCGACCATCGATCACCCGCTCCTCCTTGCCGTCGGCGACCACCGTTCCGACGCCGGTCGGCGTGAAGAAACCGCCCAACCCCGCGCCGCCCGCCCGAATGCGCTCCGACAGCGTGCCCTGCGGTGTCAGCTCCACCTCGACCTCTCCCGCCAGGTACTGCTGCTGCAGGTCCGGGTTGCCCCCGATGTAGCTCCCCACCACCCGCTGCACCTGCCGCTGCTGCAGCAGAATCGCGAGGCCCTGGCCCTGGTTGCCGCAGTTATTCGACACGATCGTCAGGTCGCGGACCCCGCTGCGCGCCAGCTCGGCGATGCAGTTCTCGGGGTTGCCGCACAGGCCGAAGCCGCCGGCCATGATGGTGGCGCCGTCGTGCAGGTCGTGCAGCGCGGCTGCGGCGTCGGAGAAGACCTTGTTCACTTGCGCACCTTCCTGCTCCTCGAGCGTGCGTAGAGCTCGATGAGCGCGTCGTCGACGAGGCCGAGCCCGTGGCGCAGGTCCGCCTCCGAGATGCACAGCGGCGGCGCGATGAAGAGGTAGTTCCAGCGGGTGGCGATGTGCAGCCGCCGTGCGTCGAAGGCGGCCTGCAGATGGCGCGTGTACTTGTTGCTGCCGTCGAACGGGATCAGGGGCTCGGTCGTCCCGGGCTCGACGAGCTCGATGGTGCCGAACAGGCCGATCGAGCGCACGTCGCCGACCCAGGGATGCGCCCGCTGCATCTCGGTAAGAGACTTCGCGAGGACCGCTCCGTGCTCGGCTGCGCGCTCGACGAGGCCGTCTTCCTGGTAGACGCGGACGGCGGCGAGCGCAGCCGCGCACGACACCGGGTGGGCGTAGCCGGTGAGGCCGCACCACAGGGTCTCGCGCTCGAAGCGGTCGGCGAGATCCTCGCGGAGGGCGACGGCGCCGAGCGGGGCGTAGCCGCCGGTCAGGCCCTTGGCCATCGTGATGATGTCGGGCGTCGTGTCCCAATGGTCGACGGCGAACCAACGACCCGTGCGGCCGAAGCCGGTGAAGACCTCGTCGCTGACGAGCAGGATGCCGTGGCGGTCGCAGATTTCGCGCACCATCGGCCAATACTCGGGTGGCGGGACGAACCCGCCGTTGGCGCCGGTCACACCCTCGAGGAAGACCGCGGCGATGGTGTCCGGGCCCTCCATTCGAATGACGTGGTCGAGGTGCTCGGCGCAGCGCACGCCGCAGCTGTCACGGGTCAGCCCGAACGGGCACCGGTAGCAATACGGGTCCTCGGCCCGCACCACGCCCCACAGTCCCGGCTCGACCGCCCAGCGTCGTGGGTCGCCGGTGAGCGAAACGGCGCCGTACGTGGCTCCGTGGTAGCTGCGCCGCCGGGCGATGACCTTCGAACGGCCCGTCAGCAACCGCGCCATCTTCAGCGCGTTTTCGTTCGCCTCGGCCCCGGACAAGCACAGGAAGAAACGGTTCAGGTCGCCGGGGGTGACCTCCGCGAGGGCCTCTCCCAACGCGGCCTTCGCCTCGAAGACCGCGGCCGGGTGGGCGCAGCCGAGGCGGCTCACCTGGGCCTGCATGGCCTCGATGATGCGCTGCTCACCGTGACCTGCGTTGCAGTTGAAGACCTGGCTCTCGAAGTCGAGCCAACGCTCGCCCGCGTGGTCGGTGAACCAGGCGCCCTCGCCGCCGGTGATCTCGACTGGACGCGCCTCGCGCTGGGTAGCCCACGTGTAGAGCACGTGGCGCCGCTGCCGGGCCTCGAGTGTGTCGGTCACGCCAGCGCCCGCCGCAGCGCCCAGCTCAAGCAATGCAGCTCGCCTTCGGTGACGGTCAGGGGCGGCGCCACGGCGAGGACCCCCGGTACAGGACGCGACACGCGTATCCCCTCCTCTTCGAGCCGTTGTTGGAGCTCGGCGGCGCGCGCTTCACCGAGGTCGAGCGTGCGATACAGACCGAGCCCGCCCAGGGCGTCGCCAAGGCCAGCGTCCACGATCAATTGACCGAGCTGGCGGGCGCGCACGTTCACGGGCGCCTCGGCGCAGGCGTACATCTGCCAAAGCAGACGCGTCGCGGAGAGCTCGTCGCCGTCCCACGTGGAGATCAACGTCAGCGGTTTGGCGACGTAGGTGCGGCCGTTGCTGAAGACGTGGCCGATCTGGCCGCCCGCCCACCAGAGCACCATGTCCGGATCGCCCGCGACCGACTCCACCCACCAGAAGCTCCCGCGTCCGGACCGGTACAGCCCGCTGCACGTCTCGAGCAGGACCAACGGCACGCCCGTCCGGTCGCGCCAGGCACACAGAACTCGCCAGGCGTCGCCGTGGAGCACCCGCCCGGTCTGAGCCTGGACGGCCTCGACGTACACGCCCAGCAGCGCGTCCGCCCCTTCGCGTTCGACGATGGCGTCGAGCTCAGCGACGGTCGAGGCGGGGTCGGCGCTCGGATGCGCCACCCTCGGCCAGCCAAAGTAGCCCTCGTCTCCGTCGGTCAGCGAGCGCGCGGCGGCGGTGGTGTGACCGACGTAGCCGCCGCGCACACCGATGGCGACGCGCCCGTCCGTGCGTAGCGTCTTCAGGGCCCGCAGCGACTTGTCGACCATCTCGTCGGCGCTACTCGTGAAGTAGAGGTGGTTGCAGCCGCGGGGCGCCAGGTGGCGCAGATACTCGGCGTAGCGCGCGTAGGGCCGCGTGATGAAGTTGCTCACGGTGAGCTTGGTGAGCGCCGCCTCATCGAAGACGCCGAGGTCGCGTGCGCGCTCGAGCAAGGGGTGGGACGCACCGGTCGGCAGGTGCACGCCGGAGCCCATGTCGAGCTCGGGCCGCCTCCGCTCCGAGATTCGGAACGCGCGCCGGTCGTGGCGACGCAGCGCGATGCGGTAATAGCGAATCAGCGTCGCGGTCTCTCCCGAGCGGCCGCCGTGGATCGTGGCCTCGTATGCGCCGAACGTCTGGTTGAGCGCCCAGATGGCGTCGGCGTCACCGACCTGGTTGCGCCCGGAGACGTAGGCGAACCGCGGGCGGCCGTCTGCCCGGCGAGCGGCCAGCGCGGCCCGTAACATCGCGGCCCGCAGCCGGCGGCCGACGCCGCGCCCGCGGGCTCGCGCGCCTACCGTGAGCTCGGCGCTGTACAGGGTGTCACCCTGGCCTCGGTGGGGGTCCTGCGCGGGCCCGTCCACATCCGGCCAGAGTTCGAGCGGGGCCGCGTACGTCATGCCGACGAGGCCCTCGTCGTCTTCGGCGAGCAGGCACACGCTGCCTGCTGCGCACACCAGCCGGCGGAAGTAGCCGAGCGAGTCGCGTCGTGCAGGCTCGTACGCCGCAGCCTCGAGGGCGCCAATGGTGTCGGCGGCCGCGTCGAAGGCGTCGACATCGATTCGGCGGATGCGGATCTCGGCGTCGTCGAGCTTCACGGGCGCCGCCGCCACCATCTCCGGCGCCACCCACGCCGGCGGCTCGACGGCGGCGAGGGCCTCCGGCTCGCGCGAGCCCGCCAGCTCGACGAGTCCCGTCAGAGAGCGGTCGATGACGTCGAAGATGGCCTCGACGTCGGTCGGCGTCATCCCGCGGTTGAGGCGGTAGCGCAGGGTGCTCTCGCCCGCGATGTAGACCATGTAGCCGCGGTAGAAGCGCTGGGCGATGAGGTTGTTGGCCGCCTCGCGGTTCGGCATGTCGAATGCGAAAGCGTCGCCGAAGCAGCGAGGACGCAAGACGACGTCACTCCATTTGTCGAGCAGCAACGCCAGCTGACGGCGGGCCAGGCCGGTGTGGTTGGGTCGCGTTCGCACGAGGTCGAGGTGCACGCGTCCGCGCACCATGCTCGCGACGTGGCTCGAGGTCGGCGTCGGATCCGGCCAGCGGGAGAGCACGTAGCCCACCTGTCCGCGCTTGGCGCCGACCATGAGGTCGGGCGCGTCGGGCTGGCCGCCTGCGTCGATCAACCCGAAGCCCTGGTGCCAGAAGAAGCGGCCGGAGAGCCCGAATCCGCTCTGCACCTCGTCGAAGATGAGCGGCACGCGGTGGGCGCGGGTCAGCGCACGAAGCCCACTGAAGAAGCGTCGGCTCGCCGAGCGGTCTCCGCCTTCGCATTGGTAGGGCTCGATCATGACGGCCAGCACGTCGCCGGCAGTGATCTCCGCCTCCAGGCGGATCAGCGACGCCACCTCCGCCTCGAGCAGCGCGTCGCCCTCGAACGAACGGGAGCCGGAGGTCCGCGACCATTCGCTGCGCCACCCGAAGGGCTCCGGCGGATCGGCGTAGGGGTCACCCGTCAGCGCCGGGAACGGAACGAAGGTCGTCTCGAAGCCCGGGAGCTCGTACGCCGCGCGCTTGGCCGGGCTCCACGTCGAGAAGAGGGCGAGCAGCGTGCGCCCGTGAAACGAGCCCTCGAAGGCGATGACCCGACGTCCGCCGGGTCCGTTGCGCCGGGCCAGGTGCAGCGCCTTCTCGTTCGCCTCGGCGCCTCCGTTGGTGTAGCTCACGTGCGCCAGCCCCGGGCTCGCCACCGCGAGCAGCGCCTCCGTCAGCGCGTCTACCGCCGGCGCGGCCTCCGGTGAGTCAGGCGCGTGTGCGGCGACGAGATAGGGGTCGAATGCGCCGTCGTCGAGGGCCGCCTGGACGGGGCCGGGCCGGAAGCCGGCGGCGAGCGAGGCGATCTGCGACGCGGCGTCCACGATCTGTAGAACGTCCTCGTCGACCGAACGCAGGTACGGGCCCTGGCAATGGCGGAGGTCAACCACTGCCGGCTTCTTCTCACGTGGCAGGAAGTCCTCGCCGTAGAAGCGCTCGAGCCACTCGGTCGACCGCGGGAGGGTGCCTTCCGCGGGGATCTGAATGCGGCGCGCCGGCATGCGCAGGAAGGCCTCCGGATCGGCCTCGAGCAGGCCACCGAGGAACCCGAGCAGCGCATCCTCGAGCTTCTCCAGCTCATTGAGCCGGTCCCAGCGCAGGCGGATGCCGCGGCCATCGCACATCAGACCGGCGAAGAGCGCGCGCTCCTCGGCGCGGGTGGCGGTCAACGGCGCTCCGTCAATGCGGACGTGGGCCAGCGCGTCGAATGGGAGACGACTGGTGCCGCCCGGCTCGACCTCGAGCACCAACCCGAAGCGCTCGGTCACCTCCTCGAGCCGGTGTCGGCACTGGAGCTTCGCGAGCAGGCTCACCCGTCGTCCTCGAGCAGTGCGTCCAGCGCCGGATTCGGGGTGTGGGCGCCGTAATCCGCGCGCATCACCGCCACCGGATAAGTAGACAGTCGCGGCGCGACGGCCCCGGCCGGACGCCAGTTTCCGCTGCGCCCGACGCCGCCGAACGGGAGCAGACCCGAGGCGCCGTTGGTGCTGCGGTTGAAGTTCACAACGCCCACCCGCACGCGGTCGTAGAAGGCCTCGAGCATCTCCGGTCGCGCGCTGAACAGCGCGGCGCTCAGGCCGTACGGGTTGTCGGCCGCGCGCGCGAGGGCGTCGTCGTCGTCCGCGGCCCGCTCGAACGCCACGAACGGACCGAAGACCTCCTCGCGAATCGACGGCTCGTTGCCGGAGACGCGGTACAGCGCGGGGGAGACGAAGGCCCCTCCAGGCAGCGCCTCGCCACCGACGAGCGGGGTCCCACCCTCCTCGCGCACGTGGGCGAGCGCGTCGAGGTAGCGTTCGCGCGCGACCTCGTGGGCGAGCGGCCCGACCAGGACCGCGGGGTCCATGGGGTCGCCCGGTTTCACGGCCGAGAACGCGCGCACGAGGCGGGCCTCGAGAGCGTCGGCGACCCCGGGCGTGGCGATGACCCGTGAGGTCGCCGTACAGCGCTGCCCGGCGGTCAACAGCGCCCCGAGCAGGATCTCGCGAACCGCCTGGTCGAGGTCGGCGTCGTCGAGCACGACCGCGGGGTTGTTGCCGCCGAGCTCGAGACACACCTTCTTGAACGGCTGGTCGAACGTGGCCTGGCGAATACGGCGCCCGGTCATGTAGCTGCCGGTGAAGACGACGCCGGTCACATCCGGATGCGTGACCAGGGCTGCGCCGGTCTCGGCGAGGCCGTGCACCAGGTTGAAGACGCCGGCCGGGAAGCCCGCGTCGTCGAAGAGCTCGGCGTATCGCTGGCCGCTGAGCGGAGTCACCTCCGACGGCTTGGCGACGACCGAGTTTCCGGTCAGAAGCGCGGGGATGATGTGCGTGTTGAGCAGGTGCACCGGGAAGTTGAACGGCCCGATGACCGCGACCACGCCGAGCGCGTGAAAACGCTGCTCGCCGGGCGCGCCGGGCGCCGCTGGCGGCAGCGCGTGGTCGAGCTGACCGACGACCCCGTCGATCTTGGGCGCGATCGACGCGGCTTCGCCGCGCGCCTCGGCGATGGGCTTCCCCATCTCTGCGGTGATCGCCTCGGCGAGGCGCTCGGTGTGCTCGGGGACCTTTGCCTGGACGCGGCGGAGCGCCTCTATCCGGTCCGTCAGCGGCGCGCGGCGCCACGCGGTGGCCGCCGCAGCCGCCGCCGCCACCGCGGGCTCGACCGCAGACACGTCCGAGCGGGCCTGGAGGACAATCTCGTGGTCGCGCGCGGGGTTGCGAGAGGCGAACAGCTCGCCGGTGCCCACCGGCGCGAAGGCGCCGTCGATGTAGTTGCCGCGAAAATCAGATGACATCAGTGCCTAGCGCTTCTTCTCTTGGAGCCCGAGCCGGCGCATCACCTTCTTCAGATCGCCCCAGACCGAAGCCTTCAGGCGCGGATTCTGGAGCATCGCCTCGAGCGGAAATGTTGGCATCACGGGGACGCATTCGAAGTCGCCCCACTCGCCTTGCAAGCGGGCCAACGCCGCGTCGGTCCCGGTGAGGAGCCGTGCCGGCAGGCTGCCCAGGGCGACGATCACCTCGGGCTGGATGATCTCGACCTGGCGCCGGAGGAAGGCGGAGCAGGTGCGCACTTCGTCGGGGTCGGGCGAACGACCTGGTGGCCGGCACATCACCACGTAGGCGAGGTAGACGTCGGCGCGGCGAAGTCCCATCGCGTGGACCATTCGGGTGAGCAGACGGCCTCCGGGGTCGACGAATGGCGTGCCCGTCGCGTCGGCGTCGTCGGTCGGCGCCTCTCCGACGAAGAGAAGGCGCGCGTCGGGCCGCCCAAAGCCGAAGACCACCTCCAGGCGCTGGTTGCACAGGCCGCATCGTTGGCAGTCGCCGACCTCGTCGCGGACCACTTGGAGCTGTCCGGCGCGCGCCGCCGCGTCACCGGCCGGCATGGCCGCAGGTGACCGTACGACGGGGGCTGGCGGCTCCGGTGCTGGCGGAGGCTTCGCCTCCACAGGCGAGTGCACCTCATGCTGGGCTGACCGTTCGGTCGCCCTTTCGCGTGCTGGCGCGACTTCTCGTGACTTATCGGTCACTGCCGCCTGCAGAGCGATGGTCCCGAGCGGTGGCGCCGCGTATCCCGCCGGAACGGGCAGCGCCGAGTCGCCCGTCTCGACGTGCCACTCGACGGCACCGCGCGCGGCCCGGGTCCAGCGGCGGAGGTCGTCCCGGACGGTCACGCGTCCTCCAGACGATCCGCGACCCAGTCGACGATGCGCTCGGCGACGGCGGTCTTCGACATCAGGGGCAAGGCCTCGACGTCGTCGTCGACGAAGACGACGCGATTGGTGCCCGACGCGAATCCGGCGTCCGGCGCGGTCACGTCGTTTCCGACCACCAGGTCGACCTTCTTTCGCCTCCGCTTCTCCTTCGCGGAGGCGACCGGGTCGCCGGTCTCCGCCGCAAACCCCACCAGCACCGGCCGGTCGCCAGTTCGCTTCTCGCCGAGCTCGGCGAGGATGTCGGGATTGCGGACCAGCTCGAGCGTGCGCGGCCCCGCGGTCTTGCGCAGCTTCTTGTCGGCGGGGGCGGCGGGCCGATAGTCGGCGACGGCGGCGGTCATCACCACGGCGTCGGCGTCCGTGGCGGCGTCCAGCACGGTGGCGTGCATCCCCAGCGCGCTCTGGACGGCGAGGGTCGTGACACCGTCACGCGGAGGCAACGAGACCGGGCCGTGGACCAGCGTGACCCGGGCCCCCGCGCGCGCTGCGGCCGCGGCGACGGCGAA
>PVBE012549355.1_pt1 | contig 48312 bp, 39 predicted proteins | sample 1631181 | NCBI WGS metagenome assembly PVBE01 (sample SAMN08397723, study PRJNA350692) | Marine metagenome, whole genome shotgun sequencing project. | isolation source: water | place: Pacific Ocean | collected 2012-04
AGATCAAGCACTTCCGACGTGTTGCGACACGTTTCGAAAAACATGCCGACAACTACCTTGCCATGATAAAGTTGGCCGCCATACGAATTTGGCTACGTGTTAATGAGTCCATGGCCTAGCTCAAGGAGGTGCGAGGGTGGTGGTGGTGGCAATTGTCGGCGTTCCTCTTATCCTGTTGTTAGGAACTGTGTTGGTCCTGAGTACGGGTTTGCCCCTATGGTACATTTTTTGGTCGGGATTTATGATCTTCGGCGAACTGATCGTTGCTCTTATGGTGTACGCGATGGTTCGCTTCCGAGTTCGATACGGAAGGCTGCCAAGAGTAGACGATTTAGATATGCCCTTGCCGCCCGGTGCGTGGTTCTGAGCTTGCGGTTCATAACAACGTTGCTTAGAACATCTGGCTCCGAGGGACTGTTTTCGGTGTCGCACGACGCCGATTTCGCGGGGTGTAAATTATATATTGTCTTCGGGAAACGCCGAGAGTGCAAAAATATTCCATCTTCTCGCTGGCGCGCCATACCCTGACGGGCCACGCGGACTGGACCGAGGCCTGGCGCAGCCCCGAGCCCAAGGCGACTTACGACGTGGTTATTGTCGGCGGCGGCGGGCACGGCTTGGCGACCGCCTATTATCTTGCCAAGGAACACGGCATCAATAACGTCGCGGTCCTTGAGAAGAGTTGGCTGGGCGGCGGCAATACCGGGCGCAACACGACCATCGTGCGCTCCAACTATCTATGGGATGAGAGCGCGCACTTGTATGAGCATGCGCTCAAACTGTGGGAAGGGCTGTCGCGCGAACTCAACTTCAACGTCATGCTGAGCCAGCGCGGCGTCCTCAACCTGGCCCATAACCAGCACGACCTGCGCGAGATTTCCAGGCGCGTCCATGCCAACCGTCTCAACGGCGTCGATTCCGAGGTCCTGTCGACCGACCAGGTCAAGGCCTTCTGCCCGCTGATCGATTGTTCGCCCGGCGTTCGCTATCCGGTGCTGGGCGCGTCGTTACAGCGCCGCGGCGGGGTTGCGCGCCACGATGCCGTTGCCTGGGGTTATGCGCGGGCCGCCGATGCGCTGGGTGTCGACATCATCGAGAACTGCGCCGTCACCGGCATCCGGCGCAGCGGTGGCGCGGTCGAGGGCGTCGAGACGACGCGGGGCTTTATCAAGGCACCCAAGGTGGCGCTCGCCGTCTCCGCCCACACCAGCCACCTCGCCGCCATGGCCGATCTGCGCCTGCCCATCGAAAGCCACCCTTTACAGGCCATCGTCTCGGAGCCGGTGAAGCCGATCTTGCACACCGTGGTCATGTCGAACTCGGTCCACGCCTATGTCAGCCAGTCGGACAAGGGCGAACTGGTCATCGGCGCCGGTATCGACGGTACCGTCTCCTACGCCCAGCGCGGCGGCTTCCCGATCATTGAGGACATCTTGAAGGCCATCGTCCATGTGTTCCCCATGTTCAGCCGCCTTCGGATGTTGCGCCAATGGGCCGGCACCGTCGATATCTGCCCCGACGCCAGCCCCATCGTCGGCCTGACGCCGGTCGGGGGCCTCTATGTCAACGGCGGCTGGGGCACCGGCGGATTCAAATCAACGCCGGGCTCAGGCCACGTCTATGCCCACACCATCGCCAGGAACGAACCGCACCCCTTGAATGCGCCGTTCAGCCTGGAGCGCTTCTCGACCGGCGCCCTGGTCGATGAGCACGGCGCGGCCGCGGTCTCTCACTGAACGGCACGACGGAAGCCAGACCCATGTATCTCATCCCCTGTCCCTGGTGCGGCGAACGCGATCAAAGCGAGTTCCGCTCGGGCGGCGAAGCCCATATCGCCCGCCCGCTGGAGCCTGAACACCTGAATGACGGTGCCTGGGCCGACTATCTGTTCATGCGTACCAACCCCATGGGCCTCTACCGCGAACGCTGGGTCCACGCCCACGGCTGCCGGCGCTGGTTCAACATGCTGCGCGACACGGTGAGCGACCGTATCCTCGCCGTCTACCACATGGACGAGGCGCCGCCCGAACCCGGAGACGAGTCGTGAGCGACCAAACCCATCGCCTGGCCGCCGGCGGCGGCGTCGACCGCACCCGCCCCCTCGCCTTCACCTTCAATGGCCGGGCGTACGGGGGCTTCGGCGGCGACACCTTGGCCTCGGCGCTGTTGGCGAACGGCGTTCATTTGGTCGGGCGCAGCTTCAAATACCATCGCCCGCGCGGCATCCTCTCGGCCGGGCCCGAGGAAACCAACGCCTTGGTGCAACTGGGCAGGGGCGGCGCCACCGATCCCAACCATCCGGCGACCACCGTCGAGCTGTGGGACGGACTTGAGGCCAGGAGCCAGAACTGCTGGCCCGGCCCGCGCTTCGACTTAGGATCCCTCGCCGAGAGCGCATCGCCGCTCATAACGGCTGGCTTTTATTACAAGACCTTCATGTGGCCAGCCCGCCTGTGGCCGCTTTACGAACGCATCATCCGCCACGCCGGCGGCCTTGGCCGTTCGCCCACCGAACCCGACCCCGACACTTATGAGCACGTCAACGCCCATTGCGACGTATTGGTCGCCGGCGGCGGGCCGGCCGGACTGGCCGCCGCGCGGGCCGCGGCCGGAACCGGGGCCCGTGTCATCGTGGCTGAACAAGACCCGGCTTTCGGCGGCGCCCTTTTGAACGAGACGGAAGAAACCACCATCGCCGGAGCGCCGCTCCTTGAGTGGATCGAACGGACGGCCGGCGAACTGGCCGCCGCCGAAGAAGTCCGCCTTCTGCCGCGCACCACGGTCTTCGCCTATTACGATCACAATTATCTGGCCCTGGTGGAGCGCCTTGGCGACCACCTGTCACCCGCCGAGGGAACGGGGCGGCCACGCCAACGCCTATGGAAGGTGCGCGCCAAGCAAGTCGTGCTGGCCACCGGCGCCATCGAACGGCCCCTGGTCTTCGCCGATAACGACCGCCCGGGAATCATGCTGGCCGGGGCGGCGCGCGCCTATCTCAACCGTTATGGGGTCAAGCCCGGCAACCGCGCCGTGGTCTTTACTGGCAACGACGACGCCTACCGCGCCGCCCTCGACATGGTGGCCGCCGGCGCCACGGTCGAGGCGATCGTCGATCTGCGTCCCGAAGTGTCCGGCGCATTGCCACACCGGGCCCTGGACGCCGGCATCCCGGTGCTTGCCGGCCACGCCATCGTCGCCACCCACGGGCGCCATCGCATCCAAGGGGTAAGCGTCATGGCCCTGAACGACGACGCCACCGGCGTTACCGGCGCGGCGCGCGATTTGGCCTGTGACGTGGTGTTGATGTCGGGCGGCTGGAACCCGGCGGTGCATCTTTTCTCCCAGTCCCGGGGCCGGCTGCGTTTCGACGACGAAAGGGCGATCTTCGTTCCCGACACCTCGGCCCAGGCCGAACGCTCGGCCGGCGCTGCCAACGGCACCTTCTCCTTGGCCCAATGCCTGGCCGAAGGCGCCCGGGCGGGGCTTGCCGCGGCCCAGGAAGCGGGCCTCGATGGTACCGCCGAGCCGGCGCCCGAGGTTGACGAGACCCAGGAATCGCCGGCGCGCACGGTCTGGGTGGTGCCTACGCGTAAGACACGCGGCGCCCGCATGTTTGTCGATTTCCAAGGCGACGTGACCGTCAAGGACCTGCGCGGGGCGGTGCGCGAGGGCTACCGCTCGGTCGAGCACGTCAAGCGCTACACCACCGCCGGCATGGGGCTCGACCAGGGCAAGACGGGCAATGTGGCCGCCCTAGCCGTGGTTGCCGAGGCAGTTGGCGCGTCCATTCCCGAGATCGGCACCACCACCTTCCGGCCGCCCTATACCCCGGTCACCTTCGGCGCCATCGCCGGGCGCGACGCCGGTGACCTGTTCGATCCCGTCCGCAAGACCCCCATACACCGCTGGCACGCGGATCACGGCGCCGAATTCGAAGACGTCGGGCAGTGGCAGAGACCCTGGTACTACCCGCGGAAGGGCGAGAGCATGCACGACGCCGTCCAGCGCGAATGCCTGGCCGCGCGCCGTTCGGTCGGCATCCTGGACTATTCAACCCTGGGCAAGATCGACATCCAGGGCCGTGACGGCGCCGAACTTCTCAACCGGGTCTACACCAACGCCTGGAGCAAGCTCGCCATCGGCCGCGCCCGCTATGGCCTGATGCTGGGCGAGGACGGCATGGTGATGGACGACGGCGTCACATCGCGCCTTGGCGAAACCCATTACCTGATGACCACCACGACGGGCAACGCGGCGACGGTGCTGGGCTGGCTCGAGGAATGGCTGCAGACCGAGTGGCCGGACCTCAAAGTCCACCTGACCTCGGTCAGCGAGCAATGGGCGACGGTCAGCCTATGCGGCCCCAACAGCCGCCGCGTTGTGGCGGCGCTCAACCCGGACATCGCCCTCGACGGTGAGGCGTTTCCCCACATGAGCGTCAGGGAGGGCCGCATCCTGGGCGTCGCGACGCGCATCGCCAGGGTCAGCTTCACCGGCGAACTGGGTTTCGAGGTCAGCGTGCCGGCGAACCATGGCCTGGCCCTGTGGGAGGCCTGCATGGAAGCCGGCAAGGATTACGACATCACACCCTACGGCACCGAGGCCATGCACGTGCTGCGCGCCGAGAAGGGCTTCATCATCGTCGGCCAGGAGACCGACGGATCGATAACGCCGGGCGATCTCGGCATGGATTGGATCGTCAGTAAGCGCAAAGCGGATTTCATCGGCAAGCGGTCCCTGGCGCGGAGCGGCGTCGCGGGTGGGGAGCGCAAGCACCTGGTGGGTCTTCTGACTGACAACGCAAACGAGGTCCTGGTCGAGGGCGCGCAGCTTGTCGAGGACGCCCAGTCCTGCCCGCCCGTGTCTCGCCCGCCCGTGACCATGGTCGGCCACGTTACGTCGAGCTACATGAGCCCCAATATGGGACGGTCCATCGCCCTTGCCATGGTCAAGAACGGCCGCGACCGCATCGGCGCCCGCCTGTTCGTAGCCATGGAAGGAAAAGCCATTCCGGTTTCCGTGGTGCGGCCGGTTTTCTTCGATCCCGAGGGAGGACGGCTCGATGGTTGAAACATTGTCGCGCGTGAGCCCCCTGATCGATTGTGGAGCCGAGACCGACGAACGGAACCCACGCATCACCGAGCGGTCCGGCCTGGGCCAAGTCAACCTACGCGGCAACAGCGCCGATGAAGGCTTTTGCCAAGCGGTCGAGGCGACCCTCGGACTGACCCTTCCCGAAGCCGGACAATCCGCCACCGCCGGTCCGGTGACGGTATTGTGGCTCGGTCCCGACGAATGGCTGGTGGTCACAGATAACGGTGGCGATGCGCTTGTCGGATCGCTCGGTCATGCGCTTAAGGGACTCGACGTTGCCGTCACCGATGTCAGCGACGCTCGCGCCGTCATCCGTCTTGTCGGTACCACGGCGCGGGACGTGCTGGCCAAGGGCTGCACAGTCGATCTCCACCCCCGCGTCTTCGGCCCCGGCCAGGTGGTGCAGAGCACCTTGGCCAAGGCCGACGTCATTCTTTATCAAGTTACGGGCGACGATCTGGCCTTCCATATCCACGTCGGGCGTTCCTTCGCCGAATACCTGTGGTGGTGGTTAGAAGACGCGGTGGACCATTAGGAGAATTTTCCATGCTTGCCGAGAAAATCAGCGAACGCTTTGGCTTCGATACTGGTGTCGGCGGTGACGGTGAGGCGGAGGGCGTACTGGCGGCGGTCCTGGAACGGGCGACCCAACGCCGCTTTCGGACGGACCCGGTCGCCGAGGGCCTGTTGAAAACGCTGCTCGCCTGTGCCCAATCAGCGCCCTCCAAGTCGGACCTTCAACAGTATTCCATCGTCATGGTCCGGGATGCCGAGAAGCGACGCGACATCGCCGAGTTGTGCCGCGCCGGCCGCCAGATGGACGAGGCACCCGAGTTGCTGGTCTTCTGCGCCGACATCCGCCGTGGCCAGAGGATTGCCGAATTGCGCGGACACCCCCACGCCAACAACAACATGGATACCTTTCTCAACGCGGTCGTTGACGCGGCCCTAGCCATGCAGGCGTTCATCCAATCAGCCGAGTCGGTGGGATTGGGATGCTGCCCGATCAGCGCTCTGCGCAACCCCATCGCCCAGGTCTCGGAGCTGCTTGCCCTGCCGCCCGGGGTCTTCCCCATTGCCGGGTTGTGCCTGGGCTGGCCGGTCGAGCCGGCGGCCATATCCATGCGCCTGCCGCCCTCGGTGGTCGTTCATTGGGACCATTACGACGACGACAAGCTCGCCGATGAAATCGACGCCTACGACCGGCGGCGCCATGAACGCCGTCCCATCCCACCGGGCAAGCAGCGTGACGTCGAGCGCCTTGGTGAGGCGGCGTTCTACGGCTGGTCGGAGAACGCGGCGCGTCAGCTTTCACAGCCCGAACGAGCCGGGTTTCGGGATTTCCTGAAAGGTCATGGCTTCGACCTCGCCTGAAAACGGCGGGAAGGACGAATTTCCGGACGATCCGTTCTGGGATTTCTCCCTTGCCACCTATCTCCGCCCGGAGGTCGCGACTGTCTGTCTGGGCTTGCAGGACCGCCACGGCGTCGACGTCAACATGGTGCTGTTTTGCTGTTGGGTGGGGGCGAGCGGCGGTGGCACCCTTAGCGGCGCCGAGATGGACGCGGCCCTGGCAGCGGCAGGGCCTTGGCAGCGCGACGTGATCGTTCCCTTGCGCAGTCTCCGCCAAGACCTGAAAGGCTCAGGCAAAGAGGGTGAAAAGTACAGACAACAGGTTGCCGCCGCCGAAACCGACGCCGAGCACGCGGAACAATTGCTAATCTCCGCATCTTGGACGCGTCCACCCGACTTGGCCCGAAACGAAGATTTGTGGATTGGCGACGCCTGTGCCAACCTGAGGCGCTATTTCGAAGTCCTCGACTTGACGCCGGACGATCGAGATCGCCCCGACCTGGCAATACTCCTGGGTGGGGCGTTTCCCCGTCCCAATCGGCCCGACGTGCCCGCCATCGTGGAGAAAGAGCTTTATAGCAAGACGTAACAGGGCCGCCGATCAGCACCCTACAGTAAGAAGGAGAACAGCCATGCGCGCGGTTTGGTATGAAAAGACGGGTCCGGCAGCGGACGTGTTAGTCACAGGCGACGTTTCCGATCCTCGCCCGGCGGCCGGCGAAGTGCTGGTGCGCGTCGCCGCGTCGGGCATCAACCCCATCGACGTGAAATGGCGCAAGGGCCTGCGCGTGCTTGAAGAAGGCGAAAAGGTCATTCCCCATTTCGACGGCGCCGGGGTCATTGAAGACATAGGCGATGGAGTGCCCAAGGAACGCCTCGGCGAACGGGTGTGGCTCTTTGAAGCAGCGTGGCAGCGCCCTAGCGGCACCGCCGCCGAGTTCACAGCCCTTCCCTCCGGTCTTGCCGTCACGCTTCCCGATACCGTTGATTTTGCCGTTGGCGCCTGCCTCGGCATTCCGGCGATGACGGCACACCGATGCGTTTTTGCCGATGGTCCGGTGACGGGCCAGACGGTTTTGGTTACCGGCGGCGGCGCCGTCGGCGGCTTTGCCGTCCGTTTCGCCAAACTGGGCGGTGCCACCGTGATCGCCACCGTCAGCACCGACGACAAGGCGGCCCTGGCGACCAAATTGGGAGCCGATCACGTCGTCAACTACAAGACAGAGGACGCAACCCAGCGGATCAAGGAGATCGGCGGCGACGGCGGCATCGATCGCGTCGTCGAGGTGGCGTTGGGCGTTAACTTTCCGGTCACGGCCGAGGTCATCTCCAACAACGGTGTCGTTGCCGCCTATGCCTCGGATGACGAGCCGGAACCGACACTGCCCTTCCGCCCGTTCCTCTACAAGAACATCACCGTGCGCCACGTTCTGGTCTTTGGGATACCGCCCAAAGCCAAGGCCGACGCCATCGCCGATATCACCCGCTGGCTGGCGGCGGGTGAACTGAACGACGCCGTCGGTCAACGGTTTGCAATGGAGGACATCGCCAAGGCCCACGAGGCAGTGGAAGAAGGTGCCTTGGGCAACGTTGTGATTGAGATCGGGGGATAAATCTAAGAAGCGGTGAAGAGAACGCCACGCTTTTCAAGACCGGCGATTAGGGCCCGGACGTCTTCGCCGAAGCGCGTCCGTTCGACCTTTGGGAAAGCCTTGTGAAGGACTTCCACCGCGTCCTCGAACGAACAAGGCCGAACCAAAAGCCGCCACAAGGCGGTGCCCATGGTAGAGAGCTGGTGAATGGACTGGTCATTTGGATCGACCAAGAACAACACGTCGCCCACCTCTTTCTTCCTGACCCCCGGGGTTCTTGCAAGGTGCCCGGCCCGGGCGTCCCTCGTCGGCGGTGGCACGGTCACGAGAGGCGCGATGCCTGTTGCGTCCTCACGGCTGGGTTCCGGCCAGGAACGGAACACATCGCGCAAAAGGTCCCGGGCCCGATCAGCATCGGAATATATCAATTTGAAACAAGGCGCTTGGGCAACCAGGGCATACAGGCGGTTCAGGATTTCGGACGCTGACACGTCGTGGGCGAAATTACGAAAGATTACCTTGCCCAACATCTCGCTTTTGGAGAGCGGGACCAGAACGGTGTGGGCGTCCGCCCGCCGTTTTAGAGTGACGAAGGCGCCGATGGGGGCCTCGTCCCCATGTCTAGCCAGGAGGCTGGGGTCCAGATTGAGGTATTGAAAACTACGACTGGCCGGACCCCGGTGGGCGGCGACGAAGCGGCGCAACGCCGGGCTCGCCTCCAGACCCAGAGGAAGGCGCAGCCGGCGCGCGATGCCCGGCGCCACTGCACGGTCACTGGGAGATTTGATGGGCAGCACATCGTCGGCGTGGACGCGGGTTCCGGCGGCGGCGAGCGACGCCATCAATGTGCTCTTGCCAGACCTATAGGTGGCGGGAATGATCACCAAACGACCACCGATATCCGCCGCCGCACAATGGAGGCATAAAAGAGACGGGTTATCAGCGACGAAGGCGTGCACCAGATCGACGAGGAAGGCACAAACCGCGTTGACGGCATTGCGATCGCGTGGTGGACCTTCCTGCCAGGGCGATTCGAGGCGGTAGCGGCCTTTGGACTCGGTCAACCGGATGAGAGGGTCACCGGACCCAACCCCGTCGAGGGGCGTGAAGCCCCAGTCGTGTAGAACGGCGGAAAGAACCTCCACCACCCGGCCCCGGGGCAGGACGATGGGTCTGGAAATTCCCTCGAAGGCATAGAGCATCACACTAAACCCTTGGTGCCATGCGACGCTATGACCGTCCTCTTCTTATCCAGGCAATCCTGTCCTGGGCCGTCGGCCCGTGGGAGGAAATTGAGGATCGTTGTAACCGGGTGTCGAGGGGTGGCCCGACGGCACCAGGCCGTCGACCAGGGCCTCGTCTTCGGCGCTGAACGGGTGTTTCAAGGCGCCCATGTAACTGCGCCATTGGGCCGCCGTCCTGGGTCCGGCAATCACCGACGTCACGTCGCGGCTGTTAAGCACCCAGTTGAGGGCGAAGTCCACCACCGTCATGCCCCGTGCCTCGGCGTGGGCCTTGATGACCTGGGTCAGGCGCAGAGATTCGTCACGATAGTCCACCTGCAGCATTCGAGCGTCACCGGCACCCGCCCGGCTGGATGGCGGCGGCGGCGTGTCGGGCCTGTATTTGCCGGTAAGAATGCCGGCCGACAAAGGGCTGAAGGGCACCACACCGAGGCCAAAGTGGCCGCAAGCCGGCATGACCTCAGTCTCGGCCATGCGGTTCAGTGCGTTGTAATAGGGCTGGCAGGCGATCGGTCGCGGCAATCCAAATTTTTCCGACAGCGCGACGTACTGGGAAATGCGCCACCCCGGCAGGTTGCTTAGACCAATGTAGCGGGCCTTGCCTTGTCCGACGATGTCGCCCATGGCCATGACCGTCTCTTCCAGGGGGGTGTCGGGATCGTTACGGTGCAGATAATAGAGATCGACGTAATCGGTCCCCAGTCGCCGCAGGCTGGCCTCCAACTGTTCCATGATCCATTTACGGCCGAGACCGGAGCGGTTAGGCCTCTCATCCCATGGCAAACCGACCTTTGTGGCCAGCACCCAGCGGTCGCGGTCGCGCCGGATCAGCTTGCCGACCATGGTCTCGGAACGCCCGAGGACATACTTGTCGGCGGTATCGATGAAGTTGACGCCCGCCTCGCGGGCCATGGCGATAAGGCGCCCGGCGGTGGCCTCATTCACCCGGTCGCCGAATTTGGCGGTGCCAAGACAGATCGGCGACACCATGAGGCCGCTTCGTCCAAGCCTGCGGTAGTCCATGCTTAATCCTCCTTGTATGGCTCCGATCCGTCAGTGCAGAAATCGCTCCGGGTCCATCGGCCGCGCAAAGGGTGGCATTTCACCCGTAAGGAGCTTCTCCGCCGTCAGTCGCCCGACAATCGGGCCGGCAGTGAAACCGGCTTTGGCCGGGACGGCAACAAACAATCTAGGATGGCCGTCAAATCCACCAGCGATCGGCCAATGGTCCGGGGTTTCCGCCTCGAAACCGGCCCAAGTTCTGAGAATGGTGGCATCCTTGAGAGGAGGCACCACATCGGCGTGCAAGCGCAAATTTTGCTGCAATCGTTCGCAATTCAGGTCCTTGCGGCCGGTCTCAATGCCTCCCTCGCCGCGCCAACCACCGCCTAACAGGCATGAGCCATTGGGGTATTGTTTGAGGGTCAGCCTGCCGCCGATGTGGGTGACCACCTGATTGTCCATGAACTGTGCGATACGCCGGGTGACACTCAGCATGTTGACGTGGCATTCGACGGGGAGCGTGACGCCAAAGTGCTCAGCCACTCGTCCCGACCAGGCGCCGGCGGCGATGACCACATCGCCGCATTCGACGGGCCCCGCCGATGTGTCGAGACGGTATCCGTTGGGGGTTGTCGATTTTCCGAGGAATTCTCGATTCGTCGCGACACCGACTCCCGCGCCGAGCGCCGCCTTTACTAAGGCCCGGCCCGCCAGCAAAGGACTGGCAAATCCATCGTCGACGCAATAAGTGGCACAACTGATCGAGGAGCCCAGCCAAGGCGCATGGTGGCGCAGGCGATTGCCTTCCAGCCATTCCGTCTCGATACCAAGTTCCTTTTGACGGACAACTTCGCGGCGCAGTGTCTCGGCCTCGTCCTTCGATTCGGCGACACGCAGGCCACCGCGACAGACATAGCCGATGTCCCTGTCCAGAGCTTGATCAAGGCGCCGCCATTCAGCGATCGCCCGCTGGTAAAAGAGGATTAGCTCGGCATTTTTGTTTTGTAACGCCAAGGTCCCGGCATTAACGCCGGAACCGCCGCGAAACGGGTCCCCTTGATCGATGACGAGAACGGAACACCCGCCCTCTGCTAAACGCAGGGCCGTGGTCAGCCCGGCAACGCCGGCACCGATAACCGCGACATCGGCCTTTTCGGGCATTCCCCCCAATCCGTCGGCGCGAGAGTTCCCTCCGAAGGACTAGTCTTCCTTCTCAAGGACGACACCCGCCGAGCCCCGAATGTCGGCGGCGCCGTGGAAGCGGGCGAGGAACGACTTGGTCCTTTCGTTCTGCGGATTGTCGAGAATCTGGTCCGCCGCCCCCTGCTCGATAAACTGGCCTTGATCCATCATCACGATGTGGTCGGCCGTATCGCGGGCGAACTGCATCTCGTGGGTGACGACGACCATGGTCGTCCCCTCCTCGGCAAGATTGCGCATGACGTGGAGCACTTCGCTCACCAATTCGGGGTCAAGCGCCGAGGTAACCTCGTCGAACAGCATCACCCTGGGCTGCATGGCTAAAGCCCGGGCAATGGCGACACGCTGGGCCTGGCCACCGGAAAGCTGCGCCGGGAAGACATCTTCCTTGTCCGACAGCCCGACCTTGGCAAGGAGATCGACGGCTATTTTCTCGGCCTCCTTGTTCGGTTTTTTGAGGACGGTGACCGGCCCCTCCATGACATTCTCGATCGCCGTCATGTGGGGGAAGAGGTCGAACTGCTGGAACACCATTCCGATGTGGGTGCGATAGCGCGCCAGGACGCCGCCCGGCGGCATGCTCATTCCGGCACCGAAGGAGTGCGAATCCTCACCCACCTGGATGGTGCCCTTGGTCGGATGCTCCAAGAGGTTTATGCAGCGTAGCGTCGTCGACTTGCCGCAGCCGCTGGGCCCGATGATGAAAAGGACCTCGCCTACGTTCACATCGATCGATACGCCGCGCACCGCCTGCACGTTACCAAAGTATTTGTGAAGATCCGTAATCCGGATCATCACTTCCTTTCCGTTTCCATTAGATGTCACGACGCGCCTCCATTCGTGCTGCAAATCTTTGCAGCGGGAAAAGCATGCAGAAGTACATGATCGCAACACTGGTATAAACTTCGAGAGGCCGGAACGTCTCGGCGACAATGATCGCGCCCGTGTACATCAGATCAGGCACCGCCACCACGTACAGCAGCGACGTATTCTTGAGCTGCAGAATCGACTGGTTGACGAACGGCGGCACCATGCGCCGCGTCGCCTGGGGCAGAATGATACGAGACATCATCTGCTGGTAGGTCATGCCCAAGGCCCGCGCCGCCTGCCACTGCCCCTTGTCGATGGACATGATACCGGCACGGAAAATTTCCGACGAGAAAGCTCCCATGTAGAGCATCAACCCCAATCCCGAAGCCATCCAGGCGGGCATTGCGGCCCCCCAGAGGACCGGTAGGGCATAATAAAACCATACGATCTGGACCAGTAGCGGCGTACAACGGAAGACTTGTACGTAGCCGTATACCGGAGCCGAGACGATGGGCCCTAACCAGGGGTATTTCCTGGATTGGAAAAGAAGCGCCATACCGCAAAAAACGCCAAGGATGAGACCGCCAACGATAGTCCCGAACGCGTAAGCGAGTGTGATACTGGCACCCTTCAACCAGAAATCAGTGAACGCTAGGACGACATCAAAGTCCCATACGTAGCCCATGATTTACGCTCCTCAAGTGATCCAAGTTGGGTGGGAACCAGGGGTATTATTTTCCCTCAATTTTCCAGCGGGATTATGCACATCTGATACCGGGTGTAAAGGAACTCTCTCTCCCTTTAGCCCCGGGGAATTCCGTCCGACACTTTTTCGCCGCCTGCGGGCGACAGCGGGCGCTCCTTGCCTTCTTTTCTAAGGTCGGACCGCTTCTTCGATGCGCGAGAAATAGGCGTCGGAGGCGCGCGCCATGGCGGCGATCAGTTTGGCCCGATAGCTTTTGCGCTTGAGGGCCGCCTCGTCTTGGCGATTGGAAAGGAATCCGAGCTCCATCAGCACCGAGGGAACATCGGGAGCCTTGAGGACGACGAAGCCGGCGAAACGGTGTGTATTGCGCAACAGCTTGGTCTCGCGCGCCAGTTCCTTGACCAGGTGCGCCGCGAAGCGGGCCGACTGGTTCATCGATTCGCGCTGCGCCAGGTCGATGAGGATATTGGTAACCTCCGGCGTTTCCTTGGTCAGATCAATACCGGCGATAAGGTCGGCCTTGTTTTCCTTTTCCGCCAGGGCCGCGGCCTCCTTGTCGGACGCCTTCTCAGAAAGGGTATAGACCGAAAGTCCGCGAATCTTGCTGTTCTTAATGGCGTCGGCGTGGATTGAGATGAAAAGCTCGGCGCCCGCCTCGCGCGAGGCGGCGATGCGGTCGCGCAGTCGCACGAATACATCACGCTCACGGGTCAATACGACCTTGTAGCGCCCCGTCGCCTGTAGCCGGTCACGGATTTCACGAGCCATGGAAAGTGTAATTTGCTTCTCGTATATACCCGATCCACCGACGGTGCCCGGGTCAACGCCGCCGTGGCCCGGATCGATGGCGATAACCCGTTTCACGGTACCCATTTCAGGTTTGCGGGGTGGCGTTGGGAAGGACAGACGACCGACCGTCGCAACGACGTCGCGTCGCGGGGCTCCGGTTGGCGATGCCGGAGGAGCGGCTATCCCGGGCGCCTTTGGCCTTTCTTGCCCGGGCGCCTTTGGCGCTTCTTGCCCGGGCGCCTTTGGCGCCAGTGGGTTCTTGCCAACCGCAAGAAAGGCCTCGCGAGAAGCCGGCACCAGATCGAGGATCAAGCGGTAGCCGCGCTCGCCCTCCGGGTCCATGAGATAGGCCCGTTGCGCCGCTACCGGCCGTGTCAGGTCCACCACCACGCGCGACAGGCCGGGCTTGAACAGGCCATAACGCAAGGCGTCAAGCACGCCTGTCCGCCGGGGCAGGGGACGCGGCGGCAACCGCCAGCCGACCTCGGGCAGATCAATGACCAGCCGGTCGGGTTCAGCCAGGGTAAAGAGGGTAAACTCAATCTTTTGAGTGAAATCGAGAACGAACCGGGTCACATCTCCGTGTTGGCCAACGCGGATGTCAGTGACGACGATGGCCTCGGCTGAAGCCGGGCGGGGCACACCAAAGAGAGCCCACGACAGCACCAAAACCGACACCGTCATCAGCGATCCCAGGACCCTACGCAAGCTAGGAGCAGTTCGTCCCATATCCCTATATAGCGTATGTATCGCTTCCGCCTCCCCCTAGATATACCGCGTTTGCGGGCTTATTCGCAATCTCAATCCAACCGACTCCAATCGTGATCGCCACCCTCATCGGCCCTTCACGCCACATGTGAATTTGAACAAGGGCATTGTGGATCAGCCGTCCGAACGCTATGTTAATGGAGCGTTTTACCGCAACCGCATACTTCAGGTGTGTTTTTCCGCCGGTAGTGGTGCGGTTGGTAATCCTGCTCTTCGAGCAGGTTTGTGATCTCCGCCAGAGGCGGCACGGTCGCATATTCATCGCCTCACAAGTTTTGGGGTTTATTCATGCCGGTTAGAGCAGCGCGAACGACACTTCAGGGGATCTTTCCTATTCGGGAAGGGACACCCGCGTTCGCATGCGCCGCCGGCCATCTACACATAGTGCCCTGCCGTCCGCCGCGGTCTCCGCGGCAGGCGCGACAGGGTTCTTGGAGACAACTATCTCATGGCTACTCAACGCATGTTGATCGATGCCACCCACCGGGAGGAAACCCGGGTGGTGGTTCTGCACGAAGACCGTTTGAAGGAATATGACCTCGAGGTCGCATCGCGCAAGCAGCTCAAAGGGAACATCTATCTCGCGAAAGTCACGAGGGTAGAGCCGTCCCTACAGGCAGCGTTCATCGAATATGGCGGCAATCGCCACGGTTTTCTGTCCTTTAGCGAAATTCACCCGGACTATTATCAGATCCCGGTCGCCGACCGCGAGGTTGTGCTGGCCGAGCATGACGCCGCCGAAAAGGTCGATGACGACGCCGAAACCGGCGCCGACGACGGCGAAGGCGAAGGCGAAGGTTCACCCAGCGATGTCGAAGTGGTGGGTGGCGACGACACCGAGGAGGTCGACGTCCGCCGACGCAAGGCCTCGCCACGTCGCTACCGCATCCAAGAGGTTATCAAGGCGCGCCAGATCCTGCTTGTCCAAGTGGTCAAGGAAGAGCGCGGCAACAAGGGAGCGGCACTGACCACCTATTTGTCGCTCGCCGGGCGCTATAGCGTGTTGATGCCGAATACGGCGCGTGGAGGCGGCATCTCGCGCAAAATCAACAACGGCGCCACCCGTCGGCGCCTGAAAAGCATTCTCGGCGACCTCGATATTCCCGACGGCATGGGCGTCATCGTCAGAACCGCCGGCGAGGAACGCAACAAGGCCGAAATCAAGCGCGATTACGATTACCTTCTCAGGCTATGGAGCAGTGTGCGCGATCTGACGCTCAAGTCCTCGGCGCCGACCATGGTTTACGAAGAAGCCAACCTGATCAAACGCACAATCCGCGACGTTTATAGCCGCGACATCGACGAGATCGTCATAGACGGCGAGGAAGCCTGCCAAACGGCCAAGGCGTTCATGAAGCTTTTGATGCCGAGCCACGTCAAACGGATCAAGCCGTGGCCTGCCGGCAATTCCCCTTTGTTCCGCCATTACAAGGTGGAAGACCAGCTTGATGCCATGCACGGATCGGATGTGCAATTGAAGTCGGGTGGCTACATCATCATTAACCCCACCGAGGCCCTGGTCTCCATTGACGTCAACTCGGGGCGCTCGACACGTGAACGAAATATCGAGTCGACGGCGCTCAAAACCAACATCGAAGCGGCGGACGAGGTCGCCCGCCAGTTGCGCCTGCGCGATCTGGCCGGCCTCATCGTCATCGATTTCATCGACATGGAGAACACGCGCAATCAGATCCAGGTGGAGCGCCGCCTCAAAGAGGCCATGCGCCAAGACCGGGCGCGTATACAATTGGGACGGATCAGCCCCTTCGGTCTGATGGAATTGTCGCGCCAGCGGCTCCGCCCAAGTCTTTTTGAAACCAGCTTTGGCCCGTGCCCGCACTGTGGCGGTTCGGGCTTCCGGCGCTCAACCGAATCGACCGCTCTCCACGTACTGCGCGCCATCGAGGAAGAGGGCCTGCGCCGGCCTAAGTCTTCGCTGATCATCCACGTATCGGTAACGGTGGCGCTTTATATTCTCAACGCCAAACGCCCGGCCGTAGCGGAACTGGAAAGTCGTTACGAGCTGACGGTGACCTTCGCCGGCGACGACTCGCTGATCCCGCCCCAACATCGGATCGAGCGCGAAAAAGGACCGTCCTCCGGCCAAGGCGAGGCGGACAAAACCACCGACGAACAGGCAAGCGGCGATCAAGACGGCAAACGGCGGCGGCGGCGCAAGCCCCGGCGACGTGGCCGCAGCGAGGACGGCGGCGAGGCGGCCACCGAGACCGCCACTGAGGCCGCCAGTACCGGCGCTTCGACCGAGCCCGAGACCACGGCTGAGGAGACCCCGGCGACGGAGGCCAAGGCCGGCGGCGAGGAAGGGCGCGCCAAGCGCCGTCGCCGCGGCAGGCGCGGTGGGCGCAGGCGGCAAAAAACCGTTGCGAACCAGGGCGAAACCCGTGAGGCCGGTGAGGCGACCAACGAAACGGCATCTGAGAGTGCCGTTACCCGGGCCGCACCGGAACCGGCGACCATCGACCCGGCGCCAACCGCCGTGGAGCCCGCCCCGGAAGCCCCATCCGAGGGCAAAGCCGAACCTAAGGCCAAGAAACCGCGCCGGCGCCGGCGCGCCGCCCGCCCATCGACCAACAAAGATGGGCCGAAGAAGGTGGGACGGGCTGCTTCCAAGGCCGGCGTTGAGGAGAAATTACCGGTGGAGGAGAAGACGGAGAAGCCGTCGACCGGTGATGCGACTCCGCCGACGGACCGCACTCAAACCGAAATCCAGCGCCCCGAACCGGTACCGGCAATCACTGTGGCGGCGTCGAGCAAGAGCGCCGGAGAATCGCCGGGAACCGACAATCCGAGCGTAACCGAAGTCGGGTCAGTAGTAAGTGGAAATAGGGCCGCCGGTGCGGGGCGTACCGGATGGTGGAAACGCCTCACGGATTGACGTGCCGCCAGTCCCGTAGCAGGCGAGCCGCAGCCGCCATGTCCTCGGAGGAACCGGCGAAGGAAAATCGCACATACCGGTTGCCGCGAGAAGGATCAAAATCGACGCCGGGGGTGACCGCGACGCCGGTCTCGGCCAGCATCCGCTGACAGAACTCCTGGCTGTTGTTGGTCATTTGGCCGACGTCGGCATAGATGTAGAACGCGCCGTCAGCCGAGGCCAGCTTGTGAAAGCCCGCCTTCGGCAACTCGTCCAGCAAGAGTGCCCGGTTGCGGCCATAGCGCACAACGTGGCCGTCCAATTCGTCGGTGCAGTCAAAGGCGGCAACCGCCGCGTACTGGGACAAGCTCGGCGCTGAGATGAAGAGATTTTGGGCCAGACATTCAATGGGCCGCAGCAAATCCTCGGGTACGACCATCCAGCCCAGACGCCAACCGGTCATTGAGAAATACTTTGAGAAGCTGTTGATCACCAAGGCGTCGTTGGTGAACGACAGAGCCGAAGAGGCCGCCTCGCCATAGGTGATGCCGTGGTAAATCTCGTCCGATACGACGCGGATGCCCTGATCGGCGCAATAGGCGACCAAGGACTTCAGATCGTCCCTGCCCATCATGGTCCCCGTCGGGTTGGACGGGCTGGCGACGATCAAACCGTCCAGTCCGCCTGCGACGGAGTCCAGAATTTCTGGCGTCGGCTGAAAATTAGTTTCCGGCCCGACGGCCAAATCGACCACTTCGACTCCCTGGGCCTTTAGAATATTGCGATAGGCGGGATATCCGGGGCTGGCCAGGGCGACCCGGTCGCCGACGTCGAAAGCGGCCAAAAAGGCCAGAATGAATGCACCCGACGATCCCGTGGTAACAACGACGCGGCGGAAATCGACCTCTATGTCATAGGCGGTCCGGTAGTGGCCGGCGATGCCCTGGCGCAATGCGGGGATGCCCAATGCATCGGTATATCCAAGCCGTTCGCACTCCAGGGCCGCCTTGGCTCTCTCGACGACAAGGGCGGGGGCGCCGGTGCTGGGCTGCCCGACCTCTAGATGCAGCACCCGTTCGCCCTCGGCCTCGCGTTCATTGGCGGCGCGCATCACGTCCATGACGATGAAGGGCGGCACCCGCCCGCGATTGGCTGTCTTCAAAACCATGGGTTTCAACTTTACCTAATCGGCGCTGGCCGCCAACCCAAACCCGCGCGGATCGGTCTTGACCGTGCAGGTCTCGGGCTTGGGCGGCAGGCCACCGGAACAAAACGCCGCGTTGACCCGGCCCAGGGTATTGGTGGCGCCGATACGATGGCCAAGGCCGGTCAATGCGCCGAGTCGATCACGGTCGAAACCTTGCTCGAAATAGACCAGATCCGGGGCACCGCTGTGATGGAGGCGCGGCGCTTGTACGGCATCCTCCAGCGAAATTTCGCCAACCAACGTTTTGGCCGCTACGTTCAACAAGGCCGTCGGCGCCGCGACACCGCCCGTAGCGGCGGCGGCGAAATAGAACTCGTTGACGTGTTTGTTGACCACAATCATGGGACCAAGTGAGATGGGACCGCGACCGCCTTGCCCGGGAGGCATGGCCATCACGATGCCGGTACCTGGCGCGACGCGGCCATTTCCGAACAGATTGTTCATCGTCAAGGCGCAAGTGACGGCGGAGCCATGGCGATCCAGCACCACGAAGCTGGTGGCGGCGGGATTTTCGAGGCGTTGAACGGGCGCCGGGTCCAATTGCGCCGCCGGTACGTGGCGGTCGGACCGAAAAGTGGCCATGAGAGCGTTGAGGCGGGCCTTCGAGGTCAGGTCACCGGGGACAACGCGGCTTGATCCGTCATCATTCATCCATCGCCCGCGGTCGGCAAAGGCGCGCAACGCCGCCTCGACAAACAGGTGGGACCGTTCGTCGATATCCGAATCGTCATACCCGTCGTCGCGCGTCAACAGGGCCCACATCTGTGCTGCCACGCTTCCCGCCGCCGACGGTGGCGGTGCAAAATGGGCTGTTTCATTTCCGAAAGCGACGGTGACGGTATCGCTCCAGATGGGGGCGAACGACCTCAAGTCCCCAGCGCTCAATGAGCCGCCCGCTTGAGCCACCGCATTGACCAAGGTGCGCGCCAAACGGCCGACATAGAAGTCGCCCGGCCCCAAACTTCGCAGCCGTGACAACTGGGCCGCCAGCCCCACCTGGGTCATAAAATCGCCTTCGCGAAGAACGCCTTGGCCGTCTCGTCGCCCGAACAGGGTCCGATTGCCCGGCTCGGCCAGCAGGGCATCGCCCACCTGACCCAAGTCGTGGGCCAGAGCGCGCGATACCGGCGTGCCGAAACGGGCCAGGCTCTCTGCCGGCGCCACAAGCTGCGCCCAGCGCAGGACGCCATATTTGGAGTGAAGGGCAAAGAAGCCGCGCGGGTTGCCGGGAACGGCAGTTGGCCGCGCCGTCCCCGGCGGCACGGCGGCCGGTCGGCGAACCAGGAACCGCAAGGCCTCTGTTCGCGCGCTCGTGGCGTCATGAACCAGGCAAACCCCACCACCGCCGAGGCTGGCCGAAGACGGCAAGGTAACGGAAAGGGCGAAATAGACTGCCGTCGCAGCGTCCGCAGCTGTGCCGCCGGCGCTCAAGACGTCTCGCCCGATCAACGCCGCCCGCGGCTCGTCCGCCGCCACGCCGCCAAGGAAGCCCTCGACGATACCGATCTCGCCCAGATTCTTTTCATCGTCCGAGGCACATCCCCAAGCCAGCAGCGCCACGGCACCGACGGCGAATTGACGGCGAAGCTGCCGGACACTACCTATTGTTCGGATGAAACGCTTGAATTCGGTTCCTGGTCCCATGCTTGCCCTGATTGCGGTGTTTGCCGTGATCTGCGCCCTATCGCCGTGGTCACCCGCCAAGGCAGCCAAAAAACTCTCGTTCGTCAGCGACGCGGAAATTGAAAATACCATCCGCGTCTATGCGACGCCACTCTTCCAAGCAGCCGGCCTTGACCCTTCGTCAGTACGCATTCATCTGGTTGGCGACAAGTCGCTTAACGCCTTCGTCGCCGGCGGACAGAACCTGTTCCTCAATACGGGTCTGTTGATGCGGACCGAACACGCCGGCCAAGTGATCGGGGTTATCGCCCACGAAATTGGACACATCGCGGGCGGCCATCTGTCGCGCATCCACGATGCCATGCGCGACACTACGGCGCAATCCATTCTGGCTTACGTTCTGGGGGGCGCCGCAGCCATTGGCACGGGACGCCCGGAGCTTGGCCAGGCTATCATCTTGGGCGGACAACAAGCCGCCTTGCGCACTTTTCTGCGCTATACCCGGACCCAGGAATCTGCGGCCGATCAGGCAGCGTTTCGATTGCTCGAAGCCACCAACACCTCGGCGCAAGGCTTGTTGGAATTTTTCGAGATCCTGGGTGATCAGGAGTTGTTGAGCGTCCGTCACCAAGATCCCTATGTCCGCACGCACCCGCTGACCTTCGACCGCGTCGAAGCCCTGCGCGACCACTTGTCGCGCTCCACGAGTGCAAGGGCGCTGCCGGCTGACTACAGTGAAAGGCATCGGCGCATGCGCGCCAAACTCATGGCCTTCCTCAATCCCATCTCTCGAACTTTGCGGGAATACAAGGCGACGGACACCGCTATCGAGGCACGGTATGCCCGCGCCATCGCCTATTGCGGATGCGGACCCGGTCAACGCAGGGCCGAACTGGATAAAGCGCTGGCGTTGATCGAAGGGCTCATTCGCGAACGCCCCGCCGACCCTTTTTTCCAAGAGTTACGGGGCCAGATGTTGTTCGAGAACGGTCGCGTGGCCGAGTCCCTTGATCCTTTTGGCCGCGCCGTTCAACTTCAACCCGGTTCCTATTTACTGCGCATCGGGCTGGCCCGCGCCCAATTGGAAAATAACGATCCGGCCCTCCTTGCCTCGGCAATCCTCAACCTGCGTGCCGCCTTACTGAATCAGCCCAATAGCGCCTCTATCTGGCATCAACTGGCGATCGCCTACGGCCGCGATGGCCAAATGGGCATGAGCGCCCTGTCCATGGCCGAAGAGGCTTTCCTCAAGGGTAAAAAGCGCGACGCGCGCTACCATGCAAAGCGTGCTGAAAAAGTCCTCCCTCGAGGCTCGCCGGCCTGGCTCCAGGCCCAGGACATCCAAGCAGCCGCCGAGGAAAAGAAGGAGTGAGCACCGTCCATGGCGGCCCGCTCGATTAAGTTTCTCGCCCTTGCGATCGTGCTACTCGTCGGTTGCGCGGTGCCCCACACCGTGATTGAGCCGGACGGCGGACAGATCCGGGTCCTGGGTCCCGCGCCCGGTTTTTCCCCCACCACCCCGCCCAGCAGCTGGGTAATCGAGGGGACGCTGGACAAACCCGGGCGGGCCTCGGTGGTCAATAAGGACGGGGTGCCGGCGCTGCTTTTCAACAGCGATTCGGACAGCTTTCTCCTGGCTCGGCTCACCCGGGCGAAATTGCTCGCCACGCCCTATCTGAGCTGGGCCTGGAATATGGGACCCCACGATGGTGTGACCCACCCCGTCAGCCTTGTCGTCGGCTTCCGGGGTGGCAACCTGCAAGGCGCGGGCGCCACCACCTGGGGCTGGCCGGGAACGGCCCTGCCTATCCATGACCGCCGAGTGACCATCGTTTGGGGCGCGGCGGCCCTGAAAAGGGGAAGTTTTGATGAATACGTCCGGAAAACCGGTCATCGCTACTTCCAACGCGGCGGACGAGAGAACACCGGTTCGTGGTGGCTGGAAACGGCCGACCTGGCCGACCTTTATGCTCGTGCGTGGCCGCAAGACGACCAAGGCCAAGTAGGGATCGTCTTCATCGGCGTCGCCGGCCAGCCCGCCGAGACGCCGGCCCAAGCCCATGTGTCGGGAATCTTGCTGTCTCGCTAATGCCTCTCAAATGCATGGCGTCTCCAAGGCGGTGGATGTGGAATCCTCATCCTTGGTCAAGGCCACGATTTCATCCTTGGTCACGGTGGACATCTCCATCTTGTAGGCAAGGAACCACATCATCGCGACGCCGAGCCCCCAGAACACGATCTGCCACGCCCATAAGGATGGAATGCCGAAGGTCCAGCCTTGGACCCCGGCGTCCGGTGCGCCGAAGACGTCGTTGCCAATGACCGCCCCCGGCCCGGCGCCGAAGAACAACCAGACAAGAACCATGATCCAGGCGACGGGCCTAAGGCTCATCTTGTCGGCCGGCAAGGCGGCGTGGCGGCCGAGGAAGCCATGCACCGTCATGCGGTGCTCTAAGTCGCGCCCGTCTTGGGTTAAAGCCGAGACGAGAGCGCAAACAACGACGTTGGCCGCCAAGCCCCAGGCCGCCGAATGGATGGTCCCGGGCCAGCGGCCCCACAATTCCAGGCCGACGGCCTGGAGGATGGCGGAACCGGCGGACTCGGTCAGAAAAACGCCGAGAAGACCCGCCGCCAAGCCCCATGTCGCCCCTTGGCGCGTGACCCACGGATACCACACGAGCCCGGCCAAAGGCGGTACCATCTGTACTCCGAAGGCCACCGCCAAGCCGCCCAGAATTACCACGGCGTCGTCCGAGACACCGGCCACCGCGAGCGCCAGTGCGGCGAGGCCAAAGGTGCTCAGGCGGCTCACCATCACTTGTGCCCCATCTCCCGCCTTGGGGTTGAAAATACGCCGATAGAGATCGCGCGACAGCATGGCGCCGGTCGTCGACAGGCAAGCGGTGCCGAGAGCCTGCATGACGACAAGGGCAGCGGCGGCGATCAGGCCGGCTAGCCACGGGGCCGAACTTGCCAGCAGGTTAAGAGTATGGGGCACCAAGGTATCGGGGGTCTCGCCGACGGCTGCCGCTAACCCGTCGGCGCCGAGCAAACGGGCGCCCATGCCAAGCCCGGCGGCAAAAACCACGAGCAAGAGGCCGACGACAAAGGACGACGCCCAAACCTGCTGCGCGGCAAAGGCGCGCGGTGAGGCGTTGGAGAACGCCCACATGGTGAACGCCGGGGACGCCTGGACGCCCATCATGGCGATAATAAAGCTGAGTCCCATGACGCCGGTCCACGAACTGCCGACGGGGGCCGCCAGATCCACGCCAGCGGTGAACTGGATGACACCGGGAATAGCGAAGGCGGCGTCAAAATCACCGCCACCCTGGCCGCCCGTCGTCCCTCCGATGGCGTCTTTGGAGGCACCCAACCTGGCCAACCCGTCCTGCACCGCTTCCCAGCCACCGACGGTATCGAGGATCCAAAAAGTGGCTATCACCAGACCCAGGGCCAAAAGGACGAACTGTGCGGCACCGACCCGGGCCACCGCGCGCACGCCGCCCATCGCCACGTGGACAAGGACAGCCAGGGCAATGATCCCCATGCCCCACTGGCGGCTTACCCGACCTTCCGTGAGCCCCTCGATCAGATAGCCCGATGCCTTGAACTGTATTGCCACGAGGGGAACGGCGAAAAGAACCGCGACGACGACGGCAAGTATTCCAATAGCCTCGCCCCGGTAATAATCGGCGTACATCTCGCCCGAACTCAGATAGCCGAAACGCCGGCCGACCATCCATTGGCGCTTGAGGAACAGGACCCCGCTCAGGGGGACGGTAATGGCGATTAATCCGACGGTGGCGTAAGGCAAGCCGTCGCTGTAGACGAGGCCCGCGTGGCCCACAAAAACCCAGGCCGAGAGCGATGTGGCGGTGGCCGCCAGGACATAGACCCAAAGCCCGATCCCGCGACCGGCGACGAAATGATCGCTGGGGGAATTCGTCCGCCGCGCCCCGCGCCAGCCCCAGGCAATGCAATAGGCCCAGTAGGCGGCGAGCAACGAGAACAGCCAGACACCCTTTGCCGTCAAGAAGGCCTCTCCATACGCCGGATTTAACTCTAACGCGCGCATGGTTTCACGTCGCGCCGGCAAAAGCCACCGCATTTCACCGTCGACGACACGGGACCCCTTGAACCCAGGCGGCGGCGGTGCTTTCATCCGGCGACGGGCGCACCGGGGTTTTATCGCGCCACTCACAGCCGCCCAAGGAGAGCGCCATGGCGTCCTATCAATACATCTATGTGATGAAAGGCCTGACCAAGACCTTTCCCGGCGGGCGCGAAATTCTCAAACATATCTCGCTCTCGTTCCTGCCCGGCGTCAAAATCGGCGTCCTTGGGATCAACGGCGCCGGCAAGTCGACTCTGTTGCGCATCATGGCCGGCCTGGAAACCGAATTTGGCGGCGAGGCCTGGGCCGCCGAGGGCGTCACCGTCGGCTATCTGCCCCAGGAACCCGACCTTGATGCAAGCCGGGACGTCGAAGGCAACATTATGGAAGGCCTGGGCGGGGTCAAGACGCTCCTCGACCGTTTCAACGAGATCAGCGCGCGCTTTGCCGAACCGCTGGAAGATGAAGAGATGAACGCGCTGTTGGCCGAACAGGGCGAACTGCAAGAGCAAATTGACGCCGCCAACGGCTGGGAATTGGATCGTACGCTGGAGATCGCCATGGACGCCCTTCGCTGCCCACCCGGCGACGCCGACGTTGCGACCCTTTCGGGAGGTGAGCGGCGCCGCGTGGCACTATGCCGTCTCCTCCTCCAGCGTCCCGGCATCTTGCTCCTCGACGAGCCCACCAACCACCTTGACGCCGAAAGTGTCGCCTGGCTGCAACGCTTTCTCGACGGCTACGAGGGCACAGTCATGATCGTCACCCATGACCGGTATTTCCTCGACAGCGTTACCGGGTGGATCCTTGAGCTCGACCGTGGCCGGGGCATTCCCTACGAAGGCAACTACTCGTCGTGGTTGGAACAGAAGCAGGCGCGTCTGGCCCAGGAGGAACGGGAGGAATCGGCACACCAACGTACCCTCAAGCACGAACTCGAATGGATTCGCTCTTCGCCTCGGGCGCGCCAGGCCAAGGGCAAGGCGCGCATCACCGCTTACGAGGACCTATTAGCCCGCGCCACCTCCGACGACGTGGGCCGGGCGCAAATCGTCATTCCCCCGGGGCCGCGTCTTGGCGATCTGGTGATCGAGGCCGAAGGGGTAAGCAAGGGCTACGGCGACAAGCTCCTGATCGAGGATCTGAGTTTTCGTTTGCCGCCCGGCGGCATCGTCGGCGTTATCGGCCCCAACGGTGCCGGCAAGACGACGCTCTTTCGCATGATCACCGGCGACGAGACGGCGGACGGCGGTGCGCTGCGCCTGGGCGATACGGTAGCGCTGGGCTATGTGGATCAGTCGCGTGACGCCCTCGACGGGACGAAGACCGTGTGGCAGGAAATCTCGGGCGGCCTCGACGAGGTAGAACTGGGCAAGCGCCGCATTCAAAGCCGCGCCTACGTCGCCCAGTTCAACTTCCGCGGCGCCGACCAGCAGAAACCGGTGGGCCAACTTTCGGGTGGCGAACGAAACCGGGTGCATCTGGCCATGATGCTGAAGTCGGGGGCCAACGTTTTACTCCTCGACGAGCCGACCAACGACCTCGACGTCGAGACCCTGCGCGCGCTTGAGGACGCCCTCGATAATTTCGCCGGCTGCGCCGTCGTCATCAGCCATGACCGCTGGTTCCTCGACCGCATCGCGACCCACATGATCGCCTTCGAGGGCGACAGCCAGGTGGTCTGGTTTGAAGGCAACTACGAAGACTACGAGGCCGACCGCCGGCGCCGCCTGGGCGACGCCGCCGACCAGCCGCACCGCATCCACTACAAACCGCTCAGGCGCGGCTGACGGCGATGAGCGGGCAAACCATGCAACCCTCTCCCCACGGTATCAAATCCGAAGCATTCTCGCCGACTTCCATGGGCACTCAAGGCGCCGTGGTTGCCAATCATCCCCTGGCCGCCATGGCCGGCATGGAGGCGCTGATTGACGGCGGTAACGCTGTCGACGCGGCCTTGGCCATTGGCTTTGCACTTGGTGCCGCCGAGCCCCAGGGCTCAGGCATCGGCGGCGACGGCATCGTCATGGTGCACATGCAAAAGGCCGGCACGCTTGAGGTCGTCAACGGCACCGGGGCCGCGCCCCTGGCGGCGACGCCAGAGCGTTACCAGGGCACCATCCCCTTGACCGGTATTCTTTCGGTCTCGGTACCGGGCGTCGTGGACGCGCTTTTGGAGACACACGGGCGCTACGGAACGCTGGCGGTGGCACGCTGTCTGGAGCCGGCGATCGCACTGTGCGAGGACGGCGTGCCAGTATCGCATTATCAGGCACGGATCGCGTCCGACTATGAACACTTGCATCGCTTTCCCGCTTCAGCCGCCATCTTCGCACCTGATGGACGGCCGCTGCGGGCCGGCGAGGTGCGGCGCAACCCGGACCTGGCCGGCACCTACCGTCTTATTGCCGAGGGCGGACGCGACGCCTTCTATGACGGTGAGATCGCCCATCGACTGGTTCGTTTCTCGGAGGAACAAGGCGGTCTCCTGACGCTTGAGGATTTACGCCGCCACCGCAGCCGATGGCAGGACCCCATTACCACCACGTATCGCGGTCGCAGCGTCTATGAATCGCCGCCTAACACCAACGGCCACGTGCTTTTGCAGCAGCTCAACCTGATTGAAGCCTTCGACATGGCGGCGCTGGGCCACAATACGGCTGACGCCATCCACGTAATGGTGGAGGCAAAGCGCCTTGCCTTTGCCGACCGTGAGGCCTATCTCGCCGACCCGGAATTCGTCGACGTTCCCGTCGCCGGTCTGTTATCGAAAGACTACGCCGCCCAACGCGCGAACCTGATCGACCCCGGACGCGCCAGTGCAAACGTTCGCGAAGGCGACGCCTGGGCCTTCCAAACGGCTCCCCCCGATGGGACCAAACGTTTTCACCGGCCGGACGGCGGTGCTGACGGAGGGTCCGATACCACCCATTTCTGCGTCGTCGACCGCTGGGGCAACGCGGTCAGCGAATTGCAGAGCATCCAGACCCTGTTCGGTTCCCAAATCGTCGCCGACGGCACCGGCATCTTGCTCAACAACCGCATGACCTATTGGCACCTGGACCCCGATCATATCGATCGCCTACATGGCGGCCAGCGGGTGCGCCATACCATGAACCCGGTCATGGTCTTCGCCGCACCGGCCGACGCCGGAGGGCGGTTGGAGCTGATATGCGGAACGCCCGGCGCCGATACCCAGGTCCAAACCAACATGCAGGTGGTCTCGGCTATTTTTGACCACGGTTTGAACGTCGGCGAGGCGATGGCAGCGCCGCGTTGGACCCATCACCAAGAACGCATGAATTCCACGTTCCCCCATGCCAAGCGCAACGCCTTGGAGATCGAGGACCGCCTCGGTGGCGATGTCGCGGCCGAGCTTGGCCGCCTGGGCCACACCGTCGAGGTCCTGGAAGCCTGGGGGGCAACGGGCAGTGCCGGGGCGATCCAAGTGGACGGCGCAAGCGGCGCCCTGATGGCGGCCGCCGATCCCCGGCGCGATGGCCAGGCACTGGTCTGGTAAATTCAGAGAAAGGCTACTTAGCCAGGTCTTGGCGCAGGCTCTTCGTTTTGTCGCGCAGCACCTTGAGGAGGCCGGCAACCTTGCCGCCCTCGCGGCGGATGATGGAGCTGAAGTCAGAGCGCAACGTCGTGCTCATGGAGGTCCCCTCGATGACCACATCGACGACGTGCAAGTTTTCATCCTCGGTGGCGACACGCCAATCGACACGGACCGGAGGGCCGCCAGTTGGCCGCACGATCTCGGAATATACCATGGCGCTGTCGTCGTTCAACGCCACCGCCTTGGTAATGGCCAGGGCCTCGCCCGTATAGCCGGCAAAGCGATCGACGTAGGAAACGACGATCATGTCCTCGAAGAGGATCAAGTATTCGCTGCGCTCGTCATCGCTCGCGCGGCGCCAATAGCGCCCGAGTACCCACTTGGCGATGCCGTGGACGGCGAAGTGATCGTTGAACAGTCGGCGGAACCGGCTCACGCGCTCCGATCGCTGGGCACCCTCGACGGTAAGCGCCTGGACCGCCTTGTCGGCAAGGGATGCGATAAAGGTTTCGGCGTGGGCCTCAAGGGGGTCGGCGGCGCGTACCGGGCCGCTGACCATTGAAGTCAGCACCAAACCCACGAGGCCGATGGCAAGGCAGCGGCGAAACGCCATGGTCACTTCGACTGCGAGATCTCTGAACCGTCGATCGTCATGGGGAATGGAGAGTTCTCGCCAAGCCCCGGCGCCGGCATGTTGCCCGACGCTTTGCCGTCGTTGATTTCGTCCTTGCGCCGTTGTCGATAGAGGCTGCGGACGGTGGCGTAGAAATCGAGCGACGATTTTTCCAGATCCTCAATGACGTCGAAGTTGCGCGCTCTCTCGTCAACGGCTCGCGTTCCCGTACGCGCCCAAACCACCTCTTCGCGGTTCGTATTGTTGGCCCATAAGTTGATGGGGTCGGTAAGGAAATCAACCGCAAGGCCAACGGCGTCACGCGGATTGGAGGGACCGAAGATAGGCAGCATCAAGTACGGTCCCTCGTCGGCACCCCAGACGGCGAGGGTCTGACCGAAGTCCTCGTTGTGGTATTCCATCCCCATTTCCGCCGCCTTGTCACTTAAACCGAGAACACCAACGGTGGTGTTGACAATAAACCGCGAAAGGGTCGTTCCCGCCCGTTCAAACTTGCCCTGCAAAACGTCGTTGAGCAGGATGATCGGCGTGCGCAGGTTGTTGAGAAAATTGTGCACGCCGCTCTGTAGGACAGGGGGAATGAAACCCTTGTAGAATTCGGCGGCGGGTTTCAGGACCATCTTGTCGAGGACCAGGTTGAATTCGAATATGGCCCGCATGGCGGGCTCACCTGGATCATTAATTTCCTTGAACTCGGCCACCGCTTCCTTATCGGCGGGGTCGGGCATAGTGGCACAACCGGCGAACATGAAAGCCGCCAAAAGGACAGCGCCCAGCCGGGTAGGGAAAAGGATTCCTGTTCGTCGTTTCATATCGATCACCGAACGTTTGTGGTTACGCCCATCTCCCGGCCCCTTAGGGGTTCTTCCCGGGACAATTCCCCGGTGTCCGATTCAATTATCTCTACCTGTTGGGATCGAAAAGCCGGCCTTACACTAGATTTTGTTATTCGACGGACTGTTACGATTGCCGTCGCTGAAACCGACAAATCATTCCCATACAGATGCGATCATGGTTGTCGTACCACAGCCGAGGCCAAAAAACCAGAGAGATGGGGGTTCAATGTGAGCAAAAAGACACGCATGTTGTAAATTTACAATGCGCCGCCAGACAGGGCAACAAAATGAAAACAAGGGGATAGGGACAACCCTTGCAATATATATAAAGATATATATATATCATTAATTCACTGCTCAGCCTGATGGTGGGCAATTGGAGCATGGAGAGCCGACCCTTGGATGCCCTGTTAAGCGCCTTGCGAGCGGCGGCGGAGCCAACCCGGTTGCGCATCCTGGGCCTATGCGCCCAGGCCGAGTTGACGGTGAGCGAGTTGGTTCACATCCTCGGCCAAAGCCAACCCGGTGTGTCGCGCCACCTTAGGCTGCTCGCCGAGGCCGGCCTGCTGGACCGGGTCCGTGAGGGCAGCTGGGTCTTTCACAGACTGATCGAGGAAGGTCCGGGCGCCGAGACCGCCAGGCGCTTGTGCGCCCTTATGCCGGCGGACGACCCGGTTCTTACGCTCGACCTCAAACGTCTGGCCGAGGTTAAGGAGGAACGGTCCCGGGCGGCCGCCGACTATTTCCGCCGCAATGCAAAACGGTGGGACGAACTGCGTTCGCTCCATGTCGACGAAGGGGAAGTGGAGGACGTCCTCAAGCGCTTGCTTCCGGCCACCGGCGTTGGGGATCTGTTGGACATCGGCACCGGAACCGGGCGCATGCTTGAGGTTTTTGGACCCCGGGTCAGCCGGGCACTGGGTATCGACCTCTCGCACGACATGCTGGCGGTGGCGCGCGTCAATTTGGAACGCTCGGGCCTGAAGAACCTGGCACTGCGCAAGGGCGATATGTATCAACTCGATTTCCCCGACGCCTCGTTTGACGCGGTGAGCGTGCATCAGGTCCTGCACTTCGCCGACGATCCGGCCCGCGCCCTAGTTGAGGCGGCGCGCGTGCTGCGTCCGGGCGGGCACCTGTTGATTGCCGACTTCGCGCCCCACGATCTTGAGTATCTGCGCCGCGAGCACGAACACCGGCGCCTGGGGTTCGGCGATTACCAGCTGTGCGATTGGTGCGAGGCAACCTATTTAGAGATCAAGGCGATCGAACATCTACCGGGCGATCCGTTAACAGTGACCGTCTGGTTGGCCAGCAAGCGTGGAGCGCAAGGATCATGACCGTGACAAGGAATTCCACGGAAGAAACCACCACCGGCGTAACCCCGGCACTGTCGGCCCTGGCGGTCGCGGCGCCGCTCGGCGTCAAGGTGTCGTTCGAATTCTTCCCCCCCCGAACGGAGAAGATGGAGCGTTCGCTGTGGTCCTGCGTTAGTCGTCTGGCGCCCCTGGATCCGGCCTTCTTCTCCGTCACCTACGGGGCCGGCGGCTCGACCCGGCGGCGCACCCACGACACGGTCTTGCGCATCCGCCGCGAGACGGCGCTTCAGGTCGCCGCCCATCTGACCTGCGTCGAGGCGACCCGAGACGAGATCGATGCCATTGCGAAGCGTTACTGGGAAGCCGGCATCCGCCACATCGTGGCACTGCGTGGCGACGCGCCGGACGCGACCGAGGCATACCAGGCCCATCCCGGCGGCTACGCCTATGCCGCCGATTTGGTCGCTGGACTGAAGCGCGTCGCGGATTTCGAGATCAGCGTCGCCGCCTATCCCGAAGTCCATCCCGAGGCCGCCAGCGCCGCCGCCGACCTGGACAATTTGAAGCGCAAAATCGACGCCGGCGCCGGGCGCGCCATCACTCAGTTCTTCTTCAACAACGACGTCTTTCTTCGCTTCCGCGATCGTGTGGCGGCGGCTGGCATCACCGTTCCCATCGTGCCCGGCATCCTGCCGGTAACCAATTACTCCCGCATTCTCGACTTCAGCAAAACTTGCGGCGCCTCGGTGCCGGGCTGGATGGCGGATCTGTTTGACGGCCTGGACGCCGACCCGGACACCCGCCGACTGGTGGCGGCAACCATTGCCGCCGAACAGTGCCGCGTGCTCAATGCCCACGGCGTCGAGCAATTTCATTTTTACACCCTGAACCGTGCCGATCTGGTTTTTGCCATTTGCCATATCCTGGGCGTGCGCCATCCCGATCAAGGAGAGTCCAAGCCATGACGACCGGCGATAGAACGGCGCTGCTCGACGACCTGCTGGGTCAGCGTATCTTGGTCCTTGATGGCGCCATGGGCACCATGATCCAGGCGCACGCGCTCGACGAGGCGGCCTTTCGGGGCACACGGTTCGCTGATTGGCCGAGCGACCTCAAGGGCAACAACGATCTCCTGACCCTGACCCGGCCCGACCTCATTGCCTCCATCCACGCTGATTTCTTGGATGCGGGGGCTGACATCGTCGAGACCAATACCTTCAATTCGACGGCCATCGCCCAGGCCGATTATGGCATGGAAGACCAGGTTTTCGAATTGAACCACGAGGGTGCCAGGTTGGCCCGCGCCGCCGCCGAGGCCGCCGCGACACCCGACCGCCCGCGTTTCGTCGCCGGCGTTCTCGGGCCGACAAACCGCACGGCGTCGATTTCGCCCGATGTCAACGATCCGGGATTGCGCAACGTAACCTTTGACCAACTGGTCCAGGCTTATGACGAGGCGGCGCGGGGTCTGATCGAGGGCGGCGCCGATATCTTGCTGATTGAGACCATATTCGACACCCTCAACTGCAAGGCCGCGATCTATGCCATCGAGCGTCTTTTCGATGACCGGGGCGCCCGCTTGCCGGTCATGATCTCGGGCACCATCACCGATGCCTCGGGGCGGACACTTTCGGGTCAGACGCCGGAGGCCTTCTGGAACGCCGTCGCCCACGCCCGCCCAATCGCCATCGGCCTCAATTGCGCACTCGGCGTCGAGGACTTGAGGCCCCATGTGCAAGAGCTCGCCAACGTCGCCGGGATAGCGGTCAGCGTCCATCCCAACGCCGGTTTTCCCAACGCTTTTGGGGGCTACGACGACACGCCCGAGTACATGGCCGAGCACCTGAGGGAATTCGCCGAAAGCGGCTTCGTCAACATCGTTGGCGGCTGTTGCGGCACGACCCCCGATCACATTCGCGCCATCGCGGACGCCGTGGCGGACGTGGCGCCGCGCTCGATTCACGAGGTCGAGCGCTACTGTCGGCTCAGCGGTCTTGAGCCCCTTACCTTCGGCCCCGTGACCGGGTTCGTCAACGTCGGCGAGCGCACCAATGTCGCCGGCTCGGCACGTTTCAAAAAGTTGATTATGAACGACGATTACACAGCGGCGCTGGAGGTCGCGAACCAACAGGTGGTCAACGGCGCCCAGGTCATCGACGTCAACATGGACGAGGCGATGCTCGATTCCGAGGCGGCGATGGAGACCTTTCTCAAACTGGTCGCCGTCGAGCCCGACATCGCCCGCGTGCCGGTCATGATCGATTCATCCAAGTGGTCGGTTATCGAGGCCGGACTCAAGTGCGTCCAGGGCAAGGGCATCGTCAATTCGATCAGCCTCAAGGAGGGCGAGGAGCCCTTCGTCGCCCAGGCGCGCGAGATCCTGCGCTATGGCGCCGCCGTCGTCGTCATGGCCTTCGATGAGTTGGGCCAAGCCGATAGCCGTCAGCGCAAGGTGGAGATCTGCGCCCGCGCCTACCGCATCCTGACCGAGGACGTCGGCTTCCCGCCCGAAGACATCATCTTCGATCCCAACATCTTCGCCGTCGCCACCGGCATCGAAGAACACGACAACTACGGCGTCGACTTCATCGAAGCGACCAAGGCGATCAAGCAGCAGCTCCCCCATGCGTTGGTATCGGGGGGCGTGAGTAACTTTTCGTTCTCGTTCCGCGGCAACGATCCCCTGCGCGAGGCCATGCATACCGCGTTCCTCTATCACGCGGTCAACGCCGGTATGGATATGGCCATCGTCAACGCCGGCCAGCTTGGCGTCTATGCCGAGATCCCTGACGATCTTCGCGAAAGCATTGAGGACGTGGTCCTCAACCGCCGCCCCGACGCCACCGAGCGCCTGATCGAGGTAGCATCGGCGGTCAAGGGCACGGAGCGCGAGAGCGTCGAGGACTTGGCCTGGCGAGAAGACCCGGTCGCCGAACGTCTGTCCCATGCCCTGGTCAAGGGCATCACGGAATACATCATCGACGACACCGAAGAAGCGCGCCTGGCCGCCGACCGCCCCATCGAGGTCATCGAAGGCCCCCTGATGGACGGCATGAACGTGGTTGGCGACCTGTTCGGCTCGGGCCAGATGTTCCTGCCCCAGGTCGTCAAGAGCGCCCGCGTCATGAAGCAGGCGGTAGCCCACCTGCTGCCTTTCATCGAGGACGAAAAGGAAGCCGGCGCGCGCACCAAGGGCAAGATCGTGATGGCGACCGTCAAGGGCGACGTGCACGACATCGGCAAGAACATCGTCGGCGTCGTCCTGCAATGTAACAACTTCGAGGTCATCGACCTCGGCGTCATGGTTCCCTACGCCAAGATTCTGGAAACGGCGCGCGACGAAAACGCCGACATCATCGGTCTTAGTGGTCTGATCACCCCGTCCTTGGAAGAGATGGCGTCGGTCGCCTCCGAGATGCAGCGCCAGGGCTTCACGGTGCCTCTCCTGATCGGCGGCGCGACCACGTCGAAGGTCCACACGGCGGTCAAGATCGCCCCCAACTACGAAGCCCCGGCGGTCCACGTCTTGGATGCCTCGCGCTCGGTCGGCGTCGTCGCCGCCCTGATGAGCGATACCCTGCGTGACGATCTGGTGACCTCGGTCAGTGACGAATACGCGGCCATCCGCGCCAAGCACGCCGGCGGCGGCGGACGCAGTGCGGGCGAGACCCTGGCCGGGGCCAGGCGCAACCGCCTTGCCATCGACTGGACGGCGCAAGAGCCGCCCCGGCCGGGACAGCTCGGCGTTCAGACCTTTGACGATTACGACCTTGGCGACATCGCGGCCTGCATCGACTGGACGCCCTTTTTCCGCACCTGGGAACTTAAAGGCACCTACCCCGCCATCTTAGACGACGCCAAGGAGGGCGAAGCGGCGCGCAGCCTCTACGAAGACGCCCAGACCATGTTGGAGCGCCTCATCGACGAGAAATGGCTCACCGCAAGGGGCGTCTTCGGCCTGTTTCCGGCCAACGCCCGCGGCGACGACATCGAGGTCTATGCCGATGAGATACGCCACGAGGTCGCAACGCGCTTTCACTTCCTGCGCCAGCAGATGAAGAAGCGCGAAGGCCGGGCCAATCTTTGCCTGGCCGATTTCGTGGCGCCGTCGGACAGCGGCGTGGCCGACACCATCGGTGCCTTCGCGGTGACCGCCGGCCTTGGCATGGAAGACAAGGTGGCCCAGTTCGAGGCCGTCCACGACGACTATTCCGCCATCTTGCTCAAGGCTCTGGCCGACCGTCTGGCCGAAGCCTTCGCCGAGCACCTGCACGAACGCGTCCGGCGTGAATTCTGGGGCTACGCGGTGGACGAAGACCTGGACAACGACGCCCTGATCGCCGAGGCCTATCAGGGCATCCGCCCGGCGCCGGGCTACCCGGCGTGTCCCGACCACAGCGAGAAGCGGGCCCTGTTCGACTTGCTTGAAGGGGAGAAGAACACCGCGATAACGCTGACCGAAAGCTTCGCCATGCTGCCCGCGGCCTCGGTCGCGGGCTTCTATTTCGCGCATCCGCAGGCCAGCTATTTCGGCATCGGCCGCATCACCCGCGACCAGGTGGCGGACTACGCCAAGCGCAAGGGCATCAGTGTGGAGCAGGCGGAAAAATGGCTTGCGCCGAACCTGGCCTATGAGCGGTGAGGAGGGGAATTGCGTTTAATTGACTCGGTCAATCCGGGGCGGACACTGGCGCATCGGAGGGCAAAATTCAGCAATCAATTCATTGGCTGAACCGCAGGGAAATGCTTCGCCTCGGTGGTGGCGGGTTGGCCCTTCTGGGTGTGGGCGGGTGCGCCCTGGGTGTGCCGAGATATCTTCCAGGCTCGAGCGGCATGGCAACCTTCCAGGAGCACGTGGAGAATGAGGCGGAGACCAGCACTCGAGGGATCGGCGGCATTGATCTGACCTTTGGCCACGGAGTCCCAATTGTCAGTCCCGTAAAGGGTCGGATAAGCAGTGTTAGAAATTCTCCTGTCAGTGGGAAAACAACGACCATCCAGTACGGATTCACCGAAGTCTTGCTGGCTCATCAAGAAGAACTGCTTATTGAGCCAGGAACCGAAGTTGACCGATACACTGTGATCGGACGCGAGGGAGCCACCGGGACCGGCAGCAGCGGCACGAGCCACGTACACCTATCCGTTATCGGCAATGCGGTTTTCCACGACTACAATCACAAACCGGACGGTTGGGAGTGCGGTTAAGATTTTCCCTTCCTGGAATTTTGTGTTGGATCCGGACAGGCTGACGTCGGACGGCAATCCCCTCGTCGAGAATCCTTGGAATCCAGCCGTAGACTACGACACGCCATACCTTAAATTTGTCGAAAAACATGTAAGGCCAAGTTTCGCACGAATATATAAGAACTATAAGGATACTCCCCCACAATATTGCATTAGAAATCTTTCGCGTGAACCTTCTATGGGATCCATAAATTGTCTGTGGAAACAATACGAGAAAATAAAATACGAAGGAGGGCCTTTGGAAAAAGAACTAGAAATAATTAGGATTACCGTGCGAGAGGCTGGAAAGTTAATTAAACTAACCTCACCCTATATCGATCACACCAATTCTAACATCATCCGCCACGTCATCTCACGCAACCCACGGCACAAAGACCTAATTTTGAAGTACTACGATAGGTTTCTGAAATCGGCATGACCCTCTGGAGATTTTGTGTTTTGCTCGCGTGCGTGGTTTAAGGTCCCCAACCGCGGTTTCCGGTGTGACGGAATGAGGGAAGCTAGTCTTCGTCCGCGTGGACGCAGACCCTTCATTGCCTATACTCCGGCCCATGGCCGCCACTGACTCTGAGTCTATTCCCGTGAGAATGCCCCAAGCGCCGGTCCTGGTGGCCGGCGTCGGTGGGGCGGCATGGATATCGGCCGATGGCAAGGTCGAAAGCCTAACGCTGGCCGAGGCCGTCCGGCGCGTCGAAGGCGGCGCCGTGCCGGTCGTGTGCCATGCGCGGGCCGCCGCCCGGCGCCTGGGGACGGCCAGGTTCCCGGCCCTCGACGTGCTTGAGCTATTCGCCTTCGCGCACCCGGCGCGGTTTTGCGTGCCGACGCCGCGCGGCCTTGCCCGCACCCTTGGCCTAGCCCTTCCCGAGAGCCTTGGGGACGAGGCGGCGGCGCTGCTTGGTGCCGCCCAGTCACTGCTCGCCACCTTGGCCCGGGGCAAACCGCCGCCGGGCGCCGACGCGTTGGCCACAGCGGAGGTCATGGCGCGGGGTAGATGGCCGTGGGGCTCCGCTGTGGTCGCCGCCTTCGGCGGTTCTTCCGAGGCCCCCCATTCGGCCAACCTGCTTGACGGGCTCAAGGTGTGGAACAAACTTCCGCACTGGAACGACAGCGGCCCCGAGCCACCGCCCGACAACCAGCCGGTCGAGCCCGTCGAAGCGCGGGCACGGCTGGTCCGTCTGTTGGGTGCCGACGCCGAGGAACGGCCCGAGCAGGCGGATTACGCGGGCCAGGTCTCGGCCGCCTTTCTGCCCCGCGACCAGGCCGGTGAGCCACGCCTGGTCCTGGCCGAGGCCGGCACCGGCGTCGGCAAGACGCTCGGCTATTTGGCACCGGCCAGCGTGTGGGCCGAAAAGAACAAGGGTCCGGTATGGATTTCGACCTATACCCGCAACCTGCAACGCCAGCTCGACGCCGAGCTTGACCGGCTCTACCCCGAGCGCGCCGTCAAGGAGAAGAAGGTCGTCGTCCGCAAGGGACGCGAAAACTACCTCTGTTTGTTGAACTTCGACGAAGCCGTGGGCCGGGTCCCGGCAGGCGGAGCCGCCGATGTTGTGGCCCTGGGACTGATGGCGCGCTGGGCCGGCGTCAGCCGCGACGGCGACATGGTGGGCGGCGACTTCCCGGGCTGGCTTACCGACCTTTTGGGCCGGAGCGCGACCATGGAGCTGACCGACACCCGGGGCGAGTGCGTCTATTCGGCCTGTACCCACTATGCCAAGTGCTTCATCGAGCGCACGGTCAGGCGCGCCCGGCGCGCCGAGATCGTGGTCGGCAACCACGCCCTGATCATGGCGCAGGCGGCGCTCGGCGGCGGTGACGAGGCAGCCCAGGCGTTCCTTCCGACGCGCTACGTCTTCGACGAGGGACACCACCTGTTCGACGCCGCCGATGGGGCCTTCTCGGCCCATTTTTCGGGCCGCGAGGCAGAGGAGCTGAGGCGCTGGCTGTTAGGCGCCGAAAGCCGGTCTCGATTGCGCTCACGGGGGCTCAGGGCGCGCATCGAAGATCTGCTCTCGGGCAACGCCGAAGCCGCCGAAGCCCTAGATGAGGTGTTGCGCGCGGCACGCGCCCTGCCCGGCCCCGGCTGGCACCAGCGCCTCGCCGGCGGCGCCCCTGTGGGACCGGCGGAGGCCTTCCTCACCTTTGTCCGCCAACAGGTTTACGCCCGCGACCGCGAAGGCGGCACCGCTTATAGCCTGGAGACCGAGACCCGCCCAGCCGTGCCCGGCCTGTTGGACGCGGCGGCAACACTGGAGACCGCCCTGGCGCGCCTCGGCGCCCCGGTCACCGTGCTTGTCCAGGCCCTGATGGCATTCTTGGACGACGAGGCCGACAGCCTGGATACCGGTCAGCGCCTGCGCCTGGAGGCCGTCAGCCGAAGCCTCGAAAGACGCGGCGGCTTGGTCGTTCAGGCCTGGCGATCCATGCTGCGCTCCTTGGGCGGCGAAACGCCTGATGATTTTGTCGATTGGTTCAGCGTCGAGCGCATCGACGGCCGCGACCTCGACGTCGGATTCCACCGCCACTGGGTTGATCCGACGCGGCCCTTCGCCGAAACAATGGCCGGCCCGGCCCAGGGTCTCCTCGTCACCTCGGCCAGCCTGCGCGACGGCAGCGGCGACGAAGAAGCCGATTGGGCGGTGGCGGAAGGACGTAGCGGGGCCCGCCACATGGCGGCGGAGGCGGTACTGGCCGAGGTGCCGTCGCCCTTCGACTACGCCGCCCAAACCCGCGTCCTGGTGATCACCGACGTGGCCAAGAATGACGCCGATCAGGTGGCGGCCGCCTACCGCGAGCTGTTCATGGCGGCGGGCGGCGGCGGGCTCGGCCTGTTCACCGCCATTTCGCGCCTGCGTGCCGTTCACGAGCGCATTGCCCAGCCCCTTGAGCAAGCCGGCCTGACGCTCCTTGCCCAGCACGTCGATGCGCTTGATACCGGATCGTTGATCGACATCTTCAGGGCCGAGGACGATGCCTGTCTGCTGGGCACCGACGCGGTCCGCGACGGCGTCGACGTGCCGGGCCGGGCGCTCCGGCTCATCGTCTTCGAGCGCGTACCGTGGCCGCGCCCCGACATCTTGCACCGGGCCAGGCGCGACACCTTTGGCGGTCGTGCCTACGACGAGATGCTGACCCGGCTGCGCATCAAGCAGGCCTATGGGCGGCTGATCCGCCGGGCTACCGACCGCGGCGTTTTCGTCATGCTGGACAGGGCCATGCCGTCGCGCCTCGGCGGCGCCTTCCCTGAAGGTGTCGCGCCTCGCCGCCTGGGATTGGCCGAGGCCCTAGCCGAGGTGCGCGCTTTCCTGAGCGAGAAACCCGATTAACAAGCTCTAAGCAGGCGCCTTCTCCTTTTCGGCTTGCCAGGCGTCGAGCTTGGCCCGCGCCCCGTTGGTCGCCGGGTTCATGGCTTCGTCGTGATTGGCCCGCTTGGCGGTCAGTTCGATGACATAGCCGTTCGGATCGCGGAAGTAGATCGAATCGATGAATTTGTGATCCGCAATGCCGCGCGTTTCGATGCCCGCCGCTTTTCCCTTCTCGAACATCGCGTGCAGCACATCATTCGTAACCTCAAGCGCGATGTGCAGGTCATAGTCATGTTGGTCCTTGAATTCGAAGGACTGGTCCGGCACCTCAAAAAACGCCAGGAAGGAACCGTCATCGAGCCTGTAGAACGTATGCAGGGCGCTGGTCTTGCGCCCAGTCTTGGATTCGCCAATTTCCAGTGTGGATTCAAGCGTCAATCCAAGAAAGTCCTCGTAGAAAGCGCGTGTCTCCTCCGAATCCCGGCAGCGATAGGCATTATGGTGTAGTCCCTTGATCATTGTTTACCTCGTTCGTTCACCCCCAACGCAAGGCTAGCCTGTCCCCCCCTTTGAGACGCGATCATACCATAAATGTTGCGCCGACGATGCCGCGTTGGTGCGCTGATCCACCCGTCAGAGAACGCTAATTTCCGCGCGGTGCCACGGCGTAAATGACGATCCCCGCCGCCGTCATCCCGACCGCGGCCCAAAAGGCCCAGGGCGAGTAAGCGGGGATTTCACTCAACATGCCCACCAAGTTTCCCAGAGCGCAGCTCTCCGTCGTGCGATAGAAACACGCGCTGGCCGCCTTTACGTCGTCGCCCAGCATGGACTCGAAAAAGACGTACCACCAGGCGGTGGCGGCAATAAACATCACGCCGCCGAGAGCCATCAAAATCTTGCTCAATCTTACCCAGATCATGGGGATCAAAACCGCTTGCCCATCTGTTGCCGCTTCGTGCCAAAGTAGCACTAAACTCGGGATCGTCGAAATCGTCTTGGTTCACCGCCCTTGACGGCGCGCTGGGCGGGGGGGGTATGGTGGAGATTGGCAAACCACACGCGAGGTTCGGATGTCCGCGATCAGCCACCACGCTGCCCTGATCTACACCATGGTCATGGTATCGGCCGCCGACAACGAGATGACCGACGCCGAAATGCGGACCATGGGCGAGACCATCAACTTCCTTCCCGTGTTCGCCGATTACCAAAGCGCGCTGTTAACCGACACGGTCGCCAGCTGCGCCGATCTTCTTGAAGATGACGACGGGTTGGACAGCGTCTTCCAACTGATCAAGGATGCGTTGCCCGGCAAGCTCCGCGAAACGGCCTATGCGCTTGCCTGTGACGTCGTCGCCGTCGACGGCGAGGCGCACCAAGAAGAGCTTAGGATGCTGGAGATGATCCGCCATGAACTGAGGATCGACCGCCTGACCGCCGCCGCCATTGAACGCGGTGCCCGGGCGCGTTTCGCGACGATGTAGTGTTGTCTATATTCGGCTCCACTTCCGAGAGACCCCATGACGTCACTCGACGGTAAGACCATCGGATTCATCGGGCTTGGCCTGATGGGGCGGCCGATGAGCCTGAATTTAATGAAGGCGGGAGCGCGCTTGATCGTCCACAACCGCTCGCGCCCGGTCGTCGAAGAGATGGCGGCCAAGGGCATGGTCGCCGCTGATACCCCGGGCGCCGTAGCGGCCAAGGCCAAGACCGTCATCGTCATGGTCAGCGACACACCGGCGACGGAGGCCGTCATCGGCGGCGCGGACGGAATCCTGGGCGCCGTCGGCCCCGATTCCTTGATCATCGACATGGGCACCACGGCGGTGTCGGCGACGCGCCGCCTAGCCGCCGCTGTCGTCGGCGCCGGCGGCCAATATGTGGATGCGCCGGTCTCGGGCGGTACGGTCGGGGCCGAAGACGGCACCCTGACCATCATGGCGGGCGGTCCGGAAGAAGCCGTCGGGCGCGCCACACCGGTGTTCGAGGTTCTGGGCGCCAGCCTTACCCACGTCGGCGCCATCGGCACCGGCCAGGTCGCCAAGGCGGCCAATCAGGTGATTGTCGGTTTGGTCATCGGCGCCGTCGCCGAGGCGTTGACGCTGGCCCGGCGCGCCGGCGCCGACCCGGCCAAGGTGCGCCAAGCGCTCAAGGGCGGCTTCGCCGACTCGCGCATCCTGGAGCTGCACGGCCAACGCATGGTCAGCGGCGACTTTCGCCCCGGCGGCAAGGCGACGACCCAGCGCAAGGACCTGGCCCAAGCCCTCGATCTCGCCGCCGAGTTGGGCTTCGAGATGCCGGCCACGCTTCTGAATAGGGAGCTCTATGACCGCCTCATCGCCGACGGGTTCGGCGATCTGGACCACAGCGCCCTGATCAAGGTCCTGGACCCAGAATAGTTGCCCGTGAAGAAAAGTCCTTCGCTATCGCTCAGTGTACTTTTCTTCAATATCGACAATGAGAAAGGCGCGCTTGGGGCGGCCCGGCGCCCGCCTCAAGGGCCGATTTGGCCATATTGAAAGCGGGAAAAAGTACAGCGAGCCAAAGGCGAGGGACTTTTTCACGACCGACGAAAAGGGCCGCACCCGAAGGCGCGGCCCTTGTTAGTCTTGCCGGTGGTCGGTGGATCAGAAGTCCATTCCGCCCATACCGCCCATGCCGCCGCCACCAGGCGGCATCATGGGAGCTTCTTTTTTCTCAGGCTTCTCCGCAACCATGGCTTCGGTGGTCACCAAGAGACCGGCGATCGACGCCGCGTCCTGAAGCGCCGTACGCACAACCTTGGTCGGATCGATGATCCCCGCCTTAACCATGTTGCAGTACGACCCGGACTGGGCGTCGTAGCCGTGCAGGGCGTCCTTCTGATCAAGGAGCTTGCCCGTGATCACGGCCCCGTCCGAGCCGGAGTTCTCGACGATCTGGCGACACGGTGCCGAAAGAGCCTTGCGCACGATTTCGATACCGACCGCCTGGTCGGTATTTTCAGTCGTTGCCTTGCCGAGGGCCCGGGTGGAGTAGAGAAGCGCTACGCCGCCGCCGGGGACAATGCCTTCCTCGACCGCCGCACGGGTCGCGTGCAGCGCGTCGTCGACCAGGTCCTTACGCTCCTTGACCTGGACTTCAGTGGCGCCGCCGACACGAATGACGGCCACACCGCCGGCCAACTTGGCGAGACGCTCTTGCAACTTCTCGCGGTCGTAGTCCGAGCTTGTCTCCTCGATCTGGGCGCGGATCTGGGTACACCGACCCTGGATTTCGCTCTTTTTGCCGACGCCCTCGACGATGGTCGTCTCTTCCTTGCTGATGAGCACCTTCTTGGCGGTGCCCAGCATGTCGAGGGTGACGTTCTCGAGCTTGATCCCGATGTCCTCGCTGATCACCTGTCCGGCGGTCAGCACGGCGATATCCTCGAGCATGGCCTTGCGCCGGTCACCAAAGCCCGGTGCCTTCACGGCACAGACCTTGAGGCCGCCACGCAGCTTGTTGACGACCAGGGTCGCCAGGGCCTCGCCTTCGATGTCCTCGGCGATGATCAACAGCGGACGCGTCGACTGCACGACCGCTTCGAGGACGGGAAGCAACGCCTGCAAGCTGGAAAGCTTCTTCTCGTGGATCAAGATAAAGGGATTTTCCAGATCGCAGCTCATCTTGTCGGCGTTGGTGACGAAGTAGGGTGAGGTATAGCCGCGGTCGAACTGCATACCCTCGACGACCTCGAGCTCGCTGTGCAGGCTCTTCGCCTCCTCAACGGTAATCACGCCCTCGTTGCCGACCTTTTCCATGGCCTCGGCAATCATAGCGCCGATCTCTCTCTCGCCGTTGGCCGACACGGTGCCGACCTGCGCGATTTCCTCGTTGGTGGAAACCTTGCGTGACCGCTTCTTCAACTCGGCCACGACGACCTCAACGGCGGTTTCGATGCCGCGCTTGAGGTCCATCGGGTTCATGCCGGCGGCCACCGCCTTGGCGCCCTCGCGCACGATTGCCTGGGCCAGAACCGTCGCCGTGGTGGTTCCGTCGCCGGCCTCGTCGCTGGTCTTGGACGCCACTTCGCGCATCATCTGGGCGCCCATGTTCTCGAACTTGTCCGAGAGCTCGATCTCCTTGGCGACGGTGACGCCGTCCTTGGTGATACGCGGTGCGCCGAACGATTTGTCGAGGACCACGTTGCGCCCCTTCGGGCCCAGGGTCACCTTGACCACCTCGGCCAAGGTATCGACACCCTGCAGCATGCGCGTCCGGGCATCGGTTGAAAACTTAATTTCCTTTGCAGCCATCTCTATCTAACCCTTCCTTGGGAATTCTGTTGGGATCGACTATTTCTTCGACTTCTTCTTGGCACCGCTCTCGATGATGCCGAGAAGGTCGGATTCCTTCATGATCAACAGCTCCTCGCCGTCGATCTTGACTTCGGTACCGGACCATTTGCCGAACAAAATCCGCTGACCCGCTTCGACGTCGAGCGGCGTAAGCTTGCCGTCCTCCGAACGCGTTCCAGAACCAACGGCGACGATTTCGCCCTCCATGGGCTTTTCCTGCGCGGTGTCGGGGATAATGATCCCGCCTGCCGTCTTTATGTCCTGCTCGATCCGCCTTACGACAACGCGATCATGCAGTGGCCTGAACTTCATGGTTATATCTCCGTCAACCCATTGAAAAAATACGATTGAAGGGGCGTTGTTAGCACTCACCCCCATCGAGTGCCAAGGATGTAGGTCCGTTTGAGTCCGATGTCAAGGGAAGGCCGAGCTATTTTGGCCGCTTAACCAGGTCCAGATCAGTTTTGACCAGTGCCACGTCCCACACCGCAATCGTCATGGCGCGGAAAGGCTGGACGAAGTCGGGTTGGGCGCGGTCAGGCACCCGGCGGTGGTAGGTGACGATCTTGCCCCGGGGATTGCGCCGTACCCAGTCCGCGACCTCGCCATCGCCGATGATGGCCAAGGGCTTTGACAGCCGCCCCAGGAAATGAAATTGGCCGTGATACTTCCCGTAATGGGCCAGGGGAAGGCCTTCGCGTTCCCAGGCGCCAAGGCGAACCGACAAGGAGCCAAGGTCCATAACCGCGCTCAGGGCCGGGCGCGCCACCAGATGGACCGTTACCACCAGGGCGGCGCTTAAAGAGGCGAGCATCGCCAAACGTGCCGTCAATCCAGCCAATGGGACAACCGCCGCCGTGATGCCGGCGCCGAGAGCAATTAGGGCCCACCAAAGCGTCAAGTTATTGACCCATGAGGGAAGGTCCAGATATGGCGTGGCGACGTCAACGGCAAGGATGGCCAGACCCACGAACGCCACTATCGCACCGGGCACGGCCAGATCGCGGCGCACCACCGATGTCTCTTCGTCGGGCGCCGTCAGAAATCGTGCCAGGGCCAGGGCCAGAGCGGGAAAAATGGGCAGGAGGTAGTGCAGTTGCTTGCCGCTGATTGCCGTGAAGGCAAGGAAGGCGGGTCCGAACCAGCAGAGACAGACACGAAGTCCCCCGTCACCGAAGCCAACGGCGCGCCGACCCAGAGACCGCCACAAGCCCGGCCAAAAAATCAGCGGCGCAAGAAGCGGCGGCGTCATCGCCAGGTACCACCACCAGGGGCGGCCGTGGGCAAACGAATCCACCACGCGCCCCGCCGTCTGGCCCCAGAAAATGGCATCGCGAAAGGCCGCACCGCCCTTATCCCCGGCCGGAACAGCCCAGGCCAGGACCATCGCCAGGCCCAGAACAAGGGCAAGGACGATGCCGCCGTACCAGGCGCCCCAACCCGGGCGCACGCGCCCCGCACCCTCGAGACGCCCGCCCCACAACGGCGCTAGCAAAGCGACCGGCAGGACATGCAGCGCGATGGCGGGCCCCTTGGTCAAGAGACCAAATCCGATTGCTGCACCAAGGATCGCCCAGCCCCTCCAACCCCCGTGGCGCCATGCGTCGAGGATGCCGAGCAGGCCCAAGAGGGCAAAGAAGGCAAGGATCATGTCGAACATTGTCAGCGTGGTGAACATCGCCCAAAATCCACTTGCCATCAGGATCAGGGACGCCGCCGATGCCACGTCGCGCCGTTCGGGCCACAACCGGCGCGCCAGTTCGGCGGTCAGGAACAAGGCGCCCAGGCCGAACAGTGGCGCCACCAGACGCGGCCACCATTCGTTAACGCCAAAGACGGCCCACCCGGCGTGAATGATCCAAAACAGCAGCGGCGGCTTGTGGCTATAGGCTTCGCCGTTGAGAGTGGGCAAAACGAAGTCGCCCCGGCTCCACATTTCCCAGGCGACAGCGAGATACCGAGTCTCATCGACGGGCAACACCGGACGGCTGGCCAGGGCGACGGCCACAACCCCCAGCCATAGCACCGCCGCAATCGGGATCGGCGTCTGGCGTAAATCTGAGAAGGGGGAAGTCAACGGAGATCCGTTTCCGACGCCCCGATGGCGCGGTCGACGGATTCATCCAAAACCTTGCCGTGGCGATGCTTGCGGTAGAGAGAGAGGCCGATCGCTCCGGCGACGACAAAAAGCGCCATGGCAAGGCCGATGCGCAAGGTGGGGTCGAGGCTGACTCCGCTGCCGGCGAGGGCGAAGATCATGGTCTGCGGTATGAATCCGAGGGTCGAGCCGGCGATAAAGGGCGCTGCCGAAACGCTGGAGACGCCAGCCGCCAGATTGGTGAGCAAGTTGCTGCCGGCGGGGAGCAGGCGAATGAGAAGACTCATGGAAAAGGGGTTTTCGTGCAGAAAAGCGTCGATCCGTTGGATGCGCGCTGAAAACCGTTTGCGCACCATGGCGCGGCCAAGCAAGCGCACGTAGCCAAAGGCAATGACGCACCCCAATGCCGTGGCCGCCAGCGCCAGCAACGTCCCGACAAGAAAACCGAAGGCATAGCCGCCAAGGAAGCTAACCACTTGTCGCGGCAGGCCAACCGACAAGAACAGCGCCGCCACGGCGAAGAAGAGGACCTCGCCCAGTACGCCCTTGCCGCGCACCTCCTTATCGATCCAGGTCGTATCGAGGGCGGTGCTCAGCCCCGTCTTTTCGAAGGCCCAGGCGATGGCTGCCAGTACGGCGATCAAGATCAAGCCACGCAACAAGATGCGCGGATTCATGGTGCGTGGCTCCTTGGGCCTTGGGCAGGTCTTGATGTCTTGTCCTTCCCGTCGTCCACGATATCGGGGGTCATGGGGCGGCGCTGAAGCCACATCACGCCAAGGAGATCGACGATACCGATCCACAAACGATCCAGGACACCGTACTTCGACGTGCCGGTGCCGCGGGGCCGGTGGCCGACCACAACGGAAACGACCCTTCCACCGCTACGCATCATCAGGGCGGGCAGGAAGCGGTGCATATGGTCGAAGCGCGGCATGGCAAGAAAAGCGGCGCGCGGAAACACCTTCAGGCCACAGCCGGTGTCCGGGGTCTGGTCAGCCAAGAGGCCGGCGCGCACGCCATTGGCAATCCGCGACGATATCCGTTTCAGGCGTGTGTCCCGCCGCTTAGCACGCTCACCGACGATCATCGGGCCATCATTGTCCCCACCCTCGGCGTCAAAGCGGGCGAGCAACTTGGGGATGTCGGCGGGGTCGTTCTGTCCGTCGCCGTCGAGGGTGGCGATGAGTGATGCCCGCGCCGCCTCAACGCCGCTCCAGATAGCCGCGCTTTGGCCGCATCGGGTGCGGTGGCGCACCCAACGCAGGCGTGGAAGCTCGGCGGCGAGATCGGCGAGGCGATCCGGGGTTCCATCGCCGCTGCCGTCGTCCACGTAGACGATCTCATAGTCGGGGCCTTCGTCGAGGGCGGCGGCGATCTCCTCGATCAGGGGACGCAGGTTCTCGGCCTCGTCCAGGACCGGCACGACGACTGAGAGCACCGGCGAACCCGGTGACGGGGATGGGGCGGCGTTCTTGGTCTGCGGCGCGGCCATGGTTCTCGAATACGGGATATCCGGTGCCTGGAAGGCCGGTTATGGCACGGGCGGACCGACGCGGCAAATCCCTTTCCGCCGCAAAGACCCCGCGATCCGGTCTTGGCCGACGTCAAGCGGTCCAGACGGAATGCCTCGGGTTGTCGAACAAACGTTCCGGTTGACGACGGGCGCCGTGGATGATTGAAATGACGTTCCAAGTCGGACGGGACGTGCCGTCCGGTAAGTCGTGATGAGGCGGACGTGGACCACTCGGACACCTTGGAACAGGCGGCGGAATTCGCCCGCTCGGCGTTCAACCTCATGGAGGAGAGGGGGATCGCCGCGACCCCCGATAACTTCGCCATATGGTACCTATACTTCGCGGGCCGGGACCCGAAAATGAATCGGTCCCTGGACACGCTGCTCAAAGGCGACGAAGCGATCAGTATGGAACGCAGCGCCGAAATCCACCGGGAATTCATTTTGGGCGAAGGCCAAAACACCGTCGTCCACAACACCGCCACCGAGATCAAACAAGAACTGAACGAAATCCTTAAACGGTTGGGGACCGCCGGCGACGACGCGGCCCAATACGGGCGCACCTTGGACACGTTCTCGGAACAACTCGCGGGGGCCGAGGAGAGCGAAGCGTTCGGTGCCGTCCTTTCCGACATCGCGACGGCGACCCGCGCCATGGAGCGCCAAAATCACGATCTGGAACAGCAGCTTGAGTCGTCGTCGTCCGAGATTTCCCGCCTACGTGAGGATCTGGAGGACGTACGGCGCGAGGCCATCACCGACGCCATGACCGGCATTTTCAACCGGCGGTTTTTCGACATATCCCTTCGCGAGGAAGCAGTCTTGGCCGAGGAGAGCAGCGAGAACCTATGCCTCCTCATGATCGACATCGACAAGTTTAAGAATTTGGGGCTGTCCCAGATAACCCATTTTTGGGGTTATCATGGGAGCTATGCGGAAGAGCCGTCTCAGCAGGTACAAACAGGATCGTCTGATTGAGCATTTTGTTGCGGGCACGACGGCCCGTACGGCATCAAGCCTTTGCGGCGTGAACCGCAAGACGGCAGCTTTCTATTTTCATCGTCTCCGCGAGATCATCGCCTTCGAACTGGAGGCAGAG
>PVBE010555651.1_pt1 | contig 48276 bp, 41 predicted proteins | sample 1631181 | NCBI WGS metagenome assembly PVBE01 (sample SAMN08397723, study PRJNA350692) | Marine metagenome, whole genome shotgun sequencing project. | isolation source: water | place: Pacific Ocean | collected 2012-04
AAATAAGGAATACAACAACCTGGCTGATCATAGTTGCTATGGCTGCCCCTTTTACACCAAAGTTGAGGACAAAAATAAAGATTGGATCTAAAATAATATTTAAAACAGTTCCCAACGCAGTAACGATCATGGGAAGTTTCATATCCCCTTCACCGGAAAGTATGGATCGGAAAAATCCTGAAAAAATCATACAGGGCAAACCGTAACAGATAAATCGTAGATAATTCCAACTTAAAGTCAATATGGAATCCTTTGCACCTAAAAATGACAGGATAGATTCACCATATAAAAGTCCCAAAGTGGTTAATATCATACTGATAACGACTGCCATCGCAATGGCATGTTCAGCGCTGTTATCAGCATTCACTTTATCATCTGCACCTATAAACCGAGCAATGGAAGCGGTCACACCTGAACCCAATCCAAAGGTTAATCCCATAACGAAGAAAAAAAGCGGCATATTGTAAGCTACCGCAGCGATGGATTCTCCTCCCAGCCTGCCAATAAACAGCATGTCAACAATGGTATATAGTGTGTGAACTCCCATACCAGCCATTATGGGGACTGCTAAGTTCCAGAGCCCTTTTTCCGGATTTTCGAGAAAGATATTTAAGCGGGAAGTGTTTTTTCCGTCAGCATTCATTTATTACAGAGGTCTATCAAGTATTCTTCTAAATCACCCAATGACCTTAAAAGGCCACAGAATCGGAATCATAACCGTTGCAACAACCCATAATAAAATAGACAATGGCAGTCCAACTTTCACATAATCCGAAAATTTATATCCTCCGGGCCCATAAACCATTAAGTTTGTCTGGTATCCTATGGGTGTTATAAAAGATGCAGAAGCGGCATAGCAAACGGAAAAGATAAAGGGGCGTGGATCAAGATTCATTTGCGTCGCCGCAGAAATAGCAATGGGCGTCATAATAATTGCTGTTGCAGCATTGGAGACCATCTCTGTCAAAATGATTGTTGTTAAGTAAATCAGCGATAACATAACAAAAGGTCGTAAGGATTGATTATCCACAAAATTGACGATATCTTTCAAACCATTACCAATCCAAAATGCAGTTCCACTATCTTGAATAACATATCCGATTGGAATAAGAGCTGCAATGAGTACTATGACCTGCCAATTAATGGTTTGATAGGCTTCATTCGCCGAAAGCACTTTAAGCACCATCAACACTACAACACCAATAATAGCTCCCTTAAGGATGGGTACAAACCCCAGCGCTGCCAACAGAACAACTGAAAATATGACAACAATACTCATCCACCAGAATCTATGTTTTTTTAAGGTAGCATCAATTTCACCCAATACGATAAAATTACCGGAGTCTGATAATTCCTTTAATTTGTGTCTTGATCCATAAACCAATAGTGTGTCAAATGACCGAAGAATCACATGGGCGATCTTGCGTCTTAAAATTGCTCCTTCTCTTCTAATAGCAAGTATAAAACTTCCAAATCTTCTGCGAAAATTAATCTCCATTAAACTCTTACCAACCAATTCAGATTGATTGGTCAGGATACACTCCACCAAAGTATTATCATCATGTACTAATTCTGCTTGAGTTAATTTTTCATCTGTAAGCATGCTTACCTTTTCCACCTCTTTCATTCTCAGGAAATTTTCCAAAGATCCACGAACAAATAAAATATCATCCTTTTGTAGAATAGAATCCCGAATATTTCGGGAAATGAGTTTTCCATCCCGCAGTATATCAAGAACAGTGATATCGTAATTTCTGTTCACCGCCCTGTCTTGACATGTTTTTCCCACCAAAGGGGAATCATGTGAAATTTTCAATTCCGTTAAATAACCACCCATATGATAACTCTGTGTCAAGCTGGAGGTCACTGTCCTTGAAGGAATAAGAAACGGTACCGCAAATAAAACATAGGTTAACCCAATAAGAAGCATTATAATTCCGAATTTAGCAAATTCGAATATTCCCAACGGTTCTGCAGTGGTGGATTCTACATAAATGGAATTGACAAGAAGATTGGTAGAAGTCCCAACGAGTGTTAAGGTTCCCCCTAAAATAGCAACATAACTCAATGGCATTAGAAGTTTAGAGGGACTTAAATGATATTGACGTGCTAACCGAATCGTAACAGGAATAAAAATAGCTACGATGGCAGTGTTGTTGATAAATGCTGAGGCAACAGCCACTGAAAATAGAAATACGAATAATCCAAGAAGTTTTGATGTTTCAGTTAATTCATTCAGTTTTACAACTAAAAATTCAAGGACACCAGATTTTTGAAGTGCATGACTTAGTACAAATAATAGAGCAATAGTTATCACTGCGGGGTTTGAAAAGCCTTTTATGGCCTCAATAGGTTCAAGGAATCCACAAATTAAAAGAACTGCCAATATAATCATGGCAGTGATATCAAGGGAAAATGTTTCAGTTACAAATAACAAAAACATAAATAAAAGAATCGTAAGTACTACAGCTATTTCTACTGTCATAAATAATTAATGAATAGAGATCTGTGGAAAATAACTTACCTAGAAAACAATTTACCCATGGAAATAAATTGAATTAAATTTTCTGAAGCGAAAGTGGGCTCAGGAATTAAAAACCAGTGATTTGGATTGAATGGTAGTTAAAATTGAATCTAGGAGTTTATCAATAACTGATTCAGACTTAATATCATTTAAAACAGTGATAACAAATATAGGGTATTCTTCATCAGGGAGGACCGATTCGAAATCATCAATCAAATTCGTCTCATCTATAAAGGAGTCTACACTCCCTCCGTTATTCAAATAAGATTTTACTGTATCCTGAATCTCAAAAATATATGACCTCATTTCTTTTCGATTTAAGGTTGAAAGGCTCCTTTTTTTCATGACAAGAGAGCTTTCTTATCAACCTCATCAATCTGGCTTTTGCTAAGATAGTCTTTCGCATATGTCTTATAAACACCTTCTTTTACAAAAATCTCAAATAGGTCTTTATCAATATGATAATCATTTTTCATAAATCCCATTATTCTCATTGCCATAGAAAGTTTCTTCCCATCTTTGTATGGCCTGTCGGCGGCGGTTAGTGCTTCATAAATATCAGCGATTGCCATCATTTTAGCTTGTACGGACATTTGATCTGCTTTCAAACCCTTGGGATAACCTGTCCCATCCAATTTCTCATGATGACCACCAGCAAATTCAGGGACATTCTTAAGGTGTTTTGGATAAGGGAGTTGCTCCAGCATATCGATAGTGATGACTATGTGGTCATTGATGATCTCCCGTTCCTCCGGCAACAAGGTTCCCTTGGGAATATTTAAATTCCTCACCTCATTCTCGGACAGAAAAGAAGTTTTCTCCCCTTGATGTTTATAGTCATAGTTAGCTATATCTAAAACCCGATTCTGTAATTCTTTTTCCATGAACTCGCCACCAACATTACACTTTTCTATAAATGCCTCATCATCATTTAATTGTTCCAATTTTTCAGTATATTCTTTTTCAAGGTTTTTTGCTTCTCCATTTGCAGTTCCGTTCAACTCTAGTTTTTTCTTTAAAAAGTCAATCTCTGCATCCCGGCGGAGAACCTCAAACCGCGTCTTTATTGTATCAATACGATCCGTTATTGTCTCAAGTTTTGTACCTTTGTCAACTACATGAGGAGGTGTCGCAACCTTTCCACAGTCATGGAGCCAGCCAGCAATATAAAGTTCGTATCGTTCATCTTCCGTCATAGAAAAATCTTTGTACTTTCCATAGTCCACTTTTTCAACCGCATCGGCAAGCATCGTTGTGATCAGGGGAACTCTTTCGCAATGACCGCCCGTATATGGTGATTTTTTATCAATTGCTGTTGCGATTAATTTGATAAATGATTCAAATAAATTTTTCAGTTCTTCTACCAGTCGTTTATTAGTCAATGCAACAGCTCCCTGGGACGCTATTGATTCAACCTGTTCCTGAACTTCAGGAGAAAAAGATATAACTTCACCTGTATTGTTATCAGTGGCATTAATCAACTGCATAACCCCAATGATCTCATTTTCATGATTTTTCAAAGGCATAGTTAAAAAAGACTTTGATTTATAGCCTGAACTTTTATCATAAGATTTGGCTCCAGAAAAATCATAACCCTTTTCTTCATAAGCATCCTCTATATTGATTGTATTTCCAGTTATAGCAGCATATGCAGAAACATTACTTAAGTTTGGTTCACCATCGTCAAAGTATTTAGGGACAGCTGGAAAAGGTATATCAATTCCAGAGGTTCCACCCATTATAGTATCCATAGAATCATTTCTCATAATCTCAAATTTCAGATTTCCTTTTTCATCCACCATGTAAAGAGTCCTGCCATCGGCATTAGTTATATTTTTGGCTTCTTCAAGAATCAGCTCAAATAATTTATTGGTATCTTTCTCTGTTGAAAGAGCTATACCGATTTCATTTAAACGTGTGATACGTTCTTCGAGAAATATGCATTTTTCTTCAATGTTCATAGTATATCCTTAACTTTAATTCAAAATTTTGAAAATTATTCTTACAGAATGTAACCTGATTTACTGAAGACTACCCTATTAATCCATTTAAGTTAAGCAAAATTAAATTAGCGCTCCCAGTATCTTTGATTTCATAATAATTTAAATAAAATTCAAAAGTGAGTACCGCGGAAAGGACTCGAACCTTCACACCCAGAGGGCACCAGATCCTAAATCTGGCGTGTCTACCAATTCCACCACCGCGGCAAATACATTTATCATTAGGCCCTTGTATAGCCTTTATTTAATAATTGCTGTAATTTTTTATATTTTACAAACACTTTTTCACCAGAAGGACTGATGACCTGAATTTTTTCATTTCTTCCAATTTTTTGATCTACTTTGACGGGAGTTTTCACTGGTTGTGGTGGTCTTTGACCTCTTTCAGTTTGTGGTGCAGCTTGAATACCCATTCCTTCCGTGCTATCATGTCGTACCTGAACGTTTCTATCTTTTCGCTGAATTTGAGGCGCATGTTCCATCCCCTGTAGCTGAGTACGAAACAACCGCTGTACCGTTTTCTGATTCATCTCTTTTATCATGTCCTGAAAAAGATGAAATCCCTCAGACTTATATTCAAGAAGAGGATCTTTTTGTCCATAGGCCCGTAAATTGATTCCTTCCTTGATCTGGTCCATTCCATATAAATGATCTTTCCATTGTTCATCAATGGTTCGTAAAATAACAAAACGCTCAAATCCCCTCATAATTTCTTCTGGCAATATAGATTCTCTCTCATTATACACTGATTCAGCCTGGGCAATAAGGTAATCCCGAAAGTTGTCATGAGTGATCTCATCTTCTCCATATAATGACTGAATCCTTTCCATCTCCAAATCCACCAACATATGGGACGCAGTAGTTTGTTTTAAGGTATCCCAATCTATTTCGTCAAAATGATCCACATTTTGATTTTCAAGCTCATCATCCACAAACTCTGCAATAAACTCAGATACCATTTCTCGGGTATTTGTCCCCTTCAACGTTTTATCCCTTAAATTGTATATCACTTGTCTCTGTTGATTCATAACATCATCATATTCCAATAGATGTTTCCGAATTCCAAAATTTCTTCCTTCTACTTTTTTCTGAGCATTTGCGATAGCGCGAGTTACCATTTTTGCAGTAATAACTTCTCCCTCTTCCACACCCATCCGGTCCATAATGGCGGCAACCCGATCGCTGTTAAACAGCCGCATCAGGTCATCTTCAAGGGATAAATAAAACTGAGATGAACCGGGATCTCCCTGACGACCAGAACGCCCCCGCAACTGTAAATCTATCCGCCTAGATTCATGCCTCTCTGTTCCCAAAATATGTAGCCCTCCCAATTCTTTGATTTCCTCTCCTTCCAATTTAATATCCGTTCCTCTTCCAGCCATATTTGTGGCAATCGTTACCGCCCCATTTTGTCCAGCTCTAGCTACAATTTCTGCTTCATGCTTGTGTTGTTTTGCATTCAGAACATTATGAGGAATCCCTTTACGTTTCAGCATACGTGATAATAATTCAGATACTTCAACAGACACCGTTCCCACAAGAATGGGTTGTCCACTTTTATGGCAATTTATTATTTCTTCAATTACTGCATTATATTTTTCTCGTGTTGTCTTATAAACAAAGTCATCTCTGTCATCACGTATAACATGTTGATTAGTGGGTATCACTGTCACATCAAGGTTGTATATGGAACCCAATTCCTCTGCTTCTGTTTCAGCTGTTCCTGTCATCCCTGATAATTTATCATATAAACGAAAATAATTTTGAATTGTAATTGTTGCCAGTGTTTGAGTTTCACGTTGTATCGCAACATTTTCTTTGGCTTCTATCGCCTGGTGCAATCCATCACTGTATTGTCTCCCGGGCAGAACCCTTCCGGTAAATTCATCTACTATTTGAACTTTATTCTCTTGAACGACATATTCCACATCTTTATCATATAAGGTATAAGCTCTCAATAATTGACTAATATTATGTATTTTACCACTTCTATCAGCATGAAGATGGTAAGCTTTCTCTTTTTCCTCAGCAATCTGAATTGAAGAAAATTGCTCATTATTTTCAATTTCTGAGATCATCTCCCCCAAATCAGGAATGATAAACATTTCTGGTCGATTTGGGGATAAAACCTGTCTTCCTTTTTCAGTTATATCAATAATATGTGATTTTTCATCAATACTAAAAAATAAATCGTCATCTACTTCATGAAGACGTTTATCTCTCATATAGTCTGATTCAACTTTCTGGGAAAGTTTTATGGTTCCCGGTTCCTGAAATATTTTCATTAATTTCCGATGTTTCGGCAGACCTCTTCTTGCCTGAAGAAGTTTCAATCCTGCCTCATCTTCTTTGTTTTCCTTTATAAAATGTTGCGCCTTATCCACCAACTCTGAAATTAGAGTATTCTGTTTTCGGACAATATCCTGAATCAACGGTTTTAGCTCTGAGTATGTTTTGTCCACGGGGGCATCAACAGAGCCGGAAATTATCAACGGAGTTCTAGCTTCATCAATCAGCACACTGTCCACCTCATCTACAATGGCAAACGCATGGTCTCCCTGAACCTGATCCCGAGCATCTAAGGACATATTATCTCTCAAATAATCAAACCCAAATTCATTATTAGTGCCATAGGTAATATCACAATTGTATGCCGCTCTGCGCTGGTCATTATTCATAGTATTCAACATATATCCCACGGTCAATCCCAATCGCTTGAACACTTCGCCCATCCACTCCGCATCCCGGCGAGCTAAATAGTCATTCACAGTTACGATATGAACCCCTCGCCCTGTGAGGGCATTCAGAAAAATGGGCATTGTAGCAGCAAGAGTTTTTCCCTCTCCCGTTTTCATCTCGGCAACATTCCCCCCATGAAGAACAGTAGCTCCAATCAGCTGTACATCATATGGAATCATTTCCCAGACAGCTTCACGTCCCGCGACAGTCCACGATGTCCCACATAACCGGCGGCATGTGTCCTTTACGATAGCAAATGCCTCAATCATAAACGAATCCAATATTTTCTGTTCCGATTCATAAACAGTTTTTTTTATTTCTTCCGGATCAGTATCTTTTTCCTGTAACTCGATTTCTAATTGATTTCGAGAGGAGGAGATCTCCTCAATCATTTCATTTGTACGGGCTTTTAATTCTTCATCAGATTTCCCCTGAAGATCCTTTGCGGTTTGGTTGATCTCATTGATTACCGGGACCAACCGATTTATTTCTCTATCTGATCGTGAACCAAATATTTTTTTTAATGTTTTCTGCAACATAAGCTGTTAATGGGATATAATGTTCTTTTTTTCTGCTTCTCTAAAGACTGAATCTAAAATTCCATTCACAAATCCTGAACTGTCATCTGTACTGTATTTTTTAGCTATTTCAATTGCTTCTGATATAGATACTTTCGGTGGTACGTCATCAAAAAATAAAAGTTCACACACTGCCATTTGTAATATCAGGTTATCCAAAAGCGCTATCCTCCCTAGCTCCCAATTTTCAAGAAATTTTGAAATTGTTTTTTCCAAAAACTGTTTCTGATCCAGTGTTTTGATATACAATGAAGAAGCAAATGATTTGGTATCCTCATCAAATGAATATCTATTTAACATATCCGAAAATGTTTTATCCTGGGAGTTTCCAGAAATTTCCATAGCATACAAACCTTGAAATACACATTCACGTGCCCGCCTTCGGGAATGATATTTTGATTTCTTCCCGTGTTTTTCAGGGTTTTTCATCGTACGCTCTAAACCTGAATCAACCAGCCAAAAGGATCATCTTTTAACTCTTTTTGAATACTGATGAGTTCAGTATTCAAAGCAAGAGTAACATTTCCAATTTTATTCTCATTAATGATACCAACTGAATCATCCGATGTGATTTTACCTATTGGAGTCACTGAAACAGCAGTACCCGTACAGAACACCTCATCTGCTTCCATCATTTCACTGAGTGAAATAGATCGTTCTTCAATATCTAATCCTAAAATTTCACGGGAAATATGAATAACTGAATCTCGTGTTACACCCGGTAAAATACTGCCGCCTAAAGGTGGCGTTAAAATCATTTTATCTTTCACAATAAATATATTTGCAGATCCGACCTCTTCAATTGATTCATCATCTCGCGCATTTAAATAAATGACCTCATCAAATCCAGAAGACTTCGCCAATTTTTGCGGATAAAGTGAAGCAGCATAATTTCCTATTGTTTTATATCCTCCCACTCCACAAGGTGCTGCCCGATGGTACTTCTTTGTTACTCTCAAATTTAAACAGCGAATTCCAGATTTAAAATATGGACCGACAGGTGATACATAAATTAAAAAAGTATAAGAAGAAGCTGGCGCTACACCTAACACTGGGCCGGTTCCCCAAATGATTGGACGAATGTACAAACTCCCCTTATCGGATGGGGGAATATATTCAGAATTATCCTTTACAACTTTTAACAGCCCATCCATGAATAAATCTGAAGGAACAATGGGTATACATAACCTCTCTGCTGAAAGTATTGCACGTTCAATATTCTTGTCTGGACGAAATAAAATAATTCTGTCTTTAGCCGTTCGAAATGCTTTCAACCCTTCAAAAATTCCCTGTCCATAATTCAATACACCTGCAGCAGGGGACATAGGGATATCCCCAAACGGAATGAGCTCTCCACCAGTCCAACTTGTTCCATTTTCCCAATGGGAAATAAACATAGATTTTGTCGGGGTTAAGCTAAATGTTAAATTATCCCAATCAATTTGATTCACAATTTCTCTCTTATTAATTATTATTCTTTATTTAAACACCGGGAGATAATCAGTTCCTGAATTTCAGAGGTTCCTTCATATATTTGAGTAATTTTCGCGTCCCGCATAAGCCTTTCTACACCATATTCTTGCATGTACCCATAACCACCATAGATCTGAACGCAATCTCGGGATGCGTCCACCGCAAGTTGAGATGCAAATAATTTTGCCATAGCTGCTTCCTTTACATAATCCAGTTTTGAGTCCTTCATTTTTGCAGCCTTCCAGATCAAGAGCCTGGCAGCTTCTAATCGGGTTGCCATTTGAGCCAGTTTACTTTTTACCGAACCAAAGCTGTTCAGCGTCTTATTAAACTGCTTTCGCTCTCTGGAATAAGCAATACTTTTTTCCAATGATGCTCGAGCAATCCCCAGTGCTTGACTGGCAATCCCAATTCGTCCTCCATTGAGTGTTTTCATGGCAATGTGAAATCCTTCTCCCTCATTTTGAATTCTATTGTTAATGGGCACTTTACAATCCTCAAAATACAGTTCACATGTATCAGATCCCCGGATTCCAAGTTTATCCTCTTTCTTCCCAGTTGTAAACCCTGGGGTACCTTTTTCAATGATAAAAGCGGAAATTCCCTTATGACCTACGTTATTGTCTGTTACAGCAAACACTATTACAATATCAGACGAAATACCATTGGTGACCCAATTTTTTGTTCCGTTTAAAATATAAGAATCTCCATTTTTGACTGCATTCATTTTCAGATTACTGGAATCCGACCCGGATTGAGGTTCACTCAAACTAAATGCACCTAGGAACTCACCGGTTGATAATTTCGTTAAATACTTTTCTTTTTGTTCATCTGAACACCAATCCAAAAATATTTGACACACCAGTGAATTATTCACAGACATGATAACTCCTGCAGATGCATCTACACAGCAAATCTCCTCCATAGCTAATACATAACTCATGGTGTCCATTCCAGAACCATTCCACTCTTCCGGCACCATCATTCCCATAAATCCCAATTGTCCCATTTCTTTAATTTCGTTTATGGGAGTGATACTTTTATCATCTCGTTGAATCACTCCAGGCTCAAGATGGACTTCAGCAAAATCCTTTGCGGTCTTCTTTAATAATATCTGCTCTTCAGTTAGGTTAAAATTCAAATCAGCTGTATTCATAGAACCCCTTGCCTGTCTTCCTTCCTAAACATCCAGCAGAAACCATTCGCCGTAAAAGTGGGCACGGTCTATATTTATCATCACCAAAGTCATGGTGGAGAACTTCTAAAATTGAAAGGCAAACATCCAGTCCTATTAAATCTGCCAATCTCAAAGGTCCCATGGGGTGTGCCATGCCCAATCTCATGACATCATCAATTGCCTCTTTTTCTGCTACTCCCTCCATGAAACAAAAGATTGCTTCATTTATCATAGGTGCAAGGATGCGATTGGATACAAAGCCCGGATAATCATTACATTTAATGGCATGTTTCCCCATAGTCTCTGCCAGAGAAAAAATCTTTCTGATTGTTTCTTCACTCGTTAAATGCCCTAAAACGACTTCGACTAATTTCATCATGGGAACCGGATTCATAAAATGCATTCCAATGACTTTTTCAGGACGCGAGGTGAATGATGCAATATCCGTGATGGAAATAGAGGAGGTGTTGGTTGCTAAAATTGTTTCCTTTTTACAATTTTTATCTAATTCCTGAAAAATCCTGCCTTTTATCTTTCGATCTTCTGAGGCAGCTTCGATAACAACCTCTACCAATTTCAAAGCACTTAGATCAGTCTCGAGATTAATTTTATCCAATGCATTTTGTTTATCATCTGGAGTAATAAATGCCTTTTTAATCTGGCGATCCATATTGCTTTTGATAGAATTAATCCCTTTCTCAACTAATTGTTCATTTACATCCATCAAAATAACTGAATATTTTGAGAGTGAGGCAACATGGGCAATTCCACTTCCCATTGTACCTGCTCCTACAATACCTATTGATTTCATGACATTATCTCAATAATAAGTGCGGAGGCTTCTCCCCCACCAATACATAATGTGGCAAGTCCAAATCGTCCCCCTACTCGTTTTAAACTGTGAAGTAACGTTACAAGGATCCGTGCTCCTGATGCACCGATAGGATGGCCCAGGGCAATGGCACCTCCACATATATTTACTTTATCACCATCAATGTTATACTCATCAATCGCAGCCATAGCAACAGGAGCGAAAGCTTCATTTATTTCCCATAAATCAATGTCTTTCTCGTTTAATCCTGCAATGGAAAGCACTTTAGATATTGCTTTAATCGGCGCTGTAGTAAACCAATCCGGCTCATGGGCAAAAGACGCCTGTGCTATCATTTTCGCTTGCGATTTAAGCTGATTTGAATGGGCAAATTCTGAGGATGTAATCAACACGGCTGCGGCTCCATCATTTATCTTAGAAGCATTTGCTGCGGTGATCGTCCCTGATTTTTCAAATGCAGGCCTTAATACTTTCATTTTTTCAAAATTTATCCTCTGAGGTTCTTCATCCTGGTCTACAATAATAGGAACTCCTTTCCTCTGGGGCACGGACACAGAAACAATTTCATCTGAAAACCATCCTGATTTAATTGCGGTATGAGCTTTTGTATAAGATTGCTCTGCAAATTGATCCTGCTCTACACGAGATATATTATTTTTCTCTACCAGCATTTCAGCACAACTGCCCATATGTTTATCATGGTATGCATCCCATAAACCATCAGTTATCATACTGTCAATAATTTCCCCATGTCCCAATCGATATCCTGACCTCGCCTTTGGTAAGAGATAAGGAGATAAGGACATATTTTCCATTCCACCCGCTATTACAATTTTGGCATCACCTATTTGAATTGACTGCATTGCCAACATAGTAGCTTTCAATCCGGATCCGCACATTTTGTTAATAGTCAAGCATTCTGTCGAATAAGGTAGACCTGCTCTTAAAGCTGCCTGCCTTGCGGGTGCTTGACCTAATCCTGCTGATAATACATTCCCCATTATTACCTCATCAATTTGATATGGGTCGATCTGAGAATTATTTACCAATTCTTTAATAACAACTGCCCCAAGTTCGGGTGCATTAATAGTTGACAATCCGCCGTTAAAAGAACCAACAGGTGTTCTTTTTCCATCAATAATTAAAACCTCGTTTTTCATTTTTTATAATTTATAGTATACTACAATATTAATTGATACAAAATCGGGAGCAATAAATTTACCGAATATTTTACTATTTTGTATAAACCTTTAACTGTGAAAATCAATCAATTTTGAGCTTTTTTAAATAATAATTATCATATGCAGCCAACAAGCTTTCTTGACCTGAATAGGGTGCAGGCGCATATTTTTTCGATTTTATACCCAATTGAGAAAGTTCTGAAATTTCCCAGTCCTGCTTATTTGTCATATCCCAAAAATCAATAGCATCTTGGATTTGATGTTCATTTGACTTCACAACTTCCTTTTCAAATAACCAAGTACAGTACACTTTGCATTGGTCCACTCCATCAGGCCAGACCGTATGATACATTACATATTCAGGGTGCAAACTCAGAAGTAAGTTTGGAAAAATTGAATAATAGTAGACTTTTTTTATGTCATCATCACATACATTATTAATAGATGGACAGCATAATTTACCTGTAGTGGTGATGCTATCTTTATCCTTATTAAGTTTCATATATCCACCTAAAAAAGGACCATCATAAAGATCATTCCGTCCTCCCATATAATTATGAATAGAGGCAAGATCTGGGTGTAGAACTGGGCAGTGGTAACACTCACAATAATTCTGGATAACCAGTTTCCAATTTCCTTTTACAATATATTTTTTGGTTTTTTGTGGAACTAATTTTGAAATTTTCCATGCTTTGAATCGATTAATAATTGGCTTAAAAACAACATCAAAATTTTCAGGTTCCTCACTTAAATTAATAAAAATAAATCCCTCCCATTCTGATAGAGCAACTTCATGTAAAGGATAATTCTTTTTCTCAAATCCGTCAACCGCTTCCATATGTGGGGCACCAATTAAATCTCCATGCAGATTGAAAGTCCATCCGTGATATCCACATTGGATGGTTTTTGAAAATTCTCCAATTTCCTTATTGCATATTTGTGTTCCTCTATGTCGACAAACATTATAAAATGCTCTTAATTGCCCTTCATCGTCACATAGAACAATAATATTCTCATCTTTTACATTAATTGTTATGAATTTTCCTACAGAACTCAATTCCGATGCTCTGCCAATACAAATCCAGTTGCTCAAAAAAATATTCTCATATTCTTTTTGCAGAATAATCGGGTTCACATAATATTCCCGGTCCAACGTATGTGCATCTTTGGGAAGCGTTTCTGATGTTTTTTTAAAGGCCATCACTTTAATATTCTCCTCGCTGCATTAAATCCATTTGTCCCATGGATACCCCCACCGGGATGGGCTCCTGATCCACAAAGATAAAGATTTTTTATAGGTGATTCATATCTGGCTGCGCTCATTGTAGGACGCATAAACATAAATTGATCCAAGGTCATTTCACCGTGATTTAAATTACCTTCCGTTAGCCCAAATTGATTTTCAAAATCTACTGGTGACCAAACAATACTTGAATCTATAAAACTTGAAAATCTGGGGATATAATTTTCCAATACTTCTACCACATTATTTTTCAGATGAGATTTTAATTCACCAGACCAATCTCTATCACGTAAGTGGTAAGGGGCATATTGTACTGTGGCAGATAAAACATGTTTACCATTAGGTGCAAAATCTGAATTCAGCACAGAAGGGATTGTGAATTCCACATAGGGATTAGCAGCAATCTGTCCATATTTAACAGAATCAGAAGCTCTTTCCAAATATTCAATAGAAGGACTGACAGAAAAAACAGTTCCCATTTGCTCTTTTGAAATACCCTTGATCTCTGGTAGTTCATTCAAAGTAAAATGAATACGGGCTATACTACCACGATATCTTATATTTCGAATTTGGGTAAAAAAGGATGGATTTAATTCCAATGGTCCTACCAAATCAACAAAAGTATTATTGGGATCTAATCCAGACACAGTTTGCTCTGAGTGAAGTATCTCTCCACTCTCCAACGTCACACCACTGCAAATTCCATTTTTAACATTAATAGAGGTGACCTTAGTATTTATCCTAATCTCAACATTGGCAGATTCTGCGGATATTATTACGGCATCCATCAATTGTTTAGTACCACCTTTTACAAAATGAGCATTATGAAAAACACCTTTCCCATGAACATGCTGATGAAGCAGGTTAAAGCCAGTTCCTGCGGCATATGGGCCGAAAGATAAATGATGAATTCCAGCTGTAGAAATTGCACTGCGAAGAAACTCAGCTTCAAACCATTCATCCATCAGGTCCAACATCGTCATAGGTGCGACCCGCATAAAATCAACTAATCCGCGAGTGCCATACTTCCTTATGGGAGCCAGCATAGAGCTCATAGAAAGCATTTCCTTAAATCTGATATTTGGCAATTTTGGTGGAGCTAATTCATAAAGTTTTTCTAAAAAAGATGCACACCTATTAATATATTTTGTGAAATCTGTCCAAACTTTGGCATCTTCTTCTGAATAGTTAGCAATAGACCTTGCAGTATCGTTTGAATTTCGAAAAAATGAAATATGCTTCCCTTGGGTGTCCAATGCAATCCGAACAATATCTGGGGAATGAAACGACAATCCATGAGATTCAAGATTCAGTTTTTTTATGACTCTTGGGTCTATCCATTTCACTACATCATTGATTAAGTTACATTGGAAGCCTGGAACAAATTCCACAGTAGATGCCAAACCACCAATTTGTTCACGTGCTTCAAGGAGTAAAACCTTTTTACCAGATTGTCCCAAAATAGAAGCAGCAACCAGACTATTGAATCCACCTCCAATAACTATGCTATCGTAATGTACCATTTACCAATCCCTTAATATTTTTTTTGCAGCCATTTCTCCGGGAGAACCGGTGATTCCTCCACCAGGATGAGTTCCTGAACCGCACTGAAAATAATTTTTTATGGGTGTTTTATAGTTTGCCCATTTTACAGATGGTCGCATGGAAAATAATTGTTGTAGTGTGAGTTCACCATGGAAAATATTCCCTTCGGTTAAACCAAATGTAGATTCCAAATCAACAGGTGTCAGTACCTGTCTATGTAAAATGATATCTTTGATATTAGGCGCATACTGGGCAAGAGTATTGATGACCGCATCACCAAATGAATCACGTTTTTGATCGTCCCATCCCCCTTTAATATTGTATGGAGCATACTGTACAAAACAGGACATAACATGTTTCCCTGGTGGTGCCATTTCAGGATCTAGAACCGATGGTAAAACAATATCCATAAATGGTTTCTGAGAAAATTTTCCATACTTGGCATCATCGTAAGCTCTTTCCAAATGGTCATAACTTGGGCTGATTGAAATAGCTCCTCGAAGGTAACGACTATCTCCAGATAAACATGTAAAATCAGGCAATGTATCTAACGCTAAATTTACTTTTCCAGATGAACCACGTATTCGATAATTTTTGATATCTGTGACAAAATCTGATGGAAGATCACTCTCATCTACCATTTTCAAAAAAGAGAGTTTTGGATCCAAACCCGAAATTACAATATCAGACCTATATTCATCCCCATTCTCTAGTGCAATACCTACAGCACAACCATTTTTCACTATCACTTTTCCCACTGGTGATTCCGTCTTAATATCCGCACCGAAATGCTCTGCTGAACGGGCAATGGCCATGCTCAATTCGCCTGTACCGCCTCGCTGAAATCCCCAGGCTCGAAAAGCACCATCGATATCACCCATATAATGATGAAGCATCACATAGGCGGACCCGGGAGATCTAGGCCCCATGAATGTTCCAATAATTCCACTTGCAGACATTGTGGCTTTCAAGGGTTCATATTCAAACCATTCATCCAGAAAGTCTGCTGAACCCATGGTCATAAGCTTGGTCAAATATTCAAATTGCTCATCACTGATAGATTTGAAATGTTTCATTAGTCTTCTCATTGCACTCAAATCTGATAAACTGGGACAAATTGCATTGGGTGCAATCGTTTCTAAAATAGGACGAACCGCCATCCCTATTTGGCTCATGAGCGGTCCAAAGCGCATATATGTTTCCGCGTCCTTTGGCGAGTGCCTATAAATTTCTTGGTATGTCTCATCCGAATCAGCGGTGCGTATCAAGTAATCATTATCCAAAGGTGTTAAGGTGCTTTCCAGCGGGAGTAGTTCCAACCCAAATTCCGGAAGCCTCAGCTCTCGAATCACATTTGCCTTCATAAGACTCACCACATAGGAACAAACTGAAAATTTAAATCCAGGGAACACTTCCTCTGTGACAGCTGCACCCCCTAAGACGTAGCGCCGTTCCAAAACCAACACTTTCTTCCCAGCTCGACCTAAATAGGCAGCTGCTGTTAGGCCATTGTGTCCACCGCCAATGATAATAGCATCATATTTTTTTACTGAGGACATGAACGCTTCCTTACCGGATCAAAGAAGGGGGTCCCCACTATTCGTGCCGATGTGAGTTTACGATAGTGTTCTAACTTAAATTCAAAATCTAATTGAGTGTTTTCTTTTGCATATTCAGCTTTCACATGGGCCAAAGCAATATATCTTTTCAGGATAGGAGACCAACAACCGCTGGTAGCATAACCTACCTGTTCATTGTTCTTATATAAGGGCGTGCTGGTTCGCCAGGCTGTGTGAGGTAGTCCAGGTGGTAGCCCAACCTTTCGATAATGGCCTTCCAGTTGTGACCACTGAATCTCAATACCTACAAATTTCCATTCCGGCCTGCGAGCATATTCTACTTCCAGCGCTTTTTTCCCAATAAATTCTTTTTTCTTCAGTTTTACAGCCCAGCCTAAACCAAGCTCATAAGGAGATGATTTTCGAGGTTCTATGATGGCATGGCGCGATGAAATATAATCCACATCAAGTAAAATCAAACCCGCTTCTATCCTAGCTATATCCAGTGCATGGAGTCCGGTAGGTGTGATGCCGTAATACTTACCTTTTTCCAATAATAAATCCCATACCTCTAAAGCATCTGTCGGATTCATCCAAATTTCGTACCCCAAGTCGCCAGTGTATCCAGTACGGGAGACGGAAACGGGAATCTTACCAAAATTTGTATCCATCATCCAAAAAAAATTAAGATCATCCAAAGGATCTGTAGCAATGGAGTTGAGGATTGCCCGGGAGTTTGGACCCTGTAGAGCTAATGCAGCAGTAGTATTAGAATCATCAGAAATGGATAAATTCATGCCTGAAGAATTTATTTGAATCCATTCTAAATTGGGCTCTGCACTGGTAATTCTAAATTTTTGTTTGGATAATCTTTGGACAGTACCATCATCAATTTGTTTTCCGTTTTCATCGCACCAGGGTGTGTACATAACTTGTCCAATTTTGCAAATATTGATATTCCTTGTGACCAATCGATTAAGAAATGCTTTGGCATCCGGACCTTCGATGATGTATTTGTATAATGGTGTAATATCTAAAAGTGCAGCCTTGGTACGAATGGCAAAATATTCATTATCATGGGTAAGCTCATATTTAGTAGCAGATAAATATCCGGACCAACGCTTCCACTCCTGAGGCTCATTTAACTTGGAAGTCCGTTCAAAAAAAGGAGATAATTTGAGTTGAGTGTGGGCAGTAAACTTGTTTTGTCTATGCATATTAAAACGCTTAAAGATCAGATTTTATAATACAGGGAATTGATTTGGTTTATAAAACCTTTCTGTAACAAATAGTGTATTATTTTGTACTTTCATGATTATTTACAGAATTATATGCATCAATAATATTTTTTACAAGTTGGTGTCTTACCACATCGGTCCTATCCAGCTGACAAAACCCAATTCCATCAATATCATTTAATATATCCAACACTTGGAGTAACCCAGAATTAGATCTATTGGGAAGATCTATTTGAGTAATATCTCCTGTGATAATTGCTTTTGAATTCACTCCCAATCTTGTAAGAAACATTTTCATCTGCATGGGTGTAGCATTTTGGGCTTCATCTAAAATAAGAAATGCATTATTCAGAGTCCTCCCGCGCATATATGCCAGTGGAATGATTTCGATAGTATTTTTTGCCAATAGCGGATTTAATCTTGTTTTATGAAGCATGTCCCCCAGTGCATCATAAAGAGGTGTTAAATAGGGGTCAACTTTTTCCTTTAGATCCCCCGGAAGAAAGCCAAGGTTTTCCCCAGCTTCAACAGCGGGACGGCATAAAATAATACGATCAATATCATGGTTTTCCAAAGCAGAGACAGCAAATGCTACTGCAATATAGGTTTTACCTGTCCCTGCAGGCCCAATAGAAAAAACAATATCATTTTTTCTAACCGTTTCCACATATTTTTTCTGACCTTTTGTCCTAGCAGTAATCCCTCCCTTTCTACCATAGAAAATGACATTATCTATCTTATCATCCGTTTGTTTTTTGTTGTCATTACCACTAATTAGTAATAAATCTTGAACATTTTTTTGCGTTAGTGAACCCTTACGATTCAATGTCTGACTCATTTCATGGATCAAATTACCAATTATTTCTACCTCACCTTTTTCTCCATCAATATGAAATTTATTTCCTCTTACAACAACACGGGCTGAGAAATTATCTTCTAAAATTCTCAAGTTGGTATCACCAGCACCTATCAATGCTTGAATATCCACTCCTTTTAATGCAATACTCTTTTTCATAGACAATAAAACATAAGTAATTTCATGGTTGAAATTTACACTGTGAATCTTTCTAAATACCAGCCACAAGCCAATGAATTACCATAAATTAATCATTGCCTCAAATTTTTCGCTGATTATACTATGGTATTCCTGCACACCTTTTCAGCCGAGTCAAAAGGATTTATTATCTCAAAATGTTGATTTTTTAATTGTAAAGGGAAATGAATATTGGGAAAAACGTGTAGAACCTGAATATGCTACATGGGCAAGAAACTTTCTTTTAAAAGCACATCAAATGAGGCCCCAAGACACAGTAACAGGTCTTTTATACAGTAGAGCATGTTTTTTTGAAGGAAAATATATTGAACAAAATAAAATAAAAAGAGATAGTCTTTTTATAGAAGGAGCTCTGAGTGCTTTGTCTATTGCTTTAAATATTGATCCAAAGGAAATTAATTCTGAAACGATTCTGAATTCCGGTGAGGGTCAACATTTCTTAGTGAAAAAAATAGAAAACACAAAAGAATCATCCCTTCCTGCTCTGTATATGTTTGGGATAAATTTAGGAGAATTTATTTTCTCCAAACCTGTGAGGAAACGCATGCAGAAACGAGATTTGCTTGAATCTTTATATCACCGGATTTACAGCCTTGATCCAATCTATGATTTCGGAGGCCCAATGCGCCTATTAGGCATATTGTACTCTAGATTACCAGGCATGGACCTAGACCAGGCTAAAGTTTATTTTGATACAGCAATTCGGATGTATCCCAATTGTTTCAGTCACAGAACCGCTAAAGCTGAATATTATTATATAAAATCTGGAAATAGAGAGTCCTTCCATAACGAGTTGTCTCATATCATAAATTTAGACCCAACAATAATACCTGATATCATGCCTGAAAACCTTATGGAACAGGGAAGAGCAGAATTTCTTTTAAAACAAAAATTGGACCTATTTGAGTAATTCCCATAATTCAATATCCAAGTGAATAGTCAGGATAAATTATTTATAAAAATATGAATACAATATTATTTATCAATACCTATAAAACTATCTTTGATTCTCATTATTAAATCATGTAATTTTATTTAAGTATACTAGAATTTCTGCTTCAGATACTGTTACTTCAGGATCTACAATAAAAAAACTAGGAAGCTGTACTCCGTTTACAAAAAACAGGCCTTTCCTGATTATCGGGATGAAGGAAGTTTGCTGCAAGCGGGAGGCATCCACCGTGATAAATCACGGTCCTGAAAAACAACTGTTGCAGAAATAAAAAGCCCTCTGAAAAATAATTGGAGGGTTTTTTATTTTATCTATCCATTTACCATTTTCTGAAGTTTCTCAATGCGGGTCCTATCTCCCCTGATCTTGAATACCATTCCCTTTTCATTATATGTTTTCCGAATAACCTCCACTCCCTCTTGCACAGATGAAATATTTTTTCCCTGCTCATAAGGAACAAAAAATTCTGCGGTTGAATAACATTCTTCCATTTCCATCTTGATTTTATGAAGGAATGCATCCAAACCAAGACAACTCTGGGCGGAAATAAAGAGACCATCAGATAATTTATTTTTCAAATATTCTAGTTGGGTATCCCGTTCCAGTCTATCCAATTTATTTAAAACAATTAAATATGGAATTTTATCTGCCTTGATTTCGATCAAAACGTTTCTGATGACTCGGTAGTGCTCCAAAACAGAAGGAGACGAAGCATCCAATACAATGGCCAATAGATCTGCTTCAGTTGTTTCATTCAGTGTAGAGTGAAAGCTGGCAACCAGGTGATGAGGTAATTTTCGAATAAATCCTATGGTATCACTCAATAAAAAAGAATGGGATGAGTCAATATCCACTGAACGGATAGTCGTATCCAGAGTAGCAAATAACTGATCTTTAATATAAACATCTGCTCCGCTTAATGCTTTCAATAAGGTTGATTTTCCGGCATTTGTATATCCTACTAGGGCAACTTTAAATACTGATTGACGGCGTTTCCTCTGTACTTCCCTTTCCTTGTCAATCTTTACTAAATCTTTCTTTAATTTTGAAATCCTTGTTCGGATGAGCCTTCGGTCTACTTCAATTTGGGTCTCCCCTGCTCCAGCTCGAGCTCCGATTCCACCCATCTGCCGTTCCAAATGTGTCCACAAACGTGTTAGCCTAGGGAGTAGATACTGTAAATGTGCCAATTCAACCTGAGTTTTTGATTCTTTAGTAAGAGCATGTTTTTTAAATATATCTAATATTAGAGCACTGCGATCTAAAACTTTAATTTCCCCACAAATCTTTTGATAATTTTTGGTTTGGGTTGGACTTAATTCGTCATAAAAAATAATAAGGTCAATATCCAGTTCTTTGGCCTGATGAACCACCTGTTCTGCTTTCCCCTTTCCAATGTAATAGACAGGGTTTATCTTTTGAATCTTCTGAGTAATTGATCCAACGACATGCGCTCCGGCCGTATCAGCTAGTAGAGTAAGTTCTTCTAAATGTTCTTCTATAATTTCTTCTGTGTTTGTGCGATGAATCACCCCCACCAATAAGGTTCTTTCCCTTTTTTCTGAATTTCGTTTGGTTATCATAAAAGATTATCGTTTAGATTTACCCGTACCCATAATACTCTCAAGAAGAAAAAATATGATAGCTAAAATTAAAAATCCTCTCCAAAGAGATGATCCGTAACGGATATTTTTTAAATGATTTTTCAGTTCTGTTTGAGGAGGAACCCATCGAATACGATCATGAGAAAAAAGATTGAGTATTTCATCCTTTGATAATCGTTCAGATGGATATTCAAATTCTGACAATCGTGTTGAAAATGATGCATAAGGTTCTCCATTATTTAGCACTTTATACGAACCCAATTCTTCTGTATGGATGATTTTTAACTGTTTTGCATTATAATCAGGAATTAATTGAATATTTTTCCCAGACGGAGTGAGTAATGTCCACTCTGATTTCAAATCTTTTTCCTCTACACTGATCATCTTACTTACTCCTAGATATACCGGTCTAGTATTGGATTCATCTGTAGCTAAATAGAGAAGGATTCTATGTAACAGAGATACCGCTAACCCTTTGAGTGGAAAATCACTCCAATTCAAATCCATAAGGGAAGAAAAATAAAACAGAGTGCCTCCAAAAACCGGGATTTCCAAAAGATATGGATCGCTATTATTCAATGTAAGTACCGGGATATGATTAAGCGGAGGAGTGATTTTTACGTACTGAAATACTTGAGGAAGTTCATTTTCAATATTTCTTAATTTTAAATCGTTAAGGATAGGATGATTATTCTTAGCAACCAACACAGAGTAGAATGATTCTCCCGATACTGAGTTTAGTCCTCTGACCTTAGGTAATCGTAATGATTTTGCCCCAATGTCATCCAACTGTGTAACCGAACGATCACCTGCAAACCAAATAATCCCTCCTCCTCTATTCAAAAATTTTTGAATATCATCAATGATATTTGGACTTAAGATACCATGATTATACATTATCAGTACATCCGTATAGTCCAATGGAAGGTGATCTAGATTTGAATTTATTTTAGTTTCAATCTGAAGAAATCCTTTTTGATTATCAATTGATGACAGTGCAGTCTCCAATAGAAAGGTTTCTTCTGCCGACCTTCCCATAACAGTACAGGATATTTGTTCAGGAACCGTAAAATCAAATGAAAGATGATTATCAAGTAAATAATCATCTTCAGGAATTTCTAAATGCCCTTGAATGACTCCACTCATACCTGGATACACTTGATAAATAAAATCTTTTCTTTGCTGTCTGCTGAACGATGCAACTACCTGTCCTAATCTGTCGTCTTTCAGAAATAATTCCACCGGAATATTTCGTTTATCCTTTAAACCATCATTTATTACTTCAGTTTCTATCTTCAAAAGCGAATTTGGAAGACGTATTTGGCTTAGGATATCCACATCTAACAAAGACAGATTATTGGTTAACCCTTCTTGAGCAATACCATAAAACCGCCACCCAGTTTCTAATGTATCTGTCAGAAAATGTGATACCGGAGTATAATCCATCATATCAGCATGAATCTGTTTTGAAAAATCACTGATGATGAAACATTCTTTGTTGGGTTCAAAAGCATCCTGCATATATAAGATTGAATCCACTTTAAAAAAAAGATGATCTTCAGTATTGGAATACTGAACTCGTTCCAATGCAGTCTTCAAGGATTGATCACCAGGACCTCCATTGTAAATCTGCTTCAGTGGATTTGTTTGGTAACAATAAAATTTTGTGAACTCATCATAAATGTCCGCAATTTCTAATACATGGGATTTCCCATTCTCTAACAGGGATTTTCCATCACTTAACATAGCCATGCTGGCCGAATTATCTAAAATGACAACCACTCTAGATTCTTTTTCTCCGGCAATCCAAGTAGGAATAAATCCCTTAAGAACCGGCCGCGCCGCCATTAAAATGAGACAAATAATAATAAGCATCCGAAGAAACACCAAAAGCCACTGACGTATTTTTAACCGCCTAATGGTCTCATATTCTAATTCACGAATATATTTCAGTGAACTGAATTCTATCTCTTTAGTTTGACGTAAACTGTACAAATGTATAATAATAGGAATGGATGCAGCCAGCAAACCCCACAACATCGCTGGAGTTAGAAAAATCATAAGATTATACCTCTGAACAATGTCATCATTCCCCCCGAAATAAGGGGAATCATTAAATTATCATCAACAGGTATAGGACTTAATTCAATCAGACTAGCTATTAGAGAACCTGCAATACGATTAATCCAGTTCACTGATGGAAAAAATATCGAAATTAAAATGCATGAGACCAATCCTCCTGCAAATCCCTCAATTGTTTTTTCCCCAATCTTTATTTTTCCATATTGTTGCCCTATTAATGCAGCAACCGTATCTCCAACACTCATAAAAAGAAGAGCTAATACTGCGATATCTTTTTCAAAGAGAAAAACACTGATGGTAGCTCCAATAAATGCCCAAGTTGCTCCGGTCAATTTTCCTTCTAATTCGTGTTTTCTCAACATGGAGGAGAAAAATACACTAAACCACTTTTGAATCCAACCAATACGGAACCGGAAATAATCAACTGCAACGAAGAAAATTGTTATCGATAATAAAATCCATATCATCATCAATCGATCTTCTACAAAAAAATAGTAACTCAAAGGTATAACAGAATTACTTAAATGGATGATTTTGCGTTTTATCTCTTCTGATCTAAGTAACAATTATTTTTCCATCACTTGATTAAATATATCCTGCAAATCCTCTACACTGATAACGATGTTAACAGGAATTGATTTTTCCAATACAGTTCCCGGAAGAATCGATTGATCTAAAACGGTAAAAGGAATCAAGGTTGTATCCTGTTTATAATCAATTTTACCTAACAATAATCCAGATTTTTTTAATTCTTTTTCTGCTTCAGTTTTACTGAGTTGATACATATTCGGGACTTGGAAAAAATTTGGTGGCTTTCCCTGACTCACACTTAAATGAATTCCATTTCCTTTTCTCAAAACATCCCCCCCCCTTGGAGATTGCCAGATTATTGTTCCCTCTTTTTTATCAGGGTGGAATTCGAAGTATACTGTATCCAACAGCAGGCCGACCTGCTGTAGAATAAGTTCACCGTTTCTTTTTGATTGACCAATCAAATTAGGGACATCAACCAGCCGTTCAGGGTGAGATATTGATAGTCGAACGGTACGACCTGCCTTAACACGGGAATAGGGTTTGGGAAATTGATCCATAACGATGCCAGATAAGACGGCATTTGTAAAAACAGTGTCATTTATTATCGCTTTAAATCCTTCAGATTCCAAAATATCAATTGCTTTAGAAATTGTTTTGTTTTTCAAATTCATCAATGGGATACTGTGTGCTTTTCGTATGTACCAAGGCATGATTACTGAGTTAAAAATAATTAAAGTAAATAGTCCCATAAATCCGAAAATCAGGAGATATCTAATGAAACGATTCATATGATACTTATCTCAAACATGATTAGAATATGAATTTGGACACTTTATAGTTCCATTTTTATTTTAAGATTCGATATCATTAATCTTCTTTATTGTTTTTATTGCAAATACGAATATGACAATCATTTACCAAACATATCTCCAATGTTGATATCAATACCATTAAGAAAATCCGGGGTCTCCATGGTTTTCTTTCCCTCTCTTTGTATTGTATTAAGTTCAATATGTCCATCACCTGTTTGAATTATAAGCAGTTTTTTATCACAAAAAACCACCGTTCCAGGATTTTGTTTCTCATTGGAATAATTCACACTCGATCTCAATATTTTAAGACGAATTCCATTAAAATAGGTAAAGGCCCCCGGTATTGGAGCCAGCCCACGAATTTGATTATGAATTTTTTCAGCGGGCTGTGACCATTTGATACAGGAGTCATTTTCCTTGATTTTTGGAGCTGAGGTAGCATTAGAGTGATCCTGTTCTTTTGGAGACAAGGACTTATTTTTTAAATGATGGAGGGTTTCCAATAATAGATCAGCTCCTTTTTTAGACATATTCTCAGATAATGTTCCAAAAGTATCGGAGTCAGTAATTGCAGCTTTTACTTGCATTAAAATTGATCCTGTGTCCACAGACTTTCTGATGATAAATGTGCTTAATCCGGTCTCCATTTCACCGTTCATAATAGCTCTTTGTATGGGCGCAGCTCCACGGTAATGGGGAAGCAGAGAAGCATGAAGATTAATTGACCCTTTTCGTGGGATATCCAAGAGTAAATCTGGCAAAATCTTAAATGCAACCACTAAGAAATAATCTGGTCTCAGGGTCTCCATTTCATTCAAAAATTCTGGATCATCTAATGTCTGAGGTTGAAAAAGAGGGATGTTTTGACTTTTTGCAAATTCACCGACTTTTGTTATTTTTTCTGTTTTGTTCCTTCCAATAAATTTTGAAGGATTGGACACAACCGCTAACAGCGTATATTTTGATTCAGCAATGATTTTTAAACTGGGAACTGCAAATTCAGGATTCCCCATAAAAATTATATCCACCCTATCTTCAACTCTTTTTTATTATGTAAATCAACGTTTTTATGAGGATTAATAATTACAAAAATACTTCGGGATTTGATTTTATATGAGACCCTTTAATAGTAGTGTTTTTTATATCTCGAATGTTCTTTAGGTATGGAATCTTTGCTGCCTCGTTTACCCGATCAATAATTAAAATTCCGTTCAAATGATCCACTTCATGCTGGATAGCTCTTGCTAGTAACCCATCAAATTCTTCAATCTTTTTTTTTCTGTCTATATCTTCAAAACTGAATGTAATATTTTCTGGCCTAGTGATATCAAATTTAATTCCCGGAAGAGAAAGGCAACCTTCAGAATACTCAGATTTACCCTGAGAACTTTCGATTTTTCCGTTTATAAAAACACGAGGGGTTTCATTTTCATTAACATGAGAAATATCAACGATAAACAAATTTTTATTTACCCCCACCTGGTTAGCTGCCAAGCCAATGCCCTCAGCTTCATACATGGAGTCCATCATATCATTAATAAGGTTAGATAAATCTTCATCCGGAAATACATTTTTACATTTTTCCCTGAGGATAGAGCCACCATAGTGTACGATATGCCTAACTGCCATTAGGTCCCTCTGATAAAGTATCCTCATCAGTCGTTTTACCAGCTAGTCCAGCAATGGATGACCTGTTTAAGTTTACATTTACATTTTTTCCCAAATTCAAAACAACGATTGATCCTTTTTGTTTGATACCTGCAATTGTACCATGGATTCCACCGATAGTAATGACCTTATCTCCTTTTTTAAGAGACTCGATCATTTGTTGTTTTTCTTTCTGTTTCTTAGTATTTGGTCTAATCATCAGAAAGTATACAATGAACATTATAACAATAAAGGGCAGCATTGCTGCCAACCCTCCACCCTGACCAGATTCACTCCCTGCCATTGCGTGTATGATTTCCAAAATTCTCTCCTTAAAATTTGTATGCGAAATTAGACAGTCCACCGTCGTTTGACAAGGGGTACTATCACAGATTTGCATAAAATGATATGAACGTTATAACCATCAACAAAGATATAAAAATACCTTATTCAGAATTAAAATTTGATTTTTTTCGATCGTCAGGGGCAGGAGGGCAGCATGTTAATAAAGTCGAAACGGGTGTTCGCCTTCGATATAATGTGACCCATTCCATTTATTTACCAGAATATATAAAAAAAAGACTGATGCTGATTCACAGTGGTAAAATCAACCGAGAGGGTGATTTGTTAATTGAGTCTACAGTATATAAAAGTCAGCATCAAAACAGAAAAGAAGTGATTGATAGATTAACTAAATTACTCACTCAGGCAACCAAAAAAGAGAAAAAACGAATAAAAACCGCTCGAACCAAGTCGTCAATAGAGAAACGGTTATACAAGAAGAAAAAACGAAGTAATGTTAAAAAACTACGTAGCAAACCTGATCTGGATGACTCTTAATCCGATTTCAAAACAGGCTAAAAAAAATTGACCTTTTAATAAACTTTATTAATTAGGATTAAGGAATATGGATTTCGACTATGGTTCCTGTATCGGGAGAAGATTTAAGTATTTGAATAGTTCCATGATGTATTTCTTTAATAATCCGGTAACTGAGAGATAAGCCAAATCCCCATCCATGCTTTTTTGTTGTAAATCCAGGTTGAAATACTTTTTTCCAATTTCGTCTTAATATCCCTTTACCATCATCTTCAATTAAAATTCGAATACCTTTTATGTCTGATGAAATCTTCACATATACTGTACCTTCATTGGATTTCATAGAGTCCAATCCATTTTTTATAACATTTTCAATAGCCCAAGACAATAAGGTCTCGTTTGCCTCTACTTCAATCTCAGGAGAAATTTTGTGTTCAATCTCAATTTTTAATTTATCTGAGGGTAATCTACGGTTTAAATAATTTATAACGCCTTTAATTAATTCTAGAACATTTATAGAGTTCAATTTTGGACTTGATCCAATTTTACCAAATCGGTTCCCTACTTGTTCCAATCTGTTTACATCAGCTTCAATCTCCGGGACAATATCTCTTATTTTATCAGGGTGGGATTTAATCCTTTGAATCCATCCGATTAGCGCAGAAACAGGAGTGCCTAACTGGTGAGCCGTTTCTTTTGCCATACCCGTCCATATATTATTATTTTCTGTCTTTCTGATATAAGTGAATCCCATTATGCCTAAACATATAAAAAAACTGATAACACCAATTTCAAGATAGGGAAGCCACAATAACTGATGGATAAGATTTGAATCCCCAAAATGTAAATAACCCAAAAGTTGTTTTTTACCAGTCAAAGGGTCAGAAAAAAATAATTCAATCGGAGCATTTTGTTGGTCCATTAATTCTTGATTACGCTTTATACGAGATAGATCTGACTCCTCAAAAGGTAAATTCTTCCATGATTGCGGATCCTTATTTATATCTGATTGAATAATTGGAAATTGTATACGCGAAATAATTTTATCAAAAATAAAATTTAGATTCTCATCCGATTCACTCTCCACCGCTTCAGCAATTATTTCTGAATACATTTGAACAATATTTCGGTTGTCTTCTCTCAGCTTTTCAACTATCCATTGTGAATATATGACAATACCAGTAATTAAGATTATTCCTAGAAGCAAAAGTCCAGTTTTAATATTTCTTGAGTATCGATGGGAAATCATTTAATCTCTATTACTCCATTCTTTCCAGGATATAAATATCAAACTGAATAAAATAATTAAAAATGAAATCCGTGAAATTAAACGAGTTATTTCCCATGAATTTTTATCATAAAAAAATTTTATACTATGAGTGCCTTCAGGTACAAAAATTGACCGAAGAACATGATTCGTCTGAAAAATATCTGTAGGGATCCCATCTATTTTACATTTCCATCCCGGTTTATAGTAAATTTCGGACAGGATGAGCAACCCACCTGCACTGGTAGAAGCTGTGATGACTATTTCATTTTCAGATAATGTTTCTATTAGGGCGGTACCGGTGGATGACTCTGGTATTTTTGGTCCAGAATAGTTTGTGATAACTGCTGCTTTTTTGGGATCAAATGATTGTGACAAAACTGATTGTAATGATGTTTTTTGATCAGTAACATTATCAATATTATTTACAAACCATGTCCTTGGGAGGACTGCTGTATTTTTATATAATCCATTGTAATTAATCACTGGAGAAAATAGTGGGGAATTTATTTTTTTTTCTGTTAATACATATTTTACATTTAACATATTTAATATTTGTGGTCTTCCAAACCCCCCCGCATCCATTAAATCCTGAAAGTGTCGTAACTTGACTGCTCGATATCCTCCAATACTTTGGATTCCCCAGTATCCATATTTATTTGAATTCAATTCATCTACAGGGAAAATACGAAAGTGGCTATTATCATTTTTTAAATAGTTGATAAGTGGAGTCTCTCTAAAATATAAATTAATTTTTTCAGGTTTTTTAAGAAATAAAAATTCGTTATTTACTACCCATAAATCTCCGATAGTAATTAAAACAATAAGTGCTGAAAATATTTTTTTGTTCAACTCACCTTTTAATAATAACCAAGAAAGACCAAAAGTCACTCCACTCAAAACAAGTGCTAACATAATACCCTTATTGAAAAGCTCTTTTCTAATATCCTTAACTTGAGAAAGTATTGCCGGATTAAATCTATTATCTGATAAAGAAGAAAAGGACAATATTGACTCTCCAAAAATTAGAAAAATGATTGTTAAACCTATAAATCCACCAAATACCCACAGAATTTTTTTCCTTACAATTTGTTTCTTTTCAGTAGTTATCAATTTATCCAATCCAATAGCAGCCAGATAAGGAATGGTAATGGCTAATAAAATAAAAATCATAGATGGAATTCGGAACTTAGAAAAGAATGGAGCTAATAGAAATAAAGGTTTATATAGAACAGGGAAGTAGCTTCCAAATCCAACGAATATTACTAATCCACTCAACACCCACATATACGATTCAAATCTATCTGGTTTTCGAAGCAATGCACCTAATATTGCGAACAAAATGACGATTAGCCCTAAATAATGAGTCGATTGAGTAAAGGGCATAAATCCCCAATATGCTGCTGATTTTATATCTCTTGTGGGATAATTTTGAAGACCATAAAGATAAGGATATAAAAACGAAATAGTTTCTTTTGGATGGAATGACCATTGCGTGGCATAATCCCAATCTGTGCCGGAGGATGTCTCTTTTGTATCATCCAAAACGGATTCAGCACCTCTATTTGAATGCTTTTGAAATTCATACACATGATAATAGGGATCAACAACGACAATGAGAGATAGTAATAATCCTATAATAATGATACAAATCTGCATTCCATTGTTCTTCAGTGAAAATTCTCTCAATCTCAAATCCGAAATCAAATTCCATAGCCATAAAAATACCACCATCATCCAGGTATAATACACGACCTGAGGATGATTCGACCATAATTGAAACATCGTGGGAACACTGATCATTAAAATTGATTTAAGAGATTTGTGGTTCATCCCATAAATGACGCTTGCCAATATCCAAGGAATGAATGACATTGCGATTATTTTATTTGTATGTCCCGCATTTATCAATCCAAACGAATAAGGAGTAATCCCAGAAACTATCCCTCCGAATAAGCATGAGATACTGCTGATTTTCAATAATCTTAATAAAATAAAAAAGCCTATCCCACTCAACGAAAAATAAAACCAGAGTTTTATTCCACGATTTAAAAATATCATATTTAAAAAAGTTTTTGTTGGGTCACCTGGTGTATAAATATATCCACCGTAAGATGGCATTCCAGAAAATAAATTTGGGAACCAGTGAGGGAATTCTTTCACTGATTTACTCCATTCGGCGATAGGAATATGTGCTATGGAATCGTTCGCAATTGGATCACTTCCATAAAATACCATTTCCCAAAGAAAAAACAGATAGCAAAGCGGAATTAGTAAATAAAGATATTTTTTATATTCATCCATTTTCGTTACCCTTGTAAGTCTGAAATTAGATTCTCAATTTTATTTTGTTTGAATTGAAGTAAAAAGATGTTTTACTCCTTTCAACTCCTTTGGGCCAATTACATTAAAAATCCGTAATACAATCGGGAATAAAATCAATCCGGCTATATTTATTAAATAAACGTTCAATTCACAGTTCAATTTCAACATATGAGCTAAAAGAAATATAGCCCCCGCAAGGAAGCAACAGATTAATATACGGCTCCACTTCCAGTGAATTTTTTGTTCTAGTTGTGATAGTAAATAAACTGCCCATGTAAGTAATACAAATGACAGAATTGTCGAAATGGCTGCACCAATCGTACCAAATGTTGAAATGAAAAACCAATTAGACACTATATTAATTCCAATTACAGCCAATGCAATCATTCCTAATTGACTAGTTTTATCCTTTAGTGCAGGCACTGCCATAAAAAATTGTCTAAATCCATTTATGAAATATGCTAGTAAAATGATCGGAATAAATTTTAATCCAGTTATATAAACATCTGTCGCAATAAGTAAAATTAAATTTTCACTGAATAATGTAACGGCAAGAAATAGAAAACATCCTAGAACAGAATAATAGAACATCATGTCACTGATTATTTCCTTATTTGATTTCGAATCCACTCCTATTTTAAACACCATAGGTAAAAAACTCATGTATAATGGCAAAACCAAGAACATTTGAATTATCATTCCTATTCGATATGCAATACTATAAATACCAATTTCATTTTGCGGAACAAATAAATTTAAAAAATACCTGTCCGAAAAATTTAAAAAAGTTAAAGCTAATGTCATTGGCATTAAAGGATATCCATATCTTGCCATTTGTTTAAAAATCGAGGAGGAAAAAGAAGATAAATATTTTATTATCATAAACAATAAAATAGGAATGAATAGAATTCCATTAACCATTGATTTTGCTAAAATGATACCCATTAGCCCCCACTTATATTGGGAAACCAACACAATGCTTAACCCCAAAATCCCCGCTAATTGACAAACAGAAATAAGTGAAAATAAAAATGCTCTCCTGTGAAATTGAAGAACCCGCATGATATACCGAATGGATGTGATAAATAAAACATTCAATAATATCGGATATAGGAACCAATACTCTTCAGGGTCTAGAAATAAAAATCGACCAATATTCGGTATAAAAAATATAGATACAAGGAATAGAATAATTCCTATAAAAGTGGAACCCCAAAATCCTGAACTGATAACTTGATTTGGATGAATTTTATCTCGTTTCCCTAAAAATCTCCAAAGAGCATTACTTAACCCTGCTAATGCAAAAGGTAACATCAATTGTTCAATCATCTCTATAACTGCAATAACTCCAACTTCATTAACACTTAAATATTTTGTATAAATGGGGATTAATAGGAGGGCAGCAATTTTTGTGAATAAATTCCCCATTCCATAAATTATATAATCCTTACCTACTTTTTTAATGGGTTCACGAATTTTTGTCATCATATAACTATGAGTTAAATAATTTCTTTTAATTCAAAGGAAATCAACTTTTTATTTTTTCCTTTGAATACTGTTTCTATAGTATGATTTGATACAATACATTCATATTTCCAATTATCAGAAAATCGCTTTGGAAGATAATGTTCCCAATCATTCATAACATTGACTGTCATGCCACTCATTTGTTTCTTTAATAAGGGGAACATAGATTTTTTCGTTATCCATTTTTTTCCGAACCATCTTTCATGAAAAATATCTAATATCTTAATAGGTTTTTCGTTCATCCCTTGACAAAGAAATACTTGAATAAAATTCCATGGGGTTTTAACAAAAAATAGATAATTTTCTGCACTATTCTTTTTAATCTCAATTTTATAGGCCGAAATAATTTTTTTCTTTTTTCCAAAATCTGGAAATTCCATTTTGGTTTTATCTAATTTGGGAAGATTTAAACTTAATAATAGTTTAGCATGTTTCTTTAAAATATGGATATCATAATCATCATCCCAAGGAATTTCCATTCCGTGACGAATACATCCCAAAAGAGTGCCAAATGCAATTGAATACGGAATGCTCTCACTATCTAGTATTTCAATAAATGCTTTGAATAAAGGACGTAAATGTTTCTGTTTTGATTGTCCATATTGAATTTGTTTTAAAATTTCATCTTGTTGAGGGTGATCTTTTATGCTATTTAATATATTTTTCACAGATCAGTAAAATTATATTGAATCAATTAGAATATATTCTAATAATAATGAAATATTTTGATTTAAATTTCTACGATAATTCACACAGTTGTACAATATTTTATCCCCATTATTTTATTAAAAAATAATGCATTTTAACATAATTATTAAACTATAGATTTTGAAAAAAAATCTCGACTCCAGTCATCCTGAAACATATTGGGATGATATTTATACTCGAGACCTGTCCTCTATCCCAAATTACGTGTCGTCATTTGCGAAATTTACAATTGAATTTTTATCAAGTAACAAACATCATTTTCAAAATAGTTTTGATTCTTTATTAGAGATTGCCTGCGGAAATTGCAGGGATTTTGGGTTTCTGTCCTCACATTTTAAACATAGTCTGGCAGTGGATATCTCAATACCTGATGATATATTAGAGAACCATTCATTTATCACCTCATCGGGAAAACCAGCCATATTAAAAAAATCTAATATTTTTTCATTGCCAAATAAAAATTATACATCAGCAAATGTTATTTATTCACGTTGGTTTTTGCATACGATGAATTGGGAAAAAATGGTTTCATTTTTCAATTTGATTTTTAATTTAATAAACTTAAATACATTTTGTTTCTTCGAATTTCGTTCCATTCGAGATGAATTATATAAAAAAGGTATAAAGGTTGAAAATGATAAACACGGATATTATACCGACCATTATCGTAGATTCACAGATCCAATTGATTTTATGGATTTATTGAATACCGCTTTCCCAAATATAAAAACTCTCTTTTTTGAAGAATTAGATAATGTTTCCATTATTAAAGATAGTAATCCAACTGTAATCCGCTGCGTTTTGAAAAAATCTGATTAATATGAAGAGGGCCCTCAAACAGATCGTTCAAAATCACATTGCATTAAAATGCTTTTTTATCCTATATAAACACTATAATAATAATAAAATAACATTATCAGAATTGTTAGTTAAAAAACCCTATAAACTGCAGAAATACTTAGGTTTCCCATGTAAGACAACCCTGCCCTTAAACAAATTATTAATTGGGCAACAGGCAGGTTACCCACTGAAAAAATGGATTGAATTAACAAATGAATATTCTCGAATATCTACACTTGTAAAAAAATCACCTTACGTTAGTTATTTAAGAAGTGACTTAAATGATGAAAGCGATGACGAAGATTTCAAAAATACTGATTATTTTATCATGGGAAAAACTTGTTTAATCTATAAAGGTCATTTTATGGGTAAAACAACTGAATCTGGAATCATTGATTGGATGAAAGAATATAAAAAAATGTTTTTCTCAATGAAAACCGGAAAACAATATCATTCAAATGAAATGCAAGGGAAAGGTCATTCAAAACCCGGATCATGGATATGGGTCAAAAAAATAAAACAATCTAATTATTACGAAATTGTGGATGGACACCATCGCTGTGCCATTCATTATGTAAAAGGAGACTCACATATAAATGTAAAGATAGCTGATGAATCATATTCTTATTTACAGGAAACCATTTTAAAAAGTCAACAAATTTATGATTTTGAATATTATCAACCCCTCAATAAACCAGAAATTGAATCATGGAAACTCATCAGAAATTGTGATGACCGACTTACAATGATATTCAAATTTTTAAATGAATCAGGAATCGATGGGAAATCATACATTGATTTGCCCTGTTCTTATGGATACTTTTTATCCTCATTTAAGGAAAAAGGGTTCAAAGTTAAAGGAGTTGATATTGATAAAAGTTCTGTTAAAATCGGCAAAATAATAAATGGACTTGCTGCAGATGAAATAATACAATGTGATATTATAGATTATTTAAAAAAATCGGATAAACAATTTCATATTGTATCTTGTTTGAGCATTCTTCATCATTTTGTCATGGGATATATTGATCATTCCCACATTACTTTGATACATCTCTTAGATAAAATAACTAAAAAAGTTTTATTCCTAGATACTGGACAGGCACATGAAAAACAATATGCTGGTAAGCTTGAAGATTGGACAAATGAGTACATTATTGACCTAATCAAAAATAACACTGGTTTTAAAGATGTAATTCCGTTAGGAAGTGACTCTGATAATATGGAAAATCAACAACAAAACAATACAAGGACTTTATTTGCTTGTATAAAATAAACTCATTATTGAGGAACTCAATTTTTTAACAAATAAATCGATATGGACTTGTAACCCCTGTTAATTTATTAATATAGTGATTCCACCATTCCCTATATCTCATTCTATGATAATAATAAATTAAAAATTCATTTTCAACTTTTTCCCCCATTTTTACTAATTCGAAAAAATATCCTCTAACATAATTAAATCCGAATCTAAATCCTATTTTAAACATATAACCAAATCCTCTGATGAGCACCTGAATAATCGGATTTTGAAGATTCCATGCCCGTTGTCCTCTACTGAATCCACCGCTAATCTCTCCTTTCGAGTCCGTAGGTCTAATGGAGAGACAGTGAAGTTCAGGAATCAACAATGTCTTCCATCCCTTGGCACGAGCAATGGCATTCATAACTGCATCGGGACTTCTACTTTTTATGATTGAACCAATATCATAAAAACAATCACTTTTAATAAGTCTCATCCCACCTCTCGGAAGATGATGCCGTTGGTTTTTTTCGAGAACAATTTTTCCTGAATTGTTATTTGTCAATGATCCTGAGACAATTCCCATCTCCTTTTTGGAATCAAGTTTATTTTTTAATTGTTCCCAATATTCAGAATCGAATTCAATATCTGCATCTAATATGCCAATATATGATATATTTTCACTTTTTAATTTTGAAAGACAATATGTCCACCCATTAATTAAAACCTGTGAATAATTCATCCCCATATATTCTGAGGGGTTATCCAGTGATTCAACTAAATGGATAAATGGATTATAATTAGATAAACTTTTTATTTCATCTACTGAACCATCTGTACTATGGTCATCAATAATAATCCAAAAATCAGGTTTAAATGTACTGTTTACAATACATTTTACTAAGTTTTCAATTTGTTCTTTTTCGTTTCTAACGGGAGTTAAAAGGACAAACATCGCTTAACATTTTCCAAATAATTAATTAGAATAATATTTTTTTTCAAAACCTGTGAATGTATCATAATTAAATATAACCCGTTTGGTAAAGGCAACTAGAAATCCCGAACCGTATCCGAAAATTTGAGTTGGGATAACTAATAGTAAATATCCAAATACTCTTATATCCTTATATTTTATCATCCCAAGAATGCATTGAATCAAAAAAAGGATTAATCCAAGTTTCATGACATGTAAAAAAAACAAATTGGTCAAAATACATCCTACCAGAATAGATGTGGCAGATAATAGACCAATTGATGGGAAAAAATGGATGGGTTCTAAAAGGGATTTATCAATTTTATACAAATTGATTCGGGCGACTCCCCAATTAAATGTCTGTTTGAAAAATGATCTCAGGGAAGTCCTCCGCCTGTGATAGACTATCGCATCAGGAATAAACCTTATCTTTGCACCAGATTTTATTATTCGATGACTCAACTCAATATCCTGTCCATGTCTGAGAGATCCAAACCCTCCAACTTGTTTGATTAATGTTTTCGTCACACCCATATTGTGAGAACGGGGATAAAATTTTGCGATCATTTTAGTGCTGTGCCCTCTCATACCTCCTGTTGTAATAAAAGATGTCATTGAATAATCAATTCCCTTTTGCAGGGGTGTAAAATCTCTTTTAGCTGCGTCAGGACCTCCGCATGCATCAAATCTATTATTTAAATATTCATCGTATATTACTTCCATCCATCTTTCATCAGCTTCACAATCTGAATCGATGAATAATATCAAATCCCCCATGCTATTTTCAATCCCAAGATTTCTTGCAGCACCGGGGCCTTGATTATTTTTTGTTAAATATTTAAGATTAAAATCTATTTTTTCCAATATTGAAGGTATTAATGATTCAGTATTATCTGTAGATCCATCATCCACTATAATCATTTCAAAAAGAGAATGGTCGAGAGTTTGATTTTGAATTGAGTGTAGCAAAAAAGACAATTCATTTGCTCTATTGAATGTAGGAGTAATAACGGATATAACCGGAAGGACGGTTTTTTCCATAACTTATTTAAGAATCTGTTTGATTCTATTTTCTCTATGCTGAGTTACTTTTGCAATCATTTCACCAATTAATCCAATCGAAAAAAACCATAAGCCCAAAACAAATAGCATACCACCAAACACGATTAACGCGAAATGAATCTTAAAAGGTTCATTAAAAAACAATTTTAAAATAACTACATAAATTTCAGCCCCAGAGGAAATCGATATACTAATCAGCCCTAAATAGCCAAATAAATGGAGTGGATTTTGAGTATAACGATGGAGAAACAAAATAGTAAGTAAATCAAAAAATCCGTGAAATAATCTGGCCCCTCCGTATTTTGTTGTTCCATATCTTCGTTCTCGGTGATTGACAGAAATTTCTCCTATTTTAAATCTTTTCTGACTAGCCAAAGCAGGAATGTAACGATGCCGTCCCCCATAAATGTCCAGAGAATCTACCACGTGTTTACGATATATTTTTAACCCACAATTAAAATCATGGATTTTTACTCCTGTCATCAATTTTGTTACCCAATTAAAAATTTTGGATGGTATTTTTTTTGATAATGGATCTCTTCTTGTTTTTTTCCATCCCGAAACCAAATCATAACCTTCCTGAATTTTATTGAATAAATTACCAATCTCTCTCGGATCGTCCTGCAAATCTGCATCCATAGTTAAAATAATATCCCCCGTAGCATTTTTAAATCCTTCTGATAAAGCTGCAGATTTTCCATAATTTCTGTGAAATTGAATCAATTTTACTCGTTTGTCTTTCTCATGCAAAGACCTGATAATTTCTACTGAGTCATCCGTTGAACCATCATCAATAAACAATATTTCCCATATCGGAAATTGAGCAACGTTTATCTTTATTTCGTTGTACAATTCGATTAATGATAAAGCCTCGTTATAAACAGGAATCACCATTGATAGTGTTTTATTATTTTTCATATTTTAATTATTTAGTTCATTTTTATAGAAAGAAATATCTTCATAAAATTCGCGTTCTATAATTTCAATAGTTAAATCAATTTTAGGATCGTTCAATTTTATTTGCACGGTATCAACTAACTTGTTTTCCTGTGATTGATTGTTAGAGAAGAAAATAGAACCATTTCTAATATTGATACCAGATTCATCTTTTAATTGCATATCGGAGATGGTTATTTTTCCCCACAAATAATTCTGGAGAACCATGGGAGTAACCACATCACTTAATGAGTAATATTGAATCAAATTATTCAGGTCATGTTTGTTACTATTTTGATGATTTATTATAGAAAATCCATGAGTATTTCCTTTAATAGAGTAGAGTTTGCGACCCAAAAAATCTTTAATATGAACTTGAGAGCTATCCCTAGTTGATATAAAGGAAAAATAGAGTTTTCCTTTTAATGGATTCACAGAAGAAATCTGCCCTTTACCCGTACAGCGAGTAATTGAAATATTATCAATTGTGTTATCATGATCTCTAATATGGACTTTTTGATATCCTTCCCTTTGAATCCAAGTACTACAACCTGAAATAATTAATCCAACACACAGAATAATACTATGATTATTAAGGTGCACTTAATTTTTTCTCTAACTCTTCATTGCTTGGGTTGATATTAAAGGCCTTTTTCCAATAAGTTTTGGCACCAGAAATATTATTATTGGCTTTATATACATCACCTAAATGTTCCAACACAATGGCATTATCATTTTCAAATTTTATGGATTGCTTTATGTATTCCAATGCCATTGTGTTATTCCCAATCCTGAATAATATCCATCCCATGGTGTCCAAATAGGCGGCACTCTCAGGAACAAGTTGAACAGCTTTACGAGATAGTTCCAAAGCTAAATTTAATTGTTCGTTCCGTTCTACTAAACTATATGCAAAATTATTATATGCCTGAGCATCCGTTGTATCTGTTGCAATTAAATTTTTGTATAGACTATCAGACTTCGTCCATAACTGTATGGAGTCATAAAGTATAGAAAGATTATGCATGGTTTTTCTAGAGTTAGGATTTAGTACTAATGCTCGTTCATAAAAAGGAATTGCAGAATTTTTATTGTCAGTTTGATTCAGGACGAGCCCTGTTAAAAATTGAATCATATAATTAGATCGGAATTGTTTCGAAGCCGGTAAAAGAATTTTAATCGCTTTATTAATTTCATTATGATTCAGATATAACAAAGCTAAATCAGAAAATCCAATTGGATTGTCAGAATAATGAATAATCAGATTTCTAGCGAATTCCTCTGCTTTTAAAAAATTACCCATTTCGTCATAAATTAATGTTAAATAATGTAGAGCTGTTTGGTTCTTGGGTTCTTCATCTAATACATTGGTGAACACAGCTATTGATGAATCAGGTTGGCCATTATCAAAATAAAGAATACCTAATTGATTCATCATCTTCACAGAATATCCAGTCAATTCCAGCATTTTTTTCATTGACCAAATTGTTTTGTCTTTATTACCAAATGCCAAAGAAATATTGATCATTTTATTAATGTAATTCAAATTAGATGGATTTAATAATATTAATTTCTGCGTCAAAGCAATCGTTAGAGATTCATTCCCTAATTGTAATGCCAAATCTACCGCAGTTTCTAAATAAGATAGTTCTTGTGGATTAACATTATGTGCCTTCTGGTAATAGAAAATTGCCTCCTCTAAATTATTTTGTAATCGTGCTAACTCTGCTAAGGAGAGAATATATTTTATTGAATCAGGATACTCCATAGATAATTGCAGATAAACATTTTCTGCGTCATTTAGTTGTTTTAAAGCAAAAAAACGTTTTGCTAATAATTCTTTTATATTTTGGTTCTCAGATTCTATCTCAATTGCATTTCTCATATGAAAAATTGATAAGTCTGGTTTTTTTAACATCCAATAACAATCTGCAAGAGAAAGGTGAATTGTACTTACATTTTTGTCAATCAATAAAGCATTCTGTAATTCCACCGATGCCATCGCATATTTCCCCTGATTTATATACAATTGACCTTCCATAAAATATTTTAATGCTTCCGGATTTGGGGACTCAGATACTTTTGACTGCGGCTGGATTTGTATATTTGTAGATGTGGAGGAACATCCACCAAGATTGAAAGCTAAGACAAACAGAATAAAATAAAACCAGTTTAGCATCCCCGATGCTGATATAAATTTTACTGATTTATTATCTTGAGACAATGGAATCCTTTTGTGTGAAAGAAACCATATTACCACCTTGCCTTTTTGATTCATATAATGCTTCATCTGCTTTCCCTATCAAAGGTTCTATTTTATCAGCATCTGCAGGGAATTCCGCCATTCCTGCACTGATAGTCATACGGACATTAACATCCTCATAGTCAAAATTAAATTTCGCGATATTACTCACCATTCTTTTTGCAACATGGCGACATTTTGGAATATCTGTATCCACTAATATAATGATAAATTCCTCCCCACCATATCGTGCTACAATATCAATATTTCGCACACTCTCCTTTAATATCTGTGCTGTTGATTTAATAACATAGTCACCATAGGGATGACCGTGAGTATCATTGATGCGTTTGAATTTATCTAAATCAAACATGATAACTGCTAAACTTTGGTGAGTACGGCTTGCTCTGCTTATCTCCTCTACCATACGCCCATCAAATGCTTTTCGATTTAACACTCTTGTTAACCCATCATGAGTCGATGATTTATGAATCTTTTGAAATTCTTTTAACCAAGATAATATATAACCCAAAGTTGAAGATAATAATTCAAGTAGTTTTTGGTCCGAATCATCGAAAGGTTTGGATGTCAGTCGTTCCAGGCCAATAATACCTTTTACAGTGTTCTTTATATAAACCGGAAGGATTATGACAGATAAAAAATTATGTTGTTTATCTGAATTATCATTAAATCTATATGTTTCAGAATAATCTTCTTTCCAGTTATTTGACCGGATACTCTCATCTCTTAATATAGCTCTACCATGCAGAGAGCCATGAATATTAAATTCAAATCCGAGATTAATATCATCTTTTATTCCATCTACACATTTCAATTGGGCATTTTCTTCATCAACCAAAAAGGAAATACTTAATTTATCATAGGTAAAAAATCGATGGCACAAACCTTCTACTGCTTCATAAATATCCTCTTCTTTAGAGTACATATCAATCGATTTATACAATTGGCTAATGTGAGAATTATAATAATTATCTGCCAGAAGTGATTCAATTTTATCAATTTTTGTCATTCCCAAGGTTAAAAATTTTCCGTTATATCGTATGATATTCAGATCCCGGCTTTGAATTTTACTGAAGTGATCTGAATAAACTAATATAAAACCCACAGGATGATTCTTGTACATGATTTGTGAGCCAATAATACATTCACTCCCTGACCACTGCTTTTCACCGAAAAATGCATCAAAACAACTGGAATATTCATTTTGTTTAAACAGCTGACTTATCTCTTGAGAAAACAATTTATTCGCCAGTATAACATCTGAATGAATTTTGTCAATATATTTTGTTGATGAACCTTTCTGAAGTAAAAATTGATTATTCTTAAAATGTAAGATATATACAGCAGATTCATATTCTGAGTTTACTGCTTGTATAGATGTACAAACAGTCTGGACAAGTTCACTGAATTGATTTTGTATGCTATTATCCTCATCTGTCTCAATAAAAACTTTCAGATGGTCTTCAAGTTCATTATCACCCAATTTTTTTTTACTTCCATTTTTAAAATAAGTATAAATTGTAATACTTAATATTATTAAAAGAGCGATTATGATTAATGGAGTTCCCGTCATAAGAGAATTTTATTACTCTAATTAAACTCTTTGATATTCATGAACTTATTCCAAACAAATCAGTGAAAACTAAAAAAAACCCCACTGGTAAACTAATATAATCAATGGGGGTGATAAAGGAGTGTTTGGAATAATTTAGTTATCTTTCACAAAAGTTGCTTTATCATCAAGGGGAAAGGAGGGTTTTCTATGTTTCTCTTTAACAGAGGTTGAATCAACCTTATCCTTATCTTTTGTTGTAGCAAGAGCATTCATAGTATGCGGATTTGTCAATAGTGGAGAACTATTTGGTTTCTGAATAACAATCTGTTCTTCCTGTTTTAATGGTTGAGATATTTTTCCTGATTTAGTATTCGGTAATAACTGTATCCCTATCCATATAAAACACACTAATGCAACAGAGAAAACACTCGCATATACAGGAGTAAATCCAAAATAGGTCCTACCTGTGTGTGAAGAACTTACCGGTTTGTTCTTTTCAATTTCTAATTTACGATTCAAACCATCCATGAATCCATCCGAGACTGAGACCGGATTCATAGATCTTATTGAAACCATATTATTTTTTACGGATTCCACAATTTCCCTACACTCAGAATTTGAATCTAAAAAAACTTCAAATTCTTTTCTTTTCGGGATGGATAATTTATTTTCTAGGTAATCTGATATTAAATCTTCAAACTGATAACGATTCATCTATAAGCTTTCCTCCTTTTATCTATATTCTTTAAGTGTTTGTTGCAGTTGCAATCGAGCACGATTAATTCTTGATTTTACCGTTCCAAGGGGAACATTGACAATATTACTGATTTCTTCATAAGAAAGTTCCTGAATATCTCTCAAGATGGTAACAGTTCTAAAATGAAGGGGTAAATTCTGAATGGCGGCTTGAATTTTTTTCTCAATATATTCACTTTGAACAACTTCATCCGTTTCCGGTGCCACGGAAGGCAACTCATAATCACGATCCTCGGGGCCCATTTGACTTATATTGGTTACTTTTCGGGTTTTTTTCTTCCGTAATTCAGTTTTAGCCAAATTCCCTGCAATTGTGTATATCCACGTAGAAAATTTGGCAATATTTCGATAGTAATGTTTATGAGTATATAATTTTAACATTGTATCTTGAATAATATCTTCCGCCTGTTCCATATCATTCACAAATCGAAAAACAAAAGTCATGAGTTTATCCCGATATCGAATGACCAACTCGGTATAAGCCTGCTCATCGCCCTTTTGAAAACGGGCAATCAATTCTTCATCAGTATAACGTATTTGATTATCCATTAGAAAGGGTGGCGTAGATAAATTCGGTGATAGCTGATTCATCTTTTATTCGTGATGTTTTTAACTTTTGATCAATTTGCGTCAATCGCTTGAGCGCAAGGGTGATCTCTTTACTTGTATATCGGTTTGCATACTGGGGTAATTGTTTATTCACACTGGGTGATAATCGTGTATAACCCATTTTAATGCCATTTGTTCCACGGGAAATTTTGTGAAATAATAATTCTTGAAAAAATTCAGTTAAAGGATATAGAAGATTAATCATGGATGTATCTTGTGAAATCAATGAAAGACCAAGTTCCATCGATTCTTTTAATTTTCTTTGTCCTAAATAATTAAAAAATTCGTATTGTCGAAATTTTCTCTTCCACCCAGAAAATTGTTTAATATCATTTTGCCGTATCTCACGGTCTGAATCTATAGAAATAGCTAATTTATCAATTTCATTTTTTAAATGGTTGAGTGAATCACCTGCAATTTCAATAAGTGTTTTAATAATTTCTTGAGATACATTTTGAATTTTATTTTCATTGAAAAATGTATGAGCCCATTGAATCATATCACGTTCGAAAGGTGTAGAGCAAGAGATGGGCTTTATGCCTTTCACTAAGGATTCTAAAAATTTATTTTTTGCCCCATACTCATCTTGCATTATAACTAATGTATGTCCTTCGATGGGATGATTTATATAATCTATAAATTCGTCCCGTGCTTTGCCTTTGAGTGCATTTGGATTACGAAGTAAAAAAAGTTTTTTTGAACTGAAAAGATCCGATGAAGTCAGATGATCCAATATTTCTTTGGAACTCATTTCATCCGGAATTAAAACCGTCTTTTGAATTGAATCATTTTCAAACAATACTGTCTCAAGTTTTTTCGAAAATGCCTGCTGGAGATATTGATCTTCCCCCATCAAATAATATAACGATTGAACAGCTCCCTTATCCAATGCCTGAATGGCATTTTTAATCGGGGTTGTTACGATTTTAAATCGTGCCATATTATTAAATCGCTAAGTATGTAATTAGGCCCACAGCGACGCAGTAGTAACCAAAACGATGAAATTTACCACTTTCCAATAATCCCAATAACCATTTCAAGGAAAAAACACCCACAATCAATGCACTGAAAAAAGCAAGTAATAGCTGAAAAGTTGGGATTGAAATATTGCCCGGTTGAATATCCAATGCTGTTACCAACCCAGCGCCAGCGATAGCTGGGATTGCTAATAAAAATGAAAACTTAGCTGCATTTTTCCCCGATATGCCTAAACCCAACCCTGTACTAATGGTCATACCAGAGCGTGAAATTCCTGGTATCATTGCAATCGCTTGGGTCAATCCTATTACAATACTTTTTTTCCAATTTAATGGTTTATCTTTTTCATTGAACTTCTGAGACAATAATAAGACAATACCGGTGAAAATTAATGATCCGGCAACCATGGGTATTGAATCAAATAAACCCGAAATATAATTCTTTCCAGTTAAACCGATAATGACTGCGGGCAAGGTACCTAAGATTAAATATATAATATATTTTTGCGTTTCATTTTTCTGGATAGAATTAAGTATCAATGACAAATCTTTCCAAAAAACAATAATAACACTAAGAAGGGTACCCAAATGAGTGACCACTTCAAAAACATTCCCAGGAGTATTCACGCCCAATATTTCCTGTACAAGAACCAAATGTCCTGAACTACTAATAGGTAGAAATTCAGTTATCCCTTGAATAACACCGAGTAATATTGCATCATAAATAGTCATAATTATTAAATACCGTGGAAGAATATATTAGGAAGAATATAGAATAAAAAGGAAAGCTATTTCCAACCTGCGATTGCAATCATTCTGCCAGATTTCTCCCCATTTCTTCTGTAAGAATAATATAAATCGTCTTGACAGCATGTACAGGCATTCTCGACTTTTATATTTTCTGGTTTTATTCCCGTTTCAACAAGTTGATGTTTTAATACACTTTTCAAATCCAACATCTGGCGATCACCTACGCCATTTATAGAAAAAACAGAATCGAATTGATCACTCACATCAGGACCAACCTCGAAACAACATTGATTAATCGCGGGCCCAATTAATGCTCGAATAGTATTCACATCGCATCCTGCTTGTTTCATGTTATCAATGGCTCGTTTTGAAATGTTGCTTGCAGTACCACGCCATCCTGAATGAACCAATCCAAAATTCCCTGTTTGTCCATCTGCTAAAAATAAGGGAATACAATCTGCAACCTGGATACTCAACACAATATCTTTTTTGTCCGATATAACCCCATCAATATTTTGTATAATGCCTGGTTCTTCAACTACTTCTACTTTATTTGAATGAATTTGGACAGGATAAGCCAAATGAGTCGAATCATAACCAAATGATTCCACCAATGCTTCCCTATTATCGGAAGCGGATATATCGCCATGTTTTTGAACAAAATAAGCGGAAAATCCTTCCATGCCGAACCAATTGGAATAATCTGTATAATTCAAATGAATTTCTAAGGATTTTGAGATAACACTATGTGCAGAGAGTCATTATATAATACGCCCTCAGGTATAAAATCATTCCCATTAAAATGTATAACCTGAAAAGCGGAATTTACATGAGGATTCAAATGGTCAGGTGAATAGTAAAATCCCTCTCCCGAATAAAATTCTACAGATTTCAAGGATTGGGTCATGGATTTTCTGGACGGGGAATCAACGGATAGTTGCGTCAGTAATTGGGCTGTATTATATCCGTGGTAATATGCGTCTAATTCATCAATTTCAAATTTTGTGGTATCCAATGTTGATGTAAAATAATTGGTGATTATAGATAATCTCTTCAAATGAGGGCCAATATTATCCTTTTGTAATATTTGTTTATTTTGCCAATTCTCATTTCCAATAATTTTTGCATTTAAATTATACATGGGTAGTTGGGGCCCAATATATTCCAAATCATTTTTATTAATTGGTAAATATATTCCTTGAATTGTATTTAATACAATTTTAATTGAATCTGATGAGGATATCTTTTTTTTCTCCAGTTTTGGTAAACCAAAAAAGTCTTCTGCAGATACATCAAATAGCGCATCTAAACTATCAATTTCCATTCCCAATGCTTCGTCATAAGTTTCTTCTTTCGGCAAAAGACTGAAAGCAACGTTTCGTAAATTTTTGAATTGTCTTCTCAGGTTTTTGGGTGGATCTGAATACCATTCAGTCGCAACCACAGTCCCACCTAATCGATCAACTTCTTTTATAAACGCATCCGTTTGGGATTCACCATAAGGATCTGCAGGTGCAATAACAGCCAAACTATCAAGTTTTAAAACATTTACGGCATAATCAGCCGCAGCTTTTCCTTGCATGGATACCGTTGAATAAATTTGAAATATTTGTTCATTAATTTCACTCAAATCATTTTGCTGAAGATTAGTGAGAATAATGGGTACATCCGTTGATACTAACGCACTCGCCACGACTAAAGAGGCTTCGTCATCCAATGGACAAATTAGTGCCGCTATTTTTTCGTGCTGCGTCATGTTTTTAGCCACCTTTATAGATTCAAGATCATTACTCCTGTTATCCTGTACAAGTATAGACAATCTTCTATTTGTTGAGCCATTTGGGTTTTCTCCATCATAAAATCCAGATAAAAATGCCTGTCCCTTTTTCGATTCTGCACCAGATAATGGAAGAATAATTCCTACCATGGTTACTGACTGTGGTGGCTCATAAGAGGCGCGTAAAAGCGTTTCGTAAAAAGGAAAGTAGGAATCTTCCAACCTGTTTAGATCTACTAGATTCAAAGTCAGTGCTGCATCATCCGGTTCTCCATCTGATATCTGAGAGTTCGCCTTAGCCATGAGATGAATATTTCTAATCGAAGGGTCAACTTCTAGTGTGAGTAATTCATCTAAAAGTCTATATGGAAGTTGGAATTGGATTAAACGGTGTATTTTCAAATCAATTTTATTGACGAAATCAATATTTATTGAAAGTTTCTTTGAACGATGATACATCCGATATGCCGAAGAATAATTTCCTTCGTTCACGTATAAATCCCCCAAACTTTCCATCACATTTTTCATGTAAACACTTTCGGGAAAATTTTCGAAAAATCGACGAGAAGATTCTTTTGCAGATTCAGAACGGTTTAATCCAATCTGAGATTTAATCAATAATAATAGAGATGGCTCATTGTAAACACCCGATTCATCCGCCAATATTTTGTTTAAGATTGATTCGCTTATGGCAAATCGGCCTTCGTTATATTGATCCTTTGCCTGATTAAACTGCCGTTCTATCAACTGGGATTGGAACCAATTTTGACCTATGCATGGATAAACCAAGATAAGTAATAATATGGATTTAAACTTTTTCATTTAGAATTTGATATTCCCTTTAACACCCAACCGTCAGGATCAACGAACCCAGATACGTTAGGATTGGCATCGAAATTAAAATGAAATACCTCATCTTTTTTTGTGATTTCTAATGGTCGGCAATCTTTTCCCCAGCAAATCACATTCGGTATTCGAAATGTAGGCCATTCATTTTATTGAATTTGTCCTATTCTAACCTTGACAACGCCCTTTGTTCCTTTGATTTGTTCCCAACTTTCTTCAATATACATTTTAAAATTTATAAAATACAATTCTATAAAGGTGACCAC
>PVBE011447577.1_pt1 | contig 48270 bp, 30 predicted proteins | sample 1631181 | NCBI WGS metagenome assembly PVBE01 (sample SAMN08397723, study PRJNA350692) | Marine metagenome, whole genome shotgun sequencing project. | isolation source: water | place: Pacific Ocean | collected 2012-04
GCACCCCGCGGTTGTTGTACCGTACGGGATCAGCGAAGATGAGGACAGCCCGAAACAACCTATATGCACAACGATCGTAGGGGCATTGTTCGCCGACGATAAGATCCTCAGTGTGGCGCACGCGTATCAGGCCGCCACCGAGTGGCATCTTCGACACCCGGACCTCGCCTAGAAGGTCCACCACAGACAAATTGACGGACACGGCGATGACGGTATCCGTCACAGAACACGCGAGTGACCATATGACTACACAGAGGCTTTTCTGGTACCAACACTTCGCCCTCGGCACGGCAGTCGTCGCGCTGACCGTGATTGCTGCCCCCGCCGTTTCATCACCGGTACTGCAGGACACCGGCCTGCGTCCGATGACCTTCGTGGACCATCAGGAGTTCGCCACCCCGGGCTCCTGGACACCGAGTCCAGACGGTGAGTGGATGCTGTACACGGTTAGTACGCCGAACTGGCAGCAAGCCGATTCGCAGTCCGATATCCACCTGGTGTCAATGACTGAAGGGCTATCGTCGCACCGCCAACTCACTTTCACTGAAGATAGCAACGAGACATCGCCGCAGTGGGGACGCGATGGCAGTTTCTTCGTGTTCCTGTCAGACCGTGAGGGCGATGCCAACCAGATCTATTACATGCGCCTTGATGGCGGAGAGGCACGTCGTATCACGGACGCGTCAGAGGGTGTAAGCGATTTCGCCTTCAGTGATGACGGTACGTGGCTCGCCTATCGGAGCGGGAAGTCTGGCTCAGAACCGGGGTGCAACGGAATGCCGATTTGTCCTCCTAAAGTGTCTGGGCAGGAGCAGCTTTATCGGCTGCGGGTTTTCATCGATTCCTTATCTTCAGTCGTGGAACAGATCACCGACACCCCGGCTGGGATCGAGAGCTGGAAGTGGGCTCCAGGTAGTGAGGCGATTTACTTCTCACATCCTGACCACCGCGAGGTCGACAACGATCTGCGTATTGAGGCGGGTTTCACGGTTGACATCAAGGAGATGGAGACGCCGCTATCCAATCTGTGGAAGCTTGACCTGAACCTGATGGAGCCACTCCAGCTGACCGGTGATCCGAACGTCAGCGTCACTGGATTCAACGTCTCGCATGATGGTCGCTGGGTGACATTCGCCGGCGGCTCAGCAAATCGTTACGAGCGCAACATCACCAACGGGAATCTGTACGGGGACCAATACCTTTTGGAAGTGGCGACGGGCAACATCGAGCGTCTGACCGACAACTACGAGGTTCCCGAAAGCGGCCTCCAGGTGTCGCCCGATGGTCGCCGAGTTGTCTTCACCGCGCCGGATGATATGACCGGCTACTCGATGACGGACAATCGCGTTTACGTGCGCGAAACGGCCGACAACGGTGGCTCCTTCGAGAAGCTCGGCAGTGGCTTCGACGGCGACGTCGGTGCCGGCCGGGGGGGCTCCCTTTTATGGTCGGAAGATGGCAACACCGTCTATTTTGGTGCCGGTGTTGATGTGACGACTAATCTTCACGCCCTTGACATTGGTACCGGCGAGGTGCGCCGGGTCACTGACGAGCGAGCCGTGCTGAGCGTCAGCCGCGACGACGACTCGGGCGCCATTCTTATTGACTACTCTGATCCGACGACGCCGGCGACGGTCTTTACCGTTCCGAGCATCGACCAAGTGGCCGATCGATCGCTGTGGATCCAACTCGTCGATGCCAACCCTCAGGTGCGCAACATGGCACTCGGCGAGGAGACCGAAATCAATTGGACCTCGACCGACGGCAAGCCGGTCGGTGGGATCCTGATCAAGCCGGTCGGCTACGTTGAGGGCGAACGCTACCCGTTGGTTGTTATCATCCACGGGGGCCCGGCCTCGGCCGACCAGCTAACCTTCAACCGCACCGGCGGATCTACAAGTGCGCAAGTCTACGCTGGCGCTGGCTATGCTGTGCTGAAGCCGAACTACCGTGGCTCCCGCAACTACGGTAACGCCCATCGCACCGATATCGTCGGCGATTACTTCACACTCGGCTTCGACGACATCATGACCGGCGTTGACTACCTGATTGCCGAGGGCATCGCGGATGCGGACCGTATGGGCGCCTTGGGTTGGAGTGCCGGCGGGCACTGGTCTAACTGGATCACCACCCACACTGACCGCTTCAAGGCGATCAGTTCCGGGGCTGGCACCATGAACTGGGTCTCGATGTACGCGCAAAGCGACGTGCAGCGCAATCGGAAGTTTTACGTCGGCGACGACTTTATGTACGAGAACTTTGAGCCCTACTGGAACCAATCCCCACTCAAGTACATTGCCAACGCCTCGACTCCCACGATGATCCATGTGGTTGAGGGCGATCCAAGGGTGCCAATGCCGCAGTCAGTAGAGTTGTACATGGGACTCAAGAAGCTTGGAGTGCCGACGGAGTTATTCATGTACCCGGGGCGTAGCCACGGCATTATTCAAACGCGAAACCGTTTGCTTAAGTGTGTTAGTGAGATGGCGTGGATGGACCACTACGTTCGTGGAATTGGTGACAAGTTCGAGTGGCGTGACGTACTTGAGACGTTGGAACTTGAGACGTCGGAGGAGCAAGCGGGCACCGGCCTTCGTGTATCAGACTCTGCTGTTTACATCGACGGGTTTGCGGGACCGGAAACATCTTTTGCCAATGAAGATATTTACCAGCGGGAATGGCGTTGGATGAGCCGCCGTGGCGTGGTCGAGTTCCGTAACCCACGCGGACCTTCAACTCTATATCTGCGCGCTTTGAGCCCAGTCGATTTCACTGGGGGGACTCAAACCGTCACCATCAAGATGGGCGAGAAGGAAATTGGCAGTTTCGAGCGCGCAGACTCGTCGTCCTATCTGGTGAACTTTGACGTGCCCAGTGAGGGGTTAGGGGATGGTGACTGGGTCGAATTCACGATCGAGGCGGACAAGTTTTTCGTACCGGCGAAGGTTACGGAAGGGTCCACGGACACTCGAGAACTAGGACTTCAGGTCTTCTGGTTATATCTTGAGCGGTTGTCATAGATAGGGGGGCTCGGTTCGGATTTGCTCTTGATAGTCGCTAACGCAAAGACGGGACCTCTGGGAAAAGGGAGCTCTTGAGTTGTTTAGAAGGGCGAACAGGAGAAATTCGGTATATATTTGGGGTGCAGAAGTACACAAATTACTAGTTTATGGCGGAAGAAATCGAGATGAAGCGATTTATTCCGACTTTTTTCCTTGGCGCAGTCATATGCCTAGGAATCGCCGCCGGTAGCGGGGTCGCCCAGCTTCAAGAATCATCGATTGGGCGCAGCAGTGTTGCACCGATAGGCAACGAGGCTGGCAGGCGCACAACAGAGAGTCTGTCGTATCAAGAGCAGAACATGCTCATCGGCAGGTACTGTTTCCGTTGTCACAATGATGCGTTGATGACCGGAGGCCTTTCTCTGGAGTCCTTTGATGCATCCAGGGCGAGTGATCACGCGGAAATCGCTGAGAAAATGATCCGCAAGTTGCAGGCAGGCATGATGCCGCCGCCTGTCGCCCAGCGGCCCGATGCCGCCACCTATCGAGCATTAATCACGGCACTTGAGACAACTGTCGATATTGCCGCGGCTGCCAATCCTAATCCGGGTGGCCGATCTTTCCAGCGTCTCAATCGCCCCGAGTATGAACGCGCTATTTACGATTTATTCCAACTTAAGGTCGATGCTGGAGACTGGCTTCCGCTTGACACCATGAGTTCCAACTTCGACAACATTGCCGACGCGCAGACGATGTCACCGATGCACTTGGAGGCCTTTCTAAACGCTGCCAGTGATATAAGCCGAATGGCGGTCGGTGACCGGAACGCGCCTTTGATTGATGTTGCTTACAGTAGCCCCCACTACGTCTCCCAGCACCCCTGGGACCACGTTGAAGGAGCTCCGTACGGCACGCGGGGCGGGATGGTTGTTGACCATGTATTCCCGGCCGATGGCCAGTATGTATTCGAGCTAAGGTTCAATTCTGGCGCCAACACTCGGTTGGAAGACATCGACGTTTCAGTCAACGGGGAGCAGATTGCTCTGTTGGCTTATAACACCGTGCGCAACGGTGATGCCGATGGTCGCGGGGGCACGCCAATGCAATCAGAACCTGTCTCTCTTCGGGCTGGGCAGCATAGCGTTTCGGCAGCGTTCATTCGCCGTAGTGATGGTCCGTATGAGGATTTGATCCGCCCACATGACTGGTCGTTTGCTGGCGGTGGTTCAGGAGGGACTGGGATCACAACTTTGCCTCACCTGAGGGATCTTATAATCCGGGGCCCGATTAGCGTTACTGGACTTTCCGATACGCCTAGCCGGGAGCGGATCTTTGCCTGTCGTCCGACTGGCTCAACGGAAGAAGGGGTCTGCGCCCGTAAGATCATCGCCCGGGTCGGAAGTGAGGCCTACCGTCGCGATTTGAGCAAGGATGAGATCGACTCCTTAATGCCGTTTTATGAAGACGGCATGGAGAAAGGCGGGTTCGAGGCCGGTATCCGCACGGCGGTGGAGGCTATTCTGGCAAGCCCGAACTTCGTTTTCAGGCTTGAGCGGCAACCCGATAACGTGATGCCTGGGGAGACGTACCGCCTTGGCGATCCTGATCTTGCCAGCCGGCTATCTTTTTTCCTTTGGGGCACACCCCCAGATGATGAACTTCAGAGTATCGCTGCCGAAGGCAAACTTTCAGCACCTGGGGAGCTTGAACGCCAGGCTCAACGAATGTTGAAAGACCCGCGCGCCGAGGCTCTCGGTGTCCGTTTTGCCGGCCAGTGGTTTCGGCTTCAGGATTTGTACAAAGTTCGTCCGGACCCGAATTTCTATCCTAACTTTGACGAAAATATCGCCGATGCTATGCGGCGTGAGACTGAGCTGTTCTTCAACCACTTGGTGGCTGAGGATCGGAGCGTCTTGGAGTTGTACAAAGCGGGCTACACCTTTTTGAATGAACGCCTAGCACTTCATTACGGAATTCCTGGCGTTTCTGGCACTCAGTTTCGGCGTGTCGAATACCCCGATGATAAGCGGCGTGGAGTTTTGGGACACGGTAGCGTCCTAGTGCTCACCTCGTTTGCTAACCGCACTTCTCCAGTGTTACGTGGCAAGTGGGTAATGGAAGTCCTGATGGGGACGCCGCCGCCGCCACCACCACCTAACGTTCCGGATCTCGAGGCTACTTCAGACAATGTTGGCGGGCGTATACTCACCACGCGCGAACGTATGGAGATTCACCGCGAAAATCCGATGTGTCACTCGTGCCATCTCTTTATGGACCCGATTGGCTTAGCCCTGGACAACTTTGATGTCACCGCAAAGTGGCGTTTTCGTGAGAATGGCATGTTGCTCGATACGCGAGGTGACTTCTACGACGGTACTCCGGTTTCAACTCCAGGCGAGCTCGTGGACGTGCTACTAAAGCGGCCGATACCTCTTGTCCGAACGTTTACTGAGAATGTGCTAGCTTACGCACTGGGCAGGCGTGTCGAGTACGCCGACCAGCCAACGGTAAGAGTGATCGCAGGAGCTGCTGAGAAAGACGGCTACCGTATGTCATCGTTTATACTAGGTGTTATAAATAGTGACGCATTTCAAAGAAAACGTGTACAGACTTTACCCACAGACGAAGTGACGGGAATCGGTTCACAATAGCCATTCCCGGAAGGAGACCCAGACGGATGGATTACATCACTGGAAAGCACATTCCCCGCCGGACGTTTCTCCGCGGCATGGGTGCGACGGTGGCGTTGCCGTTCCTTGACGCAATGGTACCGGCTGGAAGACGAGCATCAGTGGCTGAGTCTCCACTTAGCCAGCCGACGCGGCTGGTGTGTATTGAGGAAGTTCATGGCTTGCCAGGTTGCAATGAGTGGGGGGCTTCCCAGTACCTATATGGACCAGAGACGACTGGGCGAGACTTTGTCCTGAGTGATGAAAACACACTCGCCCCGCTTCGTGACTATCAGGAATATTTGACGATTATCAGCAACACCGATTGCCGCATGGCGGAGGCTTTCACAGGGTCGGAAATTGGAGGCGATCACTTTCGCTCAAGTGCTGTGTTCTTGACCCAGGCACACCCGAAGCAGACTCAAGGCTCAGACATCTTTGCTGGTACCTCGTTGGACCAATTGTACGCGCAGCGTTTTGGGCAAGGGACGCCACTGCCGTCGATGCAGTTTTGCATAGAGAACCTCGATCAGGCTGGCGGGTGCACGTACAACTATTCCTGCGTATATACCGATTCGATTAGTTGGGCTTCGCCCACCGATCCGTTGCCAATGATTCGTGATCCTCGGGTGGCCTTCGACATGCTTTTCGGCGCGGGTTCGTCACCAGAAGATCGTGCTGAGCGCCGGGCGACGCGTCGCAGTATCCTTGACTGGATTGCGCGTGACGTAGCCGACACGCATAAACAGCTCGGCGCGGTTGACCGGATGCGGATGGAGAAGTATCTGGAGGATGTCCGCGAAATTGAGCGTCGTATCGAAATGGTCGAGATGCAGAATTCAAGCGGTGAAGAGCGGGAACTTCCGGCCGCGCCGGCGGGCGTGCCTGACTCGTTTAAGGAACATATGGAGATGCTTTATGACCTTCAGGTACTGGCGCTACAGACTGATATGACCAGGGTCATGTCCTTTAAGCTTGGGCGGGATGCACAAGGTCGTACCTTTCCTGAGAGCGGTTCGAACCGGGGGTTCCACCCGGCTTCTCACCACGGCGGTCGCGAAGAGCGGATCATGGACTTCAATAAGATTTGCCAGTACCGCATGGGTGTATTGCCGTATTTTCTTGAGAAAATGAAGAACACGATGGAGGGAGATCAGAGCCTCCTGGAGAAGACGGCTATCATCTGGGGCTCACCGATGGCAGACGCGAACATCCATAATCATCGTCGGTGCCCGCTGATTTTTCTTGGTCACGCCAACGGTCAACTCGAAGGCAACCTGCATGTTAAGGCGGAAGACGGAGCACCGATGGCGAATGCTATGTTGACCCTGATGCATAAGCTTGGCATGGAGGATCTCGAAAGCTTTGGCGACAGTAATGGCGAACTCTCACTGACGGCACCATGAACCACTCTCGACGCTGGGCCACCATGATTGCGCTATCCGCGATCGTTCTCTTGGCTGCGGCTCCGGTAAATGCGCCTGTCGCCCAAGCGGCGATGCGAGGTGACGCGGATGCAGTTCGTGCCTTGTTGATGGAAGGCTCGGACGTGAATGCTGCTCAAGGCGACGGCATGACGGCTCTACATTGGGCTGCGGAGCATGGTAACAATGGGATCGCTGAGATGCTCGTTTATGCCGGTGCGAACCTCGACGCGACTACACGTATTGGCGCCTACACCCCGCTTCATTTGGCTAGCAAGGCGGGTAGTGCTGAGGTCGTCCAACTATTACTTACTTACGGGAGTAGTCCGGACATTACGACTGTCACCACGGGATCATCGGCGCTTCATCTGGCTGCCACGGCTGGCAACCCCGACGTCGTGGAACTGCTGTTGTCGGCAGGGGCTGACCCCAATGCACGAGACACCGAATGGGGACAAACACCGCTGATCTTTGCTTCGGCGCAGAACCGAGCCGAGGCTATCACTGTCTTGCTTGATGGTGGAGCCGATCCGTCGATTACTAGTGAAGTGCTTGACATGCAGCAATTCTCGAGGCGCAATCGTGTCGCAGATACAAGACAGCGTGAGTTAGTGAATGCTTTCTCGGTTGGCGGACGTACTTGCTTAGAGCGGGACAAGGGCGGAGTAGAGGTTGAGACTCGTTGTGGGGCGGCGGTCACTCCTGCGCAGATGCAAATTGCCGTGCTAGCGGCGCGCGACGCTTTTCTTTTTGAGAAGATGGCAACGGAAGAAGACGGCGAACTGGGTGAGTATCAACAGGAACAGGCTCGGCGATCCCCCGTTGACTTTAAGGGTGGATTGACGGCGCTGCTACACGCTGCACGGCAGGGGCACATGGAGGCCACCGTGGCGCTTCTAGATGGTGGCGCGGACATTAATCAGCTGAGTGCAGGTGATGGAACCGGCCCGTTGCTGATGGCGACTATCAACGGTCAGTTTGATATGGCGATGCTGTTGCTCAAGCGAGGTGCGGACCCGAACTTAAAGGCCGGTACGAACGGTGTTTCACCCCTTTGGGCGGCGGTCAACACACGCTGGCAGCCACGTACGCGCTTCCCACAACCGCAGGAAATGGGTCTCCAACAGACGACTTACATCGAATTGATGGAAGCGCTACTTGAGGCTGGCGCGGACCCAGACGCCCGTATCGACAGGCACCCTTGGTACATGGTTTACACGGGCTGTGGGAACGGAAACTGCGGCCTGATGGATACAAAGGGATCTACTGCATTCTGGCGGGCAGCTTACGCAACAGATATTGAAGCGATGAAATTGCTGGTTGCGCACGGCGCGGACTCGAATTTGGCAACCCCAACACCGGCTCCGCGGCGGCCGAGAGGTTCTGCGGGACCACCGCGGGGTCGACCAAGCAGCGTTGGTAACTTCTTTCGGGTTGGCGGGGGGTCAGATTCGGAAACTCCAGAGGAACCGGAACTCCCAGACCCATCCGGTTTGCCTCCTGTCAAAGAGGGTGGGCCGGGTGTATTCCCGATCCACGCTGCGTCCGGAGTGGGGTATGGCACTGGGTTTGCTGGTAATGCGCACAGGCACGCTCCAGATGCCTGGTTGCAGGTCGTTCGTTATTTGGTAGAGGAACTTGGTGCTGACTTGGACGCGCGGGACTACAACGGTTACACAGCGTTACATCATGCTGCCTCGCGGGGGGACAACGAGATGATCCTCTATCTTGTAGAGATGGGGGCCGATGTCACCGTAGTAAGTCGACGTGGTCAGACCACAGCTGATATGGCCAATGGGCCAGTGTCGCGGGTCTCTCCATTTCCCGCCACTGTTGCGCTTCTGGAACGCCTCGGGGCCAAGAACAACCATAACTGCGTTTCCTGCTAATACGCCCGGGGGAAGCGTGCGTTGGTTCAGCGTAAACGTTCGGCGTTGACGCGTTTAAATAGGCTTCATTGTCGGCCTGGTGGGTAAACAGAGAGCACGTCTTTCCCTAGCAGAGGCCAGTGGCTCTCCCTCCTGATGCGCACACCCCTGTTTTCCGCACGGCACTTGCGGAAAGCACTGGAAAACGATTTGCTACACCCTCCGGATGCTTCGCCGCGAAGCATTCCGAGCATCTCATTTCACCCGAACATAGGGAACGCCCATGCGACACATCATCACCACTCTTGCCGTAATCCTGTCCCTGGTTGGCCCAACCACGGCCGTGACCCAAATGGAGCCGAACATCGAGAGCTCGGCGCCGTTCAAGCTTGGTACCTTTGAAAAGGAAGGCCGCATTTTCGTCGGTATCGTTCTCCGCGACCAACTCATTATGGAACTCGGCCCGGCGAACACGGATCTAGAGGGGCAGCGGGACTACGCGACGATGCCGATGCCCGATGACATGCTCGGTCTCATAGAACGCTACGACTATGGCCTCAAATACCGTCTCTACGAGATCGTGAACTATCTCGTAGAGAACGACCGGCTTGACGCCAGTAAGAGGCCTGCCTACATCCACGCCGTGGACGATGTCCGGACGTTAGCTCCGATCCAGTATCCCGGAAAGATTTTGAACGCCGCCGTGAACTTCTACAGTCATATCAGCGAGGGCGCTACGCCCGAGGCAAGACAGGAAGCGATCCGACAACGGCAAGAAAACCGGGGCGTTCCCTATCTGTTCATCAAGCCAGCACGGGGCGCCGTCGTTGGCAATGGGGATAATATCGTGATCCCTGACGGGCGCGACCGGATTGACTGGGAGGTCGAACTGGGAACTGTTATCGGCCGACGGGCCAAGTATGTGTCGGCCAGGGAAGCCGAAAACTACGTGTTCGGCTACATGGTTTCGATCGACGTCTCGGACCGGGGTGGGCGTCCACCGGGAGGCTACGGCAGCGGCAGCGACTGGTTTGTCGGCAAGGGTCACGACACCTTCGCGCCCGAGGGGCCGTGGATCGTGCCCAAAGAATTCTATGGGGACCCCATGCAGCGGTTGCACCAGCAACTCACTATCGATGGTGTGACGGTACAGGAGGCCAAAGCGGGCGACATGATCCACTCACTCTGGGAACTCATCGAGTACGGGTCCTCGATTATTACACTGTATCCCGGTGACGTCCTCAACAGCGGCACCTCGGGTGGTACTACCGCAGGCGCTGCGGCGCAACGGGGCCAGAGCGGATACCTCCAACCGGGGGAGACGATCGAGGCCAGCATCGAGGGCATCGGCATGCTTCGAATGCCCGTAGTGGCCGGTCCTCCGCTGCCGGACAACCTCGCCGGTTCGTATCTGCCGGCGGTGAGTAGCTACAGGAACCGTCGCTGAGGACGATCCACTGGTTAATACTCCTGAAACATCCTCTGGATCTCTGCGGGATCATCCGTGGTTGAAAGCGCGAGCATTAGTAGAATGCGCGCTTTTAAGGGTGCAAGATCTTCCGCCGCTATTCGCAGCGACTCATTTGCACTGTTTTCGCCGTACGCTCGTCTAGCACCAGACCGAATCCGGCCGCTCCCCGTCCGGCTGCTTGTAACGACAAATACGCCGTGGTCAAGAACGGCTGAAACTCCTTGTCTTTGATTACCACTCAGTGCCCCCGCTCCGGCGGTCGCCATCACTACACCCCGTGCGCCAGCGTTTGCCGCTGCCTGGATGAGGTCAGCTGGGGCCCCCTGGTAGACCATTAAAATGTCGACGCGTGGGAGTTCTTCGAAGGCAAACACATCAAATTCACTGTCGGTAGTGTGTCGTTTCAATGTATCGCGGTAGTAGACGATGCGATCCTGGTCGACGACTCCCAGGATTCCGTAGCCGCGAGTCTCAAATGTTTGAAGTCTCACGGTGTTGGTTTTGGTTACCTCACGTGCCGAATTTATTTCGTCGTTCATTACTACGAGAGCGCCCTTGCCTTGAGACTCAGGATTGGCGGCAACACGGAACGCTTGGAAAAGGTTCGCAGCTCCCTCATAGCCCAGCGTGCTCGGATTCCTCATTGCACCGACGACAACGACGGGACGGGGGTCGCGGACCGTGAGGTTAAGAAAGTAAGCGGTTTCCTCAAGCGTGTCGGTGCCGCTAGTTACGACTACCCCTGCAAGGCTAGCGTCGTCACGGTAGAGCTCGTTTATGTGTCGCGATAGCTGCACCCACTGGTCCAGCGTGATTGAACTGCTAGCGGTGTTGGCAAATTGCTCGAATTCTGGCTGTACATAGTCGGTGAGGTTTGGAATCCTGGCAATTAGCTCTTCCGCGGTCAGACGGCCGCCAGAAGCGTTGGAGATAGTTCCGCCAGTTGCCACCAATCGAACCCTAGGGGGTGCCGCCGACGACTGCGCCCAAAGGAGATTGGATGCGGTAACAGTCAGAACTAGCAAAAACAAGAGACCAACCTGCCGCGATCGATGCATAAGTGACTCCTTATTTGCCAACAACTTCAATGCAAAGAGGCCTCAACACTGAAAGCATAATTGTCTTCCTCAGTTGTGACCGAGAGATCAAAGTTACTTCAGGTGGTGTATTACCTCATTGGAACTCATCTAGCATAATAACCTTATGATTAGAAAAACCCTGAACCGAGATTCGATCCCGTTTCGATGTGCTGTCGCTATTGTTTGCGTCATGCTCGTCAATAGTTGCACCAATGGGGACGATCTGCCCGGACAGAGTGCAGCGGTAGTCGAGATTGATCTATCGGGCCCAGTAACGTTTTCTCGGGAGGTTGCCCCGATTATCTGGGACAACTGTGCTATCTGTCATCGGCCCGGTAGTTTAGCGCCGTTTAGTTTGCTGACCTACAAGGAGGTCAGCAACCATGCGCAAGACATCGCTATAGCTGTAGAGGATCGACACATGCCGCCTTGGCCGCCGGAGGTAGGTTACGGGTCTTTTCTTGGAGATCGGAGGCTGTCGGACAAGGAGTTGGAAACGATCCTTCGGTGGGTTAACGAAGGCGCCATCGAAGGTGACCCAGATAACCTAAGAGAATTGCCGAGTTTTAACGATGGATGGCAGCTTGGTGAGCCGGACTTAGTTGTGGAAATGCCAGAGAAGTTCACTCTGGCAGCTGGTGATGGTGACGTGTTTCGTAACTTCGTGATTCCTACTCCTGATGGACCACGGCACTATGTTCATACGGTTGAGCTGCAGCCGGGAAACTCTAAAGTCGTCCACCATGCTGTGCTGATGATTGATGAATCCCGCTCTTCCAGGGAGCTTGACCAGCAGGATCCTGAGGTCGGTTATTACAGCAGTATGGATAGCTCCGGGGGAGCGCACAGCCCGGCTGGTCAGTTTCTCGGGTGGACTCCTGGACTGGTACCTCAGCGGGGTGAGGAGAATCTTGCTTGGAGTCTACGCGGTGGTACGGATTTTGTACTTCAGCTCCACATGTTGCCCGGTAGTGAATTAGAGGACGTTCGAGCCTCAATCGGGCTCTACTTTGCCGACCGGCCACCAAAGGAACAAGCCTACGCATTGCGGCTAGGTTCCATCGACATCGATGTTGCTGCTGGGGACCCTGCCTACATCGTTGAAGATAGCTATGTGCTACCTGTTGACGTTCGTGTGTTGAGTGTCTATCCGCACGCTCACTATCTGGCGCGTGAGATGCAGGGGTATGCAACGCTTCCGGATGGTAGCCGAGAGTGGCTAATTCGGATTATGGAATGGGATTTCATGAAACAAGATAGGTACACGTACAAGGAGCCCTTGTTTTTGCCCGCGGGGACCAGGCTGACGATGCGATTCACGTATGACAACACGGCTGAGAATCCTCGCAACCCAAACAGACCGCCTCAGCGTGTTATTTATGGTCCGAACTCATCCGATGAAATGGGCGACCTCTGGATCCAGGTGCTGCCTGTTGCCCCGGAAAAATTTACGGTGCTTGAAACAGACTTCATGGGTCAAGAGCGGGGGAAGGAAATCGTGATGGCGCGCCGGACACTGGCGGATGGCATCGACAATGCCCGGAACCATTACAATTTGGGGGTTCTGCTGCAAGCTGATGGTGCTCCCGAGGAGGCTGAAAGTCATTATCGGGCGGCACTACAACGCGATCCGGACCTCGCCGATGCTCACCATAACCTCGCGGTCTTGCTTGTTAGCCAGGGCAAGAATCGTGAAGGGGTCGATCATTATGGACAGGCTCTGCGTATCGAGCCCGACTCGGCCGACGTGTATCTCAACCTCGCCCGCATTTATCTGTCTCAAGACGCTGTGGCGGACGCGATTACGTTGTTGCTTCGCGGGATCGAGATCGATCCTTATATGTGGGAGCTACATGCTGATCTTGCGGCTGCGAATGTACGCCAAGGAAGCCTTGATACTGCCATCAGCAGCTATCGTGCGGCGTTGTCGATCGAACCAGATGTGGCTTTCTTGCATATTGGGATTGGCGAGGTATTGGGAGCACGAGGCCAGTTCGTAGATGCGGAGGAGGAATTTCGTATGGCTCTAACGATCGCACCGCAGGATCCTCGGGCACACAACGATCTCGGTATGGCACTTGAGCAACAGGGAAGGGTCAAAGAAGCGATCGAGGCTTATCGGCGAGCACTAGCGATCGATTCAATGTTCCCAGGAGCTCAGGCCAACCTCGATCGGGCGTTGCGCATTCGCTCATCGCGCTGACAGCCGACGGTCCCGCACCGAGGTTCCCAATGGGGCAGATGATTAGCCGCCTACCGATGCCCTGGTTAGTTGTGCGAGTGCGGCCAACGTTGTCTGTGCAGCGTTAAGCCCGAGTCGGAAGTCTTTATCGGTGAAGCTGGTCCACACGTCGAGCGGCGTATGCCAGGTTGGATTCCAACCGGCCCCAGTATGCGCCCCGCGCTCATTCTCTCGTAAGCTGATCGAGGGCACTATATTCATAAATGGTGTCGAGTCAGTGTTCGTCATGTGTGGCCCAACAGTAGCTGGGTAGTCAGTTGTATAGGCGTCAGCCGCGGCTTTGAAAAGAAACGCTAACTTCATGGAATCTTCAGCAAGTTCGGAATTCGACTGGAACTCGATATTAATGTCGGCCTCTGGGCGTTGATCGCGACTAACGGTGCCGTCAGCACGTGGCGCACCATGATCCCATAACATCATGTCGTGCTGGATCATCCCGAGCCATCGGGGCTCAGGGTACTGTCCGGAGCCTGGTGGATCCTCGATACCTTGGAGCTTCTCACGCTGGGCCGTGTAGGCGCGGGCTCCATTGAGCCCTGTCTCTTCGTTGTTCCATAGAGCAAACCGGATCGAGACTTCCGTCTGTACATCAGGCGTGTTCAAGATCCTGGCTAGCTCCATGACAAGAGCCGTCCCCGACCCGTCGTCATTGACTGCTTCGTTGACACCGTGTCCATCCATATGGGCACCAACGATGTACATCTCGTCAGGTCGCGTGGTGCCGATTTTGGTGCAATAGACCTCCTGTCGCTCACCATCGCTAGGTTGTTCCAGATTCAACTCTCGGATGCGCCGATCAGGTTGGGCGTTAGGATCGCGGTTGACGCCGCTTCGAGCACGGTAACCATAGATTGAGCTCCCACCTGGGCCGGACCCATTGCGACCAACCATCCCCCCAGTTGCGGTCGTCAGGCTAGTTTCATCGGTGGGCGTTCTTCTGCCACCTCCACGGCTTCGATTCCGTCCACCTCCGGCACTTGATTGTGTATTGGTTGGGGCAGGTGGGTACATGTATGTGATCCGTTCGGTGTTCGTACAGCCGAATGACTGCAGTTGCGCTTCGATCCAGTCGACCGCGTCTCGATTGCGCTGCGTGCCTTGGCGACGGTCGCCGAACTGCGTCAGTCCCTTGAGCGTTGCCTTGTAATTCTCAAGAGAGAGTCGGCTTACCAATTCCCGGACAGGATCCTCCTGGGCATTCGCCTGATGATCGAGGATGTTGGTCCCAATACTGATGTAAACAGCAGCAACTAGAAGAATGGTTATTACTAGGATTCGTGTATGCATGTGTTTTTCTCGTGCCGGAAAGGCCTTTGGTTTTGTTGGCTGGGTCAACCAGCGTTGAACAATTCTTGGATTTGGCGCAGAGCCGCTTCGATCTTTAGTTCGATTGCTTTTTCACCATTATGGCGAATGGACCTGTCCAACGCATTCAGCCTTTTCCCGAAACACTGGCGTTGCTAATGGGGCTAGGTGCGATTAACAACGGAAACTGCGTATCCTGTTGACCTTCTGCGCCACTTAGGGGCCTGGGTTGTTCTCTAGATCTAGATAGTTGCGCACTCGCTCGAACCCTTGCTTCATCCGATTCAGGTCATTTACTAATGGCCCAAACGATATTCGAATCCCATTTTTGAGTGTCCTGCCGAAGCCACTCCCGGGGACAAAGATTACGCCAGTCTTTTCGAGCATGTCGTAGACAAAACTATCAGCCTCCCGACCCACGTCAACGACCGTGTAGAGTCCGCCTTGCGGCACAATATGCCGCATCTTTAGAAATTTGTCTACGTAGTTACTTAGATGTTGCGCTGCCGTTTTGTAGGCTGCCCGAGAGTTGTCCATGTAGGTGAGTAGTGAGCCATCCGGCAGAGCACTTTCGAGGTAGGAGGCCAGCGCCATTTGGTGAACCGTGTCAGGGCAAAGCACAACGCTTTGTTGGACGGCTTCAAGGGTATCGATGACGTCAGCACGCGCTTCGATCCAACCTAACCTTCTACCTAGTCCTCTGCACCACTTCGAGTTTGAGTGAATCTTGATGAGGTTTGGGTGGATGATAGGGCTGGCCGCGAACTGGGTGGGTTGTTTTTTGGTGAAATATTGTGCCCGATACGCGTAGTCAACAGCGACGAAGCAACCATGGTGGTAGGCCAACTCGATTATCTCGAAGAATGTCGAGTCTGGCATGATGCCACCAGTAGGGTTATCCGGTGAAGAAAAGAGCAGGAGTTTGGGCTTGTCTCTTTTCAGGACATCTTCTAACCGTTCCAGGATTTCGTCGGGGCTGGCGAAGTATGACCAGTCCTTAGTATCGAGAACTGGCAGTGTGAGGATGTCCACCCCATTGTGGCAAAATGCGAGCTGTGGAGCGTAGTTAGCGTACGTTGGGTCGAACAACAGAACGTGGTCGCCGGGGTCAAGGAGAGCAAGAAACAGGCAATAGGTCAGCTGTGTGGAGTTAGCTCCGACAAGAATGTTTGCAGCCTCAAGTCCTTCGGTCGAATACAGTATCTCGTCCATTGCAACGAGCATCTCACGCAACTGCGGAAGTCCGGCTGTCGGTGAGTAGGCGCCGGCAGTGTGGAAGCTGTCATGATCGGAGACAATGCTCGTGTATGCAGAGCGAAGTTCGTCAGGCGCTGCATGGTTGACCCAACCACCAGCGAACGAGATGACATCGTCGGGATCGAGGCCCATATTGATGATGTTTTCTCGGTCCGCCAGCTCCATGATGCGGCGGATTGGTGACCCTGGAAGACCTTCCTTCCTTAGCCGTGTGCTGATCGGGGGGTTTGGCATCGCAACCATTTGACGTAATGAGAGAAAGCGGCTTTTCTACTAGGCGTCGGTCAGGCTCGGAATTCGCCGTGATGTTTGGAATGCCTGACTCCGGATACTGGAGCAGAGATGAAAGACAGAGAAAAAGTCCATAAGTTGAGTGCAGCAAAAGTAGGGCTTGCGATCTTATTTGTAGTTGGCGCAGGGTTGCTTGAGAACATTAAAGCTTCCGTGCACCAGGAAAATACCATCATTGACCTTTGGAGTGAGGGTGTTGCGACCTTTGGGGTCTTTGTTCCCGATGAGCGCCCGCGGGAACAGAGTAGGCGGGGGCAAAGAAGTGGCAATCAACGACAGCCTCCACTGTATACCGTGGAGGGGGGCAAACGTTTGGCGGAGAATCCACTTTACGATTTCGTCTTTTTGAATCTTGAAGGCAGTTACGACGCAAGCTTTGTTGAGGCAATTGCTGAAGGACTGGCGAGCCAATCGGCGGTAAGTCGCAAGGCACTTCTGGTACGAATTCCACCGATCGAGCGCGATGGACCAAAGGTGACTCAATTACGAGTACGTGAGGTTCTTGAAAAAGGCGCCGATGGTGTCGTATTTCCTCATATACGCAGCCCGGAAGAAGCCCGTATGGCTGTTGGATTCATGACTGAGACTGGCTCAGACTTGTGGTCAGCGTCTAATCCTAATGGTGACAAGATTGCTATGATCATGATTGAGGACCCCGATTCACTAGCACGAATCGAGGAAACAGCAAACGTTCCGGGCATAGGTATTCTCGCCTGTGGCATCGGTAGTCTCACGGGTGCTCTCGGTGGAGACCGAGAGGCAGCGGAAGCCGGCAACCAGAAGGTGCTAGCCGAGGCCAAGAGAATTAGGGCCGTTGATATGATTACAGCCAATTCCAATGATGTTAGCGGTCGCGTCGAAGAAGGTTTCCTTGCTCTGCTCATGCGAGGAGCGGGGGCAGACGAAGCCATTCAGATCGGACGTGTCGCAGCAGGACGCTAAGCGAAAATATTTTTGCAAATAGCGTGGGGAGGATTCTTGTGAGCAAGACATTTTTCTTGGTTGGTGCATTGCTTCTAGTAGGGCTTGGTTCTGGAGTTGTCCTAGCACAGGACGCCCAAATGACCTTTTTTATTACCAGCGTTGGTTCCGGCAACGGTGCGGATCTCGGTGGCTTAGAGGGCGCAGATCGCCATTGTCAGGCGTTGGCTTCATCAGTTGGTGCTGGTGACAAGACCTAGCATGCCTACTTGAGCACCACGGGCCCGGGTGGTGTCAATGCACGCGACCGTATCGGCGGTGGTCCATGGGTGAACTTCAATGGTGTGGTCGTTGCCGAAAATCTTGACCAATTGCATGGTGATAACAATCTCACCAAGGAAACGATTCTTACCGAGAAGGGGAACATAACGAACGGTCGCGGGGATGATCCAAACATGCACGATATTCTGACTGGTTCAGGCCTCGATGGAACAGCACAAGCGGGTGAAGCTGACACGACATGCGGAAATTGGACGAGCAGTGGTGAGGGCAGCGCCTTAGTCGGTCACCATGATCGTCAGGGCGGCGGCGCTAACCCGACCTCTTGGAATTCGGCACACGCTTCCCGTGGATGCAGTCAGGCTAACCTTCAAGGTACCGGTGGTAACGGGTTTTTCTACTGCTTCGTTTCCAGGTAGCAAACCAGCAGACAAAGTAGCCAAGGATCTGCGTAGCCGGAATTTGGCAGCGGGGACTCAGGAGGATAAATACTCACTGCGTCAAGAAAGAGGCCGCGCCCGGTGCTCCGGGCGCGGCCTCTTTGCTAACGCTTGTTTGCTCGTTAACGTTTATCGGCTGGCCAGGTACCGACGTAATCCGAACCGGGTGGTACCGAGCCCATGCCCATGAAGGTGAATTTCTGTAGACGCTTACCCTCATAAGTCTCTGTAGTGTAGATATTGCCCTGCGAGTCTGTGTCGATGCTGTGAACGGCGAAGAACTGACCGGGCTGACGGCCGCCGTCGCCAAAGCTGTACAGGATCTCCATGGTGGCACGCTCAATGACGTAGACCCTCATGTTCTGGCCGTCAGCCAAGTATAGAAAGCGTTGCTCATCGTCGGGAGAGAAAGCGACGTCCCAAGTCGAACCCTGTGACAGCGTCTCCGGGGCGATAATCACCTCGCTGACGTACGTGCCATCGGGCTGGAACACTTGGATTCTATCCTCGGCGCGGTCGCATACGTACAGCAGTCGGTCGTTGGACATGTCGGCACAGTGGACCGGGCCTCGGAACTGCGAAGCTGGGGTACCGCCGGGCGTGTAACGCCCGATGTTGGCACTATCATCTGGTTCGTTGCCGTAGGCGCCCCAGAATCGTTTGAATTCTCCCGTGTCAGCGTCGACCACAACGACGCGGCGGTTGAAATAGCCGTCGGCTAAGTAAACCTCGTTTTCCTGTGGGTCGACGAACACTTTGGCGACGCGACCGAAGTTTTCAGGATCAAGGCTGTTACGCCGAGCTCGTCCACCGTCGGCCATGCGGGCGCCCTTGCGGCCTACCTGCATCAGGAACTCCCCGGCCCTGGAAAACTTCAAGACGTGCGAGTCTGGACCGCCGTTGCCGCCGATCCATACGTTATCCATGTGGTCGACCTCGATGCCGTGATTCGAATCGGGCCACTCGTACTCACCCGATTCGATCGGACCACCCCATGAGCCGACAAGATTGCCTTCGGCATCGTATTCGAGGACCGGAGGCGCCGGCACGCAGCATTCACTCAGAGGTGGATCTTGAGCAGCACCTATTTCTGTCCTTCCCGAGCTCGAGAAGCTCTGTGCTGGGCGATTACGATGAACGATCCAAACGTGGTCACGGGAATCGACCGCTACCCCGATCGTGTTGCCAAGTATCCAGTGGTTTGGCATTGGCTTGGGCCAAAAGGGGTCAACCTCAAATAACGGGACCTCGTCAGGAGCTGCGGCGGCAATCGCTGCAGCTCCGTCTGCAGGCGCAGCTGGTGTCGAGGAGACAGAGTCACTTGTGCACGCCTGAACAATACCGAGGGCGAGAATCCCTGCAACAAGTGTCGTGCCAATAAGGAAATTACGCCTCATAACGTGTCCTCCAATGGCCATTGATGAGCCCTGTTTGGGGCCTAGTGCTAACAGTATACTTGCTTAAATATTTTGTGGACTGGAAATAGGCTATGCAGTTTCTCGACATTCGTCCAGGGAGAAACCATCTTGGCACCGCACCGTAATTCGGTTGTTGGTATCGGTCTCGTGGCCGTAATGCTGGTGCTTCTGACGGCCGCGATCCCATCTGTCTCGGTGGCCCACGACATTGCTTCGGACGTCACAATCCAAGCTTTTGTCAAACCCGAAGGACAGCGGCTCTATTTCCTGGTCAGGGTTCCGCTGGAAGCCATGCAGGACTATGAGTTTCCACAGTTTGACCGGGGATACATTGACATTGAAGCCGCCGATTCAATGCTACGTGACGCGGCCATTTGGTGGATTGCAAACGCCGTCGACTTATACGAAGACGGAACCCGACTTGCTCAGGGAGAAATTGCTGCAGTCCATATTTCGCTTCCGTCTGATAGGTCCTTTCGTTCTTATGAGGAAGCTTTTGCCAATGTGACCGGACCGTCGCTGCCGGGACGCCCCCAGCTTCCATGGCAACAGGCTTTGCTCGACGTACTGTTCGAATACCAAATCGAAAAAGACGCGGCCAGGTACTCCATAGACCCCAAATTTGCGCGCCTCGGGATTCGCACTACCACAGTCCTGCGCTTCAATACACCGGGGGAGCCAGAACGCGCCTTCCAATTCAGCGGTGATCCGGGTCTTGTGAACCTGGACCCAAGTGTTTTTCAGGCAATCTTTCGGTTTGTCGAGCTTGGTTTCTTCCACATCCTCGATGGGATCGACCACCTGTTATTCCTCCTCTGTCTTGTTATCCCAATCCGTGCCTTCCGTAGACTAGTGCCGGTTGTTACTTCCTTTACAGTGGCGCATTCGATCACGCTAATCGCTTCGGCATTAGGTTTGGCGCCGAATTCACTGTGGTTCCCGCCGCTAGTGGAGACGTTGATTGCGCTATCAATCGTCTACATGGCGCTCGAGAATATCGTCGGGGGCAACACAGGCCGCCGCTGGTTCATTGCCTTTGCGTTCGGCCTAGTGCATGGCTTTGGTTTCTCATTCGTGCTGCGCGAGACACTGCAATTTGCTGGCTCGCATTTGATTACTTCATTGCTCGCTTTCAACCTGGGAGTGGAGTTGGGGCAACTCTTTGTTCTGGCAGTGGTTGTCCCAGTGCTGGCCTGGGGTTTCCGCCGTACTGTTGCCGAGCGAATGGGAACGATACTTTTGTCTGCTTTAGTCGCACACAGTGCTTGGCATTGGATGAGCGAGCGCTGGGCACAATTGCGAGAGTACACATTCTATTGGCCAGCACTCGACATGGATTTGCTCCTGGCTACGACCCGGTTTGTTACACTTCTTGTGATTCTTGTGGGTACGGTTTGGCTTCTATTTCTACTGTTCGGACGCACAGATAAACCTGGTCGAACCGGCTCAGAGCCGAGGTCGGCAGAGGATTAATATCTGGTTTTCTTAAGGCGTGAAGGACCTCAGGTTGCAAAGGCCAGGTACCGCAGAAGTGCGACAGCCTGTAGACGTTGGAGCGATCTCCCGTTAGGATGCTGAAATTGAGGTGCCCGCCTAACGCTCAGTTCGTCTGTCGGAGGTTTGCAATGACACGTTCACGTGGACTCACGTTGGTAACTACGGCCGCTTTGCTGATTAGCCTGGGAGTAGCCGTGTACGCGCAGAATGACGCCCCGATCGCCTACCGTACCGCTGAAGGTGTGTGGGGACAGCTACCCGAGGGGAGAGCATGGGGCGCAACGAGTGCCGTGTATCCAGCCGGGGATGGTAGTGGTGATATCTGGGTTGGAGAACGCTGTGGCGCTAACAGTTGCGCTAACAGGCCAGATCTCGATCCAATTTTGCGCTTTACCTCCGATGGTGAGCTGAGGTACAGCTTCGGTGCTGGGATGATCCTCTGGCCTCACGGGATGTTTGTCGACGTCGACCGTAACGTGTGGATTACAGATGCGGTCGGGTTTGGTCGCAATCCGCGTCCCGAGATGGGACACGTAGTCTTAAAGTTCAGTCCGAGGGGCGAATTGCTTATGACGCTCGGCCAACCAGGGGTAGCCGGAGATGGGGCAGATACTTTCCAGCAACCCTCTGATGTGCTGGTCGCACCGAACGGGAATATTTTCGTCGTCGACGGGCATGGGGTTGCCGGCAACAATCGTGTTGTGAAATTCGCCAGTGATGGCACATTCATTATGGAATGGGGGCAGACTGGGTCGGAGAATGGTGAGTTCCGCGACCCGCATGCTCTGGCGATGGACTCCCAGGGACGTTTGTACGTGGGTGATCGTGGCAATAGTCGTGTGCAAATCTTCACCCAGAACGGCGACCATCTTGCGACTTGGACCCAGTTTGGTCGGCCGAGTGGGCTATTTATCACTGCCGCCGATGTCTTGTACGTGGCAGATTCAGAATCGAATGCCCGGCGAAACCCGGGATGGAAACGTGGCATCCGCTTCGGTTCGGTTGCTGATGGGATGGTCGATGGTTTTATCCCCGACCCGGAACCGGATCAGGATAATTCAGGGACAAGTGCTGCCGAAGGCGTGGCGGTCGACGCTAGTGGGGACGTTTACGGTGCAGAAGTTGGTCCATTGATGTTGAGGAAACATATATGCATTGTTTGGTCTTGTACCCTAGAAGGCGGTGGCGGTGCCCGGCCGAACGCCGACGACTATGACGGCGCAATGAAGGCGATCCGTGGGGCTCTAGGTGCAGTAGGCGATCAGATGAGTGCGGAAGATGCCCCTGGACTTGAAGCTAGTGCTGCGACGATCGTAGAGGGCATGGCTAAGGCGAGGGCCTATTGGCAGACCCGTGACCGACGCGCTCTCCGGTACGCGATCGGCTCTCAGCGGGCTGCCCAAGGGTTCCATTCAGCAGCAGCCGCTGGTGATTTCGAGGCAGCAGGAGTCGCTTTTGGTGCGCTTCGCGAGACGTGCTCCCCGTGCCACGAGCAATACCGTGAGCGTGATGCGGATGGCAACTGGCAGATCAAGCACAGTACAGGATCGCCGCAGAGCGAATCGACTATCTCCTGGAGCGGGCCCGCGCCGGAAGACACTAGTGGAGACCAAGGCGGCCAGGCTCGAAAAGCTCGTGAAGTAACCCCGGAGGCTTATGATGGCGCCATGAAGGCGCTCCGTGGCGCCGTGAGAGAAGTCGGGGATCAGATCAGTGGGCAGGATGCCTCAGGGCTCACAGCCAGCGCTGATGCGATCACCTCAAGCATGGCCAGAGTAATGATTTACTGGCGGTCACAGAGGGAGCGTGTGGCGTATGGAATTGCGGACACAGCAATGGGTGCGGGTCGCAGCCTCCAGGCAGCGGCAGCAGCAGGTGACTTCGACGCTGCTGGTGTAGCCTTCGGGGCGCTTCGTGAGACATGTACTCCTTGTCATGAGCAGTATCGAGAACGCAATGCCGATGGCAACTGGCAGATTAAGGCAGGGTCGCAGTAAGCCGTTCTGATTGCTATTTGACGGTCCGCAGATCGTCTCTGAATTAGAATAACGAGGTGGGAACACCATGGCTCGGTGTTTCCGCCTCGTTTCTTTCTATTACCTGTGCTGCTTGGTTCTCATGATCTCTGTATCCGGTCTCACTAAGTACTATGGCACCCAGACCCTGTTTTCTGAGGTTACGTTTCAGCTCGATGCTGGCAAGCGTTATGGATTGGTAGGCGCAAATGGTTCGGGCAAGACGACACTGCTGAACATATTGGCAGGGGAGGAGGAATCTAGCGGGGGCACGGTGTCGGTCGCCAAACGGATCAAGCTCGGGGTGCTGCAGCAGGATCAGTTTATCTATGAGGATGAGGAAATTCTTGGTGTCGCCATGATGGGAAACAAAGAACTTTGGGAAGCAATCGTTGCCAAGGAGACACTGATCGAAGGTTCGAGAGCTGAGTTTGATGCGGATCATTATTCTGACCTTGAGGAAATAGTCCAGCGTCACGACGGTTATTCGGCGGAAGCTCGTGCCTCCGAAATTCTCGAGGGGCTCGGTTTGCCGACGGAGCTCCACCGGCAGCCTCTTTCAACACTTTCCGGGGGGTTTAAGTTGCGCGTCTTGCTTGCCCAGGTGCTTGCTGGATCGCCGGACATACTCCTTCTCGATGAACCGACCAATCACCTGGACATCTTGTCGATACGATGGCTCGAGAAGTTCATGCAAGAGTTCACTGGTCCAATTCTGGTGATCTCGCACGATCATCGTTTTCTCGACAACGTTTGCACTCACGTTCTAGACGTTGATTATCAGACGATCACGCTCTATCCAGGCAACTACAGCCGCTTCGTGGATGCAAAGGGAAGTGACCGGGACCGTCGTGAGAAAGAGATTCGCAAACGGAAAAAAGATATAGAGCATCACCAAAAATTTGTTGAACGGTTTCGAGCTAAGGCTTCGAAAGCGCGCCAGGCGCAAAGCAAAGTTCGCATGATTGAAAAAAAGGCGGATGCTCTAGACGAGTTGCCTCAAAGCTCGCGGCGCTATCCTAGCTTTCAATTTGAGCAGCGTCGCCCCAGTGGGCGCGATGTTCTTACTATTGAAGGGGTGCGGAAAGCGTTTGGGGACAACGAAGTGTTACATGGCGTCGACCTGGCCGTGCGTCGGGGCGACCGCATTGCCATCATGGGCCCAAACGGGATCGGCAAGTCTACTCTGCTGAAAGTTGTCATGGGTGAGCTTGACACCGATGAAGGGGAGGTGGAGTGGGGATACGAAACTCATCAGGGTTATTTTGCTCAAGACCACAGGGACCAATTTGAATCACTCCAAAATACTGCTGAGTCATGGATTTGGGATATATGTTCTGGGGAAACGATTGGTTTCGTGCGCAATCAACTTGGCCGCGTTTTGTTTTCAGGTGATGAAGCAAAAAAAAAGCTGGCGGCACTCTCCGGTGGTGAAGCATCGCGTCTTGTGTTTTGCCGTATAGCAATTCAAAAGCCGAACGTACTACTCCTCGACGAGCCGACTAACCATCTTGACCTTGAGTCGATTGAAGCGCTTGTGAGCGGCTTGAAAGAGTACGATGGCACATTAATTTTCGTTTCCCACGATCGCTGGTTCGTCTCTGAACTAGCTACCCGGATTGTTGAAATTTTGCCCACGGAAATTCTTGATTACCAGGGTACTTACGAGGAATACGTTCACTATTGCGGTGATGATCACCTGGACGCGGACACCGTAGTTCTTAAGGCGCGAAGGGAGAAACGAAAGGCAAAAAAGGCCGCGAGGGAAGCGACGATTCAGCCGGGTGGTTCAAAAACTATTTCTAAGAACCAACTCCGCAAAGCCCGTGCCCGCCGGGATGCGATACTCGCGAAAATCGAAACCGCTGAGGAACGTATCGACGAAATAAACGAGATTTTCTGTGATCCTAGCTATTTCGGTAAGTCAGCACCTGATGCACTTCGCACCTTAGAAGCGGAACAAAAAGCGCTCAAATCGGGTGTTGAAGAGCTTACGTCGGAGTGGGAAGAAGCAGAAGAAGAGCTTGGTGTAAAGCAAGCTGGCACAAGCTGAAGTTGCCAGGTGGAAGCTTTAGAGCCTGTTGTTCACTAGTGTATTCGTCAGTGTTGTAGTGGCACCACCAGGATGATTTGCGGCTCTCCATATGCAATGAATGCGTCTCCCTCTAGTATTCCTATCGTTGCTGTATAACGCCCAGTGTCGACAAGTGTCCCTTGTTGGGTGTTTCTACCCTGGGCCCCAGCGGGCGGATCATGGCGCAAGTCCCAGGTAACGCGTTGCAGGCCAGCAGCGTCTGGAAGGTCCAGATAACGTATGTGGTTAGTGTCTGTGTCCGTGATCATGATCACGAGCCTTTGGTTCCCTGAGACTGTTTCGTTTATGTGGTACGTCAGTATGGCACCGAAAGAAGGGTTCGCTTCAGTCTGATCGCCCCATACGGGGCGAACCTGGTTGAGTTCGGCGAACGTTGGAGCAGGTCGAAGAGGAAACAGCCAGGCTGGATCAGAAAGCCTGTCTTCGTTCACGTGGCGCAATGCCGAGTAGTCATCGAGAATGTAGACGCCACGTCCGAAGGTACCGACGACAAGGTCATTCCATTGCCGCTGGATGTGCAGGTCGCGTGCCTGGATCTTGGGGATTCCCCCACGCAACTCAGTCCAATGGTCACCACCGTCGATAGTAAAATAGACACCAAACTCTGTGCCGACGAACAGTAGGTCATCAGCAACATGGTCTTGAACCACGCTCCAGGTTCCGGAGCGCTTTGGCAGGTCGCCGCTGATGTTTACCCAGTTTCGGCCACGATCATCGCTCCGCATGACCCATGGCCGAAAGTCTCCATTCTGCCAGTTGTTGAATGTTGCAAAGACCACCTCGGAATTCCGAACAGAGGCAAACACGTCGGTCACATAGCTGTTATCCGGCAAGCCGGGAATGCTTTCGAGGCGTGTCCAATTGTTTCCGCCATCCTCCGAGACCTGGAATAAACCGTCGTCACTCCCGGTGTACAGCAGGCCCTCGATCAGCGAGGACTCATCAAGTGTGGTGATGACACTCATCGTGGTTGTATACAAATGGAGCCCCACTGAATCCTCGTCCCAGACCTTGCCCATGATCGGTAGTTCTTTACGGTCAAGGTTACGGGTCAGATCACCACTCACTGGCACCCAGTTGTCGCCCCGGTCGTCACTTCGATACAGGCGGTGGCCACCGTAGTAGATGCGACCTGGTGAATGTTTACTGATCAGCAGCGGACTGTCCCAATGCCAGCGGCCTCGTTCCTGCGCGCCGCCTCGATCTCCGGTGGGCCGGATACCAATCCTCTGTCCGGTATTCAGGTTGAGACGAGTGAGCGCACCATTTTGTGACTGGGCATAGACGATCTCGGTGTCGTAAGGATCGAAGTAAGCCTGGAAACCATCGCCACCCCCAACCCGGTACCAATCACTAGTCCGAATACCAGCGGAATTCAAGGTTCGCGACGGGCCACAGATCGTGCCGTTGTCCTGAGCCCCACCACAGACACGGTAAAACGGACGCGAATCATCGGTGTTTATCCGGTAAAATTGTGACAGTGGCAGGTTGGTGAAATGCCTCCAGGTGTCGCCAGCATCATAAGTTTCGTAAAGACCTCCATCATTGCCGATCCACATGTGTGCGGGATCGGTCGCGTCGAAAACGATTTCGTGATTGTCAACATGCATGTCGAACGCCATCCGTTCCCACGTTGCGCCTTTGTCCGTGGAACGCATTATCGGTACTTCGATATTCCAAACGGTGTCCGGGCGGTGAGGGTCAACGAAAATCTCCCCGTAATACTGAGGATCTCCGCCCGAGTAGTCGCTCATCCGGGCCCATGAGTCACCGGTGTTATCTGAGAGGAAAAAACCACCGGCGTCGCCCCGAGCTACTACCATCGCGTAGATACGGTCGGGGTTACGAGCATCGACACCCAATGCGATACGACCCTTCTCGACTCCAGGCAGGCCATTTTCAATACGCTCCCATGAGGTGCCGGCATCAGTGCTCCGGAAGATTCCGGCCTCCGGCCCGCCGGCAATCGTCATTGCATTACGACGGCGCCGTTGGTACGCAGCGGCGTAGATAACGTCAGGGTCGTTAGGCTTGAAGGCCGCGTCGGTGATCCCGGTATCGTTGCTGACGTGTAGAACCCGCTGCCACGACTCACCTCCATCGCTGGTTTTGAAGAGGCCGCGGTCACCACCGGGGTTCCACAAGGGGCCGGGAGCTGCCACGTAGACAACGTCAGAGTCACGCGGGTCGATCAGGATTTTTTGGATCTTTTGTGAATCGGCTAGCCCAACCTGGTGCCAGGTGGCTCCCGCGTCCGTTGATTTATACACACCGTCACCCCATGACGTGCTGCGGTTGTGTGTATTTTCACCCGTCCCCAACCAAACGACGTTAGAGTCCTTGGGGTCTACCACTACAGCGCCAAGTGAGTACGAAGGGTATTCGTCAAATATCGGAACCCAGGTGTTTCCTCGATTAACCGTCTTCCATAGGCCGCCAGACCCGACCGTTAGATACCAGACATTGGAGTTGTTGGGGTCGATTTCAAGGTCAGAGATACGCCCTGTGGTCAGGCTTGGGCCTATGCTGCGGAACTCAAGGCCACGGAAGACTTCCATTGACATTCGGGAGGCCGTTTGGGCGTGCAGGGTTGTGACGGCCAACAGCAACAGAATCGAGACGCGTAAGGCGGTGGCTTTCATGACTCTTCTCTTAGTGAAGGAGGTAAACGTTGGACGATCTCGAACGTGCCGTATCTAGAGGCCTCATGCAACCGCTGCGGGCCAATATCTGCTTATCAAAATAATGCAGCACGATTCTTGCGAAGGGTACGATTGGCGAATATCAATGGATATGCTTCCCGTTCAGCATTAATAGAGTTTTGTAACAGGAGATCAAGATGATCAAACAAGCAGCCATAGTCCTCGCCAGTTTCATTGCCGTGGGTGGAGCCGTTATGGCATGTAACGGGAACACCGGTGCTGGTGCAGTGGACTCTAAGGACCCAGAAAATGCTGCAGCCGCTGAATTTCCGTCGGAGATTGAGCAACTCGCTGAAAATGTCTTTTTGTTCACCAACTCAACCCATCGTTCCTTGCTTGTGGTTACCAATGACGCTGTCCTGGCCACTGACCCGCAAGGTTCGCAGTCCAACGCTGAGCGGTTCGTTGAGGTGATTCGGGAGATGACTAACGCTCCGATACGTTATGTGGTCTACAGTCATCATCACGGCGACCATATCCTTGGTGGTGAAGCGTTTCCTGCTGACTCCGAGTTCATCGCCCATCGCAACGCCGAGCCTTATCTGGAAACCATGGATGCGCGCTCAGTGGACCGTTTTGTTGGGGATGAGGAAATTATCGATGTCGGAGGCCTTGAGGTGGTGTTGATATACCCAGGGCCTTCGGAAACGGATAGCAGTCTTGTGATCCTCGTCCCGGAGCGCCGGGTGGCGTTCATGGTCGATGCTGTAGCTGTCCGAACGGTTCCATGGCGGACTATGAACGATGCCAACCCGCAAGATTGGATTTCTGCCCTTGAACGGGTGGAAACACTCGATTTCGATATCCTGGCACCTGGCCATGGACCAACTGGTAGTAAGAGCGATGTTAGGGAAAACATCACCTATCTGGAGACATTAGTGGGAGCGGTTCAGGAGCGCATCGACCAAGGACAAACGTTGGAAGAAATTCAGGAAACGCTCGAATTGCCGGAATACCAGGGCTGGGTTCGATACAATGAGCACTTCAAGGAGAATATTCAAGGTATCTACCGAGAGCTGATCGGCGCTTGACGATAGAGGCTTCCCGGACATAACGTTTTCCGGGAATCAGCCTTTAAAGGATCAATTAATTGGCCTACACAAAACGATTAACGCCGCTCGCCCTTGTTCTGGTTCTCATCCTCTCCGCTCCAGTGCTCGCACACGAAGAGCAGGCCCCAGACGTCACTGGCGATTGGTCCGTAATGTTTGATGGTCCGCAAGGTATGGTGCGGATGGAAACAATATTCGCCCAGGACGATGAAGAACTTACTGGGACTGTTAGCGGGCCAATGGGTTCCGGAGTTGAACTCATCGGGAAGATTGAAGGCAGTTCGATTGCTTTTGAGTTCCGGATCAACATGGCTGAAATCTCTATTCGTATGAGTTTCACAGGAGAGGTTTCGAAGGACGAAGAGAACGGCAGTATGACAATTGCCGGAATGATGGATGGTCAAATGATGGATTCCGATACCGTGAACTTCTCAAGACCGTTCATGGCCCAGCGAAAAGACGGCTAGGCCAGGTATCCCGTCTAATCCAGCAAGCAGCAGCCAATTCCAAATCGTCCGCCACAAGATATCTAGTTGCCTGGGCCACCGATTCTTGCCCCAGCAAGACGCTTTTGTGCCTGGCATGCCTGAGCCTCGGCGAACTTGGCTAGCTTTCACATCGTGGCTCCACGCCACTTGTTTCTCTAGCCACTATCAAGCAGGCTGACGAAAATAGATAGCATAGAACCTCCCGCCAACCATGCACGGGAGGAGCGAGGTGCTCAGGAAATCTTCATGACCAAAGTCATCGCCATTATTTGTTTTCTGCTTGTCCCGCTCCATCCCGGACAGCGTGGCCAGGAGCTTCTCAATGTCAGTTCTGAAAATCCAACTGATGTTGACAGTAGGATGCGCGCATGGCGGCAACACGTCCAGATGGAAGACACGTCACCGTTCGCCGACCTCGACTGGCGAGCTGTAGGCCCTCAAATGCAGGGCGGCCGTATAGAGAGCGTAGCGATTCCTCAAGGTAGCCAGTCCACCCTCTATGTTGGTGCTGGCTCCGGGAATCTCTGGAAAACAGTAAACAACGGCACCACCTGGAAGCCCATCTTCGAAAAGGAATCGGCCTTTTCAATCGGAGACGTTGAGGTCGCGCCAACAAATCCAAACATCGTTTGGGTAGGTACCGGTGAAGTGCTGATGGCCCGGAGTTCCTACGCTGGAACTGGGGTATTTAAATCGACCGATGCAGGGGCAACTTGGCAGAACATGGGCCTTGCCGATACTCACCATATAGGCCGTGTCCTAATCCATCCATTCGATCCAAACATCGTCTATGTGGCCGCGATTGGGCACCTGTATACCTTCAACTCTGAACGCGGACTGTTTCGCACTACCGATGGCGGCCAAACCTGGAAAAAGGTTCTCTATGTAAACGACCGCACCGGTGTTATTGACCTGGTCATGGATCCCACAAACCCAGACGTCCTATATGCAACAGCATGGGAACGAAGCCGAAAGGCTTGGGGGCACACTGCTCATGGTGCCGGAAGTGGTGTCTACAAAAGCAGCGACGCTGGAGATTCGTGGCAGCGACTCGATAATGGCCTGCCAACCGGCCCCCACGTTGGCCGTATTGCTATTGACGTAGCTCCATCCAATCCGGAGGTGCTCTACGTCTTAGTCGACAACCATGAGTTGGTTCCTAACCCAGCCGGCACAAGCCGTGGCGGACAAAACGCCCAAAGAATTGCCGGCGAAGTCTATCGCTCCACCGATAGCGGTGCATCCTGGGAAAAAGTAAACGAAGAACGGTTGTCTGCGGGCTACGATTTTTGCATCGTCAAGGTTGCGCCCGACAACGAGAACACTGTCTACCTGCCCGGCAACCGCTTTATGGTCTCGGAAGATGGTGGGCACACTTATCGCCAAATTGAAGGCACGCTAGTCCACCTATTACCGCATGGCTCTCGTGTACTGCACCTCGATATGCACGACCTATGGATTAATCCCGAAAATCCACAGCATCTCGTTCTTGGTAACGATGGCGGCCTGCACATCTCGTACGACCGCGGTGAATCCTGGCTTCATATCAATAACCTGCCAATAGGCGAGTTCTACGCAGTTGGTGTCGATATGGATACGCCGTACAACATCTATGGCGGAACACAGGACGATGCCGCTTTATTCGGACCAAGTAACCACCTCGTCGAATGGGACAGCCAAGACCCTTGGCAACACGTGTATCTTGACCGTTGGGGTGGTGGCGATTCCTATTTCACATACCGCGACCCAACCGATTCGAATGTCATTTACTACGAACACCAGTTCGGTGACCTTCGGCGCAAGGACATGGAAGATGGGAGTGCGCCACGCATTAGCCCTACGGCTAAAGAAGGCGAACCAACGCTTCGCAGAAACTGGATGACCCCGTTTTTCATCTCGCGCTACGACGACCGGACCTTGTACTACGGCGCGAACAGGTTGTTCAAATCGCTTGACCGCGGAGACTCCTGGACGCCGATTAGCCCCGACTTGACCAGCCAACCAGCAACCCAGGGCAACGTACCATTTGGGACTCTCACATCTTTGTCGGAATCTCCGCTGCAACATGGTTTGCTGTACGCGGGAGCCGACGACGGCTATATGCACGTTACCCTCAATGACGGAGAAGATTGGACACGAATTGACGCAGGGCTGCCCAGTACCTGGATAAGCCGTGTCGTGGCCTCACAGCATGATCTAGCAACCGTCTACGTATCCCTAACCGGTTATCGCGAAGACGATTTTACGTCCTATCTTTTCCGTTCTGCAGACTACGGGGCAACCTGGCAGTCAATTTCCTCGGGTCTTCCCGCTGAATCAGTCAATGTTATTCGTGAAGACCCCAGCAATAATCAGATCCTCTATGTAGGAACTGACCTCGGTGTGTATGTAAGCCTCGACCAAGGGGCAACCTGGTTATCACTGTGCGCCAACCTGCCAACTACACCAGTCCACGACTTAGTGGTGCATCCACGCGATAACGAGCTGGTCATTGGAACACACGGCCGGAGCGTCTACGTAGCCGATATCACACCCGTGCAAGTAGCCAGGTAACAGCCTTAACGTATTTGGAACCGACTTAGGGCGATCGCCGGCCAATTCCTGCAGAGAAAGTCCCTGGATCCACTCCCTATTTCTGCGAACGGACCTCCAGGGTCAGACCTGTATCCACATATCTCTGTAAACAAAAAGGAGGGAAGGTGCTGAGCACCTTCCCTCCCAATACTGTACCGGCCATATGACCGGAACTTCAGATACCTAGAAGTCCCAGGCACCACCGATGCGCATGACGCGCGGCGGCAGCAGGCCAGTGATGTCCATCCAACGGCTGTTGATGGTCGTGTATAGACCTGTGACCGTGTTCGCGTTCAAGGCGTTAAAGACGTCGAAGTAGAAATGCACGACCCCGTACTTGCCGATCGTGAACTGCTTCTCAGCCCTTACGTCAACGAGGGTGGTGAAATCTTCCCTCTGCGGACGGTTACAGCCATCGCACTGGTTGTCCCCCATCTCGCCACGAGCCACGACAGTCATTCCCCAGTTGCTCTGGTTCCCGTAGGGACCTTGCGCCTCGAGGATTGCATTGTCGTACGTGTAACTGGCATACAGGTCCTGGCCGCTCTGGGCTCGGACAAAGATGCCAAGGTTTACACCAATTGGCTCTGCGATCAGGTAGTTCGCAGTGAGTTTGAGGATGTGCTGGCGGTGGTTGCCTGTGACAGCGCGTCGGGCGTTCCAGAGGGCATTCGGGTTATATGCGGAACCTTGCGACTCTGCTTTACCGATGTCCCAGGAAGCCAACATCTGCCAGTTACCAGACCAGCGCTTGGAGGCCACCATTGAAATACCTCGGTAGAAACTATTGTCTTCAAAACCGAAGGTATTCGGGTTGGTGGTTAGGTAGTTGTTTGTACCGTAGGTATCAGGATTGACAGCCCAGATTGGGATCGGGCCGCCGTCATCGGAGGTACCGATGATGCCGTCGTCACCAGGATCGACTGTTGACAGCTTCACCCAGGGATCTGTGCCCCACGGAAGGACCGGCGTGCACTCATTCTTGCACCGATCCGAGTCAAACATGAGTCCAAACGGAACACCGATGTTCACGGTTCCGACATCGTCCTTACGACCACGGTAAATACCCGTAACCGAAAGAAGGATATTGTCGAAGATCTCGTGCTCAATGCCGACTGTGTACTCGTCGGTGAGCGGAGCCTGTAAGTCAGGATCCACCTTGGTGCCTTCGCCTGGATACCAGGACGAACGCATGGTGGTCTGCTCACCAAACTGGAAGACGCCGTCACCGTTCGGATCAAACCAATTCCAGTCTTCGGAACCCACATCGTTGACGTTCGTGGCACCACCGTAGCTGATTCCAAGTGCTTCGGGGTAGCGCGAGAAGTTGGCCTTCAGCGCCCACGTACCGTCACCAGTGACGTCCCAGACCACACCGATACGCGGCGTGATGTCTTGGAACTGAAAAGCAACATCCTGCTCGGCAAAGGTGCCACCGCAGAACATGTCCGGCAGGCTCAGCCCTGTGGTCTGACCGCACCACGGGGAATCCAGCCGTTTCTGAGCTGGGTTCCAGTTGTAGGCCCTATCGAAACGAACGCCAGCTGAAATCGTCCAGCGATTGGCAATCGTGATGGTGTCCTGGAAGAAAATGCCCAGGGCACGGCCCTTCATGCTGTAAGCACCGTCTGGATGCCAGCACTCACCCAACACGAAACAATCCGCCGAACCGCCGTCTTCCTTGGCGATTGGCGCGTTATAGAGGCGAACCTCTAGCGGAACGCCCATCGTGGCGTAAATCGGATTGTTATCAGGGTCATACGTGGGGTCACCAACACGGGACAAACGGGTATACCTGCGATAACCCTTCGGATAGTTAAACGGCGAGAAGTAGTTAATCAGCTGGTAGTTACCACCGAACTTGAGGTCATGGGAGGTGTTCTCACCCGTGACGTACCAAGAAACGGTGGCGTTTGTTGAGTCAGTGTCCCGCTCGTCGAAGAACTCGGAAGTCGGCAACGTCGGCGTGATGACGTAGCCATAGCCAAACGAGTAAATCGCCGAACCCGTCGACGGGGTGGCCATATCTTCACTACCGCACGGCTCCCAGCGACGGCACATCGGGAAATTTGACTTCACGACGGAGTAACGCACATCCGCGAATATGTTCTGGTTCAGGACCGCCTGCCACTGGAGTTGCGGAATGTGGCTGTACGAATCCTGAATGCGGCCCATGTATGGACGATACTGGCTCGCACCGCGGTTGTTGCGGTACTTCTGCGTGGCCAACCAACGACCAGAAACTTTGTGGTTGTCGTTGAGCTGGAAGTTCACGTTAAGCGTGGTGTCCTTAAGCTTCGTACCGTCGACCTCATCCAAGTTCAAAATGACTTTTTGAACTTCGAAATTCCAATAGTCGACAAAGAACCAAGCACGATCGCGCCAAATCGGCCCACCGCCCTGGACGTCCAGGTCGGAAAGGAGGACGTTCGGCGTACCGACGGTAATACCAGCTTCCTCAAACTTGGCGACACCAGTGACGTTGTCCGACACCATGTCCGCGTTCTCGTAGAAGTACTTTGCGCCGGCGTGCCAGTCGTTACTACCTGACTTGACGACCATATTGATGTTCAAACCAGGCGTCTTGATCTCGATGTCCTGAGCGGCCATCGAAACCGATACTTCCTCAAAAGAACCAGTTGAGAAATAACTGGAGGACGCACCGACCGCTGCCGGGTCAGTGGTGTCACCACCGTTGACGTTGTAGCTATTGTTTCGCCACTCAGAACCCCAAGCAGTGTTGACTTGCTGCTGACCGGAGTCACCACCGCCAACGTCGAAACTTGCGACAACACCTGGAATCTTGTCCATTACGCCAGCCCAAATACCAGAGGCAGTTGGCGTCCTATCAAGCAGGTCGGAAGTGACAAGACCAGCAACGCTAGTGCTCTTAACGTCCACTAGTGGGCTTTCACCCGTTACCGTGATGGTTTCTTCAACGGTCGCCAGATCCATGGTGACCGTAAAGTCAATGATACGACCGGTTACGACGGTCAGATCATCACGAATAACAGTAGTAAAACCATCCAGTGTGAATGTAGCGCTATACCCGTCACCGGGATACAACCCCGGAAAGCGGGCCTCACCAGCGACACCGGTGTACTGGGTCTGCGACCCGACAGGTCCGGTGACAACAACCATGACGCCCGGCAAAGGGGCACCATCCGGATCTTCCGCGTGCACGACCGCAAGGCCAGTGTCACGACCCTGGGCATATGCGGTACTCGCAAGGCCCAGAGACAAAGAAAAAGCGACGGCCATCACAAATAGGCCTCGCCATTGATTAGAAAGCTTCATGCTTTCGACCTCCATGTTGTGTCGTCGATCTGCAGAACAACGACAGGGGAATCCGAATTCCGCTGTATTATAGAGCAAAACACATGCCAAATGGCAATATTTGTTGCAAATTGTCAAATTAGGCACACAAACTAAATAATTAGCCATTTACGGCCCCAATAGCAGCATATTTTAGAAGGTAGCAGCATATTAGAAGGGAATTCGGACACTGCTGATAGGGACTCGACAAGCAATTCACTGCCCCGATTGGCCCAAAATATTGGCGATAATCCAATTTTACGGATTTTCGGGCCGTGTATACCCCAACGTGGGGTTCTCTCAACGCGATATAATTCCGTTTAACATGCGAGCTAAAACGTCTCTTCAAGGTATTTTTGTGGCAACTGCCACACTAGCAATTATGGCGGCCTGCTCGGCAGACCATCCGGGTCCGGTCTACGTAGACTCTAATGTCCTGCTGGTAACACTAGACACGCTGCGTGCCGACCGACTAGGAGCCTACGGCTACCTCCAAGGTGAGACCCCCTACTTGGACCAGGTGGCACGAGACGGTATTCGCTTCGATCAAGCCATTTCGCCCATGCCGATGACGCTTCCAGCGCACGCATCGCTAATGACCGCACTCGAACCTTACGAACACGGCGTGCGCGATAACTCAGAATTCCAGTTGTCACCCGATTTGTTCATGCTGGCAGAATCTTTTCAAAAAGCCGGATACGAGACGGGAGCCTTCGTTGCCGCTTATGTCTTGCATTCTCACTGGGGACTAGACCGCGGCTTCGACCTGTATAACGACGACAGCGTTCATGGGGTAGACGATTTAGGAAGCGGCAGCAGAATTGAGCGCCGGGGCGACGAAGTCGTGATGGCTGCCCTGCCCTGGCTATTGCAAGAACGAGATTCGCCGTTTTTTTCTTGGGTGCACCTCTACGACCCCCACGCCCCTTACGACGCCCCTGATCCATGGGGTACCCGCTTCGCAAACGAACCGTATGATGGCGAAGTCTCCTTCACAGATAGTGTTGTCGGAAACCTTCTCGAGGGGCTTGAAGACGCTGGCTTGCTGCAAAACACAATTGTTGTGATCACGGCGGACCATGGTGAGGACCTGCAAGACCACGGTGAGCTCGGCCACGGCCTCTTCGTTTACGACACTACGGTGCGCGTCCCGCTATTGCTACGTCTACCTGACCTGACGGCTGCGGGGATGGTTATCGACGAACAGGTCAGGCTGCTTGATATAGCCCCGACACTGCTTGAGCTTACCGGCTTACCGCTTCCAGAGAACGTGACAGGGCGCGGTGTGGCATCTTTCATTGCCGGTACCAGGACGGCTCGCCCAGCTTACTCCGAGACAATGTTTCCACGTTGGCACCTCGGCTGGCAGGAGCTCTATGCGTTGCGCGACGGGGGTTATAAATACATTCTTGCACCGCGCCCGGAACTCTATGATGTGCGCTCCGACCCGCAGGAGATAAATAATCTGGCCAGCGACATGCCAGACGTAGCCGCGGAAATGCGTGCTCGTATCGAATCGCTTGGCGCTCAAGTCGACGACAGCACCCGGACCGTAGCAAACGAGAATGTCACCAAGAGCCTCAGGGCGTTGGGGTACATCGGCACAGCGCCCAGTGACCTCGGCACCGGACCCCTGCCTGACCCCAAGGACAAGGTCGAGGTCTATGCCATGATGGTCGAGGCTGACTCGCTAATGAGCGAACTACGCTATAACGAGGCGATAACGCTACTTGAAGAGATCATCAGCCTGGATCCTCGACTCGTAGACGCCCACGCGGAACTCGGTAAGGCGTTAGCACTTACGAACAACTACGCAGATGCCGAGAAAGGTTTCCTTGCCGCTCTCGAGCTACGTCCAGACTATGTCTCTGTCCTGGCCGAACTCGGCGTCGTACATCGCCGCCTAGGTGAAACTGATCTGGCACGATCGGATTTCTTGGCCGTTCTGGAACTTGATCCTCGGAACTCAAATTCTCTTTTTAATCTTGGCGAAATGGAACTTGAAGCAGGCAATCCAGCAGCGGCCTTGCGACGGTTTGATCTTGTTATCGACCTTTTTGATGAACCTGCGGCACCGCACTTCGCCGCTGGTGTCGCATCGTACGAACTCGGGAACTTCGAACGTGCCCACCAAGAGTTTGAGTTTGTAGCCATCCATGCTCCGGATTTCGCTCAAACTCACTATTACCGAGCCTTACTGCGAGAATCGAGCGGTGATCTCTCTGGCGCTCTCGCAATGTACCGCCAAGCAATAGCCATTGACCCGGAAGACTACCGGTCCCTGTTCAATCAGGCCCTGATCTTGATTGATACCAACGGCGACCATTCCTCGGGGATACAGGCATTGCGAGCCGCCGTACGGGCCAACCCTGAACTCGCGAGAGCCCTCATATATCTAGGCCGATCATTGGTCTTCGTCGCCAATCCTGACGATTACTCAGAGGCTGAATCGGTCTTGTTGCAAGGAATTGAGCTCGACCTTCCTTCCTCCCTACTTCCGATGGCTCATTCCACTCTTGCGGAGCTCTACCGGCGCATAGGTCGCCCGATTCAAGCCCGCCGACACCAGACCTTAGCTGATGAAGCGCAACGAGCCCTAGGGCGATAACACCTGAACGAGGCTGTGCTGGGGAGCATTTCAGTGCATGATGGCGGTATGCATTCTGACCCAAACTCTGCAGAAACCGAATCCGAAGACTTCGTAGAACCCGAAAACGCACTGCCTGAGGCCACTCTCCAGGAATTACCAGAGTCGCTGCAAGCCGCTGCCGCACTCGCTGGTTGGACCAGCTTGATGCCAGTTCAAGCTAAAGCAATTCCCTATTTACTTGAAGGCCGTGACCTAATGGTCCAGTCACGAACCGGCAGCGGGAAGACTGGGGCCTTCGTGCTCCCGATTGTAGAACGGGTTGAACCGGGAGCAGGATGCCAAGCAATCGTCTTGGTGCCGACACGCGAACTGGCAAAACAAGTCGCGGCCGAAGCAGAAACTCTCGGGGGAGCTAAGGGTGTCCACGCAACCGCCATTTATGGTGGCGTTGACTACGGACCACAGATCAAGGCTTTTGAAGATGGCGTGGCTTTGGTGATCGGGACACCAGGCCGCATCCTCGATCATCTCATGAAGGGAACTCTTTCACTTAGCACACTCCGCCTGTTGGTCTTCGACGAGGCGGATCGGATGCTCTCTATGGGTTTCTTCCCTGATATGAAGCGACTGCAGGAGTTTCTGCCTGCGCACTCAATCAATGGCTATATGTTCTCGGCAACCTTTCCTTCGCGGGTTATGCGTCTAGCCAGCCAATTTCTTGACAACCCTGAATTCCTAAGCCTTAGCCGTGACCGCGTCCACGTAGCAGAGATCGAGCACGTTTTTTATAACGTGCAGGCAATGAAAAAGGATCGTCACCTGGTCCGCATCATAGAGGTCGAAAACCCAACTTCGGCGCTGATTTTTTGTAATACAAAAGCGAACGTGCAGTACGTTTCTGCAGTGCTACAGCGCTTCGGTTATGACGCCGACGAGCTCAGCTCTGACCTGTCCCAGAGTGCGAGAGAGAAGGTGATGGACCGAGTTCGTCGCGGCAAACTACGCTTCCTAGTGGCCACCGACGTTGCAGCGCGTGGCATCGACATCCTAGAACTCTCACATGTCATTCAATACGAGCCACCACAGGACCCCGAAGCATATATACACCGCGTAGGCCGTACCGGAAGGGCCGGTGCCACGGGTGAAGGCATTACCCTCGTCGCAGGGCTAGAGCGCATCGAACTGCTCAACATTGGTAAGCGATTCAACATCGATTTTCAAGAGCGTGAACCACCTACCAAAGAAGAAGTTGAACGCATCGTCGCCGAGCGTGCCACCGTACTCTTGGAAGCCCGATTACGTGACCGCGACAAACTCCAAATTGAAAGAATGCAGCGTTTCGTCCCGCTGGCCCGCAGCCTTGGTGAGACTAACGATGAGGTCGCAATCATGGCGATGCTATTAGACGACTATTACCAGCAAAGCCTGCACCCTGCTCCCGATCCCAACGTCGTGAGTAAACGACGACGACAATATTCATCTAGCGCCGAGCGGAAGCGAAACACGAAACCACGTGGCGGCCGCAAACGGCGTAAACGATCCCGCTGAGTCGGTAGCCGAATTTGGAGCCGCTGGACCGCCCTAATCCATCTAAGGAACTGTGAATACACCACCTTAGAAGGGCAGATCGGCCTCCTTGAGTCCAAAGTGGTGGCCCAGTTCATGTAGCACGGTCTCTCGGATCTGCTTGACAACATCCTCCCGGGTGAACGCGATGCGCAGAATCGGGCCACGATAGATCACGACCCGATCCGGCAAACCACTGTAGCCGAACCCTCTCTCCCCGAGCGGAGTTCCCTGGTATAACCCGAGCAACTCGTTCCCTTCGCCAGAGTCCATACACAGATCCTGCAGATCCTCGACAGACGGTTCATTCTCAACAACAATGGCGACGTTGTCGAGAAGTGCACCCCATTCATCCGGCAGATCATCCAGTGCCTCGGCCACAGATTCTCGAAAGCGACGCTCGCTCAATCTTGGTGAGTTAGGCACCTTGACCACTAGGTCATCCCCATTTGTTCACCCGCGGGCGACGATGATCGACAGAATCAAATTTAAGTTACCGATGGGCACAAATTCAGAAGGTCACGATCCGGCCGGCAACACGCCCGCAGGTGCCAGTGTGATGTTCCAAGTGAACCGCCCAAGACCGTCGTCATACTCCCAAATCACATCCCGGTCCCAGGCCACACCATCGTACTTGTATCGTCGCACTTGATGCTGGTCGTCACTGGCAACGTAGAGCTCGGCACGTCCATCGCCATCTAGATCTAGCAGAATCGAAGCGTGCTCAAAACCGGAGGAGTCATCATCGATTAACTCTGTGCTCCATTCCCCTTCTAAGGGCTTTAGCAGCCACAACCCACTACGCAATGTCGCTGCGACCATCTCTTTAATGCCATCTCCGTCAACATCGCCAACCGTAAGAAAACGACATAGCTGATCGTCAAGAGTTGCCACTATCTCGCCGGCCAGCGGATCAGTCTCTGCTAGATAACGACGAATCTCTACCTTCCCCCCAGAAACCGCCTCAACTGAAACGTAGAGCTCATCAAAACCGTCACCATCGAGATCGTCGACAAGAATTTCTTTTGCATGACGAAAGCCAAGGTCAGCAACCACAACTCGACCGCCACCTATTTCTGGTACATAACGAACGACCTTACCGGGTTGGGGCGTTCCATCAACTTGATTTGGAGCCGTCGGTGTAGCGTAGATCTCGACCACACCGTCACCGTCCAAATCACCAAGTTCAATCTCGTGGACAACCGTATCTGGTTCGCTATCAAGTTCATGAACGGTGAAACCCTCGCCGCCATCCGACCGAATCACCGCCACCACCCCCTGATCGTGTGTTGCCACCGCGATCGCAGGATTTCCGTCACCATAAATATCCCCAACTTCAGCATCTCTCATGCGGCTAAAAGCACCGCCGAAATCCGCCTCCCAAAGGCGTTGAGCGCTACCGTCTCGCCCCCAAAGCTTCACCAGCGCCTCGGTTCCACCCAGCGTTAACACCCCGGCGATCTCACCAGCAGCGCCATAAGAAAGGGCTTTATGGAAAACGTTGCTGTCCGAATCTTCGATGAATCGATGATGCCAGCCATCGGCCGTCTGGCTAAGGATACCCAGGCGTGCTGGCAGCGGCCGCGGCGCTCCATCTTGGGTATCAAGCACGGCGAGGGCCAGCAATAGAGATGGCGCGTCATCTGGGATGGCCACAGTACGATCACAGGCCGAAACGATCAGGGCCACAACAAAAATGGGCAATGCAACGAGCTGGCGAAGAGTCCACATGTTGGCGAACGATACCACTGCTAACTGGCCAGGAATATGCAAGCCGGGTGGCATCCTTTCGGACGCCACCCGGCTCCTAGTTCTCGCACCTCGTAGGGTGCAAATCTAACTCTAATTACCCGCCGGAAGACCGTTGCTAGCATTCCAGTGGATTTGCAAATTACCGTCTTCATCGGGTCGGGCCAACACAAGGAACCAGCCTGTTGCATTGCCCGAATCGGAGGTCATCTCGTACCGACCGCCACCAAACACAAAGCCTTCACCAAGTTCTCTGGCTCCGCCCACATAATGCTTGAGCTGCGGGTTGCCCAATGCTTCCATCCGCGCGGCCATGTTTTCTTCGATCGCCGCACGACCTTCCAATTTTGGTTGGCCGCTTAAGGCCGCCACAGCGTCGTCCGCGTAGCGCGAAGCCACCATGGCAGCGTGGCCCATGTTGAAGTGTGTTTCGTAATAGCCCGAAAGTTCCTCGAGGAGTTCAACTCCGTCGCCGGAACCCTCCCCTTCCTCAACTACAGGCTCAGTGAGACCCTCCGGTGGAGCTGTGTCGTAATTAATCAAAGACACCGCCCATTTCCAGTCACCATCGACCTTTGCAAGCCTAGACAGCCAATTGCCTGTGGAAGTAACCGACTCGGCTCCTTCTGGAGTGACAGAGACGGAGTATGAGCCGTGAGCCACGGCATCATCACCCAAGACAATCACACCACCTGTAGTGATGGCCAACTCTGGGCTGAACTCCATTGCGGCTTCCGCACCGGCCAGCCGCGCCTCTGCAGTCCTTACTACAGAGCCATCAGCCCCCAACAAAACGCCATCGGTGGCGTAGTCAACCGCCATAGAAGCGTGACCCATGTTGTAGTGAAGCACGTACTCGTCGATCATCGCCGCGACCGCAGCGGCATCGTCAAGTGGTGACTCTTGAACGACTTCAACCTCTTCCTCTGTTGCAGCGCCTCCGCAGGCCGCAATTGCGACAACGGCCAACAGCGCAACAATAGTGCGAAACGTCATTACTGCCTCCCGGGTTACTTAACTCTCCAAATACTGATTACTCAGGGCTCCATGTGGAGCATCAAATGTGCCTTTATTCGTTGGTCGGAAGACCGTTGCTGATGGTCCATTGGATCTGCATATTGCCGTCATCGTCGGCACGGGCCAAGACCAGGAAACTACCTGCCTGGTTACCCGAATCAGCCGCTGTTTCGTACCAGCCACCACCGAAGACGTAGCCATCGCCAAGGTCCTGTGCTCCAGCCACATGAATGGTTAGCTGCGGATTGCCTGCCGCTTCCATCCGCGCGCTCATGTCTTCCTCGATCGCCGCACGGCCTACCATCTTGGGTCGACCAGATATGGCTGCCACAGCGTCTTCTGCGTAACGTGAGGCCACCATGCCAGCGTGCCCCATGTTGAAGTGCGTCCCGTAGTAGCCCATGAGTTCGGCGATGAGACTGTCTTCAACTTCGGCGGAGCCCTCGTCCCTGAGCGGCGCGGGAAGGTCCTCCGGCGGAGCCGTATCCCAGTTGCTCAGGCCAACCGCCCATCTCCAGTTGCCATCAACCTTGTTGAGCCTGGCCATCCAGTTTCCCGCGGAAGTTACCGGTTCACCCTCAGGCGTACCGGTTGTTGAATATGAGCCGTGAGCTACGGCGCTGTCGCCCAAAACCAACACATCATCTGCAGAGACTTGGTTCTGGGGGTTGCCCACCACTTGGGCTTCATACCAGGCTACGCGCGACTCTGTGGTCCGCAGTAAGGAGCCATCAGACGGCAGGAAAACGCCATCGGTGTGATAGTCAGCCGCCATTGAGCCGTGACCCATGTTGAAGTGAAGTTGGTACTCCTCGATCATTGCTGCGATTGCAGCGGCATCGTCCATTGGCAACTCTTCAGCAACTTCAACCTGTTCCTCTGTTGCAGCGCCCCCACATGCCGCAATCGCGACGACGGCCAACAACGCAATAATATTGCGAAACGTCATTACTGCCTCCCCGTTGTGACCTCCATCCGGGTCGAGGGAACGTATACCCAATATTGGCAACCATAGCAAATAGGAGAGCCTTAAGGAACAAACGGAAGATTCCGAAAACGCCTATTGGGGCGCTTAGAGATGGTCAGGGCAGGGCGTGAATTATGCAGGCATAAGACCTGAGGGCCGACAAGTGATTGGTACGCTAAGGAGTTCGTGACTTGCTGTTGTTCGACAGGAAACAGAATTAGGCAGTACCGCTGACGAAATCAACCTCAAGGCCTACTCCGGCCCTCCTTGCCTGCTCATAGATCACTCGTGCTAAGGCCAAGTCCTGGACAGCCAGCCCCGTCGAGTCGAAGACAGTGATCTCGTCAGGTGACCCACGCCCCGTCTTCAGCCCAGTAATTACCTCGCCTAGTGCCGCGTGGATGTGGTCGCGCGACATGGCGCCAGTGTCCAGGGGCACGTTGACCTCGCCACTCCCACAGGCTTGACCCCAATCGTCAATGACTACCTTAGAGTCGAGCAGGATCTGGGTATCTAGTTCTTGCTTGCCGTGAGCGTCAGCCCCCATGGCGTTAATGTGGCAGCCCGGGTTCACCCACTCGCGCCGGACAATCGGTTCGCGAACCGGAGTAGCAGTACAAACGATGTCACACGCCGCAGCCGTGGCAAGATCTCCCACAGATCCGCCAGTCTCGGTCGCGAATTGTTCTGCGGCCTCAGCGGAGGCATCGGCAGCCACGACCACAAGGTTATCGAAGACTACCTCCAACGCAGACAATAATGTGCGGGCCTGCACTCCGGAACCAATGAATCCAACGGTCCGTGAATCAGGTCGGGCCAGATACTTGGTTGCTACTGCGGCTGCTGCGCCAGTGCGGATTGCGGTGAGAAGCGTTGCATCCATAACAGCGAGAGGCAAGGCAGAAGCAGGGTCAGAGAGAATGTACATTCCGAGTACTGATGGGAGGCTGTACCGCTCGGGATTCGAAGGATATGAGTTGACCCATTTGACGCCCGCCGAATCGCCGAAATATGACGGCATAGCGCGAAAGTCGCCACCGAACTCTGGTAGGTCAAGATACACTTTGGGTGGCATCTGTGTTTCATTGCGTCCATGCGCCTCAAATGCCGCCTCAATAGCCACTACGGCAGAGTTCATTTCAACGAGTGTCCGAACGTCCGATTGGGTCAGGACTAGTGTCTTAGTGGATTCCATACTGAAACGTTATACGAGTAGAGCAGAATGGCAAATCGAGACGTCCAATCCAGATTCCCTAATACGATAATTCCTCGCGGCCTAACTATGTGGATGACCGCTGCTTGTAGGGTCACTGCGGGAGCGGCGATTTTCATTCTCGGCCCGATTGCATTAGGTATTGCCCAGAATGGCCCCGGAGAGCTTGAGAGGATCACTGGAGGAACGGTTCCTTGCATAGATGGTCGTGCAGGTATTTTTGAATGTCGAAACGTTGACCTCGTCTCGTTTCTTCCAGTCCATGAGCTCGGAGGAAGCCCAGGTATCGGTACTAACGATGTCTGGGGATGGACGGACAAAGAAAACGATCGCGACTACGCCATCGTAGGGTTGCACGACCGGACTTCCTTTGTTGACGTCACTGACGTAAACAAGCCCATTTGGCTAGGCAGCTTAGACCGGACTGAAAATACTCGCCGGACGCTGTGGCGGGATATAAAGGTGTATGGAAATTTTGCCTACATTGTTTCGGACAGCTCAGGCCGGCATGGTGTTCAAGTGTTCAACCTGGCCGAGCTACGGGCTTTTGCCGGTACACCAATCAGATTTGAAGAGTTTGCCCGCTACGATGGTATTGCCAGTGCCCATAACATTGTTATCAACGAACAACACCCGTTTGCTTATGTTGTTGGGGCTAATGGCCCTGGACAGACGTGTGGTGGTGGACTCCATATCCTTAACATCGAGGACCCGCGGAACCCTGTGTTTGCTGGCTGTTTTTCTGATACACGCAGTGGGCGTTCGCGGACTGGTTATTCGCACGATGCCATGTGCATTACGTACCACGGGCCACACAGAGCTTATCTAGGCCGCGAAATTTGTTTCAGTGCAAACGAAACGGCACTGAGTATCGCTGACTTAAGTGACAAACAGGCCCCAGTCGCCATCGGATTTGGTGAGTACCCAGATACAGCGTATACACACCAGGGTTGGATTAACGATGAGCACACCTATTTCTACCTAAATGATGAGGGAGATGAGGTCGCGGGATTAACTAGTGGTACGCGGACTCTAATTTTCGACGTTCGCAAGCTAGACGACCCTGTGCTTGTAGGCCAATACGTCACTGAGAGTCAGGCGACGGATCACAATCTCTACATCCATGGAAACTTGATGTACCAGTCAAACTACCGCAGTGGACTCCGCGTTTATGACGTTACAAGTCCAACTGAACTTATTCCGGTTGGTTATTTCGACACTGTCCCTTGGGGTTCAGACGAAGGCATGGGGAACCTTAGTACTGGTGCCTTAGGTTCATGGAGCAACTACCCATTTTTTGACAGTGGTGTCGTCGTCGTCACGAGCGGTCTGGAGGGCCTTTTTCTTCTAAAGGTCCAGGGTGTCGACGAATAGTCCGGGGTGGAGAGCGGGATCTCTAAACGTATGGCGGGCGAACCTCGAAGCTATTCGAAGTTCGCCCGCTAAGACTGTTGACCTAGTTCAGGCCAGTCGTCACACAGCGAAGTGCAAGGTGAAAGTTACTCGACCATAAAGTCGTGGCCGCGCACTGTCTTTCGGCCGTTCGCCTTAGCCCTTTTCGCTCCCTGTTCTACGAACCAGTGAACGACTTCATTTAAGGCCCCAAGGGCGTCTCCACCCACGTTGCAGCCATGGGCTTTGAGCGCCGCCTTGGTTTTGCTTCCTACAAGCAACATCTCGTTGCCAGCGTCTGCGCTCTCAGTCTCAGTGGCAGGTGCCGAATCCCATGTAGTCCCGTCGCTGTCCCACTCGGCCATCGGTTCCTCCTTGACCGGCGACAGCTGCCGCCGGAGTCTAGGGCCGCCCTTCGAGGCACCCGCATTACCCACCCGGCGGTGTCTCTCGCGCGGCAATTCGCCCCTCTCCAGGAGAGGACGGATACACCTGATGCAGTGCAGATTTACCCGCTGAGAGGACGGATGCACCTACTAAACAGACATTTAGCCGCTAAAACCCTGTTTTCGCAAGCCCTGTGGCTATTTAAGGAGAAATTCCCTACCTATTGATTATTTAGGATTGGATCTTCTCGGACACGAATCTTGCTGATGAATTCTTGCCCGTTGACCGACATTACGACTCTATATTCCCCAGTTGTAGCGGTGAGGCCTTGTGGTCCACCACCTCCACGGCGTCCACCGCCTCCACGGCGTCCACCGCCTCCGCCCACATCGCCTTGACGAAAAGTGGGCTGCTGGGTGCCACCACCACCACCACCGAAGCCACCACCACCTCGGCCACCACCTCGGCCACCGCGAGCAGCTTGCGCCTCACGGTACTCTGCGAGCTGTTCTTCTGTGGGATCGAAACGCATGTTCCATTCAAGCGCGCTGATGCCAGCCTGGGCCGGGAAGGTAAACGTACGCGAGTGGTCGCCAGTCACGTCGGTGATCTCGACCTGCACGTCACCACTTGCACCTGCGCCTACGTAAAACCCTATAACCGCATTTTTAGTTGGATTCTGGCCCCGAAAGGCTAACGAACCACCTGTTCCCATGGGGTTTCTGCTCACCCAGCGGGTTGCTAACCCATTGTCGAACAAGTGGCCATCAGAGGCTAGAACATCCTCATTCGTCTGCTGCAGCATCCAAATATCATCCATAATCCAGATGCCGCGTCCGTGGGTGCCGATCACTAGATCGTTTTCTCGCGGGTGGACGACGATGTCGTGTACTGCAACTACCGGCAAGTTTCGCTGCAGTGGATTCCACGAGGCACCCCCATTGATCGTGTAGAAGATGCCGAATTCTGTCCCCGCGAACAGCAGATTTGGGTTTTGAGGGTCTTCTTTGACCACGTAAACAGCTTGTCCGTTAGGGATTCCGTCAGTGATTTGAGTCCAGGTAGTCCCGTAGTCGGTTGTCTTGAAGATATATGGGCGAAAGTCCGCTGCCCGATGCCCATCACCAGCGATATAGGCAGTGCCTGGATCAAAACGGGAGGCCTCAACCCTGCTGATCCATGTATTGAGAGGCATGCCGACATTATCGGTGACATCTTGCCAAGTTGTTCCCCCGTCCTGAGTAACCTGGACATTGCCGTCGTCTGTTCCAGTCCAAAGCGTTTGCTGGTCAAGTGGTGACTCGGCAATCGTGATGATCGTCCCGTGATTCTCGGCACCGGTAACATCCTGTGTCAGGCCTCCGGTGACCCGCCGGGTTTTTTCTGGGTCGTTGTCCGAAAGGTCAGGGCTACTAATCATCCAGGTGTTGCCACGATCGATAGACTTGAATAGATGGTTGCCGCCAAAATAGATCGTTCGCGGGTTATGCCCTGATAACAAAATTGGAGAGCTCCAATTGAACCTAAACGGATTATTGCCCCAACCACGCTCGCGCATCGATTCTTCGATCTCCGGCGTGATGTAGTCACTGTAATTGGTGACGTTGTTTTCCCGGGGACGAATACTGACTCGTTGACCCGTGCGCAAGTCAACTCGGCTGACACTTCCACCCTGTGACTCAGAATAGAGAATATTAGGGTCGGTTGGATCTATCTGCACAAAAAAGCCGTCACCACCGCCAACGCTAACCCAGTCGTTGGTATAGATCCCACCACCACGGGTTAGCGAGGGGCCACAAGACGACCCTGCGTCCTGGAGGCCACCACAGACATTGTACGGATCCGACATGTCCACACCGACGGCATAATATTGAGTGACATTAATGTTCTTGAAATCCAGGTAGTTTTGACCTTGATCAAAGGTGAGATTTAATCCACCGTCACTGCCGACCCAAAAGCGATTGGAGTCGTGAGGATCGATCCAC
>PVBE010735390.1_pt1 | contig 48198 bp, 40 predicted proteins | sample 1631181 | NCBI WGS metagenome assembly PVBE01 (sample SAMN08397723, study PRJNA350692) | Marine metagenome, whole genome shotgun sequencing project. | isolation source: water | place: Pacific Ocean | collected 2012-04
CGCGATCGCCCCGAAGATGAGGAAACCGATTCCCAGTACGCGAAAGAACAGGCGGAGAGCGTTCATGAAGCGGCGCGACCGTAGCATCTCCTCCTTAAGCAACCGGCGCGATCCGGCGGATCCGCTCTGAGGGCTCGCGGGGGTGCCGGCCGATCGGCCGGGAGGCTGCTGGCCGCGCCCGCAGACATTGGCTGGTCACGGCCCGCGCGGTATATCCAGGGGGTAGAGGGGAAATATTGCGATACCAGCAGAGCCCATCCCTGATTCGCCCAGGCGACCCACCGAGCTTCGCGGACCCGCGCTACACGGACGACGAAGGTCTGGTCGCCATCGGAGGCGACCTCTCCGTACCGAGGCTTCTCGCAGCGTATGAGCACGGTATTTTTCCATGGTTCAATGAAGGCCTGCCGCCGCTCTGGTGGTCACCGAACCCGAGGGCCGTGCTGGACGCCAAGGACCTGCACGTATCGCGCAGCCTCGCTCGTGCGTTCCGACGTGGCAAAGGTGGAGCGTTCGAAATTCGCGCAAATACAGCGTTCAAGCAGGTGATGCTGGCCTGTGGTGAGCGAGCGGAAGGCACGTGGATCCTGCCGGAGATGTTGAACGCCTATTGCGCGCTGCACGCCGAGGGCCACGCGCACAGCATCGAGATTTGGGATGGCACGGAACTCATAGGTGGACTCTACGGAGTCCAGCGCGGCGCGCTCTTTGCCGCCGAGTCCATGTTTCACCGACGTCGCGACATGTCAAAAGTCGCGCTGGCGGTCGCCGTCCGCTCGCTGAACGCCGCCGGCTGTGAGCTTTTTGATGTGCAGTTCCTGACCGACCACCTGGCCACGCTGGGCACGCGCGAGCTTGGGCGGGACGAGTATCTCGCCCGACTCGACTCCGCGCGCGCGCGCGCCGTGGACCTGAGCGAGTTCGCTCCGGCCTGGAACGACTAGCCCCGGCCCGAACGGGGGAGAGGAGGCGCGGCATCTAGCGAGCCGCCACATCTGGTGAGCCGCCACATCGCGCGCGAGTAGTGGAGAGGCTTCAAGCCCGCCCGCGGGCCGATTGTTGAGTTATCTAGTCAAGAATAAAGATGCTCGCACCGTTGAATAAAAAGAGCTATTTGACCACTCAGCGCAATTCCCGACCTGATAAGTCAAGAACAACTCGTCACCAGCGTGGGACGATCCACAACGGCCGGACAGATGATCCCCGAGACCAAACTCACCCATCTCCGCCAGCTCGAGGCTGAAAGCATCCACATCATCCGCGAGGTTGCGGCGGAGTTCGACAACCCCGTGATGCTCTACTCCATCGGCAAGGACTCATCCGTGATGGTCCGGCTGGCGCGCAAGGCGTTCTACCCGGGCAAGCCACCCTTCCCGCTCCTGCATATCGACACGACATGGAAGTTCCGCGAGATGATCGAGTTCCGCGATCGCTTTTGCGCCGAGCATGACCTCGACCTGCTGGTCCACACGAATCCAGAAGGCGCCAACGGGGAGATCAACCCCTTCGACCACGGCAGTCAAAAGTACACGACCGTGATGAAAACCCAGGCGCTGCTGCAAGCGCTGAACGCAGGCGGCTACGACGCGGCCTTTGGTGGTGCGCGCCGCGACGAGGAGAAGTCGCGCGCGAAGGAACGCATCTACTCGTTCCGCGACGCCTACGGCCAATGGGATCCAAAAAACCAGCGGCCCGAACTCTGGAACCTCTACAACGGCAAGATCAAGAAGGGCGAGACCATCCGCGCCTTCCCGCTATCGAATTGGACGGAGCTCGACATCTGGCTCTATATCCACCTAGAAAACATTCCGATCGTGCCGCTCTACTTCGCCGACAAGCGTCCCGTGGTTGAGAGGGACGGCGCGCTGATCATGGTCGACGACGACCGCATCCCGCTGCGTCCGGGCGAAGAGCCGAGACTCGAGCAGGTGCGCTTCCGCACGCTGGGCTGTTACCCACTCACGGGTGCGATGCATTCCAGCGCCACGACGCTCCCAGAAATCATCCGGGAGATGCTGCTCACGCGACACTCCGAACGCGGCGGCCGACTGATCGACTTCGACGAAGAGGGCTCGATGGAAGCCAAGAAGCGCGAAGGGTACTTCTAGACATGTCTGACCCCACTTCCAGCGCAAAGGCACCTGTACCAGAATCCGTGCCAGAATCCGTAACGGGGGCCGAACTCATCGAGTCGGACATCGAAGAGTACCTTCGCCAGCACCAAGAAAAGGAGCTACTCCGCTTCGTCTTTTGCGGCTCCGTGGACGACGGCAAGTCGACGTTGATCGGGCGCTTGCTGCACGACACGAAGGGCATCTACGAGGACCAGCTCAATGCGGTGAAGCGAGCGTCAAAGATCGACGACTCCGAAATCGATTTTTCGCTCTTCACGGACGGACTCAAGGCGGAACGCGAGCAGGGCATCACCATCGATGTCGCCTATCGCTATTTTTCGACGGCGAAGCGGAAATTCATCGTCGCCGACACGCCGGGACATGTCCAATACACGCGGAATATGGCGACGGGCGCCTCCACCGCCAACGTCGCGGTCATTCTGATCGACGCTCGGCTCGGCGTGCTCCAACAATCACGAAGACACGCCTACATCGCATCCTTGCTCGGAATTCCGCACGTGGCCGTCGCCGTCAACAAGATGGACCTCGTGGACTTCGACCAAGCAAGATTCGATGAGATCAAGCGAGACTTCAGTGCGGTGGCGAGCAAGCTCGACCTGCCGGACGTGACCTATCTGCCCATCAGCGCCAAGCAGGGCGACAACGTCGTGTCGGCAAGTCCCAAGCTGAGTTGGTACGACGGGCCCACGATGCTCGACTATCTCGAAGCCGTGCCGATCGCGCAGGATCGCAACCTTGCGGACTTCCGCTTCCCGGTGCAGCTCGCCGTCAGACCCGACCTGAATTACCGCGGATTTGCCGGGCAGATCGCATCCGGCCTGGTACGACCCGGCGACGAGGTCATGGTCCTGCCATCGCGCAAGCGCAGCCGCGTGCGTTCCGTGGACACCTTCGAAGGCGAGCTCGAGCGAGCGGAGGCACCGCTGGGCGTCACGCTGAGGCTCGAAGATGAGATCGACGTCAGCCGCGGCGATATGATCGTCCACCCGGACAATCTTCCCCACGTCGGACAGCGTTTCGACGCGATGCTGGTGTGGATGAGCGAACGCCCGCTCGAGGCTCAACGCAGCTATTTCCTCAAGCATACGACGCAATATATCCGCGCCAACGTCGACAGCGTCGCCTGGCAACTCGACCTTGAGACCCTGGAACGGGTCGAGGGCAAGACGCTCTCGCTCAACGACATCGGGCGCGTTCGTGTTCACACCCATCGCCCGCTCTTCTTCGACGGGTACGAGCGCAATCACGGGACGGGCGCCTTCATCGTCATCGACTCGGTCACTAACGACACGGTCGCGGCCGGGATGATCCTCGAACCGAGCGCCGATGCGGGCACGCTCGTAGACTCAGACCAATCGACTCACGTGTCGCGCGCGGAACGCGTCGAACGCTGCGGCTGCCGCGGCGGCACGATTTGGTTGACCGGCCCCGCCAATTCCGGGAAGACCGCGGTGGCGTACGCTCTCGAACGGATGCTCTTTGACGCCGGCGCGACCGCGAGTGTGGTCGACGCCAACGACAGCGTCAGCACGGACCTGGAGCGCGCGGGGGCGGAGATGCCCGCAGAAGGAGCCGAGCTCGCACGGCGTCTGGCCGACTGCGGCGTAATAGCAATCTTCGCGTTCCAGTCGCCCAATGCGGCCGAGCGCGCCCAGGTGCGAACGCTCGCGGGAGCGACCGACACCTTCATCGAAGTGAGCATCGGCGCCGGTGCCGACGCGACGAAGTCAGGCCTCGAGGCCGGTGGCGCGGGCAACGAAAACGCGACGGAATTGTCGCTAGATGGAAAAGATCCGGAGTCGACGGCAGCTTCCGTTCTGAGCGAACTCCGAGCGCGTAACTGGCTGCCCCGCTAGCGGCTCGCGACTACCCGCGCGAGCGTCCCCCTGGTAAACGAAGGCCTCGGCGCCGTTCGCGGCACGAGTGCTCGGCGATTGGCGCCGCCGCGGGATCCGCCCGCTTCGATACGGAGAATTTTTTGTGACCAAGATTGCATCCCGATTCGCGCTGTTGCTTATCCCAGGCGCCCTCTCGTGCGGCTACTCCCAAGACGAGTGGCAGGCCCAGCTCGACAAGTACTCGCAGCTCGACAGCAAGTATAAAAAAGAGAAGGCCTCCCACACCGCGACGCGAGAGACCCTCGACGACCACATGTCCCGAGTCTCAGCGCTGGAAAAGCAGCTCGGGAAGATGGGCGTCAATCTAAAGAGCCTCAATGCCAAGCTCGAGACGAACTCAACAGAGAAGGCACGCCTTGCGGCCAACCTCGACGAGCTGCAGCGAGCGGTCGATGAGTACAAGGCGCGCGCCGAGGTGCTCGAACGGATCCGCAAGCGCTTCGAGGTCTTGCGCGGCAAGCTGCAGAAACTCACCGATCTCGGATTGAAGGTCTCGATCCGAAACAACCGGATGGTGATCTCGCTGCCCGGCGATGTGCTCTTCGCTTCCGGAAGCGACCGGCTGCGCGACGAGGGCACGCAAGTGCTCGAGCAGGTCGCGTACGTGATCCGGTCGGACAAGCAGCTGAATGCTCGCTACTTCCAGATCGCCGGGCATACCGACGACGTCCCGCTCAGCAGCCGTCGATTCAAGGACAACTGGGGACTCTCGCTGATGCGCGCGCGCGGCGTGCTGCTCTATATGGTCGGCGCCGTCAAGGAAGGTGGCGGTGGGCTCAGCCCGCAACGTCTGCATGCCGCAGGTTACGGCAAGACGGATCCGACCATCGAGAACGCGAACCGGGAATCCCGTCAGCAGAACCGCCGCGTCGAGTTGGTGCTCATGCCCAACGTCGAGGAAATGCTCGACCTCAAGGAGCTGCTCTAGGTTCTCAGCCAGGAGCAGGAGCGCCGCTATCGGGCGCGGGTGCCGGCGCCTCCGGAGCGTGCGCCGGCGGCGTCGCTGTGGGCGCGCCGCGAGACACAACTTTCCAATCGCGTCCCTGCTTCTCGACAACGAGGCGATGCACGCTCGTGGCCTCACCCGCATAGGTGGTCACGTCGACGGTAAACGTCGCGCCCTCCCTCTGGGTGACGTCGCCAACGGCACCGATGCCGAGTTCGGCAGCCTTCTGCGCCGTGGCTTCGCAGGCGCTCGGGTCAACGCGGCACGCAGAGTCTAGCTCTTCGACTTTCTTCGCTACCGATCCGGCCGCGAGTTGACTCGCCTGCTCCAGGTTGCCGCGGGCGAGCTGAAGTTCGAATTCTATGGCCGCGCCTTTGGCTGTCTTGACGCGGTCCTCGAAGGAAATGTCGCGAGGCGGGTGATGCACGGTGCGGCTGTAGTTGCAGGCAACGCGAGACGCCCCCCAGAGCACGAAGGTCATGACGGTCATGACCGCCACGAGAATGAGCGTCAGCCGGTCCGTGTTCAAACGGCCTGAGCCTGGACTCCATCCGCCCGGCGGCGGACCGGCCATCGGCGCGGAGCGACCCGCACCCGGGCCCCCTGCGCCCCAACCCGTCTTGCTCGCGCCGGCACCAGTATCGGAGGACTTTCCGCTGTCCCCAGATGCACGAGATGCACGAGATGCACGAGATGCACGAGATGCACGAGACGCGGCGCGCGGTCGGCGGGCTTTGGACATGGCGGGGAGGATCGTCGGCGCGCGTCCTCAAGGCAACTGATTCACGACGAAGACACGCGGAATCCAGCAATTTGCCTGGTCGATCGGACGCCGGGAGGGCCCGCTCGGCTCTTGCGGAGTGGCGTGACCCCCATTTCCGCGGCTCAACGCCTGCTCGCGGAGCCGTCGCTGGCTCCTCGAGGGGGCGACTGCACACAAGGTACCCACAGTGTCGTCATTCTTGCGGAATCTCAGAAATTACCGTGTCATTTCCCAATCTTAAGACCCTACCTTTTACTTATTCGAGGAGCCCTTAGGCGTATCTCCCGATGTTTTCCACAGTGCATTAGACGCCTGGATCGGCGCCAGGGAGAGAGCGCTGGGCTCGGACACCGCAGCGGAGTCCGAGCGACAGGTGGGTTCGAAACCTACCCTCGCCAAGAAAACCTCGTTCTTTTCAAGGTGTTGGCGCGCGGTGCCGGGCCGCGCTAGGCTCCCCGCGCGGTGCGTGCGGTCGTTTATAGATATGGTTGCTTCGGCTCGCTGGAGGGCGAATTGGCGTGCCTTCAAGGCGACGGAGATTTGCCCCTGCCGGAGGACCTCGATTCGCCGACCGACGGTGAGTGGGTGCTCGCAACCTTCTGCGTGGGCGAGGGGGAGTCGATCTCACTGGCCGCGCGCATCGGTGACCACGGAGCCGGCCCGCGGGTAAGGCTCGAAGACCGTGATCGCGTGACTCTCGAGCGCTTCATTCGCGGTGAGGGTCCGGCGAGCTCACCGCCGACCAATCGCAGCGGCAAGCTTCAAACCCCTTCCGGTATCCGCGTGCTTGTCGTCGAGCCCGATGACGACGTTCGTCGCATCGTGTGCGGTTTCCTAGAAGATGGCGGCTTCGTTGCCGTGACCGTCGGCTCGACTCAAGACGCCGCGACCCTGCTTGAGAGCGGGCTCGTGCGGGCCGTCGTGATGGACGCCGACCTTCCGGCAATCTGTGGCCTCGAATTCTGCCGAGTGCTGCGGGACTCGGGCTGCTGCATACCCGTACTGATTTTGGCCGCGGGCGAATCGCGAAGCGGCGTGCAAGCGGTTCTCGACGCAGGCGCGGACGACTTACTCGTAAAGCCGTTTCGCGCGCCAGAGCTACGCGCACGCCTACACGGCCTCCTCCAACGCGCCTGTTAAGCGCAACGCCCAAAGCGTCGACAGCGCGCCGAGGTCGAGGCGCAAACAAGGAGCCACAACGCCCAAAGCGTCGACAGCGCGCCGAGGTCGAGGCGCAAACAAGGAGCCCCCGCAGCGTACTTAAGTACGTGAGGAGGGCTCCGCAGTGCAGCAACGAAGAGATCGGCGTGCTGACGGCGCTTTGGCTAGGGTTCGCGGAAGGCTTCGGCCGGCCGTCGCCGGGCGGCGTATTGCGCGGGCCAGAACGTTGCGCCGACGCACACAACAAGCGCGAAGGCGCCGGTCCAGAAGAAATGCTCGGGGTCGATGCGCACGGGCACGTGCGAGATGAAATACACCTCTGGATCGAGCGGCAACGGAGAGGTCGCTATCCACTCGCAAAGCCACCACCCACCACCCAGCCCGAGAGCCGTGCCCGCGAGTCCAATGATTGCTCCCTGGAAAAGGAACACGCGCAATATGGATCCGTCCGTGGCGCCCATCGCTTTCAGAGCAGCGATCTCATGCTTCTTCTCAAGCACCATCATGATCAGCGTCGCGACGACTGTAAAAGCGGCAACCAGCGTGATCAGGGCTAGCACCAGGCTCATCACGATCTGCTGGACACGCAGCGCCGTGAACAGACCGCGGTTGAGCTGATCCCAGTCGAGCGTGTGAAAGGTGGCGTCGTTGAGATCCCGCTCGATGCCCTGTCGGACAACGCCCGCGTTGTCGATATCGTCCACCCGCATCTCGACGCCCGTAACGATATCGCCCGCTTCATGAAAGGTCTGTGCCTCGTAGAAGTCGATGAACGCGAACTTCGAATCGTATTGGTCGAAGCCCGCGCTGAAGATCGCCGCTACTCGGAACTGCTTGGCGACGGGTGGCGCAACGCCGCGGTTGCTGTAGTGGAAACCAATAAAGGGGGAGGTGACCAGAACACAGTCGCCGACTTGAACGTCCAGATCTTCTTTGAGGGACGTGCCGATCACCAGGCCCGGCAGGTCCGAGCTAGCGGTCTCGCAGGGATCGAGATTGAGTTCGTCCGGCAGCTCGTCGTCTTCCGGGAGCACGCTTCCATAACCGGCGTCCGGCTCTAGCTCGATCGCCCGTCCGAGTGGAAGCGCGGCGGGGCGCCGGCGCTGCGCCGGAGCGTCCTCGGGTGCATCAGGCTCGTCCGACGAACGCTGAGGATCCGTGGCTTCACCGTTGTCCTTTCGGAACGGACGGCGTCCAGACTTGGGCGGGGCGGCGCCCGGCCGACGGAGACCATCGAGGCTCCCTTCGACGATTTGGCTAGGCAGGTCCAGGACGCCCGGGCTCAGCAAGGGATCGATGCCCTTTACCTGAACGCCCGTCGCGGTGTTCCCACCGTGCGTGAGCATCATCGGGTTGATGGTGAACGGAGCGATGGCGACAACGCCTTCCGACTTGCTCAGCTTCTCCATCACCTCCCGGTAGTCGTGGAACTCGCCCGCATAACGCATGACGAGAACGTGAGCGTTCACTCCGAGGACTTTTTCTTTGAATTCGGCACGGAAACCACCCGTCACGCCAATGGTGACAGCGAGAGCTGAGGTGCCAAAAGCCACGCCGATAATGGCCAGGACGCTGGCTACCGCGATGGATACGCGGCGCGTCGAGGCGAGATACCGAAGCGCGACCCAGAAGGAGAAGGGCATGCCGTGCTCAGGGCGTGTAGCAGAGGGGCCCCATTTTCGCGAGGGGTCGTTCCCGAAGCCGACAATCCATCGCTCCGTGGGAGGAATGCCACCGGCAAGGCCCCGGAGCGCCTGCGCGGCCCGGGAACCACCCACGGCAGGCCGCACGAGCCGGAGCGCCCACGGCACATTGAAGTACCCCTTCAAGGCCAAGAACATACGGGCTGTCCGGCCGATGGGGAGGAGGCGAATTGATAGGGCCCGGAGGTTTGCGAACCTAGGCCAACTCGTGCGAATCTGGACAGGCTGCTTCCGATTCGCGAGATGCCTTCGTTAGCAGGCGCGTCTGCTTCATAAATTTCGAGCGTTCCAAGTATTTCGGCCAGAGAGTCAAATCTTCCGATGAGCGGCAGCGAAGACCAAAACGCGGCGAAGACCCGCCCCGCAAGTACGACGGCGATAGCCCCGTCCGATGCGGCAAAGCAGTCGCACGTCGATCTTCGCGAAGGCCAGGAAAAAGCCACCCAAGAAGTGAGTGCCGTGCCGAGCCTCAGGCACGACCCCTATCTCGGTCAGACCATCGACGGCCGATACAAGATCGAGACGACGCTGGGCGAAGGCGGCATGGGCGTCGTCTATCAGTGCGTCCACACGATCATCGGCAAGAAGGTCGCGATGAAGATCCTCCGCCCCGACTTTGCGCGGGATGCGGAGGTAACCGAACGATTCGTCAACGAAGCGCGTTCGGCGTCGGCGATCGGCAGCCCCCACATCATCGACATCAGCGACTTCGGCACGCTCGACACGGGCGCGGCCTACTTCGTGATGGAGTACCTTGAGGGCGTGCCTTTGTCGGCCCTCACCGGCGCCGGATGCGTGCCGCCGGGACGCGTAGTGCACATCGTTCGCCAGCTCGCGGAGGGGCTTCACGGCGCCCACGAAGCTGGCATCGTTCATCGGGACCTGAAGCCCGAGAACATCTTCTTGATCGAGCACGGCAAGGAGTCCGACTTCGTCAAAATCCTCGATTTTGGTATCGCCAAGGTGACGACGCACGCCACGCAGGGCAAGCTCACGCGTGCCGGCGCTGTCTTTGGAACGCCCCACTACATGTCGCCGGAGCAGGCGGCGGGCAAGCCCGTCGACCGCCGCACGGACATCTACTCGATGGGCGTGATCATGTACGAGCTGCTGTGCGCGAGGGTGCCCTTCGACGCGGATACCTTCATGGGTATCCTCACGCAACATATGTACAAGCAGCCGGTGCCATTCCGGCGGCTCAAGGACGCTCCCACGAACATTCCCAGCGCCCTTGAGGCCATCGTCTTCAAATGCCTAAGCAAGCAGCAAGACGACCGTTACGCGACGATGGAGGCGTTGATCGCCGATCTCGACCGCTTACGGGACGGGTTGGACCCACTCGCGGTCGACGAGATCGCGTCGCGCTCGGGAAGTTTCGACGTCACCCCTGATTATTTCCGATCGGATCCCTCGGAAGGGCCAAGCCCGGAACTCGCGGGAGTACCGAAACGCCGCTGGCCGCTCTGGCTGGGGATCGCGGCAGCGGTCGCGGTGGCCGTCGCGTTTGTGGCCTGGCCCGGGGACGAAGGCTCGACGCTTGTGCCGGCTGAAGGGGAAGCATCGGACCTTGCCGGGGGCACGGCGACAAAGCCCGTCGTCGCGCCAGTGCGGGCTCTGCCGACTACACATAAGGTCGTGCTGGCGGTGGATCCGCTCAACGCCCACATCTTTGTCGCCGGTGTGGATCGAGGGTCGTCCCCCGTCACCGTGGACGTCCCCGCGGGTGGCAGGCTGAAGATTACGATGCGCGCGGCAGGCTACCAAGCTCGCACCGTCGAGATCGATGACGCGAAAGACGCGCGCGTTTTCAAACTCACTGCGAATAAGATCGCTAAGCAGCCGACCAAAGCGAAGGCGACTAGGTCTAAGACCACTAGGTCTAAGACCACTAAGTCTAAGACCACCAAGACCAAGACCACCAAGACCAAGACCACCAAGACCAAGACCACCAAGACCAAGACCACCGAGGATCCAGGGCAATTCGGTGGGGGCGAGATCGTCAATCCTTGGGATTGAGACCCGAGACCTGAAACGAGCGAGCGTTCGATGGACACCGAGCAACGGGCTATCCGCGGCCTGGAGGAGGTCGTCCCCGAGGACGTCCGGCACCTCTGCCAATCGCTGAATGAGGCGGGATTCCGGAGCTGGATTGTGGGCGGCTGCGTCCGCGACCTGCTGCTGGCGGCTGAGCGCGGCGAAGATCTCGGTGCGATCCGCAACGACTGGGACATCGCAACGACCGCCCTGCCCGAGCAGGTCCAGAAACGCTTCCGCCGAGTCATCCCCACGGGGATCCAGCACGGCACGGTGACCGTCCTCATGGGACACGAGCCCTACGAGGTCACCACGCTTCGCGGCGAGACCACGTATTCGGACGGCCGTCGTCCCGACGAGGTCTACTTCGTTGACGACATCACAGCGGACCTTGCGCGGCGCGACTTCACGGTCAACGCCATCGCGTATGATCCGCTGGGCAGACATCTCATCGACCCCTTCGGCGGGCGCGCAGACATTCGAGCGGGAGTCATTCGGTGCGTGGGCGACGCGGCCGAGCGTTTCGGTGAAGACGGCCTCCGAGTCCTACGGGCCGCGCGATTCGTGGCAACGCTTGGATTCAATCTCGACCCGGACACGGCGCGAGCCATCGAACCGTCGCTGGCAACGTACCGAAAAGTGAGCCCGGAACGCGTGCGCGACGAGTGGATGAAAGCCATGAAGGCGAAGCGGCCAAGCCTCGCCTTCGAAGTCATGCGAGAGCACGGCCTGCTCGCCGCCACCGTTCCCGAATTCATGGAATCCGTGGGTTGCGAGCAAAACCAATGGCACGCGTACGACGTCTGGACGCATACCCTGCACACCCTCGACGACTGCCCAACCGATCCGGTGCTGCGGATGAGCGCGCTATTCCACGACGTCGGCAAACCTCGCTCGCGCGAATGGAGCACCGAAACCAACGACTACACGTTCTGGAACCACGAGCGTATCGGCGCCGACATGGCCAAGCCCATCCTCGAGCGGCTGCGCTTTTCAAACGAAGAACGCGACCACATCGTGGGGCTCGTCCGGCACCACCTCCTTTGCTATGAGGATTCGTGGTCGGATGCCGCCGTCCGGCGCTGGCTGCGGCGCGTATCCCCCGAACTGGCCCCGGACCTCTATCGGCTGGCGAGAGCGGACGTGCGGGCCAAAGGCCGGGAGGTCGACGACCAAGTCGATAAGATCGACCGCCTCAGAGAACGCGCCGAACGAATCGTCGAGCAAGGCGCGGCGCTCAGCACGAGGGACCTCGCGCTCAACGGCCGAGATCTGATGACGGAACTCGAAATGCCGCCCGGACCGCAGCTCGGCGAAATCCTCCGCGAACTCCTCGAACGAGTCACCGAAGAGCCAAGCCTGAACGAGCGCGAAGAGCTCCTAGCCATCGCGAAGACACTCGTGAAATAGCTGGGCAGCGCGACCGGTCGGAACGGCGCGAAGGGCGTTTTGTCGTTAATCGCGACAAAAACGCCTGTTGGGTCGACCGGGACCCCCGTTTTGTCGCGATTAACGACAAAAGCCGCGTCAAGCCGGGCGCGCGGGCGCGGGCGCGGGCGCGGGAGCGGGCGCGAGGGCGCGGGCGCGCGACGCCACCGCAGCGCGCCGTCAGCTACTGGTAGCCGGCTTCGGCGGGGCGAAAATAGACGTGGGCCGCTTCTTTTCGGACTGGTCGTCCTTCTTCTTGTCGCTGTATCGCGGGACCGTCACCTGCTTGGGCTCCGGCAGCTCGCGGTCTTCGGCGATGGCTGCGATCTCCTCGGAGTCGAGCGTCTCGCGGACGAGCAGCGATTCCGCGATGCGGTCGAGCCGCTCGCGGTGCTCGAGGATCACGCTCCTAGCGAGTGCATATTGCGCGTCGATGATGCTACGAACCTCGGCGTCGATCTCCGCCGCCGTAGACTCCGAGTAGCCGTCGCGACTCGTGGCCATCTCGCGGCCGAGGAAGATGCTGCCCTCCGGTTCGCCATAGGAGATCGGCCCAATCTTGTCGCTCATGCCGTGTTCGCAGACCATCGAGCGGGCTAGCTTTGTGGCGCGCTTGATATCGTCCTGGGCTCCCGTCGTGACCTCGCCAAAGACGATCTCTTCGGCCGCGCGGCCGCCGAGCGCCATGGCTATGCGAGCCAGTGACTGCTTCTTCGACATCAGGTGCCGGTCTTCTACCGGCAGGAACATCGTTACGCCCAGGGCCGCTCCTCGCGGGATGATCGAGACCTTGTGAACGGCGTCGTTGCCCGGAACGAAATGGCCGACGAGGGTGTGACCCGATTCGTGCCAGGCGGCGGTTCGGCGCTCCTCGTCGCTCATCACAAGCGCGCGTCGCTCGCTACCCATGAGATCCTTGTCCTTGGCCATCTCGTAGTCGATCATGCCGACTCGCTCTTTGTCCTGACGGGCTGCGAGCAGCGCGGCCTCGTTGACGAGGTTCTCGAGATCGGCGCCGACAAATCCTGGCGTGCCGGCCGCGAGAATGCGCAGCTCGACGTCATTGCCGAGCGGCACCTTCTTCGTGTGCACGGCGAGGATGCCTTCGCGGCCGGTGATGTCCGGACGGGGCACCATAATGCGACGATCGAAGCGACCCGGGCGAAGGATCGCCGGATCGAGCACATCGGGCCGGTTCGTGGCGGCGATAATGATCACGCCCTCGTTGGACTCGAATCCATCCATTTCGACGAGAAGCTGATTGAGCGTTTGCTCGCGCTCGTCATGACCACCGCCAAGCCCAGCGCCGCGATGGCGCCCCACGGCGTCGATCTCATCGATGAAGATGATGCACGGCGCGTGCTTCTTGCCCTGCTCAAAGAGGTCGCGAACGCGGCTCGCGCCCACACCGACGAACATCTCGACAAAGTCAGACCCGGAGATCGAGAAGAAGGGAACGCCAGCCTCGCCAGCGATTGCGCGAGCAAGCAGGGTCTTGCCGGTACCGGGCGGACCCATCATGAGCACGCCCTTGGGGATGCGGCCGCCGAGCTTCTGAAACTTCTTGGGGTCGCGAAGGAAGGCGATGATCTCTTCGACTTCGTCCTTGGCCTCGTCAATACCCGCAACGTCCGCGAAGGTGACCTTATTGGCCGCCTCGTTCAGAAGGCGCGCGCGCGACTTGCCGAAGCTCATCGCCTTGCCGCCACCCGATTGCATCTGGCGCATGAAGAGGAAGAACATCACGACCAGAAACGCCATCGGCAACAAGAACGTGAGAAACGTCGCCAAGTAGGGATTCGAGTCTTCCGGCTTATAGGTGACCTTGACGTCTCTCTCGATGAGCTGAGTCGCGATCTCGTCCCCGACAGGACCGACGGCAAGCGCGTGAATCGGCTGATCCTTGGTCCCCTTGGGCGGCTCGATATCGAACCTGTACTCGCGACCCTGGATCTCGACGGACCGGACGTGGTCCTTCGTATCCGGCGCCTTCACCAGCGCCATGAAGTCACTGAATGACCTCGCCTTCGGATTCTTTCCATCAGGGCTGAGCACCTGCCAGATTGCAATGACGACGACGACGACGACGATCCAGAAAAGGAAGGTCTTATGCGATTGCTTCACTCGTGTCCCCTAGCTACCCAAAACGTGATGTTCGCGCGAACTGCCTGAGCTTCTATCATGCCACCGGCCTCCCCAGCCGTCGATGCGTCTGAGCTCGCACCAGCGCGCGATGTCCAATGAGTAAGCGCTGCCGCGCCGTCATGGCGGTGGCGCGCGAGGGCTGCTTTTGCTGGGATTTCACTACGATCATTCATCTACCCTGAATCTACTCCGGTGCCAGCCCGAACCAGACGAAGTTCACCACTCTTCGCCTCGACCGCAACCTCCCACCCCCCTGAGAGGCGAATCCGCGCGTGCGTCCGGCGGGATCTGGCGCGTCGAATCGCGTCAATCTGGGCGCGACCGAGGGGGACGGGGTTTCCGTCTGGGTCGGTGACGAGCGGCAGGCTTTCGTCTCGGTCGAGCTGATCTGCGAGTGCATTGAGGTGGCCAACGATGCCGGGGGACATATTCTCCAGGAGCGGTAGCACCTCCAGGCGGACGCGCACGCGGGCGAAGCGCCGGTCTTCGTTGGACGGATCGAGCGCAAAAGGCAGGCGATGCCGGGATAAATGCCGCTGGACATCCGAACGGCGGGCGCGGATGAGAGGCCGGACGAGGTCGCCCGAGCGCGGCGGCAAGACCGCCAAACCTCTGGGCCCGGCTCCTCGCATCAGGCGCAGCAAGACGGTTTCCGCTCGGTCGTCGGCGTGGTGCGCCGTCGCGATCGAATCCGCGCCCTCGGCCGTCGCCATTGCGCGCAATGCCTCGAACCGCGCATCGCGCGCTCGCGCCTGAAGATTACCGCCCGCCGCCACAGAGACGCGCGCGCGCAGAAAGCGGATCCCGTGCTGCCCGGCCAGCCGTTCCGCCAGATCCAGCTCGCCGCCCGCCTCGGCGCGCAGCCCGTGGTCGATGCCGCCCGCGACAACGCCTACCCCGAGCCGCTTTCCCACCAGCGCCAAGACGTGCAACAGGGCGTTGGAGTCGGGGCCACCGGACGTAGCCACAAGGATACGGTTCCCGCGGCCGACGCCGCACTCCTCGGTGAGAGTCCGTTGAGCGACCTTGAGCAGGGTGGGGGGATGGGAGCGGGCCATCTCTTCTTCACACCAGATCGAATTCTTTGCAGAACTCGAGTTCCTCCCTCTCGGTCAACGCCTCGCCGCGATGCATATGGGACGGATAGCCAAGCGAGCACCCGTCGCCGGGCACGTCGAAATGCGCGCATCGCTCGCAGGAAAACCGCAGCCGTAGCGCCGCTGCTTCCCGCCGCAGGCGAGAGTCAACGTGCGTCTTCATGCGTCTTCATGCATCGCCGGGTGGCCGCTCACTAGGGTCCGGTTCCGGCTGCGGCACCCGACCCACCGGCGGCTGTGCCACCGGAAGCGCCCGTGCCTGAGCCACCGGATCCGCCCGCGCCTGAGCCGCCAGATGCCGTTCCTGCACTACCGCCAGATCCCGATCCGGCACCACCGCCGGAGCCGCTCCCCGAGCCTGGAGCCGCGCAACCCAGCACCGCCCAACCACCGAGCGCGCCGGTCGATACGGTCGCGTCCGTCAGCCAAGCAACGGCAACCTGGTCTTCTCCTGACGCACTCGCCAGAAGCTTGCCCGCGAAACCGGCAACCGGCGCGGCCGCGCCAGCTACCCGTATCAAACTGGTTTCCGCGCCGATCCAATGCACGTCGATGCGATCAACGGCGCCCGCCGCAACCAAGGGCGAATCCTGAAACCACGAAGCCGCGCTGGATCCGTAAGTCAGGTTGCCCGCGGTGCCGGTATCGGCCTGCTTCGCATCGGCGCCGTAGAGATACCAGCTCAGTCCATCGACCGACGCCACGCTCGTGGCGACGAAAACTTGATCGTCGAGGGCCGACATCGTGACGACGTCGACGGGATCCAACGCGACGACGCCCATCTCGCCAATGGCTGCGGTCGGCGCGCCAACTAGGACGGTCGTGCTCGCGGAAGCGCGGCCCACGTAGCTGACGATGGACTTGTCTCGCGCGACCATCGCGTAGTCCATGGCGTCGAAGAGCTTGTCCACGTTGCCACCGGCTTTGAAGCCGGCGCCTTGAAGCACCGCTATCGACACTTGGCCCGCGCCTGCAGCCGAGCGAAAGAGGAAGTCCCGCTCCCCATCGGCCGGTCGCGAGGCAATGGAGTGGTGCGGCGCGAGAGTCAGCGACGCGAACCCGGCGTTGGGTTGTAGGTTGGTGGTTCCCACAGTACCCGCGGCGTCGAAAGTCGTGAAGGTCGCACCAGCGCCCTTGCCGTCACAATTCGGCAGCGAGAAGACCGCCAGGCCATTCCCGCCCTTGAAGTCGATACCGATCCCACCGTCCGCCTGGATCTCGTCGTACGCGCAGGCGATTTTCGCCGGCGGGATGGGAGTCAGCGCGCCACTCGTCGATGGCAGACTCGCCACGATATCGGCGATGCCCTCCGCATCCTGGGTGCGATAGGCCAGTACGAATCCGGAACTCGTTGCCGCAAGCGCGGGACCCGTAAGTCGAGTCTCCGCAGCCACCGAAGGCAGCGCGCCGGACGCCTGAACTTCGAGCGTACACACCGTCGGCTCATCGGGACCGGAGTCGACATCGCTTATGCCCGCTTCGCATGTGCCGGCCGTGCATTGCTCGTCGGCGGCGCATCCGCCCGTCTCGAGGGATGCGCAGAATTCGTCGAGCGTGCAGTCCTTGTCCTGGCATCGACTCCAGCCACCGGGCTGGACCTGCACTTCGCGGATGGTGGTGATGTCCGCGCAGGTGCATCCGTATCCGATGACGCGACACGACTCGTCTCGGACGATCGCGGCGAAGGCATAGGCCTTTTCGTCGAGCTTGCCCACGGAAGGCAGCGCGTCTCCCATCGGAACGATGTGGCGAAAGATGGCGCCGTCGGTATCGCCAACAGAGAGCTTGTCGTCGAGGCCGCAAGCGGTGGAGCCACCGCTGCACTGATCTTCGAACACCGCAAACTCGGTGTACGTCGCAGTGTCCTGGAACGAGCACTGATCCTGAAGGAGGACCGTTACTTCCTCGGCGCTCTTGCAAGCGGGAAGCAATAGGAGCCCAGCGGAGGCGAGCGTTAGGGCAAATCTCATGGCGAAAGCTTCACTCGGCGGGCGGTGGTTTTTCCGGCCTCGACCTTAATCTTGATGGTTTTTACCTGGTGGCCCTTGGCCTTGAGCGTCACCGACTGGGGTCCGGCCGCCACGGCGGATCGAACAACGGGCGAGGGGCCTAGGTTCTTGCCGCCAACGGTCACCGAATCGCAGGCAGGATTGCAAACGATGGTGACAAAGCCCGTACCGCCAGCTGCTTTCGCGACCGGCTTGGGCTCGGGTACGGGCTTGGCCTTGGCCACGGGCTTAGGCTTGGGCTTGGGCTTGGCTTTGGGCTTGGGTATTGCCGCGCGCTTGGAGCGCTTTTTCTTCACCGGCTTGGCCGAGGGGACGGGCTTCGAAGGCTTCTTCGGCGTCGCCGTGGGCTTCGGGCTGGGGCTCTTCTTTGCCGCCGCGGGCTCATCTGAAGCGAGCGCGGAGAAATCCAAAGCTTGGGCAGCGGGCTCACCTTCCGCGGACGCTTGGGCATCTATTTGGGCGTCGGCGCCATTCGCCCTCTCAAGGTCCTCAAGGTCGAGAGTCGGGGCCGCGGCCGGCTTGGGCGCGGCCGCCGGCTGCGGAGCTGCGAAGGGGGCGTGCGCCACCGGTGCCGCGATCACCGTCAATGCGGGCGCTGCAGCGGGTGCCTGCACCTGCTCCCTCTCCATCAGACGCATAGCGACCAGGAATACGAGGGCAAGGGCGGCAATCGTCGTGGTCCCCGCCATGAGTGCGATCCAGCGGTCTCGGGTCCGATTCGCGGGGGGCGGTTGGCCGGCGTTCGCTCCCGCTGCAGCCGCCGGCGCGAACTCCTCGTCGAAGAGGTCCAGGTCGTCGAGAAAATCGTCCTCGGGCAAGTACACGCTGCTCGTCGGCGCGTCCTTCGGCCGGTAGCTGCGCGCGGGCGCGTGCGTAACCGGCCCCGCGTCTAGCGGACTCGGCAAGACCGCCGTGAGTTCGTCGTCATCGTACTCGTCGATGCCTGCCTGCGGCCCGGAGCGTGAGTTAGTTGCCATACAGAAAAGCCTGCCTCACTGCCCCTGCCAACGCGGCGCGCCCACCGACACATCCGCCGGTTGGAGCACGGCAAAAAGGACTACCCCGGTAACGACCGCAGCGGTACCGCCCACGAGCCAGGGCCAGTTGTCGCTAAAGAATCCACCGCTCGAGTCGTCCTCGACGACGACCGGCTTTTCGCCGTTGCCCCATCCGCCGAGGCCAAGGTCTCGGACACCGTCGACTTCGATCCGGCCTTCTTCGAGCACCCAGGCGTTGCCGTCGGAGTCGAACGCCCTGGCCTGAACCTTGAGTTTTGCGCCGGCGACGGCGGCTTCTGCGGGGAAGCGCAGGACGACACGACTGTCGGCGCCCTCTTTCTGCACCCACTCTTTGCCGCCGAGTGTGTCGCGCACCTTGACGGAAATGGTGTCGACGAAGACAGCAAAACCCTCGGGGATCTCAACGCCGACACTAAAGGCAGCGCCACTCGAAACGCCATCCTCGGGAAGGTCGAGCTTCAGGGTGAGCCGCTCGCCCTGGTTTTCGGCCTGCTCCCGAGCTTGCCCGTAAAGTTTCGCGGCAACACGACCGCTGTCGTCCGGCAGTTTGAACTCTGGGTCCACAACCGCGGCGACACGGAAGGCGCTGAGAGCACCCGTTTGGTCGCCGAGTGCAGCCTTGACCGTGCCGATGCGCGCGTACGCCAGAACGACGTCGAAGGGCTCTAGGCCACCACCCTTGAGGATGGACTCGTAGAGTTTGAGGGCATCTTCAAGACGCCCCTCGGACCACGCCATCTCCGCGGCCTCCATTGGGGTCGGCTCCTCGAAGGCGAGTTCCTCGGTCGCTGCGTCAGCTGAAGCCATGAGCGCGGCGATTTCGGCATCGGTGGGCTCGCCATCGTCGTCGACGTCGAGGATGCCTGTTCCGGGCGGATCCTCCGCGGCGGCAGGCAAAGCCACGGAAAAAATGGCCGCCGCCAACGCCAAAGCGCTAGCACCTCTTACCCTTGAGCCCGCACGTAGGAACAACGTCATAGAGCGGCGCCCAGACTATCGGCAGGCCGGGGGCAGATCAACGGCGCACTTCGGAACTGGCCAGGTTGTGGGCCTGCGACCGGGAGGGCGCGACCGACTGCTCGGCCTAATTCATGGGGTTTCCTGCCGGGAGGCTCGCTTAGGGGAACGGCTGAGCAGGTTGGCCGCGCTGAAAGAGGAAGCTGAAGTTGCCGGTGACGCGGCTGATGAACTCGGGCGGATACGTACCGTCGCGACGAATGAGCCGCGGATCCGTCATCTCGGCGTCGAAATGGGCTTCCGTGAGCAGATTGTCGGGATTGGTCTCGTTCAGGTCGCCGCTGAATAGAGCCGTGAACGTAATGGTCCCGCCCACCGAGTACACCGTGCCCGTTCGAGGGTGGCAGTAGTCGTGCAAATAGAGAGAGAGCGTGACCGCCGGGATGACATGGGTCTTGGGAGATCCGAAGGGGAGCGTCGCATCCGTGACCCCCAGCGCCAACGGCTTGCCCAAGCCAAACGCGCGAACGTTCTCCACCCCTCGAATCAAGCCGACGAGGCCGTCGGAGAAGTCCACGATATCGTCGCCCCGCTGCAGGCGGAACTGCATCGTGTCCGCCGGAGTGAAGGGATCCGCAGCAAAAAATGATGGACCAAGGCTGTAGGGGCCATCGACACAATCGTCGATGAAGAGGTGGTCGCTCTGAACCGAGCCGGTCCCGGACCCCGTTTCACAACCCAGCACCGCCAGTGCAACAGCGACCCTCCCCCAGCGCCTCATCTAGTTGGCCTCGACCTTCTCTTGGCGAGTCCCTGACTCGACCGCGGGTCGCGCCCACCGGATCGTACCGCCACCGAGCACCCTCTCCCCATCATAAAATACGGCCACTTGCCCGGGCACCACAGCCTGAACAGGTTCGTCAAATATCACTCGGACGCCCATCGTCCCGTCCTCGCCCGGCTCCACCGTGTGCGAGATTTCGGCGGCGACAGGCGTGCCACGGTACCGGACCCGCGCCTGGCAGCGCCGCGGCAGGGCGACGTCATCGGCAAGAGCCACGTCGTCGAGTTCCGCCCCGCTGCTGAGCAGCTGCTCCTTGGAACCAAGCCGAACGCTCCCTGAACCTGCATCGAGACCGACGACATAGAGTCGACGGCCCGCAGAGATTCCAAGATTACGGCGCTGACCGATAGTGAAGGCATGGACACCGGGATGCCGCCCCACTTCCGTTCCTTCGTCGTCCAAGATTGCCCCCGGCTGCAGCCGCTCACCGCCGCGCTCCGCAACGAACTCATCGTACCTCCCCGTCGGGACGAAGCACAGCTCTTGACTCTCCCCCTTGGTGGCCCCGGGAAGATCGTGGCTCAGGGCGTACTGCCGGACCTCCGATTTGGTGAGGTCACCGAGCGGAAAACGCAGGCGCGCGAGGGATTCGGGCGACAACATATGTAAGAAGTAGCTCTGGTCCTTTTGCTCGTCGAAACCTCGGAAGAGCCGAGGCACGCGGTCGATCTGCCGGATTCTCGCGAAGTGGCCGGTAGCAACGGCGTCGGCATCGAGCCGGTCGGCGAGGCGCAGCAGCTCGCGCATCTTGATGCCACGATTGCAGCGCACGCAGGGGCTGGGCGTCACGCCGGAGAGATAGCTCTCGACGAAGGGCTCCACGACCTCCCGCTCGAATAGCTCGCGGCGGTCAAAAGCGTAGTGGGGGATTCCGAGAGCATCCGCGACGCGCCGCGCGTCGTGGATATCTTCGGGGGCGCAGCACCGGCCGCGGACGGATCCGTCGTCGGGGTAATCCCACAAGTGCAGCGTGACACCGATCACTTCGTGGCCCTGGTCGCGCAAGAGTGCCGCCGCGACGGACGAATCGACGCCGCCGCTCATGGCCACGAGAACGCGGCCGCTGGCCTTGGTCGGTGCGTCAGGGGGGAGTTCGGCGGGCGACATGAGGGCAAATAAGCCACAACCGTCCCGATGGGTCGAATTTGCCTCGCTAGGGAAGGCTGAAAGCGGTCGCGGGCGTGGGGCGGTGGCCGTCTACGCCCGCTGTCGAAGCCGTTTCGTCAGCCGATGCATGGCGCGCGTGTGAAGCCGGCTTGCCCACGACTTACTGAGCTGCAGCTCCGCGGCCACGTGGTCGAAACGCTCGCCCTCCAAGTAATGGCGCCTCACCAATTCCGCCTCATCCGTGGGCAACTCATCGATGGCGTGGCGAACGAGGTGCAAGAGCTCAGCGTCCGCCGCAGCAGCCTCGGGCGTCGGCGCCGGATCCACGGCCGCCGGATCGCCCTCGTCGTCGCGCGCAGCGGTCGCGACCAGCCCCGTAGCCATCGCGGTCGCCATGGCCGCCAAATGATCGTTCAGAGCGCGCTCGGCGTCGGCTGCTCCCGCCCCGGGCTGATCTCGCGTCGCGGACAAGTCTTCGTAGGCGCCCTCACTGACGTGGAGCCCGTCTTCGAGCAGCTTGAGCCGTTCGTGCACCCGGCGCGGCAGCCGCGCGAGGGTCCGCGCCCCGTCGATGATGGCGCCACGAATCCGAAAGCTCGCATACCCCCGAAACGGAACGCCGCGCTCTGGGTCGAATCGACGAGAAGCCTCCAAGAGCCCTTCCATCCCGAAGCTCTCAAGCTCCTCGGCGGTGAAGGTGCCGCCGAAATTGCGGACTAGTTTCGAGGCGAACTTGCGCACGAGATCCAGCGACGACTCAAATCGCTCGATGACCTCCGGGGAATCCGCTTCGCCAACCACCGCGGGCAATCTACCCGAAGCACCGGCGCGGGGACCATCGGAATGCCGGGCACGCGGCCCAAGCCCGGAGCTCAAGGAGCGCCGCCCGAGACAAAACCGTGCAATAGTCCAGCGGAAATGCGCATTTGGTGGATCGTTGGGACGGTCTACTTCCTGGTCGCGGCCGGGTCGGGTGCGATCATCCAATTCGGGCTGCACCGCTCGCCCTTCGCCTGCCCAGCCCCCTGGCTCGCGATATCACCTCTGCAGGGCGCGGGATTGAGCCTAGTTGTCGGCCTGGCGCTCGGCTTCGCCGTTGTTGTGTCCTCGAGGTGGAGCGTGAGGCGATTTCGGATAGCGCGACAGCTGCACGAGGAGCTTGGCGCCGTGGTGCAAACAATGCCTGTGCGTGGAATCGTGCCGTTGGCGGTTCTCAGTTCTTTGGGAGAGGAGCTGTTCTTTCGCGCGCTACTACAACCTTTAATTGGTGTGGTTCCGCAGGCCCTGATTTTCGGCTTTTTGCACCAGACGCGGGGCCCTGGACGATGGCTCTGGGCGGGTTGGGCGGCAGCGCTAGGCCTGGCGTTCGGCTGCCTTTTTGCTGCAACCGGGTCTCTACTCGGCCCTGTAGTGGCGCATGCACTGGTCAACGCGCTCAACCTCTTTTACTTAAGGGAGCCCGCATGAGCGCCCCTCCCCCCAGCAACTCCGGATCTACCCCGAGGATCCTCGTCGTCGACGACGAGCGGTTCATTCGGGATGTGGTTGCCGAGTTCTTGGTGCTGGAGGGCTACGACGTGCACACCGCCGCCGACGGCCAGGAGGCGCTCGCCGAACTCCGCCGCAAGCCCTTCGATGTGGTCATCACCGACTTGAAGATGCCACGCATGGGTGGGCTCGAACTGCTTGGGCACATCTCGAGGAGCTATCCACGCACCCTCACCGTCATCATGACGGGCTTCGGGACGGTCGAAACCGCTATCGGTGCGATGAAGCGAGGCGCGAGCGACTACGTGCTCAAGCCCTTCAAGGTGGAGGAGGTCTTGCACATCGTGCGACGCGGCCTCGAGAAGAAGCGCCTCGAAGCGGAGAACCTGCGGCTTCGTGACACCCTCTCGTTGTTCAAGGTGAGCGAGGCGATTGCCGCAAGCCTATCGATGGACCAGGTCCTCGACACCCTCGCCACGAGCGGACTCCGTGACGTGCACGCGGACCACGTCAGCATATGGCTTCGCAACGACGAGGGCACTTTCTCGGAGCGGCTGGCGCGCGCCGTGCCGGCGCGCGAGTTTGTCAGCCACGGTGAGCTTAACGACAAATCGATTCGGGAGCGCCTCTCCGAAGGACCCCTGATCGAGCACGGAGCGGACACCGCCGCCCTATTCTCGGTGGCCTGCGAACCGGCGGCGGCGAGCGTGGCGGCCGCACGCCTACGCGTCCGCAACGAGACCGTCGGATGGCTCGTCGTGGTGAGCCAGACCGTGGACGTCCGTTTCGACGAAGGTCAGCGAAAACTCCTAAGCATGATCGCGAATCGCGCGGCCGCGGCTATCGAGAACGCTCGGCTCTACCAGAACCTGCAAGCGACGTTTCAGCAGACGATCCAAAGCCTCGCGCGGACCATCGACAAGATGGACCATTACACAGCCGGTCACTCGGAGCGGGTGGCCCGCTACTCGGTGCAGTTGGCGCAATGGCTCGGCATGTCGGCCGAAGAAATCGAGCAAGTCCGCCAAGCCGCGCTGATGCACGACATCGGCAAGATCGGCTGCGTCATGAACCTCAACAAGACGGGCAAGCTGACGGACGGCGAGTACGAGACGTTCAAGCAGCACCCCGGGTACGGTCGCGACATCCTCGAGCCGGTGAAATTCCTCGAACCGGTCATCCCCGGCGTGCATCTGCACCACGAACGCTGGGACGGACACGGCTACCCGCTAGGCCTGGACGGCAGCAACATCCCACTCATCGCGCGCATCATCTCGGTGGCGGACACCTACGACGCGATGACCAGCAACCGAGCGTATCGGCGCGCGATGCCCCACGAAGTTTCGGTCGGAGAGATCTTCCGCTGTCGTCGTTCGCAATTCGATCCGGATATCGCCGGCGTCTTCACCGAAGAGATCGAGGCGTACCGAACCGAAATGACCGACCTGGGCGAGCGCGTTCCCGAATGAGGCGAACGCTCGAGGGGTTTTGGCTAGGGCGCCGCGCTTACGGCGGCGTACACGAGCTGCAGCGGCGCTGGCAGGTCGCACGCCAGCAAGATCGGGTCGGTGACGCCGTCTTCTTGCTCGAACATGAGCCGGTGATCACGCTCGGTCGCGGCGCACATGAAGAGAACATTCTCTTCCCGACGCCGGAACTGAAGCGGCGCGGTTTCGACGTCGTCGAGACCGGGCGCGGCGGCGACGTCACACTTCACGCTCCGGGACAGCTCGTCGCCTATCCGATCGTCAACTTATCGCCCGACCGCAGAGACATTCGCCGCTACGTAAAGGACCTGACCGAGGTGATGCGGCGACTGGTGGCGGACCGCGGCATCGCCGCCGGACCCGTACCCGACTTGATCGGACTCTGGGTGGATCGCGCGAACGCGGACCATTGGGACGGACCCGAGAGTGCCGAGCGGATCGCCAAGATCGGCGCCATCGGCGTCCGCGTTGCGCGCTGGGTCACGATGCACGGTTTCGCGCTAAACTCGACGACCGATCTCTCGCTCTACGACGCCATCGTACCGTGCGGGATCGCCGATCACGGCGTGACGTCTATCGAAACGCTCGTCGGCAACGGACCGCGCGTCGCGGACATGGCAAGCCGCGCGTACGAGTTATTGTGCGAACAGCTCGCGGCAGACGCGGCGGGGGTTCGTGATGTGAGCGACGTCTCTGACGCTGAACTCGCGAGCTGGGCTGCGGACGCGTCCGACGCCGCCTCTCGCGAGACCGGCAACGCAACGAGACCGCGCGCCTAGCTCGCCCGCTTCGTACAGATAAGAAGCACGTTGCCGTGAAGCAACCGAGCCGGCAGCGGCTCGACGTGACAATCGAATCCCGCACGCTTTACGGCCTCGACCCACTCGTCGGTCGTCCGAAAGTACAGAGGCTTGAATCCGTCAAAGCGTCCACCGATGCGCGCCAGCCACGCCGTGAGCCGCGTACGGAACGTGAAACGCGCGTCCAATTCCCGAAGGAGCAGCCGCCCTCCCGGCTTGAGTGAGTCCGCCGCACGTTGCAACAGGGAATCTTGCACCTCTGGCTTCACACAACGGAGGACGTCGGAGAAGAGCACCGTTTCGCCGACCATCTTGGTGTCGACCAAATCGGCAACGGAAAACGAAGCGGTCGCAGACTGAGCCAGCTGGGCCGTCGCCACATGCGTTGCGCGCACGTCGATGCCGGTCACGGTCGTCACACTGCCCAATTCCTGAAGACCAATACCGAGTTCACCGCGCCCGCAACCGCCGTCGAAAAGCGCGCCCAAGTCACGGCCCAGGTTGTGGATGCAATCCAGAGCAGGGTCCCCCTTGAGTCGTCCCAGGGCGATCTGCGCTTCTCCAGAACTCGGCGCGCCGTAACGAGCCGACGTACGCTCGATGGCTGCGAGTAAGTGCTCAGGCGGCACCGCGCGGCGGCTCACCGCAAACCAGGCAAGCGCGCCGCCAATGATGCCCAGCGCCGCCCCGACGACTCCCGATCCCGCGAGGGCCTCGACAAAGTAGAGGCTCAGCTTCTCGTGAATATTTCCGAAGTGGACGTCGTGCAGATGAGGAACAGGGCGACCCAAGAGAACCGCGCCCAACTTGATGTCGGCAAAGATGATGAAGGGCGCGATGAGCGGATTGGAGACGTGGGTGCTGATGTAGGAAATCGGTACGTCGAGTCGAAGTGGCAGGCAGAGCACCGCTACGAGCACCAGATGCAGCCCAAAGAGCGGCGTGCATCCAATCAGAATGCCAATCGCGACGGAAAACGCCGCTCTAGCTGGAGTCAACTCGCCGCCGCGCAACCGATGCCACGCGATGAGTAGCGACTCCCGGAAGGTGCGTCTTGGGGACTTTTTCTTCTTCGTTCGGCTCATGTCCCTCGTGTCACTGACTCTGAAGTAGACGTACTGGGCCCTCAGCGCCACCGTCCCGGACATCGAGCCGAGCGCCCGATGGCCGTCCAGGGCGCAAGGGCCAAGTGCGAGGGGCGGCGGCGCTCGGGACATCGGACCTGCTTGCCGGCGGACGGGGTGACTGCTAGTCGGTGCGGCCGTGGCATCCTCCACCGAGGCCCCTGAGGCGCAGAAGCCGCGCCTGGTAGGTAGGGTCATCGACCCTGATGTCTACGAGGCGCCGGCTACAGAAGGCGGGATCCCTGATGGGGACGACCCGTTCGACTGGTTGGGATCTGCCGTCCGCACCAATCAGTCCGGAACGCCGCGCGCCGATTGGCGTGGACAGGGTGGCAGCCGCGCCGCGTCTCGGCCGCTCACGCCGCGAAAGCCGGCAAGCTTCGCCCCCTTGCTGCGACCGGCGCGACGATACCCGCGGCTGCCGGGCGCCAAGGCCGTGCTGACCGCGCTCGGGGTCGTCGCACTGATAGCGGCTAGCGTCGCCACCTTCGTTTTCGGCGTCGGCGGGGACCCGGAAGACGCGGAAAGCGCTGCCCTCGCGCCGGCGCCCGCACCGGCAAAGCCCATCATCAAGCCGTGGCGAATCGCCGACGTCGACGGAGACAGCACGTTTCGCAAGATCCGCGGGCGCGTGGGCAAGCAACCCTTTCTCACTTCCGTGCAGGCGGCGGGGCTATCGAAGAACCAAGCCTACGCCGTCTTGAACGCCTTCAAGGGGATCCGCAATCTCGATCGCTGTCGTCCTGATCACCGATTCTCGGCCCTGATCAATCGGGAGACCCGCCTGCTCGATGCCTTCGAGTTCAAGGTCTCGGGCGAAGAGATCTATCAGATTCGCCGGAAGCCTGACGGGCTGCTGGTCGCCAACCAGCTGGACATGCAGGTCGCCTCGCGGGTGGTGCATGGTGCCGTCCGCTTCGACGGCGGAACCTTCAGCGTGGCCGCCGAAGCCCAAGGCTTTCAGCCCAAGCTCGCCACCGTGGTCGCCAGGGCCTTGCGAGGACATTTGAGCCTCTCGGAGCTCAGGTCCGGTGACGTCCTCAAGGTCGTCGCGCAAGAGGTCTCGGTGCTCGGTGAGTTCTCCCGCTACAGCGGCGTACAGAGCATCGAATACGTGCCGGTCTCCGGAAAAGGTCTGCGGGTCTATTATTTCCGCGGCCGCAAGTCGCGAGGCTACTTCGACGAGGGAGGACGGGCGCCGGACGATAACGGCTGGCGCAAACCCATCGCCCACGCCCGCATCAGCTCGCGCTTCAATCCGAATCGGATGCACCCCGTCGTGAAGCGTCGAATGCCCCACAACGGCACCGACTTCGCCGCGCCCATGGGCACGCCCGTACGGTCGTCGTCCTACGGAACCGTGAGCTTCGTCGGCGACAAGGGGCCGAGCGGAAACCTGGTGATCGTCAAACACCCGAGTGGGTACGAAACCGGGTACGCGCACCTATCGCGCTTCGCGCCCGGCATTAACGTGGGCGACAAGGTCCGGCGGCTGGAGTTGGTGGGATACGTCGGCTCCACCGGACGCTCGACGGGACCGCACCTTCACTTCAGCGCGAAGAAGAACGGACGCTTCATCGACGCCGAATCGCTCAACCTCGACGGCATGCGTCGCCTGCCGCGAGCCGAACGGAGCGAGTTCGCGAGAGTGCGAGCGGAGCACGACGCCCTCCTCGAAGCCATTCCGGTGCCCGCCCCGGCGCCCCGGCGAGTGTCGGCGGCACCCGCACTCGAGCCGCCGACGCTCGACGTGGCGCCGACCGACGGTGCACCAACAGACGTCGCGATGCCCGGGGCCGCGGCCAGCGTGCGCTCCCCGCTAACCGCCGCAGATCTGGACGACGGCATCACGCTCGATCTGCCAGATCTCCGGTAGGCCAAGCGCGACACACCTGGCCTACCGTCGGCCATGACGCGCGCCGTAATCGCGAGTCCACGCGCCGCCGACGCTCTCAGTCCAGCTCGCCGCGGATCTCGTCGTCCTCAATCACGATCGGGCGCTGAGCCAAGAACTCGGCGAATTGCCCGCAAACGTAGTCGAGTGCCTTGGCCTTCTTCGCGTTGAAGGGTTCACCTTCGGGGTTGGCCAGTTCGATGACGCCAAGATGGCGTCCGCCGTTTACGACCGGTCCGCAAAGCACGGAAGAAGGCTCGAGACCCAACTCTTGCCATCTCTCACGGAGCTTGTCTTGGGGCTCCGGTACCGGGTTCAGCGCAAGGCTGCGGTGCCGCTTCATGAGCGCGTGGAAGAAGGGGTCGCCGCCGATGGTCTTGTGCATCAGCAGAGACGGCGCGTTCGGCCCGACTGCGCGGACAATCACGAACTCGCGTTGGTTGATATCGAAGACGTGCAGCAGTACGCCGGCGCACGGAAACACGTCCGCGATGACGCCGAGGACAAAGTCCGAACCTTCGAGCATATCTGCCTGAAAATGCAGCTCGTGTAGCCGTTCGAAGAGATCGCCGATCAGGTCGCCCTTGCTCGCGAGGGAGGCCTTCGCTTCCTTAGCGTTCTTCTCTTTTTTCTTGGACGCCTTCTTGTCCGCGGCATCTGGCGCGGCTTCTGGCATCGACTCGGCGGCGACGTCAGCGGCCGACGGAGCCGGAGCCGCTATCATCGTCGCCGTCGACACTCCCGCGCCCTTCTTGTCGGGACGCGGAGCTTTGCCGCTGGACGGTGGAGCGACGTCGATGGCTTCGCCATCGGCTCCCGGCACGGGCGACTCGCCAAGCGCAGGGGGCACGGAAAACCGCCCCGGGTCCTGGCTGACGGGGGCAGGAGCTTCAAGCGCCTCATCGGCCCAATCGCGCCATGTGATGACGGCGATAGGGTCGCGTTCGGGCGCGTCCTCGAAGTGATGGTCAAAAGCCGCGAGACGAACGAAGCGTCCAGCCGGGCGATCGGCGACCGTGTCCGCCAACTCCGGCAGGCACTCGCGCAGCATCCGCGCCGCAGCGTCCTTGTCCGCGTCGGGCACGAAATACGCGCGTTCCAAGTAAAAAAGCGGGAGACCTTGGGTCGGCTCGCGCTCGTCTGTGTATAGGACCTCAGTCACGACGGAGGGTGCTCCTTAGGCGATGTTGTGTAGGGGGGGCGCCATGATGACCGACTTCGCGCATTCCGTCTCAGGTAAAATCGCGGTCACCGCGCGACGGTCGGCCGTCCAGCCTGGGTTAAAAATTACCCAGCAAACGACCTGGGAGCCGCAACGCAATACCGCGGAAACGTTGACAATTATCCCTCGGCAGTGAACGATCCAGATCATGACCAAGAGCGAGCTCATCGAAGCAATCGCTGGGCGAGGGGAATTGACCAAGTCTCGGGCCGAGACCGTGGTGAATTGCGTGTTCGACTCGATGACTGATGCCCTCTGCGAGGGAGAAGGCATTGAGATTCGAGGATTTGGCAGCTTTACTGTACGTCCATACCGTTCCTACGACGGCCGAAATCCCCGCACGGGTGAACCCGTACCGGTACCGGCAAAGCGCCTGCCCTTCTTCAAGGTCGGCAAGGAACTACGCGAGCTGGTGAACACGAGCCGCGAGCGAGACCCGTCCCCTCTTCCGGACGACGACTAGACTTCATCTCAGAACACCTGCCTACAACGCCGCGCCCGGCGAGGCCGGCGACGCTGGCGACGCGGTCGAGCAGAACGCTGTAGATGGGCCGGCCGCCTAGCCACTCGGCGGCCGCCGTTGCCGTCATCGCCGTGAGCGCCGCAGGCATCATGAGCTGGTACTCCGCCGTCATCTCGACCGCGAGTAGGAGTCCCGTCAAAGGAGCCCTCACCGTCGCCGCGAGAAAAGCGACCGTGCCCGCAACGGCGAGTACGCCAGGATGTCCAAGATCGGGGAGGTAGGCGCTGAAACGCGAAAGCGCCAAGCCCACCAGCATCCCCAACGTCAACATGGGCGCAATAATGCCGCCCGGCGCCCCCGTGCCGTAGCATAAAATCGTCATCTCCAATCGCACAAGGAAAAGAGCGGCCAAAGCCAGAGCCCCACCCTCCATGAACGTGGACTCATGCAGAAGATGGTATCCGCCACCCACCGCGTCCGGGGAGTACCAGGCCAAGAGGCCCATCGCCGCCCAGACGACCGGGCGCGGCGGAAATCTGCGAGCGCGTCCTCCCTTCAAAATCTGCCGCCTGCGTTTCCGGGCGAAGCTGCTAGCGTGGCGCGGTGTCCAGCGTAAAGGAAGAGTTGCGAGAACTAACCCGCGGCATCGTCGACTTGCACGACGTTGCAGATCTCGAGGAGCGGTTGACGCGTGGCCGCCCGCTGCGGGTCAAAGCAGGCTTCGACCCAACGCGACCAGATCTGCACTTGGGACATACGGTGCTGATGCAGAAGATGCGTCAGTTCCAAGATCTGGGACATCAGGTCATCTTCCTCGTCGGCGACTTCACCGCGATGATCGGCGACCCGACGGGCAAGAGTGAGCAGCGCCCCCGCCTGACCAGGGAGGAGGTCATTGCGGCGGCCGAGACCTACACGGCGCAGGCATTCAAGGTCCTCGACGAGTCCAAGACGGAGGTGCGGTACAACAGCGAATGGCTGGATGACCTGAACCTCAACGACGTCATCAAGCTCTGTTCAAAAAGGACAGTCGCGCGAATCATCGAACGGCGAGATTTCCGCGAACGCCTCGAATCCAATCGCGACGTTTATCTACACGAACTCTTGTACCCGATGGTGCAGGCGTACGATTCGGTCGCCCTGGACGCCGACGTAGAACTGGGTGGCACCGATCAACTCTTCAACTTGATGGTGGGACGCGATCTCATGAAGGGATACGGGAAGCCGCCTCAGATCGTCATGACAACGCCGATCTTGGAGGGGCTCGACGCGCACATCGAGGACGAGCGCATCGTCGGCAAGAAGATGAGCAAGTCCGCCGATAACACCATCGGCATCAACGAGCCACCCTTGGAGATGTATCGCAAGGCGATGCAGATCGATGACACCGTCATCTGGCGCTACTACGAGCTGCTCTCAGCGCGGTCCGCGCCCGAAGTGCAGGCGATCCGCGAAAAATCCGATCCGCTCGGCGCAAAGCGGGACTTCGCCCTCGAGGTCGTCGAGCGCTTCCATTCGAAGGAGAGCGCCGACGGGGCTCGCTCCCAATTCGAGGCCAGCTACCTCAAGAGCGGCGTGCCAGACGACGTCCCCGAACTCGACGTCCCGACCGAGGGCGACACGCTCTTGCTGGCAAAGGCCCTTTCCGCCTCCAAATTGGTCTCCTCGACGAGCGAAGGGCGACGGATGATTCAGCAGGGAGGGGTCGAAGTCGATCAGACGCGGGTCTCCGACCCGAAGCACGCGCTTGCTGTGGGCGGGACCTACCTCCTTCGGGTGGGGTCGAAGCGACGTCGGTTTTGTAGGATTTCCGTCGTAAACTGAGCGATTTGGTTCGATGCCGCGTTCGTGGATCTGATTGACCCGAATCTGGCCCAGGTGTAAGACCTTCGCTGTTGTTAGTCTGGGATTCATGTGTGATTTGGCGCGTGGTCCTGGAATGCAGGAGGTGGGATGTCCGCGGAATCCGAGGGTGTGAATAACAGCTTCAGTGTTGGCGACAAGGCGGTGCATCCGGCACACGGGGTAGGAGAAGTCGTCGGCTTGGAAGATCGCGACTTGGGCGGCGTCCAGGCAAGCATCTATGTGATCCGAATGCTCGACAGCGGGCTCAAGGTCATGGTTCCGACCGACGCGACCAATCGCGTCGGTTTGCGTCCGGTCATGAACACGGACCAGGCGCAGGAGATCTTAGACATCCTCAAGGCGCCCGAAGTCGCCGTGGACGTGCAGCCGTGGAGTCGCCGATTCCGGGCCTACACCGAGATGCTCAAGAGCGGCCTACCGCAGGAGATCGCCAAGGTGCTGCGGGATATGTACCGCCTGAAGTTCGACAAGGAACTCTCGTTCGGGGAGCGACGGCTTCTGGATCAAGCGCACGGGCTTTTGGTTCAGGAACTAGCGCTGGCGAAGGAAGTTCAGAGGCAGTCGATCGAAGGTGAGATCAGCGACATCCTGTCTGCCTAAGGGCCCGCGAAACAATAGGCTCGGTTTTTGTCTCGCCGATTCATCCTCGCTGGCTTCGTTCCTCCGCCTCGGCGTACTGCAGTACGCCTCGTTGTCGCGCCTCGCCAGCGGGGCGCCTCGACGGCCAAAACTCCGAACCTATTGTTTCGCGGGCCCTGAGCGGAGTTAGAACACCGGCCTGGCCGCCAGACCGGACCCGCGTCCGGATGCCACGCGGTTGACGGTGATGGAAACAGGCCCAATGGCTTCAAGGCAAGGCTCAATACGCCGTTGCTAGGAGTGGATGGGAAGACGTGTATTAGCGGTCGGTGATTTTGGTCGCGAACGCCGCTGGGCGATTGAGGCGACCGCACGGGAGGCGGCGACGAGCCTCGAAGCGGTGGAGACCGTAAAGGGCGCCCGGCACTTGCTCGCGGAGGAGGCCGCCGACGTCATGTTGGTGGATCCAGCCACGGACGGGATCGAACGCCTCTGCGTCGAACTGAGAGCGCAGGCTGCGTACTCGCAGGTCCCCATCATCGCCCTTTGTCGCGAACTGAACGACCTGACGTTCGAAGAAGTGTTCGGCTGGGGCGGCGACGACGCGCTCCAACAAAACCAAATGAGGGCGCTACTCCGGCGCCTCCGAGCGCTGCCAAGAGCCCGTAACAGCCTGCCTCCCCCAAGTGAGCGCGGCACGGCACTCATCGCCGACGCCAGGGACGAGCGCCGAATCATCCTGGGGCGAGTCCTCAGAAACGCGGGGTTCTCGGTAACGTTCGCGCGGAGCCGGAACGACGCGCTCCGCTACTCGCGCGACCGGCGCTTCTCGCTCGTGGTGGAGAGTTCGAGCCTCGTACCGAATCAGCGCGAAGCCGTCACGAACGCTCGGAACGGTGGCTCCCAGGCCACGTGGATCGTCACCTGCCCGCCGCGCCGAGTCACGACGATGCAAGACGAGCTTTCGGGCCTCCCCAACCTCGCGGTGGCAGACGGCTTCGCTCCGGCGGAGAACGTCCTCTTCGTCGCCAACGAGCTCGCGGCTGGAACGAAGAACAAACGAGCCGCGCACCGCATGCTCTACGGCACCACGGTCGCCTTCCGCCCGGCGGGACACGAGAGCGATGACTACGGCTTCACCTACAACGTCAGCGAGAGCGGCGTGTACGTTCGCACTTTGGCGCCACCCGAGGAGGACGTCGTTTGGCTCGAGCTTCGGCCGCCGCGAACGGATCGACTCGTGCGCGTCGAGGCGCGCGTCGCATGGCGGCGCGGCCTAGGGCCTATCGAGCACGCGACCGTCCCCGCCGGCTTCGGCGTCGCCATCACGGACGGTACTAAGGCGGATATCGAGACCTGGCAGCACGGTTGCGAGCGCTTCGAAGACGCGCTGATGTAGGCGACCAAGCTGGAGAGTCAGCGCGCGCCCGGCTATCATGCCGCAGCGGCGCGGTGGCGAAGACACCGGCGCGCGAGACACACGGGCCGAAGCCCGCGCAACAAACACGAATGATGAAAATCTATACGCGCACAGGCGATGACGGGGAAACGGGCCTTTTCGGCGGGACCCGCGTCCCGAAAACGGACCTCCGCGTCGAGGCCTACGGGACCATCGACGAAGCGAACGCCGCCATCGGTCTCGCGCGCGCGGCGGGCCTTTCGGCGTCTGCGGACGACCTCTTGCGGACCATTCAGGACGAACTTTTCGTCGTGGGCGCGGAGCTTGCGTGCGCGCCCGGAAAAGAATCAAAGCTGCGTCTCGACCTCGTCGACGACAGCGCTACCGAACGCCAAGAGCGGGCCATGGACGACCTCGAGGCAACGCTGCCACCGCTGAAAGAGTTCGTGCTTCCCGGCGGCAGTCCGGGAGCAGCCGCGCTTCATCTCGCTCGCACGATCACGCGCCGAGCGGAGCGAGCCGTACTGACCGCCGGCGCGGAGAGTCCGCTACGACCGGAACTCGTGCGCTACTTGAACAGACTGAGCGATCTACTCTTCGTGATGGCGCGAGCGGAAAACCAGCGCGCTAACGCGCCGGACGTGCCCTGGAAACAGTAGCGAGCCGAGCCACTTCGCGCGCTCCACTCAGCCTGGATCGGCTTCAGACCGGACGTCAGGCCACACGCTGCTACGCTGAAGTCATATGGCGATCCGGGCGATCGTCCGCATGGGGGACCCAATACTTCGTCAGAGAGCTCGCGCTCTTACTGAAGACGAGATCCGCGCGACGGAGACGCGGCGGCTTATCGACGACATGGTCGAAACGATGCGCGACGCGAGCGGCGCGGGCATCGCGGCGCCGCAAGTGGGTGAATCCGTAAGGGTCTGTGTGGTCGAAGTAGAGGGCAACTCCCGCTATCCACAGTTTCCGCCGATCCCGCTCACCATCCTGATCAATCCGCAGATCGAGCCATTGGCGGAGACATCACCAAAACTCGCGCCCGAAGACTCCATCACGCTCTACGAGGGATGCCTCTCGGTGCCGGGACTTCGGGGTCGCGTGACGCGACCCCGGCGCATCCGTTGGAGTGCGTTCGATGAATCCGGCCAGGCGATCAGCGGGTCGTGGTCGGGTGTATCCGCGGCGATCCTCCAGCACGAGTGCGATCACCTCGACGGCGTCCTCTTCGTGGATCGCGCGACGCCTCGCTCACTGTCTTTCTTTGAAGAATATATGCGGCACGTACCCGAGTCTGAGCGGGTCGTGGATGGGGAGGGATTATTGGCATGATTAGACCGGCTACTGGGGAACTCATTGGGGAGCGGTATCGCATCGTAAGGCTCATCGGCGATGGCGGCATGGGCAGCGTCTACGAAGCACGCCACGAGATGCTCGACGTGCCGGTGGCGCTAAAGTTCTTGCATCCGGAGCTTGCGCGGCGCACGGGACTCGTCGAGCGTTTTCTCCGCGAAGCGAGAGTGTCGGCAAGCATTCGCAGCCCGCACGTCACGATCGTCAACGACGTTGCGCGAACGCCCGACGGCGGCGCGTTCCTCGTGATGGAACTGCTGGAGGGCGAATCGCTCCAGCAGATCATGGCGCGCGTGCGGCCGCTGCACCAAGACCAGGCCGTGGACTTTGCGCTTCAGATGCTGCTCGGGCTGGAGGCAGCTCACTCGCTGGGCGTCGTCCATCGTGACCTCAAACCCGACAACGTATTCGTGACGCCCGGAGTCGGCGGACCCATCGTTAAGCTCCTCGACTTCGGAATCGCGAAGCTCAAACAATGCCCCGAGGCTCAGCAAGGCTTGACGCGGCCCGGCGCAATGCTGGGAACGCCCGAGTACATGGCACCCGAGCAGGCGCTCTCTGCCGATACCGTGGACGCCCGCGCCGACATCTACTCACTCGGCGCGATCGTGTACGAAATGCTCAGCGGTAGACGGCCCGCCGAAGGCGACGACCTCGGCGTGATCCTCACCCAGGTGCGTGGCGGACTCGTGCCGCGCCTCGAACAGTTGAGTTCGCGCATCCCGGTGCCGCTTGCTCAGGTCATTCACCAAGCACTGCATCCGGATCCGACGCAGCGCTTCGATTCGGCTCGCGCGATGCGCACCACACTGGCGCGCTACGCTGGCGCGCTCAGTCAGGCGGGTCGGGTCGCCGCGACGCCGGTCCCGGCCGCGCTGGTCCACAGCAACGGCAGCATCAACGCTGAAGGCATCGCGCCCTCGGCTCCGCAGCCGCTCCCCAATCCGATGGCAACTCCGATGGCGACGCCGTCATCAAGCCCCATGGCGACGCCCCTCGGCACCGCCTCAGCAGTGCGCGCTACGCCGATCTCCGTTCACGGGGGCGTCGTGGGGGCGACCCCCACGCCGCCCCGGCCAGCACCGGTCGGCCTGCGAACAGAACCGATGCCCCACCACGGGCAGCCACCCGAGGGCGCCCCAAGGCGCCTGCCACTTGGCGCCATCAGCATAGCCGCGCTGCTTATCGCAGGCGTCGCGGGTGCCGGCCTCTACCTGGCGCGTGGTGGAGGAAACGGCGACCCGCCGCCGCAAGCCGCCGCCGAAGAACCCCCTCAGACGGCCCTCGCGCCGATGCCGGTACCGGAAGCGATTCCGGTGCCGCTGGTGGTCGAAGCGCCGCCGACGCAATTGATAAACGCAACGCCGGAGCCGACCAAAGCGCGCGCGAAACGACGGACGAAAAAGAGAACGCCCGCCAAGCGAAAGTCGACGCCCAAGCCTGACATCGCAACGCCGGCGCCCGCGCCACCCGTTGTCGCCGAAAGCGACCGAATTCGACGCGGTGGCGAGATCGTGATCCGACTGCCACCCATGGAGATCCCGCAGGGACTACCCGACCTGCCAACCTCCTTTCCCGAGTTTCCACGGATCGATCTTGACCCGGTAGACCGGGCCCCCGCACCGGAGCCAGCAACGGCCCCAGCGGACGAAGAACCAGAGAATTCACCGCCCGCGGAACCACCGCCCGGCGGCCGCCACATTTAGGTTGGCACCGCGCCGGCGAGTGGAGGCGCGCATAAACCGAGCAATAGCGGAGGGGTGACGCATGGCGCGACGCGGCATCGCGTCACGTCGCCGTGGCGAGCGCACGGCTGGGCCCCGAATGCGGCCGGGGGGGGCAGGCCACCGTGGTAATGTTGGCCTCGACGATGGGGGGATCGCTGCAAGGGACAGATCTCTGATGGCTCTGGCTGAGCCGGAGGTGCAGGAGTTCGCGCTCTCGATGCCGCCAAGCTACCGAGACCGGTACGCTCTGGCGGCCGTCCAAGCACATGCCCACCTATCGGCCGCCCGCGGGGACCGGCCGTTCGCGGTCGACGTCTTCGATGATGGATCGCTGGGCATCGCGCTGGCCTTGATCACGAAGGATCGGCCGGGCGTTCTCGCCCTCGCTAGTTCGGCGCTCACCGCTCACGGATTCGACATCGGGGACGCACAGTTTTACACGCGGGAACGGTCGTCGGGAGAACGCGAGGCCCTCGCTCTCTTCTGGCCACAGACGAAGCACGGAGAACGCGTCGAGCTGGACCCCGACGACCTGACAAACCTGCGCGAAACGCTGACGCGACTATTTGAGGGTCGTTCGGAGGCGCTGCCGCAAGAGGTCGTCGAGCATGCACCCACCGCCCGTTCCGGCCCGGAGAGCCGCCGGACGCCCGATACGCGAGTGCGGTTCGTCGAGGGCAGCGATGGCTGCCTCTCAACGTTGGAGGTCGAGACCGAGGATCGCACCGGGCTCCTGCTGAGCCTGGCCCGCGCGCTCTTCGCCGCGCGAGTGCAGATCGTCCGCTCGGAGGTGCGTACCGTCGAAGATCAGGTCTTTGACCGCTTCACGATCACCGAGCCCAACGGCGGGCCCGTCAATGCGGAGCGACGGTTGGCGATCCAAGTCGCAGTGCTCAGCGCGTTGGACCCGAGGCGCTCGTAACAGGGCAGAAACGGAGACGGAGACGGAGACGGAGCCCGAGACAGCGTCAGGCTCCGCTCGACGCGAGCACCCGTCGCACGACCTCGCTCGTCGGCGTCTTCCGCTTGGCAACGCGCTGGGGCTCACCGGTGGCGATGATTCTGCCGCCCCGTTCCCCGCCGCCTGGTCCAAGCTCGACGATCCAATCTGCGCCGGCAATCACCTCCGGATGGTGCTCGATCACGGCGAGCGTGTCGCCTCGCTCGACGAGACGGTCGAGCACGCTCATCAGGCGAGAGACGTCGCGTATGTGCAGGCCCGTGGTCGGTTCGTCGAGTACGTAGAGGGTCGGTTCGTGGCGCACGGTTGCGGTGAGTTCGGCGGCCAGTTTCAAGCGCTGGGCCTCTCCACCAGAAAGCGTATGGGAACCCTGGCCGAGGTGGATGTAGCCGGCTCCCAGATCCGTGAGGGTCTGTAGCGGGTGGGCGATGCGGCGATGATTTGCGAACACCTCCGCGCCGCGTTCGGCGGTGAGGTCGAGCACGTCGCCGATCGTGTGCCCCAAGTAGCGGACAGCCAGGGTGGCGCTTTCGAAACGTTGTCCGGCGCAAGCGGCGCACGGGGTCACAACATCCGGTAGGAAGCTCATCTCGTGCGTGATCACGCCTTGGCCATCGCATACAGCACAGCGCCCGCCCTTGGGCGTATTGAAGGAAAAGCGCGCCCGCCCAAACCCGCGCATTCGCGCCTCGGGTGTTGCGGCGAAAAGCGCGCGAATCTCATCCCAGATGCCGAGAAATGTCGCAGGCACAGAGCGTGGCGTCCGACCGATGGGCGATTGGTCCACCGCGATGGCCCGCTTGAGCGCTCCGACGCCGCCGAGAGCGCGATGTGGCCCTGGCTCGTCGGCGACGAGACCCAGCTCTTGGCGGAGCGCTGGAAGCAAGACCTGGCGAACGAGAGTGCTCTTTCCCGACCCGCTCACGCCCGCCACGACAGTGAAACGATTCAGGGGAAGCTCGAGGGTCACGTCGCGCAGGTTGTGGAGCGAAGCGCCCTCGAGCGTTAGCCGCTCGTGGCTCTTGCTAACCGGGCGGCGCTTTCGCAGTTGGGGTGGTTCTCGAAGCGCTTTGGCGGTTGTCGATCGCCGCGATCGCAGCACCTCTGCGGGCGTCCCCGACGCCAGCAGTTTGCCGCCGCCAGCGCCGCCGCTAGGACCGAGATCGAGCAGGAAGTCCGCGGCGCGAATGGTGTCGAGGTCGTGCTCCACGACGACGACGGTTGAGCCAATGTCGACCAGGCCGCGCAAGTTTCGAAGCAAGCGCTCGGTATCCGATGGGTGCAGGCCGATGGTGGGCTCGTCGAGAACGTAGAGGGCGCCGGTCAGCCCCGCGCCGAGCTGGGCGGCAAGCCGCAAGCGCTGCATCTCTCCGCCCGAAAGCGTCTTGGCAGCGCGATCGAGATGCAGATAGTCAAGCCCCACATCGCAGAGAAACTCGAGGCGACGCTTCAATTCCTTGAGGATAGGATCAGCAACCCGTTTGTCATCGCCCGCAAATCGCCAGCTCTTCGCCCTGGCCAGCGCTCCGCCAACGGAGAGGGAGACGACGTCTTGGTATCCGTCATCATGAAGCCGCACGGCACGCGGGACTGGAGCGAGCCGTTTGCCGTCGCAGTCGGGACATAGGGTCGGCATGGGCGGAGCGGCAGCGGCGTCGACGCCGCTCTTCTTCTTTCGCACCACCTTCTTCGTCGCGGCTTTCTTCCGACGACGACGGCGACGACGGGGTTTCTCTGGCGAGAGCCACCCCTCCCCTTCGCAGGTCTCGCAGCGCCCCTGCTTGGTGTTGAAGGAAAACCACCGGGGATCGAGCTCCGGAACGGAGAACTCGCACACCGGGCAGGCGCTGCGGATGGATAGCAGCTCCTCATTAGCAACGCCGGCGCGTCTGCTTTGGATCCGGACCGAGCCGTGGCCCCACGCCAAGGCGCGACGCAGCAACGCTTCGTCCGTGTCGGCCGGGCGCAGGTCGCGAGCGATGACCAAGTCGATGGTGTGCTCACGATGGCGCGCGAGCTTCGGAGGATCGTCGGTGGACGCGATCTGGCCGTCGCAAAGAGCCTCGGTGATGCCGTCGCGCGCCGCCGACGTGAAGAGATCGAGATAGGTACCCTTGCGCGCTTGAATGGCCGGCGCGAGCAGCGTGAACTTCGCGCGTCGAGCCCGGAGCCTTTTGAGGATCGCATCGGCCGTGGTTGTCGCGATGGGCTCATCGTGATTGGGACAATGGGGAGCGCCTAGCTTGGCGAAGAGTAGTCTTAGGTAATGCGCGACCTCGGTCACGGTTGCCACCGTCGAATGCGCGCCCGAGCGCGCCGTGCGCTGCTCGAGCGCAATGGACGGAGGAACGCCGGACACATGGTCGACGTCGGCACGCGGCATGGTGGGAAGAAACTGACGCGCGTAGGGCGTGAGCGTTTCGAGGAAGAGCCGCTGCCCCTCCGCAAAGATCACGTCAAAGGCGAGCGTACTCTTTCCCGAACCGCTAGGGCCCGTCACTACGGTCAGCGCTCCGTGATGAATCGTCACCGATACCTCGCGAAGATTATGCTCCCTCGCGCGCTCCACCTTCAGCACCTGCGCGCAAGGATGCGCCTTGACCGAGCGCGACGACGGACGAACCCGCTTACGTAACGCGCGCCCGGTCAGCGTGTCGGCCTTGGAGACCTCGGCCGGCGTTCCCGCCGCCACGATACGTCCGCCCGACGCACCAGCGTGGGGGCCCAGATCAATCACCCAATCCGCGGCACGAATAACGTCCAGATCGTGCTCGACGAAGAGCACGCTGCCACCAGCAAGCACGATCGCGTCCAAGCAACTCAAGAGGTGCGCAACCTCATCCGCGTGCAACCCGGCGCTGGGCTCGTCGAGCACAAAAAGCGCGCCGCTTTCCACTCGGCTCAGCGCGCGCGCGAGCTTCAAGCGCTGCGCTTCACCGCCGGAGAGGGTCGAAAGAGGCTGACCGATCCTCAAATATCCGAGCCCTAGCCGCTGAAGCGGCCCCAGCTTTCTGACGATGTCGGTCTCTTCGGCGAATCGCTCCAGTACCTCGTCGACGCTCAGTTCAAGAACGTCCGCGATGGTGAGCCCGCGGTGACGGACTTCGAGAACGGAGTCCTTGAAGCGCCGCCCGCGACAAATCGGGCAGCTCAGCCGCACGTCGGCGAGGAATTGCATCTCGACCGTCTCCGCGCCCTCGCCGGCGCAGGCTTCGCATCGCCCGCCATCGACGTTGAACGAGAAGTGAGCCGGCCCAAAGTCTCGGGCCACGGCCGCGGGCTCGGCTGCGAATAGAGCCCGAATGCGGTTCCACGCGCCCGTGTAGGTCGCGGCATTGCCGCGCGACGTCCGTCCGAGCGGCGATTGATCGACGAGTTCGATGCTCTTCACGGGACCCAGCCCCGTGATGCGGTCGTGGTCGCCGGGCAGTGGGTTGTCGAATGACCCCAGGTGTCGCGCGAGCGCCCTGTAGACGATGCCGACGGCGAGCGTGCTCTTGCCAGAACCGCTCGGGCCAGTCACCGCGGTGGCGACGCCCAGCGGGATCTCCGCGTCGATGCCGTCGAGGTTATGGGCGCGCGCTCCGACGACACGGAGCTTGCCGCGCGCCTTGCGCGACGTTTGCGTCCTGGCCGCTGTCGCTCTGCCGACCGCGCCAGGCGCACCGGACGCGTCGACTCGCTTCCGCACGGTTGCAGGGCGCAGCGCTCGGGCCGTAGCCGTGTCGGCCGCAAGCAACGCCTTCGGAGAACCATCCGCGACGATCATCCCGCCCTGCGCGCCGCTACCCGGGCCAAGCTCGACGATTCTATCGGCGTTTCTCAACACCACCGGATCGTGCTCGACGATCACCACCAAGTTACCGCGATCCGCGAGTTCTCGGAACATGCCGCAGAGCCGCTCCACGTCGCTGGCGTGCAGTCCAACGGTGGGTTCGTCGAGAACGAAGAGCGCGTTGTGCAGAGACGTACCGAGAGCTGCGGTAAGCGTCACTCGCTGAGCCTCACCCCCAGATAGCGTTCGAGCCTGGCGCTCCAGGGTGAGGTAGCCGAGCCCAACTCTCTCGAGGTATTGGAGCCGCGTGACCAGCTCGGTTCGAGCGAGTTCTCCCTGCTTGGAGCGAGTCTTCAGTTCGTCGAGTTGCTGGCGCGCGCGGTGAATTTCCAGGCCATGCCATTCGGCGAGGTTCAACCCTCCGACGTGATACGAGAGCGCGACGGCGTTCAGCCGCGCGCCGTGACACTTGGCGCAGACGTCGTAGCTTCGGTACCGCGCAAGAAGCACGCGCACGTGCATCTTGTAGGCTTTGGTTTCGAGCCAACGAAACCAACCTCGGACGCCCGGGAATTTGCCGCCCGCCCACGAGCCGTCTCCCTCCAGCACCAGCCGCCGCTGCTCCGCGCTGAGCTTCTCCCACGGCACCTCGACGGAGATATCGTGTCGCTCGCAGAGCTCGCGCAACTGCCGGCGTTCCCAAGTCGTGGACTTGCCGCTTCGCCAGGGGCGAATCGCCCCCTTCTTGAGCGTTCGCGACGGGTCGGGAATCACCTTCTCGAAGTCGATCCCGATGGTGCGCCCGAAGCCACGGCAATCCGCGCAGGCGCCGAGCGGCGATTCGTACGAGAAGAGGCGAGCCGTGGGGGCGTCCAGGCTGCGGCCGCATTTCGGACAGCCAAGGCCCTGACGAAGCAGCAGCGAAGGCTGCTCTGTATCGCGAGGCAGGCCCTTCGGGCCGGCCGCGCTAGTCAGGCAAGCAGCCCCGTCACCGCGACCCCAGGCGAGTTCAAGATCGGCAATCAGCCGCTCGCGCTCCCGGGCCCCCACCTTGACCCGATCGACGACCACCTGCGGCTCCTGCCGGGCGCCCAGCACGACGCTGGGCGGCAACGAGTCAATATTGCCCACCTCGCCGTCCACAAGCAGACGCCGGAACCCATCGCGGGAGAGCTCCTCGCGAATCTCCAGGTAGCTTTCGGTGTCGTGCACCGGGAGCGGATACCCAACCAGGACTCGCTCGTCCGGCAACGCCTCCAGCGCTCTCTTTGCGGCCGCGGGCGCGTCGAGCCACTCCGCATCGAGGCCATGCTCAGGGCACGCGGGCAGCGCCTCCCGCGCAAAGAGCGCGGCCAGGTAGGGCTCCAGATCCGCCATCGTGGCCACCGTGGACCGCGAACTCTTCACCGGCGCTCGGCGGTCCACGGCCACGCCCGCAGCGACCGGATCGAGGCTTTCCATCGGCGGGCGCTCCAGGCGCTCGAGGAACTGGCGCGCATAGGGGCTGAAGCTCTCGACGAAACGCCGCTGGCCCTCCGCATACAAGGTGTCGAGAGCCAGACTGCTCTTGCCCGCCCCGCTTACGCCAGCAAAGACCACCACTTCGCCGGGCCGAAGTTCGAGGTCGATGCCCTTCAGGTTGTGGGTCCGGGCACCTTTGAGGCGAGTCGGGAACATGGGTCGAGATGTCTTAGGTCCCGCTCGAGAGCAGCTTCAGGTGAGGGGGGAAAGGCGCCCGCATGGGCCGTGCTCGGAGCGTCGTCGAGGCGCTCCGTCTAGCACGCAAGGCGCGACGACGAGGAATAGCAGGGCTATTGCGAGGAGGAGCAACGCGGCCAGGTGGGATGGATCGGGCCCAAAACACCAAAGTTGCTCTCGAACGGGACCTTAGCTTGCGAAGTGGGCCCTATGGGGCATATTCCGCAGCGCGATGGCGCGGTCCAAGGAGCCCTCTAAGAAGATCGGCGGCGACCGCACGGTTGCGGTCAACCGGCGTGCGAGCTTCAACTTCGAGCTCGGGGAACGGTACGAGGCCGGCTTGGTGCTACAGGGCAGCGAGGTGCGCTCGCTGCGCGAAAACGGCGCCGATCTCAGCGAGGCCTGGGTGGACGTCCCCAAGCTCTCGACCGCCCTCGTCAAGGGCATGAATATCCCGGCCCTCAAGCACGCTCCGCGGGGACACCTGGAAAAGCGCGCGCGAAAGCTCCTGCTGCACGCGGTCGAGATCGAGCGCCTGATGGCCGCCCAGCGCCGAGACGGCATGTCCCTGGTCGTGACGCGCTGCTACTTCAAGGACGGCCGAGCCAAAGTCGAGTTTTCCCTGGCCAAGGGGCGGAAACAGCACGACAAGAGAAACGCGATCCGCGACAAGGTGGAGAAGCGAGAGGCCCGCCAGGCCATGGACCGGGGGAGAAGGTCTTGAGCGCCCGGCTGACACTCGGCGGTGGCGGCTACGGCCTCGTGGAGGCCGTGAAGGGCGAGCAGGTGACGCTGCTTTGCACGCGGGCCTTTCCACCTGGCTCCACGCTAACCCTCGAGCTTCAAGAGCAGGGGTCGGTGGGCGTCAAGGTCAAGGGCAGCAAGAAGACCGACGCCGGGCACTTCCGCGTCCAGGGCCGCCTCGTCAATTTCTCTCGAAAGCTGCGCCAGGCGTTGGACGAGATGCTGGGCGTAGAAGACACACTTCCCACGTCCTAAGCGGCGACTGCGCGATAGTAGCGCCGATTTTTTCAGTGGCGGCGAATCGTCGAAGCGTAGACAAAAACCAGGGAATTCGCTGATTGCTGACCCCAAAGCAAACCCCTGAACGCATTTTTCTCTTGGCGTCGGCGGCATCGTGGGGCAACAACGGCGACCGGCGGACCCGACATTTCCACCAGGGTTCCGGCAGGAGTATTACGATGAGCATTCGTTCCAGTCTGGTTGCCCTCACGATCCCTATGGCCGTCGCTTGCGGCGCCTCCACCCCCCCGGCCGAAGCGCCCGCACCCGAAGCGGCCTCGGCCGAAGAGGTCGTCGTCGATGAGTCGGCGGAAGCCGTCGAAGTCGAAGCGGTAGCACCCGCCGCCGAAGAGGCAGCGCCCGCCGCCGAAGAGGCAGCGCCCGCCGAAGAGGCAGCGCCCGCCGAGGCTGCGCCGGCTCCCGAAGCCAAGTAGTTTCAGGCAAAACCAATCAATCGCAATGGGCTGGTCTTCGGACCGGCCCATTGTCTTTTGTGTCTGAGACGTTCGCCCTAGAACTCAACGACGAGGCGGGTTCGCCCGACGAGCAGCTCGTCGCGGGACGAGAGTTCCTGCTCACCCCGAACGCGTACGAACACGCCGGTGCGGGATGATAGATCGGTGAGCACCACCGACCCGGCCTGGTCCTCGACGAGACAATGCTGGTCCGCCACGAGCGGGTCCGCCGCGATCAAGAGATCGCCGATGGCCGCCCCAACCTGCAACGTACTGCCGCGCGAGACGCTGCACGCGCCGCGGCGAGCGCCTTCGAACACCTGAACGACTCGAAACGCCGAGCGCCACTTCGGCGAGGAGTAGAAGTAGGTGGGATCCGGATCGGGATGGTCATCGGCGAGGGGATTGCGCTCGATTCGCAGCACCTGGTCGCCCACCACAAATTCGTCGCCTTCCTCGAGCTCCACAGCGGAACGAATGCGCAGGAAGACGCCATTTGTGCCCTCCACGTCTTCGAGCGTGACCTTTCCGTCCCGCCAGCGAATCGTCGCAACACGCGGCGCTTGGAATGGATCACCCTCGAGCGTGACCTGGCCCTCGCTGCCAACCACCACGTCGTCGCCCTTGGGCACGTAGCTGCCGGGGCCACCGCCGACACTGCGCAAGACGGTGAGTAGAATGCGCTCCGGAGCTTCCTCCTCCTGAACGCGCATGCGTGCCTCCGGAGCGACGCGCTGCTTGCGGCCGCGGCGGGCGAGCTTCTGGAGGTCGACGTTGGGAGGCTCCGTCAAGAGGTCGAGCCCGCCAATGGTCTCCCCAGCGAGCACGGAGTCGAACTTCCCGTCGCGCAGCATGAGGACCATTTCCATATGCTGCGCCTTCATCAGACTGCGAACGTACTTCTCGAGTTCGTCTCGCTCTAACTCGCCCGAGTAGTCTCGCTTATGGCTCTTGATGATCCGGCCACCGTCCGCGAAGAGGTGCGTCACGATATGAGGTGCGTCGAGCCCGGAGTCCTCTGTTTGCACATGGAATGTAGCTCCCTTCCAGCGCACGTTATTGTTGAAGCCCATCTGGGCGCGCCGAAACGTCGGGCGGCGCATTTCCGCTTCGAGGGTTTCGAGCGTGGCCGCGGTGAAGTGCGCGACAGCAGCGTCGAGGGCGCTCTGTTCACCCTCGATGCCCTCCATTCGCTCGAAGGCCATCTGCGCGAGCGGCGCGCTCGGGTTGATGCGCAGCGCCTCGGCGACGAGGTCCTGGCCGTCAGCGTCGTTGGGGCCCACAACGGCCCAGGCGCATAAGACGCCGATGGCATCCTCGCTGCGGTTACGCTCCACGAGCCAACTCGAGAGCTGACGCGCGAGAGTTCGCTTTTCCTGCAGGGCCTCGGCCATGGGGTCAGTTTCACCAAGTCCCGCAGCAGCCGGCAAGAGAAGATCCGACTAGCCGGCAATTCAGATGGCAGAGCGGGGAACTCGAGCCGGGCAGACTGGAGACGTTCTGGGCGCTCCGATTGTCCCCTGGCTCGAGATTTGCTGGGAAAATGGCCAAAATTCGCCCTTGGACAGGCGCGTCTCGCATCTCGGGGCATAATACAGGGCCCTGGCGAGAGCTTTTGCTTGAACGACCCCGACTGAGGCGCTAGGTTCCGCCTCCCTCGAGTGCCGGGTATTTACCCTATTGCTGTGGGGATGAAGCGATGAAGCAAGGAATCCACCCCGAATACAACGTCGTCCCGGTGCACTGCGCGTGCGGTGCCAAGTTCGAGACGCGCTCGACCAGCAAGTCTCTCGCAGTGGACGTCTGCTCCGCTTGCCATCCCTTCTACACCGGCAAGCAGCGCCTCGTAGATACCGCCGGCCGAATCGACCGATTCCGCCGGAAGTACAACAAGGCCTGAGTAGCGGCTCGCGGTCGATTCCTGTGGCGAGGTGATCGCCTCGCCCATGGGCATGCGTGCGCGTTCAGGCTATCTACTCGGTACCATCGTGATTCCCGCAGCCAAGCTCGAAGAACTCGCCCGCAGAGCGTCAGAGATCGAGTCTCTGATGTGCGATCCCAAGGTCATCTCTGACCCCAAGGAGCTGCGAACCCTCAGTCAGGAGCGAACCCGGCTCGGGCCGGTGATGGCCGCCTTTGATCGCTGGAAGGCCGTCGAGCAGCAAATCACCGAAGACCGCGAGGCGCTCGACGACCCCGAGCTGGGAGAGCTGGCACGCGAGGAGATTCCTGAGCTCGAGAAGGAACTCGCCAAGCTCGAGAGCCAGATCCAGGTCCTCCTTCTTCCCTCCGATCCGAACGATGAGCGCAACACGCTCCTGGAGATCCGGGCCGGTGCGGGCGGCGAAGAGGCAGCGCTCTTCGCCGCAGACCTATTCCGAATGTACACACGCTACGCGGAAACTGCCGGCTGGAAAGTCGAGCTGATGAGCTCCAGCGAGGCGAGCGCGGGCGGATTCAAAGAGGTCATCGCGCTCGTTCAGGGTAAGCGGGTCTTCTCCCGTCTGAAGCTCGAAGCGGGCGTACACCGGGTCCAGCGCGTCCCCGCGACCGAAACACAGGGTCGGGTCCACACCTCGACGGCGACCGTGGCTGTTCTGCCGGAAGCCGACGATGTGGAAGTCGAACTTGACGAGAAAGACCTGCGCTTCGACATCGCCCACGCGGGCGGCCCTGGCGGACAAAGCGTCAACACGGCGAATAGCGCGGTGCAAATCACTCACCTGCCGTCGGGCTTGGTGGTGAAGTGCCAGGATGAGCGCAGCCTGCTCAAGAACAAGACCAAAGGCCTCAAGGTCCTCAAGAGCCGATTGCTCGAACTCGAAAGCCGAAAGCAGGCCGATGCGATCCGCGACGAGCGGCGGGACATGGTGGGCGGCGCCGACCGCTCGGAGAAGATCCGTACCTACAATTACCCGCAGAACCGCATTACAGACCACAGGGTCGGGCTGACGCTCCACAAGCTTGACCGCATCGTGGGCGGCGATCTGCAGGAGATGCTGGATGCGGTGTCGTCCTGGTACCAGGCGGAGCGCCTCAAAGAGTGATGCGCCGCCGCTCCTCGAAGAGGGAGCCGCTGCCGCGCGGTGAGTCGGACGGCGCAGTCGCCGCTCCCGATCTCGAAGCCTTGCTCTGTGCCCTCGTTCTGGTGCCCGACGCCTACTCTCGCAACCGCTTCTTCCGGCTCTACCAGGAACCTGAGGTGCAGCGACTACGACGACGCGCCGCACGTTTGCGAAGCCTGATTCGCGATCTCGTTGCCGCCGGCGCCAGGGAGGGATCCTGTTCGGAAACGCGCACCAGAGATGGTCGGGCCACGTTTGTATTTGAGCTCCCGGAGCTGAACGCACGACGACGCGCGATGCTCGACGCGCTCGAAGCGTCCGTCGTTCACTACGCACTGGCCCGGGCGACCGAGGGCGAATGTGAAGCCGGAGACCGAGCCAGGGTCGAGGCCTGCCTCGCTCGACTCGCTGCGTTTCGGGCGCCGCCAGACACCTGAGACGCCTGACTAGGCTGAAGTTCGAGCCCCAAAACTAACGATCGCCCGGTTTTCCCGGGCGATCGTTAGTTTTGGGGCTGAAAATGTACCCATGTAAATAGGGAGATTGCGCTTGCAGAGACGGCGATACCGTGCA